>Ga0208246_1000011_pt1 | contig 355406 bp, 361 predicted proteins | sample RifOxyD2_FD_184039 | JGI IMG/M metagenome (GOLD analysis project Ga0208246, IMG submission 184039) | Soil microbial communities from Rifle, Colorado - Rifle Oxygen_injection D2 (SPAdes) | ecosystem: Environmental > Terrestrial > Deep subsurface > Rock core/Sediment | place: Rifle, Colorado... | reverse complement strand
ATATAGTTATCAAAGTCTATTTACTTGCTTAGTTTTCAATGATCTCAAACTTACTAAAGTTACTTCAACTTGAAGTCTCTCTAAGCCCTAAACTTTAGGTCTCTGTGTTTGTGGATGGGAATTATAGGGAGTAATAGCTTAGATGTTTCTTAAAGTGTGGAAGTTTTGAAAAGAATTTTTTGAAACTGAAATTTTGTTGCTTTTATAATATATGTGAATACCCTGATTCAGGCTCAATTGCTATTGTCACAGTCCCTTCACTGCTTGTCAATACAATATTGCAAGTTTGAGTTATTAATCTTTGAGTTCCCGCAATATAAGCTCCAGACATTGAACTCAAATTTCCGCGCATTGGTCTGCCCAAATGGTCAAACGATACACGAGCACCAGAACATCCTCCAGTTAAATTATATGAACTGATACCATATTCACCAAGATTCATTGTTTTTGTCGATTTAGAATTTGCTGTATTAAGAATACCTGAATACCCACCGCTTAATAACTTTGAACTATCCATAGGGTTGACAGCCATCTCACTTATATCAGGCTGTCCAGTACTACCTCCTGCCGCATCTGAAAATATGGTATAAGCAGGCATTGAATTTGTACTAGCAGAAGTTCCAAATATAATCTGCCATCTATTTTTATACCAATTAGAATCAGAACCATTAAACTTACCATCAACAATAGCCAAATGTTGCGTATATCTTATATGCGAGACGACTTGAGTTGCAGCTTCTGCTAGTTTATTGGATCCGCTTCTTGGAATTACTACAGCGGCTAATATCCCTATAACAACAATTACAATTATCACTTCCATCATTGTAAACGCTTTTTTCATGTTAAACCATTCGTGCATATTTATCATTAGTATAGCAAAAAGGCGAATAATTTAAAGTCGTTTAAATAGTAAGTTTTTAGAGAAGAGGAGTTTAAAAGCAGTTCAAGGAGAAATATTCTCCTTGAAAATAAAATTATATCTGTTCAGCCTTTTGAACATCATATAAGATATCATCCATTGGATGTCTGTACATAGGCATTGCAAGACGTTTTTCATCTAAGATATGACCGATGAAACCTATACTTCTTCCTAAGATAAAGAAAGCATTAAGAGCACCTGCATCAATAAACACATCAATCTCTTCATCTTTATAGCCTAAAGATCTCCACATGTCAACCATTAAAATACCGATAGTGCCGTCAACATTTAGAATCAAATTCTCTTTTTTAGATGTTGTTAGCTGCTCAACAGTTAGTGCATAATCTAAAAGTGGAGTTGATGGAAAGTTTGCAGCTGCAAACTTTTTAAGACCTTCTACACGCAAGTCAGGATTTTTAAGAGATTTGATTCTATGTCCGATACCAGGAATCGGAATCCCCTCTTTTTTCATATGATTTAAAAAATCTGCCGGAGACATACCATTATCATTAGCATATTTAAAGTATTTTGCCGCATCATCAATAGCACCGCCAAAACGAGGTCCTATAGTTAATAAACCTGAAATAAGTGAACTTATTACATCTTTACCTGCACGCGCAGTAACTTTTGCATTATGAGCTCCTGAAACTGCCGGACCATGATCTGCAACTGTTTTAAGAACAGTTTCTAAAAAATCAACTGCCCATCTTGGATAGCGTTTTTTAAACCAAAGAATACTCATAACATCACCGATAGTAAAACCGGTATCAGGAGTTGCTACAGAGCTTATCGGATAACCACAGTAGTGAGCTTCATCCCCTCTATCATCAGAAATCGTACAGATAAACTGTTTTGATTTTCTAACTGTTGGACATACGTTCATAGAAGGTTCTGCAATATCTTTAATAATACCCTCTGCATGTAATTCATGATAAACTGCACTTATAATTTCCGGTAAATCATTAAATGATGAAGGAACGTGGATACCTACCTCTTTCATCGCTTTGTTTTTAGCTTCAGCTGTTTCCATATCACCGTTTGCAGATGCACCGGCATGTCCAAATTGAACGCCGCTGTCATAATATTTTGCAATTGTGCCTATACACCATGCAATAATCGGTTTTTTAATTTTTCCACTTTTTACAGCTTCAATAACTTTATACTCTTCAGTACCACCAACTTCACCTAAAAGTAACATGTACTTAACTTCAGGATTAGCTTCCATTCTTAAAAGATTATCTATAAATACAGATCCTACAAATCTGTCTCCACCGATTGCAACACCCTCAGCGATACCATCAGCATTAATTGCAATGATGTTTGAAAGTTCATTGAAAAGACCTCCTGAACGAGTTACAAGTCCACAAGATCCTGCACGGTGAAGTTTTGACTGAACAATATTTTCAATCGTTCCACCAATATTTGCAATTTTAAACGCGCCTGGAGCGATAGCACCAACTGTTGCTGGCCCTATGATAGTTACATTTTTTTCTCTTGCAGTTGCATTCATTTTACGAGCTAATCTCTCAGGAATTCCCTCAGCTGTAACCATGATAGATGTAAAACCACCAAGTTCCAATGCTTCCATAGTTACTTCATAAGCTGTTCTAAAAGATGCAAAGTTTAAAAGAACATCAGCTTGAGGCTGTGCAGCCTTTGCTTCTGTTGTATTTCTATAAAGTGGAATCATAATTTCATCCGGACCGTAAAAAAACTTATCAAATTTAGAGCTGCTTGTAGGTGCTACGATACCAGCCACGGAAGGCTTTTTTCTTTTAATTGTATAATCATAATCCAACATTCTTTGAATAGCACTTGCGTTGTTATTCCAAAAAATTGCCTGTGTATCTCTAGTATATAATTGTGCCATCTCTTTTCCTTACTTTGCTAGTGCCATACGCACGATGTCAGTAACATGTGTTTGAGGTCCATAAACTTCTATATAAAGACCAAGTCTGTCTGCTGCTTCTTTAATATCTTTTAAACCTTTTTCAAAATTAGGTCCACCGCGTCTAACATAAATTTTTATGCCGACTTTCTTCATCTTATCAGCATACCCTTCAAAAGCTTGAATTATACCCGTAAATGTTTTTGCAACATCGGTAAAGTTTGCAATAGCGCCGCCTATAATTAAAACTTTATCTCTATCTTTTGCATCTTTTGCTCTTGTCATAAGATCTAAAATTGTCTCGGCATAAAATTTTGTTTCACTTGTTGTCGGTCCGCCTGAGTATTCACCGTAATTAGCAAGGTCTTCAATACCTGCCAAGTCTGCAATTGTATCTGCATATACAACAGAAGCTCCACCGCCTGCAACCATCGTCCAAATTCTAGCCTCCGGTTTTAAGATAGTAAGCTTTAATGAAGCACCTGATTTGCTGTCTGCATCTTCAATTGCTAAAACTTCAGGAGATTTCTCTTCCATACCGAATGATGTAGGGTATTCAACATCTCCCCACTCTTCTCTCATCATAAATCCGGCTGTATCGTCAAGTTTTGCAACCATATCTAAAAGCTCTACTTTTTTACCTTGAAGTACAAACGGGTTGATTTCAAGATATGCAAAATTGAGTTCTCTATAAGCTTTAAAAAAACCTATCGCAAATTCAGCAAACGCTTCTTTGTCTTTTTTTGCTACATCTTTTGGAATGTTTTTTTTGATTTTTTCGGCAATTTCTTCTTCTGTTGCCGTAATCGGGAATGCTACCTCTATAACTTTGTCCCAATTCTCTTCAACTTCCATACCACCCTCAGCTGACATGTAAAGAACATCATCATCACCGACACATGTAGCAGAAATATAGTACTCTTCCTCTTGAGTATGAGGAGTAAAAGGCTCAACGATAAAATGTGTAAGCATATCTACTTTTGCTTCGCCGTTTGGAGTATCGCCTTCAAATGAAAAATATACAGATTGTTTCTCGCTTGATTTTTCATCAATCCAAGATGTTGCTTTAGTTAAAGATACATCGCCTGGTTTAGAGTCTCTAAATAAGACTAAACCATTTTTTCCTCTTTTACCAAATAGCATATCTGGTTTAGCAACCAATGCTTTTTCTTTTAACCATGTTTTCTCTTTTGCAGCTTTAGTCAGTTCTGATCCGTTTTGAACCATAATTGTTTCGTATGCATAAGTAAAACCTGGAAAATACTTATCCCAATGCTTAGCCAAAATTGACTTTGCGTCAAATTCTCTAATCGCTTTTTGAGCCATTGCAACTCCCTGTTTTTAATATTTACGTAATATTATCACATGTTGCCTAATCCAGTAGCATTTGTGCAGATTAACTATTGTATAGATTTAATTTATGTTTATTTTTGTAACACTTGCACTATAAACAACCCTATTTTTGTAACTAATTGTTACATCATCTGCTTTTGCTGAAAATAAAGAATTTTCTTCTAAAAAATAATTGTTGCAATTTGTTACACCGTAAAATTTTAATCTTTTTGACATTTTTATGTCCGTATCAACACACTCTATTCCTCTTTTTTTAAGTTCTGCTGATAACTCTTTTGCTACATGCATATTATATGAGAAATTTTTTCTAGGCTCTCTTATAATAAGATATAGATATTTATTGAAAAAAACAATAGAACTATTTGTCAGCAATAAAGCCAATGATATAATAAACATCAGTTTATAATTTTTTCTAAATGTATTTAGACGCACCCTGTATGAGTGTTCAAACGTTTGAGCTATTAATGGGAGAGCAAGTATCGCATAAGGTGCAAAATGCTCTATATCTACGCGCTGTCTAAAAGATAGTAGTAATGAAATAATAAACGGAACAGTAGATATAAACCATAACATGTCAATGTCATTTGTTAAATATCTTCTGTATAAAACATAAAATATATAAATAAAGATAATCGGCGTAAATATCGCTGCATATAATCCTATAGAGTTTATAAAATAACCTTTTGGAAAACCATGTGTATCTATTCCGTATATAAATAGCGAAATTAAGAACAACAGCATATTAAATACAAAGAAATTTTTATCTTTTTTATATAAACTAAAGAGGGCTAATGCAATAAATAGATACACAAAGCTACCGTCTATCAACATATATATAAGGAGCAACATGTAACTATATTTTGTAGAGTAATTTTCATATATATATACAAATAAAAGCAGACTAAAGAGGATTAAACCTGCATTGTTTACTATTATTGCAGAGCTAATAACCCCCGGTAAAAGAAGGAAAATAATAAGTAGCCAAAATCTGTTTCTCTCTAATTTGACATATTTTTTTGATATTTGAAATAGCAACATAGCACTTAGTACATGTAGCGTTATCATAGGAAGTCTCAGAGCAAAATCATTCTTTCCGAAAAAAAAGAGTGAAGAGTTAATCAAAGCCCAAAGAGATGTAAATTCATCCTCCAACAGCTGAGCTTCACTGTAAGATATAGACAAGGAACCTGTTTGAAATATAAGTATAAACGCATCCAATCCTAAAATTATAAATAGGATATATTTATTACTCATATTTTTAAAAAATTGCCAATCATTTCATGCCCATATTGGCTCATTATCGATTCAGGATGAAACTGAACTCCATAAATTTTTTTATCTTTAATTTTTAATGCCATTATCTCATTATCATCTGTGCTATATGCAGTCGGTTCAATAATGTCGGGAAGTAAGTCTTTCTCTACAATAAGAGAATGGTATCTGGTTGCTACAAACTCTTGCGGGATATCTTTAAATATATCACACTCTTTTGTACGCTTCATTGTAGATGTTTTTCCGTGCATCATATTTTTCGCACGAACTACTTTTGCGCCAAATGCCTGCGCAATACTTTGATGCCCTAGACATATCCCTAAAATAGGAACTTTGTCTTTAAAATGTTCTATTACTTTAAGTGTTACACCTGCTTCATCAGGAGATGCAGGACCGGGAGAGATAATAATTTTTTCTGGCTTTAGCGCCTCAATCTCTTCAACACTCATCTCATCATTTCTAATTATCTTCAAATCAGCCCCGAGTTCTCTACAGTACTGAACTATGTTATAAGTAAAACTGTCATAATTATCTATCATTAAAATCATAATTTATCCTAAATTCAATTGATATATTTTATCGCTTTTGCTCTTTTTTTAGACTTACTTTTAGCGAATCTCTTTTTTATTTGTCAGTTGTTGAAGATAATTTGAGATATTTATCAAAGAAAACGTAACTAAAAATATCATTAAGCCCGGAAAAAAACTAACCCACCATGCGATTTCAACAACATCCTTGCCGCTACTAAGTATTGTACCCCAACTCATCTGCGGTGCAACAATTCCAAGCCCTAAAAAACTTAGCCCAGATTCTGCTAAAATTGCCCCGCCTACGCCAAAAGTAAAACTTACAAAGTATATTGGAGCCAATAATGGCGCATAATATTTAAATAGTATTTTTAATTTTGAAACTTTTGCTATATTTAGTATCTTTATATATGGCTTTGAAGTTATTTGAAAGCTCTCAGAGCGTATTAACCTCGCAGTCGTCATCCAGCCTGTGATAGATATAATAACTATTAAAACCAAAGAAGAAGCATTTACATAACTAACAAGTGCCAGAAGAAGAAAAAACGTAGGAAAAGTCAAAAACAAATCCACTAAAACAACAAAACCTTTGTCTATTTTTCCTCTAAAATACCCTGCCGTTGTACCTAAAAGCAAACCTATTAAAGATGCTATAAAAGCACTTCCTACGCCGATAACCAAAGAGATTTTCCCGCCCTCAATCAACCTTGCTAAGATATCTCTACCTAACCTGTCTGTACCCAAAAGATGCTCATACGAGGGTGGAACCAGTATAGCACTGCTATCTAATGTATATGGGTCTAGTGAATAAAAATATAAACCAAAAAATGAAAAAATAAAGACAAAAAGAAGTATAAAAATACTAAATTTATGCATCCACAATTACTGCTTAATTCCAAGGAGTGTTTGCATCATTTGATCAATTGTCGTTATTATTTTAGATGCTGCACCATATGATGTTTGATATTTTATAAGATTCGTTAGTTCCTCATCAATGCTGACTTTTGAAACGGAAGAGTATTCTAATTCTGTTGCATTATACTTAGCCGTAATTGTTTGATTGTTTATTATTGCATTATTCGTATTTACGCCGACTTCCGTTGCAACAACATCAAACATTCCGTATATTGTGGAGTTATATGTAACATTTCCAACTTTAAAATCATACTTTTCATACTGCTGTTGAATCATATTTAAAGCTAAAGAGTTATCGCCAGTCATAGCAGTTATTGTACCTGAAACTATATTTGTCGGGTTATCTTTTAATTTAAAGTTTAAATCTATATTACTTGCACTATCACCGTCAAAATATCTGCTTAGCCCAAGTGCTCCGGCAAAATTTGAGCCTGAATCAAATTCTGAACTTTGAAGCTTATCCTCTATTGCAAATTTATACCCTTTTGCCGCAAAGGCACTATCCATACTAAGCTCAATAGCATTATCACCGTTTAAATATGTCCCCCATCCATACTCAATAAAATCATCTATATCATTGTTTGCATTTCCGTCACTATTATCATCACCGACTGTTTCTATTTGACCTTGAATTGAGTTTGAACCTGCCGCTCCCGACATTGTCGTCAATGAATCAATAGTTATATTTCTTCTTGCAGTCTCATTTCCGTCTATATCATAAACAATCAAATCAAATGAACCTGCTCTCATATTTAATGATGAGTTTAAAAGATAGTCCGTGCTTTCAATATCAATTATGTTTGATTCCATTTTTGTCGTAGAACCTGAAGCATAAATGTTATTGGTAGCTTCTATCATTTTTGATGCAAAAGCATCAAGCTGGTCTATAACTTTTTGTAAAATACCGTTATTTGGAACACCTGACGTACCGCTATTTATATCATCGCCTCTAAGATCTAAAATAGCACCTACTTTTCCACCTAAGTTTTTCTCATCCATAGGAATTAAAACACCGTCTTGTCTCTCATAAGAGAGTTCATAAAACCCGTTTGCATTACCGCTGTTAGATATATGGATAGGATGGTATGAGTTACCGTCAACAATATTAAATCCATCTACGCTTAAAGAATAACTTCCTGTTTTTTCATTTGATGAACTGCTTATTAAGATATTCGACTCAATTTGCCCGTTGATAGGCTTTGCTCCTATAAGCTTTGCTAAACTTAACTCAATGACGCCTCTTTTATCCCTTAAGTCGTTTGCGGTGAATCCTCCGCCGGATTCTGCTATTTCGATTGAAACATTTATTTTTGCTAAATCTTCAGCCAACGAATTAATCTCTTTTATATTCACAGTAAGCTGATCATTCAGACTAGACTGCAGACTTGAAATCCGGTCTCTGGTACTTGTTATATTTTGAGCGAGAGTTTCAGTCTGCTTTGCAAGTGCCAATTTAATCGCATCGTTATCAGGATTGTCGGCAAAAGACTGCCACATGTTGTAGTACTCTTTTAAGTCCGACTTTATACCGACCTCATCAATTTCCGGAAAATAAGTAGATAGCTCTTCAAGAGTTGTTTTTGTAAAATCAGAATACTCTTTATCGGCAGATATACCTGTAAATCTGTCAAATACGTAACTATCAAATATTCTAGCGATATCAATTATTTGAGTACCGTTGCCAACATTTCCTTGTGACGTATAAAGAGGGGTAGTTGCCGCAGTTACAACTCTTTGTCTAGTATAACCTTCACTCTCCGCATTTGAAATATTATGGCTGGTTGTATTAACTCCCGCTTGTGCAGCGGCAAGACCGCTGTAGCCTATGTTTAACGTATTGAAAATTGAAGCCATATCACACCCTCACTTCCAAGATAGTAGAATCTTTTGAAGCAACTTTTTTGTACCCTTGCATCTCAGACGGAACTAATCTTTCTAAAAATGTATTATATAAATTACTAACGGCAAGTACTAGCCTTGCGTAGCGTTTATTGGCGTCTCTGAGGTTTGATAGTTCAACTTTGAGTTCTGCTAAATAATCATGTTGCTCTTTACTTAAGAGATGAGGCAAATCTACATCGGGATTTGAACTCATAAGGGATGAAATCTCATGGTCTATCATAGCTTTTTTAGACTCAAAACTTTTTAGCTTTTCTTCTTTAAGTTTTAATCTATCAAACTGAGGATTATGGTTTGCCAGCTTTATATCTTCTACATCCGACTCGGTAATTTTTACTAAATCTCTCAAGTCCTTTAATGCGCTTTGTAAATGATATGACAACATGACTAATCCTTCTCTTTATTTAAAAAACTACATCAACTCTTGAGCTATCTTCTCTGATAGAGCTTGTAGATTTACTTTATATTGACCAGATTCAAGAGCCTCTTTTATCTGTTCTACTTTACTTGTATCACCCTGTTTTGAAATACCGCTTTTCTCTTTTTGAGAAGTCTCTTTGCTCTCACCGACGTTGCCGGCATAAGCACCACGAAGAGCGGCACTCTTTACTTGTGAAATCATAACTTATCCTTTTTTTCTGAATCCATCAGTATAATTCTATTTAACCAAATCGACAAAACAGAGAAAAAGTTAAGTTTTCATTGTTTCTGACTCAAAAAATCATAAAGCATCTGAGAAAACCCAAATCCTCCCGCACTTGCTTTAGCGAGTTCTTCTCTATACATGGATTTATATATCTTGTCACCCGGGTCGTTACTTTGGGAAAAAAGATTCTTTTCATCTTGCATTGCATTATCCATAAGCATCTTAAGAATGACAGATTCAAAAGCATCAGTTTGTTCTCTTAGTTTAGCATTATCGGCTTTTGCATCAATTTTTGGAAGTTCTTTATGAACAGACAGAAACTGAGCTTGTATATCTATAGAATTTGCACCGTACATGTTATTTTCCTCTCTTGTTTATATTAACTTTAATTCAGCAGTTATACTGCCTGCACTCTTCATTGTTTCTAAAATGGAAATTATATCTTTTGGAGTAGCCCCCAGTTTTTGCAAAGAACGAACCAAATTAGCAACAGTTGTTGTACCCTCTTTTGTATAAAGCTCATTTTCGTTAAGCCCAATTACCATGTTATTATCTACAACCATTGAACCGGCAGGCTTGCTTAAATCTCCCTGCTCAGTTATTTTTATAGTTATATTTCCATGAGTCATAATTATTGGCTTTATATGTATTCCTACACCTGAAATTATGGTACCTGTTCTCTCATTTATAACAATTTTATTTTTTATGCTGTAGTCCATATCTATTTCTTGAACTTCTGCCAAAAATTCTATCATGCTTTTATTTTGCGGTTTTTTGAGCTTAACCGTTCTAGAATCCATGGCAACTGCAACTTGAGTGTTGTAAAATTGATTAATGGTTTTTTGTATTGAAACACTATTTTGAAAATTTGACTCTCTTAAAGAGAGTGTGACGTACTCTTGATTATAAAGGTCAATGCTTATCTCCCTCTCAACCAAACCTCCGTCATAAATAAGTCCTGCCGTGGGATGGGACGCACCGCTTCCGCCCTTTTCATTTCTTCCACCTATACTGATTGCACCTTGAGCAAGAGCATAAATTTTACCGTCAACCCCTTTTAATGGAGTCATTAAAAGTGTACCGCCCTCTAACGATTTTGCATCGCCTATCGAAGAAACGGTAATATCCAACTTATCGCCTTGTCTGGCAAATGGAGCAAGTTCTGCGGTAACGACAACAGCGGCAACATTTTTTGATTTTATATCGGCAGACTCCATATCGATATTCATCGCTTTTAACATGTTCGCGATAGATTGAAGAGTAAACTTAGATGTTGTTCCATCGCCTGTTTTTTGAAGACCGACTACAAGAGAGTAGCCTATAAGATGATTATCCCTAACTCCCACAACGTTTGCGACATCACTTATCTTTGCAGCATAAATAGTAGTTAGCATAAATAAAAATAAAATAATTTTTTGCATCGACAATCCTTAAATATAAGGAAACTTAGCAAACTCTATTCCACTTTACTCGCCACTAAAATATGTAAGCGTCGTATTTCCAAATTTTTTGGATTTTTTTATACTAAACGCACCTATTTTACTCGGTAACTCTAAACCGCTCATGTGTTCTATTATTATAAGTTTTACGCACTCTTTGGGTAAAGACGCTATCAAGTCGATTGTTTTGTCGTATATATCTTCCATACCTTCTCTTATGTTAAAAGGTGGGTCTATATAAAAATAGGCATTATCATTTTTTTTCTCAAGAACTTTTACGACATTTTTAATATTTACAAATGTATCGCCGCCGTAAATCTCACATCCCTCAGGGTCAGTTTGAGCAATATTCTCTTTTAAAATTTTCAGCGCATCAGAATCACGCTCCATAAAAATAACTTTTTTTGCACCGCGGCTAAGAGCTTCAAGACCGATAGAACCGCTTCCTGAAAAAAGTTCTACAAATATGGCATCTATTATTTCAAACTGAATCGTGTTAAAAAAAGATTCTAAGACTATAGCTTTTGAAGTTCTTGTAGTAATTTTTGAAGGGAGTTTTAAAATTTTGTTTTTAAACTTTCCCGATATTATTTTTTTTGTTATTGGTTTATTTTTCATAAAATGCCCGAACCACTTTTAAAATATTTGCTTGATACTCTTTAGTAAGTGATGCTATACGATCTTCCAAGATGCTAAAATCAAGATTTTCATTATCCATATATCTATCTTTTATATCTGTTTTACCGATACGTTTATATCTTTTCTCAAGAGCTAAAATAAGTTGAGATTTTGAAAACGGCTTAATCAAATCTGCATCTTTTGCGCTTGAAATATAAAAACATCTCTTATCATCAAGACATTTAACATCTCTTAAAACAATATCGCAATTCTTAATGGAGCTAAGATATTTTCCTAAAAAAAGTTCTAATGATTTTTGCATTAACAGCGATTTGCATTCAACGGCTACTCTCAAAATATTCCTTAATAAATTATCTATATCATATATATTTTAGGGAAGTATAGCACATCAAAAATTAGAATTTATATTCAAATACCTATTTACGCTGTATTTTAAATCTTCATTCAAATCAGCGACATTTGCCAAAATCCACTCCAAATACCCTCTATCACACATACTTATTTCTTCGATATAACGACCGCTGTATTTACCAAAATCAAATTTTTCTACAATTACATGTTTAGAACTAAGTTCAAGCATCTCTTCATGCGGTTTTATCTCCAAAAGATACTCATACAAAAGTTTTACATGTATAGCATCACTAAGCGCATTATGTGCAAAAAATTCAGACTCTTTTTTTTCATTTTTATAAAGTTTTAGCTCATATCTTAAAAATTGTAAAGAAAAGTATTCGCACTCCGGGATAAGATGTTTTGTAACCCTAAGCGTGTCAATAACTCTGCCATGCCAAATAAATCCGCTTGCCATAAGCATATTTATATCAAAACTTGAATTATGCGCTATTATTGTTGAGTTTTCATTATTGTATTCATACAGAAATCTCCACGCTTTTGTCTCTTTTAACGATGGTTTGTCTTTTATCATCTCATTTGTAATATGATTTATACTTGAAGCTTTCGATGAGATTTTTTTACCTTCGTTTACAAGCTCGTATATAGATGTAGGTTCGCCGTTATCAACTCCGATTAAACCGATAGAACAGATTTTATCGCTACTCTCCAAACCTGTTGTTTCTAAATCCAAAAATATCAACATGAGGCTATCTTTATTTTTTTGTATTTTAAACCGATAGTTATAAGAGAAAAATAACCGCTAAGTAATATAAAACCATAAAGCCAGAAGATATTAAACCACTCAAAAACTCCGTTATACGAAGTAAAAATAGTTGTATAAATAAGAGCGAAAATCATAAATGAGCCGACAAACCAAACATTTAACATTAGCCATCTTCGCCATAGTTTTGGCAAATCTCCGTAACCTATAACTTCAACTGCTTCATCATCTTTACATGTTAAAAGCTTTAGTTCATATCCGTTTATGCATCTGTTAAAGATATATTTTAGTCCTCTAAAGTGTGCCAAAATAAGACTTAAAGCCCAAAATATCATAAACCAAAATTTAAAAATATCAAAAAGTGCGCTCCTTACCTCATCATTCAAATTCGCCATACCTTGAAAAAAATATATAAAAATAGTAACAAAAAATGAGAATACAGCGGCAAAAAGTATGCTACATGTAGTTAAACGAACTGCCCATTTAAGCCAAAGCAGAAAAAAAAACTTACTCATCGACTTTAAAAGATTCAAGCATTGTATAGTAGTGTTCTAGCGTCATAAAGCTTTTTTCAAATCTAAAACGGATGATAAATTCGACAATTTTATTTTTTAAATCAACATCCACATTTTCAGCTTTTCCAAAATAACCCAAAGAGATGTTCTTGCTCTTTACAACGGCATCTTTATCATAGCCAATTGCGAGAATCTGCAGATATTTACCTTTTTTTATCTCCCCTAAACTCTCATTTAAAAGTGATGCTCCCGATAGATTTATAGCTTTAAAATTAAAAATATCGCTAAACTCTTCAACTTTTTGATTTATTCCAAGCTCATCATATAAATTTTGCAACAACGTCAAGTTGTCTTTTCGTGCACGTTCATACCCTGAAATCTTATTTGTTAAATTTTTTAATCTCTCTAACGCCAAACTCATAAAGACTCCTTTATAAATAAATTATATCCAAAAGCTAAGCTATTTTAGATACAATTTCGCATTTTAAAACAAAAGAAAAATATGGACTACTTACAGATTAAAAAAGCTGACTCTCTACATGGGAACATAAAAATTTCCGGTGCTAAAAACGCTTCACTTCCGCTAATAGCCATGACTATATTAGCTAAAAATTGCGTCAGCATAAAAAATCTGCCTCATGTTGCAGATATAAATACCCTTTTAAAACTATTATCAAATTTAGGTGCAAAGTGTTCATCTTTATGGGGAGATGAGGAGAATATCACAACTGTTGACACCTCATCTTTAACTCAAACAAAAGCAACGTACGATATTGTAAAAACCATGCGTGCTTCAATCCTTGTTTTAGGTCCTATCTTAGCAAGATTTGGACATTGTGAAGTATCTCTTCCGGGCGGATGTGCAATAGGTCAGCGACCCGTTGATTTGCATCTAAAAGCATTAGAGCAAATGGGAGCAGTTATAAATATTGAAGCCGGATATATACACGCAATTGCACCAAACGGTTTAAAAGGATGCAATATCATCTTTGACAAAATTACGGTTACGGGTACTGCAAACATTGTTATGGCTGCAGCTCTAGCAGAAGGTGTGACAACTATAACAAATGCAGCAAGAGAGCCTGAAGTAGTGCAGCTTTGTCAAATCTTAAATGAGAGCGGGGTTAAGATAGAAGGTATTGAGACTGCCGTTTTAACCATCCACGGAACAAACGGCAAACTGCTAGAGATTGACGAATTTAGTGTAATTCCAGATCGCATCGAAGCAGGAACATATCTTTGTGCGGCTGCGATAACAAAATCGGAGCTTACGCTAAACGGCGCAAACGCAAAACATTTAGGTGCGGTTTTATCAAAACTAGAAGAGATGGGAAGCAGATTTACTATAACCGAAAATACGATTACTATTCATCCATCGGATGTTATTAAACATGTCAAAATAGTAACGCAGGAATACCCTGCATTTCCTACCGATATGCAAGCCCAGTTTCTAGCACTTGCAACACAAGCAGAGGGAACTTCTATAATCGAAGAGAGACTTTTTGAGAACAGATTTATGCATGTAAGTGAACTTCAAAGGATGGGTGCCGATATTTCACTAAACGGAAATGTAGCAACCGTAAACGGAAAATCAAAACTAAGCGGGACGGATGTTATGGCAACGGATTTGAGAGCTTCAAGCGCACTTGTTTTAGCCGCTTTAGTTGCTGATGGCATAACAGATGTGCACCGTATCTACCACCTTGATAGAGGTTACGACTCGCTAGAAAAAAAACTGCAAAACGTAGGTGCAGACATTAAAAGACTAAGAGAATAGTTAGTCTTCAAATATTATCATGTCATAAATGCTTTTTTTAGCTACCAGAGCTTTATCATGTGATACCGTATGAGAGTTTTTTGCCTTTAAAACCTCTTGTCTAAGCGATAAGATATCTTGTTCCATACTATCAACATTCTCTTTTAATCTCAAAATAATGTCAACACCTGCAAGATTTACTCCAAGGTCACGGGTAAGTCTTAAAATTAACTTGATTCTGTCTATATCTTTTTGGGAATATAGTCTTATTCTGCCGTTTGATCTCGAAGGTGTAACGAGATTTTCTCTCTCATACTGCCTAAGCGTCTGCGGATGTATCTCTAAAACTTTTGCAACGATACTAATTAAATAGACCGGTTCATCATACTGGTGAATCATAACTTCTCCTTTACTCTTTAGGTAGTTTCTCTTTCATCGATTCTACTAACTTCTCATCCAAATCTTCAACTTTAGGTAAAACTATATTTGCTTCAAGATAGAGATTTCCACGCTCTTTTGTTTTGCGGTTCATAGCGCCCATATCTTTTACGCGAAATCTTTGTCCGTTTTTAGTATTTTGCGGGATTTTTAGCTTAATCTCTTTTTCCAAAGTCTGCACCGATATCTTTTCGCCAAAAAGCGCTGCATAAAGAGGCACGTCAAATTTTTTGATTAAATCATCCTCTTCTCTAATATATTCAGGATTAGGAGCTACATTAATCTTTAAAAACAAGTCTCCCGCACGTCCTGCTTGTGCATGTCCTTTTCCTTTGACACGCATTTTCTCGCCGCTTTTTACGCCTGCAGGAATTTTGATGTCAAATCTCTCGCCGTTAACTGATACAGAGTGTGAACCGCCGAGTATGGAGACGCTAAAAGGGATAGTAACACTTGTTTCAATGTCAAGATTTGGCTGTTGTTGTTGCTGAGAAAAACCGCCGCCTCCAAAACCACCACCACCGCCGAATGATGAGCCGCCGAAACCTCCGAAACCGCCGCCGCCTGAGAACATACTTCTAAGTATCTCATCCAAATCAGCCTGTCCGCCGCCACGATGAGAACGAGAAAAGTCATGAAAATTTTGTCCGCCGAACATGTTATCACCGTGCATGTCATACTGTGATTTTTTCTTCTTATCGCTCAAAATTTCATAAGCTGCGTTTATCTCTTTAAATTTATCTTCCGCACCTTTTTCTTTATTTACGTCTGGATGATATTGTCTTGCTAATTTTCTATATGCTTTTTTTATTTCTGCTTCACTTGCGTTATCTGATATTTCAAGTGTGTCATATAAAGATTTACTCATTATTTTTTTCCTAAAATTTATATTATTGTTTATTAAGTAGGATTATATCACAGAAGTTGAGTCAAAGTCAATCAAGTTTAGGGCTGTAAACAAACAACCCTTAAGATAGTGTACATAGTATTGTTAATGTAAGAAGTGGCGAACTTCTGAAAAATAAAGACTCATACCAAACTCGTTTGCCGCTTCTATTATCTCATCGTCTCTTATACTTCCACCCGGTTCTATTACACTTTTAACACCTGCGGCAGCAGCAGCGTCTATCGAGTCGCGAAACGGGAAAAATGCTTCGGAAGCCAGTGCGGCACCTGTTACATCAAGCCCCATCTCTTTTGCTTTTTTAAGCGCACATTGACTTGCATCAACACGGCTTGTCATTCCCATTCCGACTGCTACCATTGCAGAATTTTTCACATAAACAACACAGTTTGATTTTGTAAGAGATGCTACTTTATAAGCGATCTCCATATCTTTTTTCTCCTGCAAAGTTGCTTCTCTTTGGCTCATAAGCTTTGCATCTTTTACCTCATCATCATTAACTCTGTCTGCATCTTGATAAACAAATCCGCCGTCAATATGTTTAAAGTCTTTAGCGTCGTTTGCTAAAACCAACTTGTCGCTTCCCATCTCAAATAACTTGATACGTTTCTTAGAAGCAAATACTTCTTGTGCTTCTTCTGTAATTCTGCCTGCAATAATTACTTCTAGGAAAATTTCATTCATTTTAAGTGCAAGTTCTTTGTTTACTACACCGTTTACTGCCACAACACCGCCAAATGCCGAAACAGGGTCACACTTTAGAGCCTCTTCATAAGCATCTACTAGACTATCGCGAATAGCAAATCCGCATGGATTTCCGTGTTTCGTGATACATACCGCATTTTGGCTTCCAAATGCCGAAGCTATTTTTACGGCACCGCTTAAGTCGTTTAGGTTGTTAAAACTAGCCTCGCCTTTTAGTGTTTTAAAGTTGCTTGAGTAGTGCTTGTCAAACTCATACAAAGCACCTTTTTGATGAGGATTTTCGCCGTAACGAGTATCCATAACTTTATTGCCTACTATAAACTGTTTTTCGCCGAAACCGCCGTTAAAACGAGAGTTCATATAGTTTGCTATCATGGAGTCGTACGCTGCCGTATGCTCGAACGCTTTTATCATCAAGTTTCTTCTAAACTCAAGCGTATTTTTCTCATTTTCTATCGCATCTATAACTTTTTCATAATCAGCCACGTCTGTAACTATCATAACGCTATCAAAGTTTTTTGAAGCTGAACGAACCATAGCAGGTCCGCCGATATCAATATTTTCTATAATCTCTTCAAAATCATCGGTCTTTTCAATCGTCGCTTTAAAAGGGTAAAGATTTACACAAACTAAGTCTATCGCCTCTACACCGAGTTCTTTGGCTTGGTCTAAGTGAGACTGTTTGTCGCGTCTATGCAAAATTCCGCCGTGAACAAACGGGTTTAGAGTTTTAACGCGTCCTTCAAAACACTCAGGAAACTTTGTCACCTCATCAATCTCAACAGCACTCACACCGTTATCAACCAACATCTTGTATGTTCCGCCCGTTGAGATAATTTCATATCCGTTTTTTACCAAAGATTTACAAAAATCTACCACGCCGCTTTTGTCGCTGACACTTACCAATGCTCTTTTCATTTATAACCTTATTACATGTACATTAAAAAATAAATTGCCGAATTTTATCCAATTAGAGATTAGAAGATGGTAAACTTAAAAAAATGAAACAGAGAAAAAAGAATGAAAAATATAGCTATTTTATGCTCAGGCGGTGATGTCAGCGGTATGAATCCCTCCCTTAAACATTTTGTAGAGTATTCATTGCAAAATAACTTAAATCCATATTTTGTGCATGACGGCTTTGAAGGGTTGATAGATAACAAAATATATAAAGCCTCTCATCAACATGTAGCGGGAATAATAAATCGCGGCGGAACAATTATAGGAAGTGCCAGAAGCAAACGCTTTATGCTTAAAGAATTTAGAGAAGTTGCAAAGAAAAATCTTGACGCTCTAAATATCGACATGTTAATAGTTTTAGGCGGTGACGGCTCGTTTAGAGGAATGGATATCTTTTATAAAGAACACGGAGTGAAGTTTTGCGGTGTTCCATCAACGATAGACAACGATATAAGCGGTACCGAGTATTGTCTTGGAGTCGATACAGCATTAAACGTTATAAAAGACTCGATTGACAACATAAGAGATACGGCATCATCATTTTCAAGAGCTTTCGTTATAGAGACTATGGGCAGAGAGTGCGGATATTTGGCTTTGGTTTCAGCTCTTACATGTGGAGCGGAGTTATGCTTGATACCTGAAGTAGTTTATGATTTGAGTGAATATGAAAAAAGATTTAAAGAGCAGATAAAAAACGGTCGCAGATACTTTATAGCAGTAGTTTCTGAAGGAATAAAAGAGGACTCCAAAGAAATAGCCTTATGGTTTGAAGAGAAAATCGGCGTTGAGTCAAGAGTCACTGTTTTGGGACATACTCAGCGAGGAGGAAACCCTACAACCTATGACAGACTTATGGCTTATAAATTTGTAAACTATGCGATTGACGGTCTGCTTAATGATAAAGTAAACAGCGTTATCTGTTATGCAAAAAAAGGTTTTGAGTACAAAAGCATAGACGAAGTTGCAAATACAAAATATCAACTTGATAGTGAACTGTTAAAGTATTTAAAGAGGTTTTAGATGTATAAACTAAATTTTTTTGTACCCAGCGAAGATAAAGAGAGAGTAAAAGAAGCACTCTTTGGCATAGGTGTCGGAAGATACGAAAACTATGAGTGTTGCAGTTTTGAAACGCTTGGAATCGGGCAGTTTAAACCCGTAAAAAATGCAAATCCGCATATAGGAAAATTGGATGAGATTGAGAGGGTTCAAGAGTATAAAGTCGAGATGATTTGCGAAGATGAACTTATACATGTAGCCGTAAAAACTCTAAAAGAAGCGCACCCATACGAAGAGGTGGCTTATGAGATTTTTAGGATGGAAAGTATTTAATAGACTGCCGCGTCGTTGTCTTGCTGTGACATGTCAACTTTCATCCACGTTCATATACTCAAGACTAAAAGTTCCTTCCAACCTTTTTAAAACACTTACTTTATACGACTCGGCAATAGATGAGATATCTACTATTTTTTCCAATATATCTCTATGTTCAAGCGGATTTGCAAACGCAGTGTTTGCCTCTAAAATGGATATTTTTGCCTCGTCATGTTTTATAATCTCTACTTCATCGCCTGCTTTAATATCTCCCTCTTCAAGCACTCGATAGTACCAGCCTGTAAGACCCGAAGTGTATATCTCACTTGTAAATTTTTTATTATCCCATCTTTTTGAGATTTTCCAGCACGGTTTTCGCGGTTGAGAAACCTGTAAAACGGCAGAGCCTATTTTATGAATATCTCCCAAACATACGCTACTTTCATGTAGTCCTGAGATAGTCAAGTTTTCCGCTAATGCACCAAAGGGAAGCTCTTTTAAATCTAAGAATTTTGCCCAGTTTTCATAATTTTCATAGCTGTTGGCAAAGATTGCTTTATCTGTTCCGCCGTGATGAATCTTATCTGCAACTTCATCGCCTATAAAACCGCTTTTTGAAGCAAAAACGGCAGAAGAAACTGACTCTTTAACAGAAGCGCTTTCCCAACCTTCGTAAGATTTTACTTTTCCTATTTGAATAGAGAGAACTTTACTTAACATCAAACAACCTTATAAAAATTAAATAGCATATTTTACCAAATAATATTGAAGTTTAAAAATTTCTTAGTATAATACGCAGTGAAATTTTTTACATTATTTTTTAAAATACTATAACAAGGCTTCAAAAACGGTTATGAGCAGCAAAACTACATATACAAAAATAACAGCAAAAATAATGTTGATTACACTTTTTTTTACTCTGTTATCTGCTTTTATATATGGGGATTATATGAAAAAAAATGCCATATCAAGCCTTGCACATGTAGATGCCAAAAAAACAAGTATGCTTGTGTTTGAAAGTCTATATTCCGCAATGCAAAAAGGGTGGAATAAAGAGGACTTACGGGAAATAATTGTTAGATTAAACCATGTTGACCCTTCTATGAAAATTGATGTTTACAGAGGAGATTTAGTAGCAGAACTTTTTGGTACGATAGAAAAAGACAAACAAGCAATTTCCCAAAACGCAAATATACAAAAAGCATTTCACGGCGAAGAGATACTAAACATATTAAACTCAAGCTTTATAAACTATTACTATCCTGTTATAGCAAAAAAAGATTGTCTTAAGTGTCACACTAACGTAAAAGAAAATGATGTTTTAGGGGTAATTGACGTTTCTTATCCTGTCAATAATCTCAAAGTATCATTAGATGAGATGATAAACTTTTTCATTATATTTATTATCGTATTTTCCGTAGTGATTTTTTTAGCAATTTTTGTTGAGTTTAACCAGTACATAATAAAACCCATCAAAAAGTTTTCAAACGCTATTCAAAACATAACAAAATCACATGATATGACAAAAAGAGTAGAAGTTGACGACAACATAGAAGAGATAGACTCCATCAAAGATGTCTTTAACGTAATGCTTGATTCTATTGAACATCAATTTTATTTTGACAGTTTAACAGGACTTGAAAACAGAAGAAAATTAACCGAAAAACTGGAAGAAAAAGTAAATTCATTTTTAATAATCATAAATATAGACTCTTTTCAAGAGATAAACGACTTATACGGAAATGAAGCAGGCGATTCTATCTTAAAAGATTTTGCTCTGTTTTTAAAAGAGATCATACCTCCAAACAGCTCTTTATATAGACTGCATTCTGATGAGTTCTCGTATCTTTGCAACAGAACGATGGATATAGATGATTTTAAAATATTTGCTTCAATGCTGAATGAAAAAATATCATATAAGTTTTTTAAAATAGACGGGAACAGCGAAGTTAGCTTAAGTGCAACGTTTGGAATAGCTTACGGATATGAAACACTTTTGGAAAATGCCGACATAGCTCTAAAACTTGCAAAGAAAAGCAAAAAAGACTTTTTAATATATGACGAAACTATGTATATGGCAAAAGAGTATGAGAAAAATTTTGAGTGGACTAAACGTCTAAAAAGAGCCATAGAAGAAGATAAAATTGTCCCTCTGTTTCAACCGATAGTAGATAACAAAACTCAAGAGATTATAAAATATGAAGCATTGGTGCGGATAGTGGATAATAACGGAACATATATATCTCCTATTCACTTTTTAGAACTTGCCAAAAAAAATAAACTTTATCATCAGCTTACAAAGATAATAATTGATAAGACATTTAAAAAATTTCAAAATTTACCTTATGAAGTCTCTATAAATATATCTGTCGAAGATATTTTAAACAGAGATATCAATCAGTTTATTTTAACTAAATTAAAAGAGAGTCTGATTGGCGAAAAAATAGTTTTTGAGATAATAGAATCTGAAGGTATAGAAAATTTTGAACAGGTTTTGGAGTTTATAAACAGTGTTAAAAGTTATGGGGCAAAAGTATCCATAGATGATTTTGGCACAGGTTACTCCAACTTTGACTATCTTATGAAGCTAAAAGTTGACTATATAAAAATAGACGGCTCAATGATTAAAAATATAGATATAGATAAAAATTCACAGATGATTACTAAGACTATAGTAAATTTTGCTAAAAATATGAAAATCAAAACAATAGCAGAGTTTGTTCACTCTAAAAATGTTTTTATGAAAGTTCAGGAGCTTGAAGTTGACTTTTCGCAGGGGTACTATTTCGGAGAGCCTACGGAGGATATTGTATAGTTTGTGGTTTGCTTCGCTTGTGGATTGCTTCGTCGCAAGCTCCTCGCAATGACGGAAGGGGTTGCTCGTAACGACAGAGCTGACACAAAATCTTAAGCGCTATCGTTTAAAAGTACTTATCGATGGATTTTAAAGCCATCTCATATTCATACTCTTTTACCATCATTATTACTTTTTCTAAAAGTTTTTGCGATTTTTCATCAAGGTCTAAAGCATCAAATCTGCAAAGTATAGGATTGATTCTTTTTGGTCTTTTTGTAATAAGAGCTTTTTCTAATTCCCTAAAGAGGTTTTCTATATCTTCTTTTGATGTTTTTATCTTTTTCTTGTCAAAATCATTCTTATCATTGTAAAAATTTAGTTTGATTTCGTCACATACCGATTTTAACTCTTTGTTAAATTCATCCGACAAGTCTTTATTTGGATTTTCTTCAAGCTTTTGTGATATCTCATAAAGATAATCCGCTCCGATAGTTCCGCTTAATCCTTTTATGGTATGGATAAAATATTTAAAGTCCACAGAGTCGATATCAACTGTTTTATTTTTATAATTGTCAAAAAATTTTAAAACAAGATTATTATATAAAGACAAAGTGCTAAGCAGCGAGGGAACTACTCTTTGGATATTTAGATGTTTTAAAGTCGGAATATCTTTTATAACTGAATTTTCATCAGCTTTTGAAACATCAGTTTTTTTAGATATATATTTTAAAAGAACTTCAAATAGTTTTTCCGTATCTATAGGTTTGTTAAGATGATCATTCATTCCTGCAGATTTTGATTTGTTTGCATCTTCTTTCATGGCATTTGCACTAAGAGCTACTATGGGAATTGTTTTATCCATTTCTCTTATAATTTTTGCCGCCTCGTATCCGTCCATCATTGGCATTTGTATATCCATAAGAATTAACTCATAAAATCCTCTTTTTGCTTTAAATCTCTCTACTGCTTCAACGCCGTTTGAGGCTATGTCAACAAATATACCGCTTGGTCTTAACATACCGGTTAAAACTTCCTGATTTAAGACATTGTCTTCAACCACCAAAACACCGCTTCCCTTAAGCGATGAGAGTTGAGTTTTAAGTGAGGGCTTTTCTAAAATGCAGTTCATTTTTGCTATATGTTCGCCGAACATTCCTACTATGATGTTATATAACAGAGACGGGTTTATAGGTTTTTTCAAAAATGTATCTATCCCTGCTTCTTTTGCTTTTTGTAAAATATCTACCGCACTATATGCACTAATCATTATAATTGTAGGCGTATCGTTACTTTTGCACTGCTCTTTTATAATCTTTGCAGTTTCCAATCCGTTTAGATTCGGCATTTTCCAGTCCATCAGAACAAGATCAAAATGTTTGGAGTCGTTGCATATAAGGTCTATCGCCTCTTTGCCGCTGTTTGCCACGGTTATATTTATGTTGAAGTTGTTTAGGAGTTTGGAGATGATGATTTGCCATGATGGCGTATCATCCACGATTAGGACATTTTTGTTTTTAAAATTTTGATAATTTCGCTTTTTAGGCGTTTTTTCTATGAGATCTACTTCAAAAATAAATTCGCTTCCTTTGCCTACTTCGCTCTCAACCCAAATCTCTCCTCCCATCATCTCAACAAATTTTTTACTGATTGCAAGTCCTAATCCCGTTCCTCCGAATTTTCTAGTAGTAGAATTGTCGGCTTGAGTAAAAGATTTAAAAAGCTTTTGGCTCTGCTCTTTTGAGAGTCCGATTCCCGTATCTTTAACTCTAAATCTAAATTTATCTTGTTTGATTTTTTCAATATATATTGTTACTTCGCCTTCATTTGTAAACTTAACGGCATTTGTAGCGAGATTTATCAAGATTTGCCCCAACCTTAGAGGATCTCCAAAAAGGTTCATATTCATGTTGTGATCATAACCCACCACAAACTCAAGCTCTTTTTCTTGAATCTTCAGCTCTATTATATTTACGACATTTTCTATAACATTATGCAAATCAAACTCTATTTTTTCAAGTTCAAGTTTACCTGCTTCAATCTTGCTAAAATCCAAAACATCGTTTATGATACCCAAAAGAGAGTTTGCGGCACTCTCTATCTTTCTGAGATAATCAAGCTGGATATTATCTAGGTTTGTATCTTTCATCAAATATGTCATACCTATAATAGCATTCATAGGCGTTCTTATCTCATGACTCATATTTGCCAAAAATTCTGATTTTGCTTTTGTCGCTTCTTCGGCTTTTATTCTGGCTTCTTGAACCTCTTTTTCCACGCTTTTTCTATTTGTTATGTCTCTTGAAGTACAAAATAGTGTAGGTTTATTTCCTATCTCGACCCCGACGGCGTTAATCTCGACATTAAAAATAGTTCCGTCTTTTTTCTTGTGAAGTGTCTCAAAAGTTGTACATGTACCCATAAGCATCGGGATATGCTCTATTGACTCTTTAGGTGTCCATTTCGCATCCCAATCTTTTACTTTTAATCCTTTTGCCTCTTCATAGCTATAGCCTAACATATTGCAAAAAGCTTCATTAGCCTCTATAAGATTTCCCTCTACGTCTAACACATGGATACCGTCTCCTGAAGCTTGAAGAAGTGTTTCATACTTTTTTGACTCATCCATAGCCTTTTTTCTCTCGGTAATATCCCGTGAAGCACAAAAGAGCATTATCTCACCGTCTATTTCTACTTTAACCGCATTTATTTCAACATGAATAACACTTCCGTCTTTTCGTCTGTTTAGAGACTCAAAAGTCGGTAACGCTTCGGTGTTTTTAGGAAAGTCATCTACAAACTTCATAGGCTTGTATTTTAAATCCCAATCTTTTACATGTGAACCTCTCATCTCATCGGGAGTATATCCGAGCATATTGCAAAAAGATTTGTTAAATTCTATAAGCCGTCCGTTGTTATCGATGATGTGTATGCCATCCCCTGCCGCTTCCAAAAGGATTCTATGGCGCTTTTCGCTAAGTTCAAGTTTTTTGATATATGTTTTATCCTCTTTTGTCATAGTTCTACCTAAAAACCACTTTATTGCGTCCGCTGCTTTTTGCTTCATAAAGTGCTAAATCGGCTTCTTTTAACATCTCGTCTATAGTTTTTGTAACGCCTCTTTTTTGAGTGATTCCGCTGCTTATCGTAAAACCGATATCATTTGAGTTGTAGTCTATTTTAAGCGTAGATATCTTTTTTCTAATATTGTCAAACAACTCTACCGTATCTTCCTTAGAAGGTTTTTTGCAGACTGCTACAAACTCTTCTCCACCTATCCTTGCAAAGATAGAATCTTGCGGCAGCATATCTGATATGGTTTTTGTTATCAGTTTTATAACTAGATCCCCTGCATCATGTCCAAAACTGTCATTTATCTTTTTAAAAAAATCTATATCTATCATACATAAAAATAGTTCTTCGCCCGACTCTTTAAAAAGCTCATTTACAAGCTCAAAAAACTTTCTTCTGTTGTATATACCTGTCATAGAATCTCTTGAAGCTAAAAACTCAAGATCTTCAATGGTCTTTTTTAATTTTAACTGTGTTTTTACTCTCTCTATAACTTCACTTCTTTTAAGAGGTTTGCTTACATAGTCGTTTGCACCTGCTTCATAAGCTTTTGATATGCTCTCTTCATCGGTTTTTGCAGTGGTAAAGATAATGGGTATATTTTTTGTATTTGTTTGAGATCTTAAAATTTTGCATACTTCAAAACCATTCATTTCAGGCATCACAATATCAAGCAGTATAAGCGATACTTCCTCATTTTTTAATAATTCTAAGGCTTTTTTACCGCTTGTTAAAGGTATAACATCGAAGTCTTCCAATATGTCTAAGATAATATCAAGATTCTCTTTTGTGTCATCTACTGCCAATATGGTATCGTGATTGAACATTCCAACCCCCTTTTTGTACTCTATCTACATTGATTATAACTCAAAAATATTAAAAATATCATGTATGTCACTGTGAGGAGGAACGACGCGGCAGTCTTCGGTAGTCTTAAAATAGTGCCTGACACCATTTTTTGTCTTTATATTGAAACACTTTCTATATATAGCGTTTCAGGAGCAATATCAATCTCATCTGACCACATTACTGTTCCAAAAGCAACTTTTGCTCTTTTAAAAAATCTTTTATCTTGTAAAATTTGAAATGGCTTTTTATCAAAAAGAGTTTTGCAATCAAACTCTTTTTTTTCTCCATTTTCAAACTCTAAAAAAAGTAAATAATTATCTTTTGGTTTTACATCTATTACATCGATAAGCATTAAAAACTCCTATTTGAGAGGTTCTATTTTATATGGTTGTTCACCTGCTACTGCTAGCTCCCAGTCGGCTATAAGTTCATCTTTGTGTATCTCCATCCACGCTTGAACCAATCTTTTTTGTTTATTTGCTAAATTACCTTCAATCATTTCTGCATTTTCGATAGCAAATATAGCTTTTGCATCTTGGTATCTCACATGGATATGAGGCAGAGCATGTTGTTTATTATCATAATAATAAATCATTACCATAATTCCATAAAACATACTGATAGTTGGCATTAAAAACCTCTTTATAAATATAATTCAGTATTGTAGCTGAAAGTGATTTATAAATAAAAACAAAATAGTGCCTGACACCCTTTTTTCAAATAGAATATATTAAAATATATCCGCTATTTTCCAATGTTTTTTATAAGCTATATATGCAATAAATGTTGCTAAAACAATTGTGATACCTAATAATAATCCACTACTCATTTTCTAACTCCTCTATTTGTCTTTACGCTCTTGTAATGTCATGGTTAAATTGTATCAAAATAAGATAAAAAGTGAAATAAATTTAAAGAGAGAATTTAACGCTATGTTAATTTAAAGACGCTAAATACTGGCGACTGACACCCTTTTTATTGGTAGGCTGTATTACTTTAAGACTTTAGATACTGTAGTAAGTAAAACAGTGCCTGACACCTTTTTTTAAAAGTAATCTGCAATCTTCCAATGTTTCTTATACGCTACGAGTGCCAATATTCCAGCCACTACAAAACCAATTGTATAGATTAAAACACCAATACTACTCATCTCTCAAATCCTTAATAATCATTTCTAGTTTATTTAATTTTAAATATGCCAACACAATTCCAAAAGACAAAAAAAGGAATGGCAAAAACAATATCAAGCTAATAATAAAAGCTTTATCAAATATAGATAAACCAAAACCGCCAATAGCACCACTCACAACCATAAGTACAAATAACTTTTTATATACTATATCTGCTTCTTTAGCAATAATATCAGCTTTGTCTTTACGCTCTTGGAATGTCATGGTTAAATTGTATCAAAATAAGATAAAAAGTGAAATAAATTTAAAGAGAGAGTTGAACGCTATGTTAATTTAAAAGAGTGCCTGTCACCCTTTTTGACCCTTTTTGTCGACGCCTTTTCCCTTTAATGAGTACTTTTTGTTAATCGATTTGCAAACCATATAACAAATGCACTGCCAATTAAAATTATTGTAAATCCGGCAATTATATTTATATCAAGCATTTTCCATTTCCTCATTTATTTTTTGCATTTTATACCAAAGATTTAAAGCATAAGTACCAAGCAAAAATACGACAACTAAACCTAATCCCGCAACTAAAATCATATATACTTCAATCTGGTGAATCAGCACTTTATAAGCGATAGTTCCAATTGCAGTCAATATTCCAAGAATGAAATATAGTAACGCTTTAAAAACTTCTTTTAAATCTGATTTTGTTTCTTTTTGTTTCTTTTAGTTTATCAATTTTGCTCATATGAAAATTATACCAAAATTATAAAAAAATAGATATTTTTAGAGAATTAAATGTTATGTAAAGAGGAAGCTAGATTAATATTTAATTAAGAAAGGTTTTAAAAGAGTGCCTGACACCCTTTTTTAATTTTGCTAAAAATATGAAAATCAAAACAATAGCAGAGTTTGTTCACTCAAAAAATGTCTTTATGAAAGTTAATGAACTTGAAGTTGACTTTTCGCAGGGGTACTATTTCGGAGAGCCTACGGAGGATGTTATATAGTTTGTGGATTGCTTCGCTTGTGGATTGCTTCGTCGCAAGCTCCTCGCAATGACGGAAGGGGTTGCTCACAATGACAGAAGGGGTTGCTCACAATGACGAGAGCAGTCACTGCGAGGAGGAACGACGCGGCAGTCTTCGGTAGTCTTAAAATAGTGCCTGACACCTTTTTTTGGACACCCTTTTTTAAGCAACCTTTCCTATATTTAATTCCAGCATGCTCTCTATACTTAAATGATAATCTAATTCTTCCCACTCAATACCCGTATTTAAACATATTAGTTTATAATTTTTAAGCTGTTTTAAACTTGCACTCTGAAGAGGCTTATACCAAGACATAGGCGTAGATATAATTCTATCGTCTTCAAGTTTTACATGTAAATACTCTTCATCAAAATGAACTTCTTTTCCTTTAAGCAAACCACTCATCCCATCTCCTTTCAAACTTTTCTTGATTTTCTTTAACTATGTTCAGCGCAAACTTTAAATCTTTTGGTTTTAGATAATTTTGAACTACCCTTAGAGTTTTTAGTTCTATTTTTGCAAAAAACTCCCCATAAACTACATGAATATGTTTAGGTTCATGTTCATTAGCATAAAAAAAGAACTTAAACCCATTCGTATTTAATAAAGTAGGCAATCCAAACCCTTCTTATTATTTTATAAAATTATATCATAGATTTAAAATGATGAATTAGTAAATAAAGTGTAAAATCTATTACAATAGAATTAAATGTTATGTAAAGAGGAAGCTAGATTAATAAAAAATAAGAAAAGTTTTAAAAGAGTGCCTGACACCCCTTTCGTAAAATTATATTAATTGTTTTGGTACTTAAGTTTATAAATTTTGCTATTTCTGTTTTTGTGTAACCATATTCATATGCTTTTTTGATATTTTCATTTCTATTTATATCACGATCTAGTTCAAAAAATGTCTCTAATCTTTTACTAAGTACTTTTAACTTGCCATCGTCTTTTATTATAAGATTGGGGGATTTATATACTATGTCTATTGCATCTATATCCATCTCACTACTTATATACTCAGCGTATTCATCATAAGTCATATCGAAGATCATAGAGTTTTCTAAAAGAGAAAAATAGTTGTGCTTATATTTCCATTGAAAGAATGACTGAAACCTATAAGCTGCAACATCTTGTACCATCCCTGCTTTAATGGGATTTCGCTCTATATATTTTGCTACTATCCAAAAGTGAGCATCGTCAAAAAGAGGATAAGATTTGTATCTACCTTGCCATAAATGACCTGAGCGAGTGTATTTTTTGTTAAAGTATTTTGAATATTTATCATTGATAAACTGCAAGGCTTTTGATAGGTTTGTATGTTTTGTTTCGATAAGCAGGTGACAAAAGAGTGCCTGACACCCTTTTTTTTTAATTTTTAATTCTAATCACTCCCACTTTCATAAGCCAGACGAGAGATCTAAAAACATAAGGTTTTCTAGCTTCGTTTATATCTTCTACGGCTTCTATAGCTTTTTTTGAACCATTTTTTAATCTATTAAACACAGATATTGCTTCATTGTCAGCAAGCATAGTAACTTTTACATAATTGTTTATCGTCATATTTTTATAGATACCGACTTTTTTAAGAGCTATTTCATACTCACATGTCAACTCTATTTCGGTAGCGTTATTTAATATGTATGTAGGATAAGCGACAAAAGCGCTAAGGGGTTCAATTCTCGCAGGCCATGGGTGTTGTAACTTTGTACTTTTGGAAGAGAGTGTTTTTTCTCTCATGTCATGCAGATTTTTCCATAAGGCCTCATACTGAGGTATGATAACACTCCAGTCATAAACCTCTTTTGCTCTTTTTTTACCTTCTTTGCCCATCTTCATCCTTAACTCTTTAGAGTTAAAAAGTTTTATAAAAGCTTCTGCAGCGGACTCCGTATCAACAGCTACGAGAGAGCTATTTTGTCCACAGTACATGTCATAAGTATCAGTACCCAATGCATGTCTTACTGCAAGATCTGTTCCTAATCCTGCATTTGGCATAATAGTAGACACTCTAAACCCGTCAATACCGTCTCTTACCGTATCTTTATAACCGTCCCAGTCTGAAACTACAACGGGAAGTCCTGCCGCCATAGCCTCTATGGGAACTATGCCAAATGTTTCTTGAATATTATCTGAAAACGAACAAAATATATCTGCACATGACCAAGCCAAGTCCCTGTTCTTTGCTTCTCTGCCATCAAGTCTTATAACTTCTACCGATGGGCAAAGTTCTCTGGAAGCCTCTTTAAAAGCATTTTTCGTATAGTCGTTTGCAAACCATCCACACTCTACTAAAACAACCTTTTTGCCTATTTCTTCGGTACTATCTTGAAGAGCTTTATACATGGGAAAGGGATTTGCCTTAGCATGAAAAGATAGACGACCGACATAAAGCACTGCTATAGCATTGTCATCTATGCCCAGTTCTTTTCTTGAGAGTTTTTTATATTTTGCACTATACTTAAAATCCTTTGTATGAATACCAAGCGGTATAACTGGGAGTTGAGGGAGAACTATCTTTGTGATACCTAGTCTATGCTTCAGGTAATCGACTTCTGCCTGCAAAAGAGCCTCTACATTTTTCTTGACGGCTCTTGAAGTGCATATCACTGCATCCCACGGTTGAACGGGAGCGGTAATAAGGGATGTTATAGCGTCCATAGCTCTAGCGCTTGAAGTAGTATGCGTGATACCGCAAATAGACCATTTTTCGTCACCGAAGAGTGTTCTTTTGAATGCTTGTTCGGCTATATCGGGACCGGGATAATAAAGCGTGCCTATTTGAGAAAGTACCTCAATATTATTGGAGTCAAAACCTTTTACTTCTTCATCTCTACCGTAAGCTCTCGCCGTATCTTCAAAATTTTTAAGGTGTTTTGCATCCATAACCTGCGCCCAAAGCTTAGCGTCCGTGGAGTACTTAAAAAAACCTTTTAAAAAAGATTCTCCCGCAGCGTTGCGACCCATTAGCTTCGGGCTTGTCATGGAGTAAGCTTCGGGGTGGTAGTATATCGCCGTATTAGAGTGCATTTAAGTACCTTGATTATAATTTAATTGGATTGTACTAAATAGACACTTATAAATAAATTTAATTTAACTCTCATTCTCTTATTTCATTTTGTAAAAGGGAAGTGTGCTGCTTTAGCTTCGCTCATTGACGAGGATAAATCCTCGTTTCCAATCTACATATCATCAAATAGTGCCTAACACTCTTTCGTTCAACAAAACAGTATTAAAATATAACATTGTAAGTCATAGAGTTTTGAAGTAAATTATAAAATCTGTTGAAAATTGATGATAAAAATATATTAGCTTCTATTTTAGAGAAGAGTATATTACCATGTATCTAATTTTTATAAGTTTAATCTTATCCATAACTAACTATTATGCTCTCTTTAGTAAAGTTAAGATTGTATTTGCCATATTATCATACTGTTTTAAAATATCACATTTATCAGCTGTAGATTTTTGTCCTAAAAAAAGGCTCTCCTGCGTTCTTACTTTTAAAAATGATACTTTTAAGCTACTATTTGCACATATGATATTGCTACTTGTTTTAATAATCTCTTTGCACCCGTCTAATGCGGCTCTATAGAGGTGAGCAACTCCTCTTTTAATATTTGATTTTGTATCTTGCGTATCTTTATCTTGAGATGTTGCCAATATATGGCTAAAAAAATTATTTATCTCAATCAACAAAACTTTATGATAATTGCATTGTGTAAACTTTGTAAGAAAATTGTATGATTTAAACATATGTTCCCACACACATTCTGAATCTTTTAATATATTACTAATACGAATTGTATCAACTTTTACAAACTCTTGACCTTCATCTTCATCTTCAAAAATATTTTTAAGTTTATCAATATAATCATTAACCAACTCCTCTAGTTTGTTGAGATCTTCGAAGCTGTCCGACATACTTTTTTCGCTGAGTATAGAACTATTATAAACTATTAAAAAATTATAAATCAGCTCATATTCCCTACCTATAAGCAAAGAATATTTTAAATCATATGTATAGAACTTGCTATAAATTTCTAAAAATTTATTGTAAAGTTGTTCCATTTTTATTAATACCTAAAAAATTAAAATATATAAATGAGGCAATATCATATTACCTCTATTATAGATTTTATAAATTAAAATCTATCGAGGAAAGCTTTTTGCTTTGTAGAATCTAGCAGTGACATACTTGGTTTATCAGCCATACTGCCTTTTCCTTCTCTGTATGTATCGCTATAAGCACCTTCTGCTTTTACTATAGCTTCTCTTTTTTTTCTAAAAGAATCTATACTAACAACTTGTTTATTTGACATTTATAACTCCAGTATTTACATAAAAAAGCTGTAAGCACAACTTAAATTGTGTAATTTGTATAATTTAGCTTGATTTTATCAAAATTTATCTTCTAAAGTTAAACAACTACTAAAAAGAAGCCCCACTCTCAAAAGAGAAGTGAAGCTTTAATTTTTAGTAACTTTTATCAGTGTTACACCTCAAAGAGAGGTGGAACGAGAGAAAAATCAACTATTAAACAAAATCAATATTAGCAGCGTTTAGTGTAGAAGCAACGCTAACATTAACACCAGTCAACTCAACTAAAACTGTCATAACAGAGTCTGCATTTAATGTTCCACCATCAGTCCCATGATTCATGCTACCGATATAACTGTTAGAACCATCTGACCAAGCAAATAGTAAATCATCTCCCGTAGCCAGACCTGCAGCTACCGTTACCTCGAACGAACCTCCAGTTTCGATTGCAGTTTCTACTAAAGCTGTTGATGCAAATATAGCACCAGTTAATACAATAATTTCTGCAGTTGATGCAGAAATATCAGCAGCTGCTGTTATTTCTTGTGTATTAACAGTAGCATTTTCTAAAATAGCTACTGCCGCTGCCGTTACTAACGTACCTGCATCAGTTTCGTCTATAGCGATAATATCACCAGCTGCACCTGTTTGGAATCCAGATACAGTTACAACACTACCATCACCAACAACGATTGTGTCAGCACCAGCAGCTGTAGCCAAAGAAACAGTTGCTGTCGTTACATCAGACACATTGATAACATTTGTACCTGTTGCAGCTGTAGCATTGATAGTTGCACTTGCAGCAAAAAGTTCGTCACCGTCTGTTACTTGACCTAATTTAATAGTACCTGTCCCAGAAAGTGTTGCTGCTATTGAACCGTATTGGTTATCAATTAGTTCAAAAGTAGCTGTTTTGCCAGTTGAAGCACTAACAGTCATTGTCATAGCAAGGTCTGTTGCACTATCTGTAGTTGTATCTGCAGCTATATCTCCTATAGTTACATTACCGCCTGTTGCAGCAGCATTTACCGTTGAAAGAACAACCGATTCTGTTGTAGCACCCGCAGCACCAACTGTACCAATAGTTACATTAGCACTTGTCGCAGTAGCAGTCAATGATGTTAAAACATTTGTATTTGTAATATTTCCGGCATCAACATCATAAGTAGTTGCCGTAACACTTAATGTATTTGTATCAGCATTATCAAGTGCAATCGCAGTTGCATCACCAGCTGCAGTTCCAGAAACAATATTAACAGTTGAAGCATCTGTAATCGTTGTACTAGTAGCAGAAGTTGCTGAATATTTAAGATTTAAAGTTGCAGAACCTACAGTATCAATTACAACCGTATCAGTATTAGCATCACTAACATTTACAGTTATATCAGAAGCAAGTGAAACTACAGTAGCAGTAGTTGCATTATTTGTTGAAATAAGTTTAAGATTACTTAATCCTGCAATATTTCCAGCTGTAAGTGCTCCGCCAGCAGCTACACCAAAAGTGGCATTAACAGTTTCTATACTTGTTGTAGTTGGAGCGACAGTAGCAGCTGCAAGAGTAATAGCAAGAATATCTGTACCATTTCCACCATCTAATGTGTCAGCACTTGTTAAATCTGTAGCCGTTGTTACAGTAAATGTATCGTTGCCTTCACCACCGTTTAATGTATCATTACCAGTACCGCCTAAGATAAGGTTATCATCACCATCACCACCTGTTAGTGTATCATCACCATTAGCTCCTGTCAATGTATCGTTACCTGCACCACCTGTTAATGTATCGTTACCTGCACCACCTACAAGCGTATCTCCTGCACTACCACCTGTTAGAACTGAAGATCCTGTCATATTGTTTGCAGTATTACCAACTGTAACCGCGCCTGTAGCTGTAGAAGCATCTACCGTTAGCGTTCCTGCAGATGCAACAATAGTAGCAATACCAAGAGTACCAGAACCTGTTGCAGTAACACTAATCGCACCTGTAGAAGCAGCACCGCCATCTAAAGTAGTAAATGCTAAAGCCGCAGTATTTGCAGTTGTGATAGTGATATCATCTGTTGCAGTCAACGTAGCAATTGTACCGCCACCAGCCGTTGTAGTAAGAGAGATATCATCTGCAATTAAACTACCAGTAACATTCAGAGTACCTGCACCAGAGTTATTTAGCGTTATAGTTCCATATGTATTTGTAACTGTACCAAAAGCAACAGTTGAACTTGCTGTATTTGCTGCACTTGTAATAGTCATAGCATTGTCGGTAGTACTATCTGTAGTATCTGCCGTAATATCACCAAATGTCAATGTAGCGCCATTATCCGCAGTTGCATTGATAGTAGCTAAAACTTCTGCTGTACCAGTAGCACCGATAGCACCTGTTGTGATATCTGCATTGCTTGCATTTGCCGTAATTGTTGTTAATGAATCAGCATCTACTATTGTGCCAATAGTAACCGTTGCAGATGTGTTTGTCGTAGTTAGGTTTAGTGTTGCTAATTTATCACTCATAGTAATATCATTCGTAGCAAGAGTTGCTGTCGAAGTAGTACTTCCAGTCACAGAAAGAGTAGTCGTATCAACCGTATCCAAAACCAATCCAGTAAGGTCTGCTGAAGCAGCATTTACTGCCGTAGTTTTAATGTTTACAGTTGCTGCATCAGAGATTGTTACGGTAGCCGCAGTATCAACAGTCGCATCCACAGTCACTGTAGAAGAAGCATCCGTATCAACAGTTAGGGCAAGAGCACCTGCTTCAACAATTTTAACTGTTGTGTTGCTTGCTACACCAGTAACGCTATAGCTAGCATCACTACCATTAGCGATTGTTAATTCTGTTAAAGAAGCAACACCGCTCATATCAACTGTAGTAAGACCATTGTCTCCAGTTAAAGCAACTTTTTCAACATTTGTTAATGTAGCTTTTGTTGTTAAATCTGTAGCTATAGTCCAGTTTACGGTATCTGTACCAGCGCCACCATCTACACTATCATTTGAGCTTAAATCACCATCTGTATTGAAAGTGATAGCATCATCGCCATCTCCGGCATTAATAACATCATTACCTGTACCAGAATCTATAATATCGTTACCTGCACCCGCTGTAATAGTATCAATACCTGAACCTGAAGTAATAGTATCAATACCACTACCACCTGTAATTGTGTTTACACCATCGCTTGCTGCCAACGTATTTGCTCCATTGCCACCATTTAATGTATCATTACCCGTACCACCTGTAAGTGAATCGTCACCAGCACCACCTGTCATAGTTACAGCAGTACTATTTGAAGCATTGATACTTACATTACCTGTTGCAGCACTTGCATCAACTGTAGCAAGATTTGATGCAGATGCAATAGCATTTGTGATTGTTAAATTTTTACTACCTGTAATTGTTAATGATGTTGCATCATTTGCAGTTAATGTAGTAATAGTATTTGCACCACCAATTGAATCAATTGTTAAACTTTCTTCATTAATTACGCTAATTGCATTAACTGTACCGGTAGCAGCTGAAGTTGTACCAAGATTAATAGTTAAAGAATCACTAGCTGTATCTAATGCACGGCTAAATGTTACAGTATTATTATTAGCAACTGAAACGCCTAAGCCAGTAATAGAAGCAGAAGCATTACTAATAGTTAAAGCTGCATTTGAGACAGCCGAATTAACTTTAGTAATTGTTGTGTTAGCAAAAGCTGCCATATCTTGTGATGCTGTAGCAGAATACGAAACTGTCTCAAAATTTGTAATACCAACAGCTTGAGCAGCAGTTACAGCAGCAGCAAGAGAAATTATATCTGTTCCAGAACCACCAGAAATTGTATCTGTCGCATCTATGTTAGCTGCTACTACAGTATCATCTCCTGCACCGCCATCAACAGTTGCTTTACCTGTTATAGCAGAAACATTTAATACATCGTTACCCTCACCGCCAGTTACTGTTCCATCAGTAATAGCACCAACTGTAGCCGTCAACTGACCTGTAAATGAAGAAGCATCAACAGTAAGAACGTTAGCATCTAAAGCATCAATTATGTTTAAGTTTTGATCACCTGTTACAACTACCTTGGTAAGATTTGCATCAACAATATCTCCTAGGCTATTTGCACTTGATGTTGAAGCGATAGTTAATGTTTCAATACCAGTAACCGTCATTTGTGTACCAGTTAAGTTAGTTACACCTGCTAGCGTTAATGTTGCAGAATCACTTGTGCCTGCAATAGCAGCCGTAGTATATCCATAAGTTAAAGCAGTATCAGCAATTCCAGTTGCTTTTAAAGCAGTAGTAGCAGAATCAATATTTGAAAACGCAGAAGCTGCAGATGAGCTACTCGCTTCAACGCTAGTTACGCCAACTGAGCCTAGAAGACTAACTGTGCCAGCAGCCGTAAAGGTTGCATTAACATTTTCAACTGAACTAAGAGTTGCTGCTCTATATGTGCCAGTACCATTTACTGCAATGTTAATAGTGTCAGCACCTTCTCCACCGCTGATGCTATCTGCCGCACCAAAAGTCATTGTTGTAGTAGATAATGATGCATCAAAAGTATCAGCACCTGCTGTACCTGTAAGAGTATCTACTCCTGTAGTAAGTACTTTAGTTACACCTACACTAGGATCGTCCATAATTACGACATTACCTGAAGTAGCAACCGTTGCAAATGAAGAATCTAAAACAGAAACTTTGAAACCTTCATAACCTTCAGCAGTACCATCATTAGCCGGAGTAAGAGTAATAGTTCCGGTAGTAGCACCTGCTGCAATTGTAACACTACCCGTTACTAAACCAAGGTCAGATGCAGGAGTAGCAGTACCACCGGCTACTTCAACACCAGCTATTTGATAGTTAAGAGTAGAAGCAGCTGAAACAGAGTGAGAAGCAGTTACAGTAAATACTACCGAGTTACCTTCAGTTACACTTGAAGCATCTGCCGCTATAGTGTAAGTTACAGCCGGAGCTAAAGCATCTGCACTCGCTTTAGCAGTAGTAACAGTTGATGATGAGTCAGTTACAGTTAATGCGCCTGTAGGATTTGACGACGTATTGAATGACATAGAAGTCGCATAGTTAGTCGGAGCATCTGTAACTTGATCTGCCATATAGTTAGAAACTGTTACACGGTTGTTAAATTGATCTTGAGCAGCACCAGCATTTACAGGATCTTGAGCAGCAGTGATAATAGCCGATACAACTTCCCCTCTTGATTTTGTAGCAAGTTCAGATACCCAGTAATCAACACCTGCAGTATCTTGTGCGTATGTTTTACCCAATGTATTTAGATAAATATGCTCAATGAAAGCCTGATCAGTATCAAGGCTTGTTCCAAAATACGTCTGAGCATCAGCAGTAGCAAGCATTTTGTTTGCACCGTCAATCATGTCCGCTGCATCTGTTTGCCAGTATGTATTACCGTTGCCCTCTGAAGCTCGGTTAAAAATTGAAACATAAAGTTGTGAAACTTGAGTTTGTGTTAATGCCATTTGTTTTTCCTCCTCAGGAAATTATAATTAATGTCTAGTAATTTATACAAAACTATCCAAATAAAAGATTACCTTCAAATAGGTGCACCACTCAAAAGGTAATTTTTCTTTTAAACGAAATGTTTTAATAGAATTACCTTACTATCGATAGTATTTATAAAAATACATGTTAGCAGTCTATCATAGATTTCTTAAAGATATTATAAATAAAGCTTAAATATTAGGCGTTATGTACGTGATATTCTATTTATGCGATTTGACGGAACAACAAAAACTAAAAAAGTAGATATGAAAATAGTTAGCGAGCTTAATTCTAAGAGATAAATATAAGTTATAGAAGGTGATATGCCCATGTATTCCAAAATCCATATAGCCAAAAAGTGAGTTAAAAAAAAGGCATAAGAAAGCTCGCCAAAAAAGGAGTTGAGAGGAAGTTTTATCTTTGTTTTTGAGAAAAATAAAACCAGTGGTATCCCCAAAAGCAACCCTATAAAAGTCTCTTTGGTATAAGCGGGACTAAAAAGGTCTTTTACGCTAAATATCACGGCGGCGGTAAGTACGCTAAAATAGACAAAAGCGAGGTAATACCTGTCACTTTTTTCATTGCTTTGTATAGCTGAACCGACCAAAAATATAAAAAAGACTCCAGCTAAAAAACGATAACCGAAATAATCGGGATGAATAATAGAAAGATTTGCTGCAGTATAGACGGTAAAAGACACAAAAATCAAAACAAATCTAAACCTTTTATATACAAAAGCAAACGGTAAAAGTATGTATGCTTGAAGCTCTGTGCCAAGTGACCACGCAGGCGGAATGAGCCACCACGAAGGTTTTGTAAGGACGGTACTGTCTATGTACATGTAGTAGTTTAGAGGTATGACGGCTAGGTTGTTAAAGAGGTTTAAAAATGTAAAGTGCGGATTGCCAAATGAGGTAAAAAGTAAAAATATAGTAGTTAATATTATGACGTATATATATAGTGGAAAGATTCTAAAAAATCTGTCTTTGTAGAAGGATAGGAGTTTATCTTTACTAGGCAAAATATCTCTATATAAGTGAGAAACGACATAACCTGCCAAAATGTAAAAAATGACTACTGCTATAACGCCAGGATTTAAAGTGTAGAACTTCACCCCTATATGAGAGAGTAAAACTAAAAAGGCTAAAAAAAATCTAAGATATCCGAACATGTCTGTCTAAGTAGTGTTCTTGAAATGACAAGAGAAAATTCCAGTTTCTTAACATATAGTTTCTATTAACTTGTTCAATATATTTATATCGGTATTGGATAATGTGCCGAGTTTTGTAATTACAAACTCTTTTTCTATTGTTGCAATAGAAGATTTAAATACCGATTTCTTTAACAGTCCTGCTTTTCCCCAATCTTGAAGTTCTACTTCAAAATCTAACTTTGAATCTATCGCACTTGATATTGCAAGTATCAAAAGTGTTTCTCTTTTGTTGTCGTTATAAATATTTGAAGAGATTATCACTGCAGGTCTAGCTTTATATTTTATACTGCTTGCAAACGGAAATTTTACGACAACTACGTCATACTTATAAAAATTTATCATAAATATCGTCTTCTTTATTGTCCCAAATTTTTTCTAATGATTTTTGAGAGATATTTATAAAATCCTTATTTTCCTTTGTCTCATTCACTATTTCATATTTTGAAATGATATTTTCCTTTAGATTTTGAATAATATTTAAGACTATATCAAGGTTAGAATCTTCTACTTTAAGCTTTATTGTTTGCATACTAGCCACCTTTGTTTAAGATTTTCTTTAAAATTATACTACAACTAAACTAAACGACGGTAGATTGCTTCGCCCTTAGCTACAAAGCTTTAACAAAATCAAACTTTTCTTTACAATACTTGAAGAAAGTATCATATATACCGATAAGCTTATCAACAATACTAAATATAAGATTTATACTATCTACCACCTCATCTTGATTAAAAGAGTATTCATGTGCTATTTCATTACGATTTTTTCGCAATTTCATCCATTCGTCTTTTTCGACAATATTAAGCTCTTCGAGTCTATTTAGCCTGTCAATAAAGGTCTTATCTTTTACATTTTCTCCACTTAGTTCTAAAAAAGCAGGAAATAGTTTATCTCCTACGGTATCTTGCATCTTTGAAAAACGAAATATCATTTGATCTATAAAACTTGCTTGTACTTCCGTTAACTTTTCGTATTTATCTACTGTTAAAGGCATAATAAGCTCTAGGTTTTTTTTGCTAAGCGTAATCTTTTTTTATGTTGATTGCATTCGTGCAGTTTTTCTGTAAATATTGCCCCATCTTCAAAAGTTTCTATGAAAGCTTTTTTGATAAACTCTACTTCATACTTTGTTAGTCTCATTTGCGTTATACCTTATATTTTACTAAAATTATACTACAATATTTGTGCTATCTATGCCCGTAATGGCTACCTCAACGCTTGAGTAATCATCAGTTATGTTTTGTAAAACTTCTTGAGAGGCGATGTATGCCGAGTCTTCTTGCGGGTTTTCATGATTTGTTATATTTGTAGATGAGCCTAGATGCTGTGTGTAGTAGAGTGCTACTTCTACTTTGTTAGAGAGAGTATCTTGTCTTATCTTTGCATCAAAATATTCACTATATGTAAGATACGCGAACTCTTCGCTTTGCAAAGATGTACATAAGGTAGCCTTTATCATATCGTCCACTACAGAGTACCTCTCTTGAGAAGAGAGAGCATTTTCCCAATAAAATATGCCTTGCTCGTCCCCTGATGTTCCGAGCATATTTTGATATATGGCTTCTATGAAAGAGCGGTTATCAAGATTTTCGTATATTTGTGTAAAAAGTTCATGCTGCGCAAATTCAGATGCTATGATTTTTGTGATATCGCTTGGGCTTTGCGCCGACTCCGCTTCAGACATCCAATAGTTTAGCCCCTCATAATCGGGTGCTCTGTTAAAAAATGCTATATACAAAGCGGTTATGGATTCTTGAGTAGTAAGAATAATCTCTTGCGAGGTTAGATTTTGGTTGTTTTGGGAAGACCAGTTTAAAATATTTTCGTACGAGGTCTCATTTAAAAATAGAGCGTTATTACCGTTCTCAAATTGACTGACTACTATCGCCGTGACTTTTTCATCATACAAGAGAGGACTTCCGCTTTGACCGAAATAGATATCGAGATCATTCTCGAAGGTCAATATGTGATCTGCATATAGAGCATCAGGGCTTCCCGTCGTAGAGTATAGCCAATTTCCTCCATCTTTGTCGCCCGGATAACCGTATGAAATAAGTTCTTCTCCGATAATACTTTGAGGTTCTTGCAAGAACGCTATCTCTTTATATCCAGTATCAAACCCTACTGCGGAGCTTAAAGAGAGTACAGCATAATCATAGTATGATATCTCATACTCAAGCCAACCGTCACTCACAAAAACAGCATCAGTATATACACTAGAGTACGGCTCAAAGTCTCCAAACTTCGATGGCGTAACTAAGACCTGCGAAGCATATCCGCCGTGAGAAGAGTCGTATATGGCATGAGCGGCAGTCAAAACATCGTTCGAGCCTATCATAACTCCGCTGCTTTGTGTTTTATAATCATCTTCATAAGTTGATATAATCTGAACAAAACTACCTGTGTCGGTTGAGTATAGCGGTAGTTTTATTCTATCATCAGAACCTATTATCATAAATCAACGCTTTTGATGATATTTTGAAGTCTTTTAGATATGCGCACCCAGTCATGTTCGTCAATCCAGCTTTTTTGAATATCATTTTTAGAGATTAACTCTTGTTCATCTTCTAAGAGTTCTTCTATTTTTTGAGCCATACTTTTTACGGATAGGTCTTTGGTGAAATGCACTATATCACAGACATCATTAAAAATGGAGATAGGCGTACATATAACCGGCTTGTTTGTAGAGAGAGCATAACGGATAGCTCCACTCGCAGACTCTTGCGTATCTCTGTATGGCATAATTAACATATCTGCAGTATCAAGATAAGAGAATGAGTCATCATCACTTAAAAAATCGTTTATCATCGTAACATTTTTGCTAAGAGAAAGTTTTTTTACAAGTTCTTTGCACTCATGCGCATAGTCGTCTGAAACTGGATTCGGATATATGGCATTTACTAAAAGAAGTTCTATATTTTTATATTTTCGTTTAACGATAGAAAAAGCTTCTATAAGTTCTTTTATACCTTTATGAGGAAGCATAAAACCGTAGGATGCTATAACTTTGTTCTCTTTAGTATAATTTATTTCGTTTGTTCGTTTTTGCACACCGTGAGGAAAAAGAGTTACATTATCTACAATATCGAAAGATTTTAATATGTTTAAATCTTCTATATTATGAACCATCAATCTATCTGCTTTTCTCAATGTCTCTTTTATCCAACCCAAAGATGATTCTAGTCCTTTTATCTTGACATCTTTTATACTGTGAAAAATAACAAGCGTTCTTATATCGCTTTCATAAAGATACTCTAAAAGTTCTTGAAGATTTTTCATAGAGAAAAAAGCAAAGTTAAAGTTTATTACAATACTTTCTATATTATTTTGCAAGACATGTTCTTTTAACGCATCTATATCATTATCGTTTCTATCTCTCCAGCATCTGATAAATTTAGGTTCTTTTTCGTTATCTACAATATCGTGAGAATGATTTGCAAATATTTTAATATCGAAGATATCTTTATCAAAATGCTCAAGTAAGAATTCGGTGTATGTGGCTATACCACATCTTGTATTATATGTACTTATCCAACCGAGCTTTATCTTTTTGTCGTGAAATACAGGTGTCTTTTTTATCTTAGAAATTACATCTAAAATTCTTAAAGCGCAATCTTTCCATTTATATTTAGCCAAGATATTTTCTCTTGCTTTTTGAGTTTTTTTCGATAACTGTTCTTTTGGTGTTTTGTAAACCTCTTTTAAAAGTTTTGAGAGATGTTCATAAGACGGTTCTGCCCAATAGGAGTTAAAAAGGTTCATGTGAGTATCGGCTTTTGAAAAAGTATAGTCTATTAGCCATGCCGTCTCATCATCGCAAAAATCTCTTTGTCCGCCGAACCCAGTAGTAATAACCGGCATATCAAAAAGCATAGCCTCCGCCATAGGCAAACCGAATCCCTCTCCTCTACTAGGAGCTACGAGAGTATCGCATTTTTTATAAAGACTTACAATATGAGAGTCGTTTAAATCAAGATTTATAAGTTCTACTTCCGGAAAGCGAGGATTTTTTAATTTATGAGTTTTTAAAAGTTTTTCTATATCGTTATGCGGATTAGGGAATGTTTTTACAACAAGGCAAACATCATCTTTATCGGTAAATGCATTTTCGTATGATTTTAGAAGTATGTCTATACCTTTTCTAGGAAAGCATGAAGATACATGTAAAAACTTAAAACTTTTTTTTGTCGTTAACATGTACTCTTTTTCAGATATATCCAAAAGATGATCTACTCCTACGCCGACTACAAAAACGGGAATAGACAAGCCGTTATCTATCATAACTTTTTTAACATAAGCACTCATAACAGGAAGTGCATCAAGGTATGTATTGAAATCATGCAAGTACTCTTTTGGAAAAGACGATTCCTCCCATCCGTAAGAGTTCATCAGATTTATAAGTCCTTTTGCATCATACACTCTCGGCGGATACAAGTTTCTTAAGACCACTTCCGTACGCTGAGCTTTTTTTCCTCTTTTAGAAAGCTTCTCATAAAACGGATATTCTTTTAAAAACGTTTTGTCCGGCTCAAAATCGCCGTATCCTTCCGTAGAAAAAAGTGAAACACTATCAGGCTCTATTTTTTCTAAAGCTTTTGCCATTTCTCTATTTAAAATAGAAAGACTATAGCTTGAGTCAAAAGGTCCTTCTATCTGATAATAAGGATTGATTTTTGTTTGGGTAAGCTTATAATCACTAGTTATGTCAAAATCTAATAAATATTTTATTAGCATTTTTAATATATTTTCATGCATATAAATCTTTATTGCTTCTTGTTGAGATTTTAATATAGATCTTCTAAAAGCTCTATTGTCTCTTATTAAATTTATCGCCGCAGCTATATAATCATGATTTTTTTCATTAAAAAGTATGCCGCCTCCGTTTAGCGTACTCTTTATATTGCTGCTATTAAACGCTATAACCGGTACGCCAAAAAGCATAGCCTCTACTAAAGGTATTCCAAATCCTTCATGTTCACTCATGCATAAAAAAACATCTGCCGCCCTATAATGAGCATATAGTTTTTCATCGCTTATTTTACCTGTCAATATGACATTTTGAGTAAGTTCATTCTCTAAAATCTTTTTTTTCAAACTAGCTTCATAAGATACATCCGTAGCACCACCGATAATATAGAGTTTAAAATCTAAATTATAAGTTTTATAATATTTTGTCACTTCTATCAAATCATGTTGAGCTTTATTCGGAGCCACTCTACCGACAAATATAATGTTAAAATCTTTTGATATTTTATCAAAATAATTATTATCCCATTTGTTGGAAGTTTTTTTATCTAAATCTATTAAAAGAGGGATAGTGCGTACATATTCATAACCTAATTCCGTAAGTTCACTAGAATTTAAAGCAGAATCACTGATGTACCCGACAAATTTATTTTTTAGCTCAGGTAATATCTCTCTGCCTTTTTTACACATGTCATATAAAAAAGGATTGTCTTTAAAAAACTCTGCAGGAGTGATATTGTGATAAATCATATGCTTTTGGATATCCAATTTATCTAACCAGAGCGAAAAATCATAATATATAGAGTAATGTACAAAAAGTATCTGATTTTTATTTTTATTATCGATCTTTTTGTAGCTGAGTACTTTTCCTTCTAATTCTTTATCGTAGTCTTGAGCATATATATATGAAATAAAACCCAATTCTTGTAGTATTTTTTGTAAATATACCATGCCGTTCGTTATTCCATCGCCTACATGTGCCGACGGTGAAAACTGATGTAATGCTATTTTACTCATAATTTATATCCTATAACAGAATAATCAAACTGACTTCTAAATTGATGATTTAAAAAATCATTTTGCAAATCTATATCAAAAGTTCCGTTTAATCTTTTGATTTCCACATCTTTAAAATAATTATATTCTAATAAAAATTTTGCGGTATCAGGGACAAGAGGGTTCTTGTGTGTCGGATCCGTATAAAAACTAAATGCTCCGACTGCAATATTTTCAGGGTTAGGAGTCTCAAATATTACCATGCCTCCTTTTTGCAATACTCTATAGGATTCTTGAAAAAGTTTCATAAGCACTTCAAAAGAGAGGTGCTCTATAATGTGAAAACCTGTAATAACAGACAACGAATCATCTTCTTGATTTGAAAGATAATCTATGGCGTCCGATTCAAGAACATCCAGACCAAGCTTTTTTGAATTTTCTATCATAATACGATTTAAATCTACTCCTTTTAAATTTATATAATCATTTTCTTTGAGAAGTTCAAGCCATTCACCTCTACCGCAACCGACATCTAAAACTTTAATATCTTCTTTTTTAAACGGCAAATTTTGCATATACGATAGATACGGTTTAACTTTATCTTTAATCTCTTTTCTATCTCCTCTAAATCTATCTTCAAACTCTACATAAAAAGTATCAAATTGATACTTTTCTTCTCCAGTTATTCTTAATAACTCATTTTGCTTAAAGATTTCATCAGGTAATCTTTTTTTTGCTTCATCTATAAGATTTTGCATATTTTGTTCAGTTATTTTCATATAATCTTTTGCATAATTTACTGCTTGAAGATAAGATTCAAAATCTTTAATGACAGCTTTTGTTTTTAACTTATTTGTTATTTCTTCTCTTTGCATTTCCAACTCTGATTGAATATCTGAAACTCTTTCATTTGATGATTTTGTTTCAAGTTGTAATTTAAAATATTTTTCAAGATTGGCAACAGTTTCATTTGATGATTTTGTTTCAAGTTGTAATAGTAAATTATTTTGTATATTTTCTTGAATTTTCAACTTGCTATAAAATAGATTTTCATAGCTGTTAATTCTTTCTAAAAATCTTGGTATGGTTAATAGAGTAAAAATAATTTTTGCGATATATCCTAAAAATGGAATTTTATATATTAAAGATAAAATATATCTTTTTTTAATTCCCAATATAATTACGTTTTGTTTCATACCTTCTTTTGAAAAATATAATGATGTAATAATTTCTGTTTTTGAAAGTTTACCGCTTCTTAAAAGTGATAAATAATAATTCTTTTTGTTTTCATCAGGTTCTCTGCGTAAAATAAGATTGTATGCATTATGTATAAAATCTTCATCATAATATTCTGTAAAAGTATCCATTACATATATGCTATTTTGCGGATAAAGTCTAAGAATTTTTTGTACTTGTTTAACAAATTTATCTAAACCGATTGTTTTAAGTAATCTTCCTACTTTTACAGCAAAAATATATATATTATTAACTTTTAAATCTGACTCGGCAACCAGCTTTACAAATGGCTTTTCAGCTTTTACTATAATGCATTTTTTTCTTTGAGATTCTTGTTTTATTTTTTGCATTATCTCTATATCTGTAAGATTTGGTATATTTGTTTTTATCATTTAATATCTACCTTTTTAAATACTATATTCGGTTTTAATCTACATAACCCTATAAATACTTCACCGACTATACCTGCTATCTCAAAATTTGCCGCATTATCCAGCCAATGTGAACAGTTACTTAAATGAGTATCTTCAGAATGAACAGCCGCCGTTATGCTGTACTTGCCACTGCCAATGTTTAAGGGCATTTTGTAGTTGCAAACATACTCTTTGTTTGCTTTAAAATCTATGTTTAATTTGTGATGATAGGTATTTGTTCCAAAAATATCTTGTCCAAATCTATCTCGTATCATTATGCCTACCGTCATGTTAGGAATATCTTTTTTAGAAAGGATGCTTACCTCTATGGTCGCTTCTTCTCCTGAGCTTATTATATTTGAGTTTGAATCTTTGCCTTTTATAATTACATTTGTAATCTCTACGTCAAAAGTACCGAATGAGTTTTTGTTGTCATCTTTTATGCTCATCTTTTCATCTGCATCATTTAGTTTTGAGATGAGAAAGTTATAACTGTTTATGACATCTTCTGGCATACCCTCTTTTGCAACTTCACCGTGATTTAAAAGTATTACCCTATCGCAAAGAAGTTTTAGAGAGTTTAAATCATGTGAAACATAGATTATGGACATATTTTGCTCTTTTCTCTGTCTTAATGCTTTTGTGCATTTTGCCGCAAAGTGTGCATCCCCGACTGAGAGTGCTTCATCTACTATTAGAATCTTTGGTTCTGAAAAAATAGCGATGGAAAAGGCAAGTCTCATGCTCATACCTGAAGAGTATGATTTGATAGGCTCATAAATGTAATCGCCAAGCTCACTAAAAGCAATTATATCTTTGATTTTTGAATCTATCTCTTTGTTTGACATACCTATTAGAGTACCGTTTAAGTAGATATTATCATAACCGCTCATCTCATGATTAAAGCCTGTTCCCAGTTCTAAAAGTGCCGTAACTCTGCCGTGTCTAACAACTTCGCCTGAGCTTGGTTCTATAACTCCCGCTATGATTTTTAAGATAGTTGACTTACCTGCTCCGTTTACCCCGATGATGCCCAGTGTCTCGCCCTCGTACAAATCAAAAGAGATATTTTTGTTTGAAATGAACTCTTTATGACATATTTTTTTTGTAAAAATCTCTTTTAATCTATTGAAATTGTTTTTGTAAATTTTGTAGATTTTAGTGATGTTTTTTACTTCAAGGATTTTTTTCATCAGATAATATCCTTAATAGTGCTTATCATTTTTTTATATAGATATGCCGCTAAAATAAATGTTGAAAAAGAGATAAGAAAAATAGTTATCAAGTCACTTAAAGCAGGAGATTTTGCAAAAAGAAAAATATCTTGATATACATGTACAAAATGGTAAAAAGGGTTATAAACCAAAAGAGATGGATATTTCTTCTCAACCATCTCTCTCATGTAGATAATAGGCGTCATCCAAAACCAGAGTTGAACTACGATAGGAATCGCCTCTTTTAGGTCTTTGAAAAACGGTGTAAAGAGTGAGAGTATGACTCCTAGAGAAAATGCAAACACAGTTTGTAAAAGCATTATAGGTATCATCCATAAAAACGAAAAAGTTACAGGCTGATTAACCAGAAGCAGGAAAATAGTTCCAAAAGATATAGACAAAGTAAAAAGAGCAAGCTCCGTAATCACTATGCTTAATTGAAAAGTATGCATAGGTACGTTTATCTTTTTAATCATATTTGCTTTTTCAAAAATCGAAGTGCTTAGGCGCATAATAATTGTACTAAAAGATGTCCATGCCAGAAGACCGGGAATCAGATAAATGCTGTATGCGTAAGAGTTGTCTATTATATTTAACTTCATTTTCATAAAATCTGAAAATATAACGGTATAAATAAAAATAGTGATAATAGGAGATAAAATATACCAAAGTTGCCCTAAACCCGTTCCGAAGTATCTCTCTTTAAAGTCTCTTTTGGCAAAACTGAATGCGAGTAAAATGTTGTGTTTCAATTAAGACCTTTTATAATCATCTTCTACTCTTACAATATCATCTTCTCCGAGATAATCGCCTATTTGCGTCTCTATAATAACAAGATTTAATTTACCGCAATTCTCCAGCCTGTGAAGCTCGCCCATAGGTATATGTATGGATTCGTTTGCCCTTAGCGGAATCTCTTTTTCGCCGAGTGTAACTACCGCTGTTCCGCTTACAACCGTCCAGTGTTCGCTTCTATGAAAATGTTTTTGCAAAGATAATCTGCCGCCGGGTTTTACCTCTATGCGTTTTATCTTATATTTTGGATTGTCTTCAAGGATAGTGTATGTTCCCCATGGGCGGTGAGCCGTTAAATGAATATTGTGCAGTTGGCTGTCATTTCTAATCTTATTTACAATATTTTTGACTTTTTGGGATGAGCCTTTTTTGCTTATAAGCAGTGCATCCCCCGTATCAACCACAATCAAATCTTCTATGTCAACCGTCGCTATTTTTCTCTCGCAGCCGTATATAAAGTTATTTTTACTCTCAATTTGAACATAGTTTTTATTTACGGTATTGCCATTTTCATCTTTTGGCAGCTCCTCATAAAGTGCATCAAAACTTCCGACATCAGACCAGCCTATGTCCGAAGGAACTACTTTTACTTTTGATGATTTTTCCATTACGGCGTAATCTATACTATCCTCAGGAATTTCTAACATGTCATCTTTTTTTATTTTGATGGTATTATCAGAAACTGAAGTTTTAACATCATCTTTTAAAGCGGCTTTACATGTATCGTAAATTTGCGGTGAATATTTTTTAAGCTCATCTAAAAAGACTCCCGCCTTAAAACAGAACATTCCGCTGTTCCAGTAGTAATTTCCAGCTTCGAGATACTTAGAAGCAGTCGCAAAATCCGGTTTTTCATGAAAAGCTTTTACGTCTGTTCCGTCGGCTTCTATGTAGCCAAATCCCGTTTCCGCAAATGTAGGTTTTATACCGAATGTAACAAGGTAGCCATCTTCTGCGAGCTCTTTTGCTTTATAAAGAACTTTTGCATACTCATCTTCATTTTTTATAAGATGATCGGAGGGCGTAACAAGAACTGTCTCATCCTCTTGGAGCGCCATACAGGCTAAAGCTATCGCAGGAGCGGTATTTCGTCCTATCGGCTCTAGTAAAAAATTGCTGTGCTCTTTACTTTTACCATGTAACTCTTCTAGCTGATCTTTTGCTAAAAAATATTGCTCCATATTTGAAACAATAAAAGAGTTTTGGCAAAATCTGCTGTTTCTATCGACTGTCAACTGGTATAGTGATTTCTCATCAAAAAGTTTTACAAACTGTTTTGGCATAAGCGTTCTGCTTATGGGCCAAAGTCTAGTACCGTTACCGCCGCATAATATAACATTTGTCAATTATTTTACCCTCTTAGTAATATTAGTATGAATTGTAGTTAATTATCTTAAAAGATTTACTTAAAAGATTTATTTTATGAAGTACTTTTTAAACACCTTTATGTTACCATCCAACAAAATAAAAATTAAAACACAAGTTATAACAAAATGAAAATATTAGTTGTAGATGACTCAAGCTTAGCAAGAAAAATTCTTATAAAAGAGTTAAAAAAAATAGAACCATCCGCTCAAATTTTAGAAGCGGAAAACGGTGCTATTGCCGTCGAAATGTTTAAAAATGAAAAACCTGCCGCCGTTTTTTTAGATCTCACTATGCCTGTGATGGACGGTTATGAAGCATTAGAACACATAATGAGCCTAGACCCTTATGCGCAAGTGATTATCGTTAGTGCCGATATACAGCCTGAGGCTAGGAAAAAAGTCTTACAAATAGGCGCGAAAAATATGTGTCCTAAACCGATAAACAGTGAAAAAATGGAAAGTATTTTTATGCATGATTTGATAATATAAAAGGCGGTTGTATTGAAAGCAATAGAATTAAATGAAGACCAAATTGATGCCCTAAAAGAGTTTATGAATGTTTCTATAGGTGCTGCAACTTCAAATGTAGCTGAGTTACTTGATGCTTTTGCTACAATGCATATTCCAAAAATAGTAATATGCAACAGTGACGAACTAATAGCGGTTATTCAATCAGAAGTTGACCCTAAATCAAAATACTACGTGATTAAGCAATTGTTTAGCGGTAAATTCGGCGGCGAATGTATGTTTGTTATGAAAAACAGCTCTGCAAAAAATCTCGGTAATTATCTCTACCATATAGACAATCCTTCGCAAGATGATATAAATGATGCCGTAATTGAACTTACAAATATTTTGAGTTCTACACTAATTAGTCGTTTGACAAAAGAACTTGGCGTACAAGTACAGTTCTTTGTACCGAGTGCACAGATAGTTAACAGCGAAGATATAATTTATGCCGAAGATATACAACACTATTCAAAAATTATTATAATCAGCACAGTTTTGGAATTTAAAGACCAAAATATTGATGGCAATATATATATTTTAACAAAAGATGAGGCTATCAACAGCCTGATAGAACTTATTGACAACAAATTAGAGGAATTATACTCATAATGGAATTTAAACATTGTGACATTTTACTAGACTCTCTTGATAACGGTTATATAATTCTTGACGATAATTTTATAGTTACGTACTGGAATAAGTGGCTTTGCATAAATACTCAAATTTCACAAGAACAGATTATGGGAAAAAGTTTAAAGGAATTTTATCCTGATTTGAACTATACCGTTTTACAACGCAAAATAAAAACTGCATTAAGTTTGAAGACGCCTTCGTTTTACGATCCTAACAGCAATACAAAATTTATCTCTATAAACAGAAACAAAGTAACGACTTCATCGCTTACTCTTATGCAGCAGCAAGTTATTATCTCTCCGTACCTTATAAACGAGAAAAAAGTCATAATCTCAATATATGACATAAGCGAACTGCATGAGACGAAACTTCTGATTCAGCAAAAAAATGACAAGGTTACAGAATTAAATGAAGCTTTAGAAGCCGACAAAGAGATAATAAATCAAAACATTATGATAATGAGAACTTTAGCTAACGGTGTTATTATTGATGTAAGCATGCTGTTTTGTGACTTTTTCGAGTATGAAAAACAAAATATAATCGGCAAAAGTGCTTCTATATTAAAAATTGACGAAAGCTCAAAATGCTTATATGAAGAGTTGCAAAATATTATTATAAACAAAGAGCCTTGGAGCGGCGAATTAGAGATTAAAACTTCAAGCGACAAATCAAAATGGGTAGAAGCTAGAATATCGCCTATTTTTGATGAAGAAAATAATTTAATTGAATTTAACACAATATACTATGACATTACAAATAAAAAACTTCTTGAAGAGTTATATATTACCGATGCTCTTACAAAACTCTATAATCGTGCATATTTTGATGAAATACTCAGCTCAATTACAAAAAATCAGAGAAAAGCGGATATAAATTTTGCTTTGATTCTTACAGATATTGACCACTTCAAATCAATAAATGATAATTACGGTCATCAAGTCGGCGATGAAGCTTTAAAAGCAGTTGCGCAGACATTAAAAAAAGCATTAAGAGAAAATGATGTTATTGCCAGATGGGGCGGTGAAGAGTTTGTAGTTATGCTTAAAAACGTGACTGTCAAAGAGGCACAAATGATAGCAGAAAAGTTAAGAAGTGTAGTAGAAAATGAAAAAATCAACGACTTGCTTACATGTACTTGTTCATTCGGAATTTCAATGTATATAGCATCCGAAAAAATAGACGATACTTTTAAACGTGCTGATGATGCTCTATACGAAGCAAAACGCAGCGGCAGAAATAAAGTTATGACAAAACTTTGACTTTAACAACTCCTCAGCACTAATTTTGTATAATCGCTTTTAAATTTTCCAAAAGGTATCCCCCATGCGCGGTTATAAAATTTTTGCAGGCTCTGCTAGTACCCAATTTGCAGAAGAGGTCTGTCAAATCTTAGACGTTCCATTGGCTAAAGCCGATGTTAAAAAGTTTAGTGACGGTGAAATTTCTGTTCAAATATCCGAGAGCGTGCGCGGTCGTGACGTATTTATTATCCAGTCAACAGGCGCTCCTTCAAACGACAATTTAATGGAACTTCTCATTATGACTGATGCTCTTCGCCGCTCATCTGCTTCAAGCATAACGGCAGTCGTTCCATACTACGGTTATGCAAGACAAGACCGTAAAGCTGCTCCGCGTGTTCCGATTACGGCAAGACTAGTTGCTGACATGTATGAAGCCGCAGGAATAAACAGAGTCGTTACTATCGACTTACATGCAGGGCAGATTCAAGGTTTTTTCAATATTCCCGTCGACAATCTCTACGGCTCGGTAACTTTTGAAAACTACATAAAAAGTAAAAACCTTAAAAACCCTGTTATAGCCTCTCCTGATATCGGCGGTGTAGCACGTGCTAGATACTTTGCAAGAAGAATGGGACTTGAGATGGTCATCGTTGACAAACGCCGTGAAAAAGCAAATGAGAGTGAAGTAATGAACATTATCGGTGACGTTGAGGGCAAAGACGTTATTATGATAGATGATATGGTTGATACGGCAGGAACAATGGTAAAAGCGGCAACCGCCCTTAAAAATAAAGGAGCCGTGTCTGTTATGGCATGTGCAACTCATGCGGTTTTAAGCGGAAAAGCTTATGATAATTTAGATAACGGCGAACTTGACGAGCTGATTGTTACAAACACTTTAGAGTCTAAGTATCATGAGAAAATTATTGTCTTAACCGTTGCTCCTTTGTTTGCGGAAGTTATTCGCAGGGTTTATCACAATGAGAGCGTAAATAGTCTTTTTGCGTAACTACATCAAATAGGAAATATTAATTGAAGAACATTAGAAACTTTTCCATTATCGCTCATATCGATCATGGGAAAAGCACACTTGCCGATAGAATTATACAAGAGTGCGGTTCTGTGAGTGAACGAGAACTCGGCAAACAGATGATGGATACTATGGACATCGAGAAAGAGCGCGGTATTACTATAAAAGCTCAAAGTGTAAGACTCGACTATGTAAAAGACGGCGAGCATTACATACTAAATCTAATAGACACTCCGGGTCATGTTGACTTTTCTTACGAAGTAAGCAAATCTTTGGCTTCAAGCGACGGCGCTCTTCTTATCGTAGATGCGGCGCAAGGCGTTGAAGCTCAGACTATTGCAAATGTTTATCTGGCTATGGAAAACAATTTAGAGCTTATCCCGGTTATAAACAAGATAGACCTTCCTGCAGCCGACCCTATAAAAGTAGCCGAAGAGATAGAATCAAGTATAGGTATAGATGCGACTGATGCTGTTTTGGTATCTGCAAAAACAGGAGTAGGAATACGCGAGCTCATAGACGCAATAGTTGATAGAATCCCCGCTCCGATTGGAAATCCTAATGCTCCTACAAAAGCCATTATTTACGACTCTTGGTTTGACTCATATTTGGGCGCACTTGCTCTTGTTCGCGTGTTTGACGGCGAAATAAAGACAAATCAGCTTGTAAGACTTATGAGCAACGGCGAAGAACATCAGGTTCTTGATTTGATGTATCCGCATCCGCTAAAGAGAAAAAAGACTTCCGTTATAAAAAGCGGTGAAATCGGCATAGTGGTTTTAGGCTTAAAAGAGGTACATGTAGTAAATGTAGGCGATACGATTACGGATGCAAAAAATCCTACGGCAGAGCCTGTTATGAAATATGAGCCTGCGAAACCGTTTGTTTTTGCAGGAATTTACCCGATAGATACTGATAAATTTGAAGATTTACGTGATGCTCTTGATAAGCTAAAACTAAACGACTCTTCACTCTCTTACGAGCCTGAAACTTCAATCGCTCTTGGGTTTGGTTTTCGTGTCGGCTTTTTGGGAATGCTTCACATGGAAGTTATCAAAGAGAGACTTGAGCGTGAGTTTGACTTAGACCTTATAGCAACTGCTCCTTCCGTTATCTACCGAGTGTTTCTTACAAACGGCGATATGGTCGAAGTGCAAAATCCATCCGAACTTCCGCCTGTCAATTATATAGACAGAATCGAAGAGCCTTACGTAAAAGCTACCGTAATAACGCCTAGCCTATATCTTGGAAACATAATCACTCTGCTTATGAATAAAAGAGGCATACAGGACAAAATGACATATCTAAACGAAGATAGAGTTATGCTTGAGTATTCACTTCCTATGAACGAGATAGTAGTTGATTTTTACGACAAGTTAAAAAGTATATCAAAAGGGTATGCAAGTTTTGACTATGAGCCTATCGACTTCAAAGAGGGAGATTTGGTAAAACTTGACGTTAGAGTTGCAGGCGATGTTGTAGATGCTCTGAGTATCATAGTTCCTATTACTTCTGCCGAATCAAGAGGACGCGTTTTAGTTAAAAACATGAAAGAGATAATCCCTAGACAACTTTTTGAAGTGGCAGTTCAGGCGTCTATCGGAAACAGAGTTATTGCCAGAGAAACCGTAAAAAGTATGGGCAAAAACGTTACTGCAAAATGTTACGGCGGCGATATTACACGTAAGAGAAAACTGCTTGAAAAACAAAAAGCGGGTAAAAAAAGAATGAAATCCATAGGAAAAGTTCAGCTTCCGCAAGAGGCGTTTATGTCGGTTCTTAAAATGGACTGATTGGTTATGCATAGATTGCCGCGCTTCGCTCGCAATGACGTCACTGCGAGGAGCTTTAGCGACGCGGCAGTCTATGAATAAAAAAAGAGATAATTTATGAGATGTTTGCTTTGCGAAAAATTGTCGTTCTCGCATATCTGTCCTAAGTGTCAAAACACGTTTTTAACACCCTCCATTTACAGACGAAAAATCATTAATGATATAGAAGTTATCTCATTTTACAGATACGACGACATAAAAGAGCTTCTTCACACAAAACATACCGATTTAGGTTACTACATGTACTCCTTACTTGCAAAAAACTCTTTTAAAAAATTTGCTTCTGAATTTACTTATCCACATGTTATAAATTCAATTGCAGTTGATGATCATGTAAAAAACGGCTACTCACATACGGCGATACTAAACAAAGCTTTAAAAAGTAAAAATATAAAACCTCTTTTTAACAAGCTAAGAGCAAAAAATAGAGTTTCGTATTCAGGAAAAAGTAGAGAGTTTAGACTCTTAAATCCCAGAGATTTTGAAGTAAAAAACTTAAAGAAAACCGAGTTAGTTTTAGTAGATGACATAGTTACGACAAGTTTGACATTTACGCAAGCCATACATGAATTAGAGAAAAACAATAACAAAATTTTATTTTGTTTATCTTTGGCAGACGCAAGTATAAAATAAGCACTCATTATATATAATAACTTTAATTACGTTGCTTATCGTAGTACTTAGATTAGGATTTATTATTGAAAATAACAATTTTATTGCTGTTTTTTACGGCTCTTTTATATAGTAATGATACAAATCTTGATAATCTATTATCTGAGTATAGAGATGCAGATGAACTATATTTTAATACAAAAGAGGAAAAATCAGGTCATCTGATACTATTTTCACGCTCCGACTTGGATAAGATGCAGGCTTATACATTAAACGACGTCTTAAAAACAATAAGAATGTTTACTCTTAAAAACACTAGATTTGGTATGAGTTCTATTGTTAGGGCAACATCGTCGGAACAAGCAACACCATCTGTTAAAATACTTATAAACTCTTATGAACTTACATCAATCACTTCAGGAACCGGCTTGGCACAGTTTGGCAAAATGGGATTAAATTTTATAGACCATATAGAAGTATATCAAGCCTCAAACAACATCGCTTTTAGCGGCGAGCCTGGCAATATGATAATAAAAATGTACACAAAAGACCCATCAAGAGAAAATGCAACTATTGCTCAAGCTTCTGTTGATTCAAAAAAAGGTTCAAGAGTTCAGGTAATTGACGTAAACAGCTATGGCGAGTACTCATATTTGGCAAACATTGATATAAATAATAATAATTTTAATGAGTACAAATCAAATAGTAGCACACTATCAAGAGATGGCAATAGAGGACAGTTTTACTTTAACTTCTCCAAAAAAAACGACTATACCATTGAAGCGGGAAGCGCAATCGAGAGATACAATCTTTTTAGCGGTTTTGGTCCATCTATAACAGACGGACTCATAGATACAAGGTACAGTTATGCACAATATACCAAATACTTTGGCAACTCTTTAAAACTAATCTTGTCAACTACCTACGAAAAACTAGATATAGACAATAGCGATGCCACCGGAATAACACTTTTTGACGACACTATAAGTAGCAATATAAACGTAAGGACAGGTTCTTATGCAAACAGCGTTACTTTAGAAAAAAGATATAGCTATAAAGAGAATAACTTTTTATTTGGCGCTCAGATAAAACAAAAAAGTCTATTTCTCGATGAATTTAAAAGCAATACTTTAAGCAAACCGATAACACTGGGTCCGAAAGATTTAGATATCTACATGTTATATTTTGAAGATGTATATAATATAAATGAAGACAACCAAATAGTTATGGGTGCTAAAATTGACTATTATAAAGACTCATTTAACAAGTCATCTACAGAAAATGTACTCCGCCTTGCATACATAAGCAAACTAAATGACGATTTTTCGATAAAAGCTTTTTTACAAGAAAACTACAGCTACCCTATATTCGCACAAACGACATTCTCTCCGATAAATATTCCAAATCCAAATTTAGAGAGTTCAAAAGCACTTATAACAAAGATTGAAGCCCAGTACAAAAAAGAGAACTTAACTTTAACTATTGCAGCCGGTGCTTCTAAATCTAAAAATCCCATAGTACTTAATCCAACGACAAAAATGTATGTAAATAGCGATAAAGAGTCTAATCTTAAGCAGTTTTGCATATCATCTAACTACAAGTTTGATGCAGATAATAAAGTTGTATTAGAGTACTTTAAAGCTTACAAAGACAGCTCTTCTTTTAGTTCAAAAGATGGAGCCTTAGTTCAACTTTATAATAGAGTCAATAAGTTTGATATATATAACGAACTTGTTTATAGATCTTCATACACCGGATATGACGGAGTAGCTGTTGAATCGGGCTATGATTATACGGCCGGAATAATTTATCATTACAGTAAAAAACTAGACTTAAAATTAAAAGGCGAGAATCTGCTTGATAAAGCAAGCCAAACAAGCATAAACAATCTCAAAGTACCTACGTTGGAGAGACGAGCTATTTTTACACTAGAGTATATTTTTTAGATGAAAATATTTATAAGCATACTTTTTTTAATTCTTGTGACATCTGCTTCTGAGCAGAAGTATGCTATTAAAGCACAAATATTAGAAAAAGTGTTTGCTAATATCTCTATCGGCAAAGATTTTATTATCTGGTCGGATAATAAAGAGCTGCTTTTTGAACTTAAAAAAAGTAAAAATTTCACAACATCGATAAATTGTGAAAATGCTACCATGATTATTTTAGAAGATAAAAAGAACTTAGAAAAAAACTGTATAAACAAGCCGATTTTTGTGCTTGAGTACAATCTCCTAAGCGAAGTTTCCCAGAGCTTCGGTGCTATTTTTTGGAAAAAAGGCAGACCAAATATAATCATACTCTCGCCAAGAGCAAAAAAACTCTCAATAGATATTTCTCAAAAACTAAATGAGTACGTAGAGGAGAAGGTATGGTAAAAAGAAAGGAGATTTTTATCTTTTTACTTCTTTTGATTTTAAGTATTTTTTTTATATATGTTTACAATGAAATAAAAACCACAAAAAAAGATATCTATGCTCGCATAGAAGCACATCAAATAGAACAGACTTCAGCTGTAATAAAAAATATACAAAATGAGTTTATTTCATTTCTTAATCTTAAAAATTCAAATGATTTACGCCAAGCGTTTAGCGATAATAAAAATAGAGAAAAATATGAGCATATAATCTCTTTAATGCTTTCATCAAACATCAAATACGCATATATTTTATATAAGGATGATAGGGACAAATTTAGGTTTATACTAGATGCTTCAAAAATTGACAAAGCAAATTTTTATCAGAAATTTGATGTAAATGAAACTGAATATATAAACATTTATACAACAAAAAAACCACAGATTATCAAACAAAAAGAGATAGAAAATCTATATATTACTGTTTTACACCCTATTATTGTCGATAATGAAGTTATCGGTATTTTTAGCGTTGATATGACTTCAGACATTCAAAAAACTATTTTAAAATCCATAAAACCATTAGAGACTTTTTTTATAATTTTAATTATTTTCATTCTATTATTAATGATTATGACTATTATGCAGATATTTCACTATTTTATTACCAGAAGAAAAATCTTTACGGACTCTCTAACAAGAACATTTAACCGAAACTATCTTGAAGATATGTCATCTATACTAAATCTCACACACTACTCTTTAGCTATGCTTGATTTAGACAAATTTAAAATGATAAATGATACCTACGGTCATAAGGGAGGCGATTATATTCTTTTCGCGGCAAGTAAAGTATTTAAAAATTCTATCAGGGATAGCGATATACTTGTTAGATACGGCGGAGAGGAGTTTTTGCTTCTCATAAATAATCGCGGCGCGAATGAGTCAACTTTAGATATCTGCAAAAGATTGAAAAACAGTATAAGCAAAGAGCGCTTTTTTTATGACGGTCATGAAATTAAAATGACCGTTTCCATAGGCTTGCATAAGCATCCATATTTGGAAAAAAATCTTCAAGAAGCTATAAAAAAAGCTGATGAAGTACTCTATCTTGCAAAACGAAACGGAAGAAATAGAATTGAGATTTATGATGAAAAAATAGCAAATGAGAGTAGTTTTTCATCAAAAAACATAAGTTTTGTAAAAGAGGCTCTTGATGAAGATAGAGTTGTCTGCTATTACCAGCCTATATATGACTACAATAGCGGCGAAATATATAAATATGAAGCACTTGTTAGAATAGTTGCAAAAGATAACACCATAGTCGGTCCTTATGAATTTTTACCTCAAATAAAAAATACAAACATACACTATAAACTTACGCAAAGAATTTTACATGTTGTTTTTGAAGAGATAAAAAGAAGTAAAAAAGACATAAGCGTAAATATAAACTTTTCGGATTTGGCGAACAAAGATATTGAAGAGAGTATTGTTAAACATCTAAAGAGCAATCCTGATTTGGCTTCAAAAGTCACATTTGAAATACTTGAGAGCAGTGAAGTTGACGACGCAAAGCTGTTTAAAGAGAAAACAAATCTTATTCATGCATTAGGGGCAAAAGTCTCCATTGATGATTTTGGAAGCGGTTATTCAAACTTTAAAACCATTATAGACATAGAAGCAAACTACTTAAAAATAGACGGCTCTTTAATTAAAAATATCGATGTCAACATAAAAGACTATAAAGTGGTAAAAAGCATCATACACTTTGCCGCGCAGAGCAATATGAAAACCATTGCGGAGTTTGTCCACTCAAAAGAGGTTTTTGACAAACTAGTTGAGCTAAACGTTGACTACATGCAAGGTTTTTATATATCTACTCCAAAAGCTACTCTTATAGAAAAAGAGGAGCTTTTTAGATAAGATATTGCTTCGTCACAAGTTACTTCCACTGTCATTGAGGGCTTCGTTAGAAGCGCGGCAATCTAATTTTTAAAACAGTTTTTTAAAGAGTTTATTTACCTCTTTTATGGCTTTTTCTCCCGCTTGCGACTTTAAGAACTTCTCTAAATCGACACTTACTTTTGGCGAATCCATACTTCCGCCTACATGTGCATTGATTGTATCATTTTTTGCCACCACGGTTATAGATGAATCAATCTGCCTTGTTTTTGTATCTATTTTTGTATCTTTTGTTCTTATTGCAGCATTTTGCGAACGTAAATCAAGTGAAGTTACAATTTTTTCTTTGTTAATAGCCGCATCCACGTCTCCGTTAAAAAACTCTTTATACATGTCAAACTTTGCATACTGTTTTATAAGGTCAAAAGTTTGATTTTTAGTAAATACGGTGTTTGCCATCTGCCCTTTAAACGTGCCTTTGCTTTGCGCTAAGTTGTAATCTACCTTTGCATTTAATCCAGCTTCTATAATCTGTGGATATGTCAACATGTAGAGTATTTTTTGAGTTTTTATTGAATTAATATCTGCTTTAAAATCATCATTATGAAGTTTTGCATCAATTTTTCCATCAGCAACTTTTGTATGAAACGTCAAATCTAAATCTTTTGCTTTTACAAATTCGCCGTTAGCACTTAATTCCCCACGCATATGCTGAGCGGTTACAAAAAAGAGTTTATCCAAATCTAAGATTTTAACTTCATAATCACTCTTTATAGAGCTATCTTTTACGTTAAACTTTGCACTTTTTATATCAAGGTTTGCTATGTTTGAGCTTAGATTTATTTTAGTGTCAATCATGTTTGCATTTAGCACACTTTGGGTTGTAGAGCTAAAAATCGTCTTTGGCATCATTGATTTGAACTCATACGCCTTTGTAAGATACGCAGAATCAAGAACGCCGTTTGTAACAGTTGTTACAACAGTTCCATCCAGTTTATCTGCTTTTGCATTTTTAATATCGGCATCCATTGAAAACAAACCATCGCTATAGTGAGGCTGTTTTAACATGTATAAGAGTTTTGCAAGTTCAAGATTTTTGATTTTTGCATCAATTGAAGCAGGAACAAAATCTTTTAAAACCGCTTCAAAAGTAGTATTTGATGATGCTATATCACTTTTGCCTTTAACTATTAGATTTTCCTTGCTCCCTTTTACCGTTCCTTCAAGCTTTAGTTGACCTCTTATGTCTGTACCGGTTACAGGCTTTAGCGCTTCTAAATTTTCAATATCCAGTGAGTACTTTATATCTGTTTTAAGAGGCTGCGGAGCTACTTTTCCGGATGAGTTTATATTAAATAGATTTGACAATAATTTATAATTATAATCAATGTCGTCACCCTTTAACTTAGCATCAAGATTCATAGCAAAAGTAGCGCTTGGAATCGTTACGTTAAAATCACTCTTCATATATTTTGGGTCAATATTTCCGTTTTTAGTTTTTAAAACTATATCGCCGTCCATTACATGTGGATTTATATTTTTAAAATTTACATTCATATCTATATCTGCACTAGCGTATGGATTTTTTGCAACCATATATAGTAACGAAGCGAGTTTTGCACTATTAACGTTGGCAATAATAGAGGTAGGATTTAGCTCTGTAAGCTCTACATGATAAGAGGTAATACTCTTAGCGATATTGCTTTTACCGTCTATCTCCATAAAAGCTTTATCGCCTTTTGCGGTTCCGTTTGTATGAAAAGCTCCGTTAAGGTTTACGCCTGATAATGGTTTTAAACTTTTTAAATCTTCTAACTTTATATTATAAACCAGACTAAAAGCTTGTGAAAATAGAGAGTAACTGCCATTTACTTCAATAATATTATCTCCATTTAGCTCTAAGACTATTTCAAAATCACTCATACCTAGCGAAAATTTTGTAAGCTTACTCTCAAGCTTAGTGTTCTCTTTAATCTTTGCTTCAACAATTGGCTGCACAAAAGCATTACCCGGCGAAGTAAAAGCAACTACATAGATAGCTACAACGGCTGTTACCAAAATCCCGACAAACCATGCTAAGTATTTCATAAAATCTCCAATAAAAAATATATATACAATGATACTACATAAACTATTTTTTTTACAAATTTAATAGTTGATATGGAAAGACTAAAGTTTATTGAGTAAAAAAACTTAATTATCACTTGACATTGTTACACTCAATATGTATAATGGTGTCATCTTTTTATAGAAGGAGCAATTTAACAACTATGTCAAAAGAAAATAATGAGGAGATTCAAACAGAGTCTCTTAACAATAAAGAAGAGAATATAGAGCTTGACGAAGCGGCGGCGGAAGCTGTTGCCGTTGAGAATGAGTTTAATCTTTTACAAGCAGAGCTGGCTGAGCTAAAAGATAAATATGCTCGTGTTCATGCTGATTTTGATAATATCAAAAAGAGACTTGAGCGAGAAAAATATACTGCCGTAGAGTATTCAAACGAGAAATTTGCAAAAGATATGATTCCCGTTATGGATGCACTTCAAATGGCACTCTCTTCTACGCAGAATGTCGCAGACCCGCTAGAGCATTTGGACAAATTAAAAGAGGGCATTGAACTTACGCTTAAGCAGTTTAAAACCTCTTTGGAGAAACACGGTGTTACTATGGTTTCACATGATGAGCCTTTTGATCCAAATATCCATAATGCGATTCAAAGTGTAGAGAGTGACACTGTAGAAAGTGGGCAGATAGTTCAAACTTTTCAAACAGGTTACAGATATAAAGAGAGACCTTTGCGTGAAGCGATGGTAGTGGTGGCGAATTAATTATTAGTCCGCTGGCGTCACTGTAGCGACTAAAGTATAAAAATGCTTCTGGCATTTTTACTTGAAGCATAGCAAACAATAAAAAAAGACACAAGGTGTCGCGGGCTCTCTGCCGAAGAGAACTTAGCGTTAGCGTAGATGGCGGAATTACTTCCGACATCGTTTCAAAGGGAATAAAAATGTTCCCTTAAATTTATGAAATAAATTAAAGGAATTATAATGAGTAAAGTAATAGGTATAGATTTAGGAACAACAAATTCATGTGTTGCAGTTTACGAGGGCGGTGAAGCAAAAATCATCCCAAATAAAGAGGGTAAAAATACAACTCCTTCAATAGTTGCGTTTACAGATAAAGGTGAGGTTTTAGTAGGTGACCCTGCAAAACGTCAAGCAATTACAAACCCGCATAAAACTATCTCTTCAATCAAGAGAATTATGGGTCTTATGATGAGCGAAGAGAATGCAAAAGCGGCTCACGATAAAGTAACTTATAATATCGTTGACAAAGACGGTATGGCTGCGGTTGACGTAGCAGGTAAAATCTACACTCCGCAAGAGATTTCGGCTAAGATTTTAAGCAAACTAAAAGAGGATGCTGAAGCATACATCGGTTCAAGCGTAACTGACGCAGTTATCACTGTTCCTGCATACTTCAACGATGCACAAAGAAAAGCTACAAAAGACGCCGGAACAATAGCAGGTCTTAATGTTTTACGTATCATTAACGAACCTACTGCATCTGCGCTTGCTTACGGATTAGAGAGTAAAGCGGATGAAAACGTACTTGTTTATGACTTGGGAGGCGGGACGTTCGACGTTACTGTTTTAGAGATAAGTGATGGTACTTTTGAAGTTTTATCAACTGACGGTAATGCATTTTTAGGCGGAGATGACTTTGACAACAAAATCGTTGATTATTTAAACACTGAATTCAAAAGTACTCACGGTATTGATCTTAAAAACGACAAAATGGCACTTCAAAGATTAAAAGATGCTGCTGAAAATGCTAAAAAAGAGCTAAGCTCTTCTACTGAAACAGAGATAAACTTACCGTTTATTACCATGACTGAAGCGGGACCTCAACATTTAGTTATCAAACTTACACGTGCTAAATTTGAGAGCATGATTGAAAAACTTGTTGAAGAGACAATCGATCACATCAAAACTGCAATGAAAGATGCTGATTTGGACAACAACCAAATCAAAGAAATTATCATGGTTGGGGGTTCAACTCGTGTTCCTCTCGCTCAAGATATGGTATCTAAATTCTTCGGCGGCAAAAAATTAAACAAAGGTGTAAACCCTGATGAAGTTGTAGCAGCTGGTGCGGCAATCCAAGGTGGAGTTTTAAGAGGAGATGTTAAAGACGTTCTCTTACTTGATGTTACTCCACTTTCATTAGGAATCGAGACATTAGGCGGCGTTGCTACTAAAATCATTGAAAAAGGTACAACTATTCCGGTTAAAAAATCTCAAATATTCTCAACTGCAGAAGATAATCAGCCTGCTGTTAGTATCTCGGTTGTTCAAGGTGAGAGAGAGTTTGCAAAAGACAACAAATCTCTAGGTTTGTTTGAATTAGGAAATATTGCGGCAGCTCCACGCGGTGTGCCTCAAATCGAAGTAACTTTTGATATCGATGCAAACGGTATTTTGACTGTTAGCTCAACAGACAAAGGTACAGGCAAATCTCAGTCTATCACAATCAGCGGCTCTTCAGGACTAAGCGAAGAAGAGATTAATAAAATGGTTCAAGATGCAGAAGCTCATAAAGCTGAAGACGGCAAAAGAAAAGCGTTAGTTGAACTTAAAAATCAAGCTGACGCACTTATCGCGCAAACTGAAAAATCTCTAGGCGAAATGGGAGATAAAATCGAAGCTGATGAAAAAGCTAAAATAGAGAGTGCTATCGCAGAGTTAAAAGATGTACTAAAAGATACAAGTGCTACAAAAGAGCAGATTGAAGCTAAGGTAAAAACTTTAACGGAAGCTAGTCATAAAATGGCAGAACAGATGTACAAAAAAGAGCAAGGCGGTGAAGCCGGTGCAGCTGACACTAAAAAGAAAAAAGAAGACGACGACGTAATAGACGCTGAGATTGAATAAACAAATCTACTCTTACACGAACATGTGTAAGAGTACTTCATTTATTAACAACCTTTTAATATTTTAGAGTGTAAAATCCGCAATTTCAAAATCCTTAAATAGGAAATACATGTATATTCAAAATACTCTGCTTGCTCTTATATCTATCATTTTTTTAGGATGTAGCACTGCTTCTACCCCTAATAACATTAAACCTCTGTCTAAAAACAAATATACAAGCCAAAGCGGCTACTACTATGTGTTAATAGAAAAAAACAACAATTTATGGAAAATAGTCGATATAAAAGAGAGTGTTATTGAATCAAGAGCAAAAAGCAATCAAGAGATTCTTCAAGTAAATGAAACATATAGTCAGATTCAGCCATATTTTGCAAAAACAGCTTTGATGAACTCTTCTAATCAATATGAGTGTAAAAAACAAAATAATCCCAAAGAGTACAATATTTGTACAAGTAATCTTTCAACAAATGCAGCTCCAAAAAATATGATGGATATTTTAAGAAGTTTTGATGAGGACTCTACACAATACAGATATATTGATGAAAAACTTGTACAAGAAGCTATAAAACAGACAAATCTCTTTAGCGCTATAGAGAGTAAAAAAGAGATTTTTGAATATGATGCGTGTAAACGTGCATTTACAAATGCTAAAACTTCTGATGAATTCAGTGCATTTATAGCAAAATACTCCTCTTTAAAAAGTGCGCAACATCTTATAGCTCTCTCGTATCAAAATCTTGATGCTCTAAAAATAGAGGAGCAACAAAGAAAAATTCAAGAAGAACAAAATGCAAAAGCCTATGCACAAAAAGAGAAAGAGGCGGAGATAGAGAACATAATGTTAGCCAAAATTGAGCAAAAAGCTATAAACAATTTTACGTACAATATTGATAAATTTAGAAAAAATCTTAAAAAAGGGGTAGAGACTAATTGCGGTCCGATTGTTGACCTGAAAGACTCATTTGTAAAAGTCTATTTTCCCGTAAAAAATTATTCCGACGATCATTGGATTAGTTCAAATAAGATATTTCCAAAGGGACACGGCTGCAAATTTGTAAAAGGCAATTATATTGCACCGGCTACTTTTTAATAAAACCTCTCATTATTTACATGTAGAAGTTTTTTTATAAATCCGTTTCTGCCTTAACGCAGTTTCTTCCTGAAGCTTTTGCTAGATAGAGTGCTTTATCGGCTCTATCTATAACAGCATTAATATCTCCATCTTTTTTTACTTTTGAAACACCAAAACTAGCTGTAATTCTGCCTATGTTCTCTATCTCTAACTCTTGGATATATACTCTTAATTTTTGTGCAATTGCTAAGGCATTATCAAAATTAACCGCAGGCAGAAGTATAACAAACTCTTCTCCTCCCCATCTGCAAACTATATCTATGCTTCTTAAAACATTTAATAGTGCTTGAGAAATTTGAATGATTACTTTATCGCCTATATTATGTCCGTAAGTGTCATTAATTATTTTAAAATTATCAATATCCATTATTATTAAAGACATCTCATTCTCTCGTTGTCTCATAATCTCATACGATGCTTCATAAAGTTCTAAAAATTTAGTTCTGTTATAAAGTCCGCTTAGCGAGTCTTTTGAAGCTAGTTGCTCATATTTTTTGTTTTTATGCAAAAGAGAGGTATTAATTTTATCAAGCTCCTCCTGATACTCTTTCATTAAAATAACCCATTTTGAGTATGTTAAAGAGATTAGCTCTTTTTGTGAAATAATTCCAGATATATTACCCTCTTCATCTACTACGACAACTCTCTTATAGTGTTTATTTTTTAAAAATTCCAAAGCCTCTTTAACGGAAGCATTTTTAGTTATCGTATCAACCGGAGATGACATGTAGTTACTTACGGCGAGAGATAAATCATCGTCTTGTTTCATAACTCGTATAACATCTTTTGTAGTAAATATGCCTATAGGTTTAAAGTTCTCAACAACTATAACACTATCTGATGTGTTATGAAGCAAGTCGCAAAACAGATCTTGTGTTTTTACATCCTTGTTTATCCATTTGGCTCTTTTGCCCAGTTTTAAAAAATCATTGAGATAAAAGTTATCCATTAGCGTATCGGGATCGACGCTGCTTATAACATCGGTATGCGTAATGAGTCCATACAAAGAACCGTCATCGTTAACTGCGCAAATATACTCTATGTTGTAGCTTAGGTACTCCAACGTATGCAGAACGCTTTTGTCTTTTTTTACTATAGGAACCGCGGTTAGTTTCAAATCTTTTAAAGAGATGTTTAAATCTATATTTTTGGCTTTTATATTTAAAATATCATTAACGGTCAAAATACGAAAAACATCACCGTCTAAAACTATTATATTTCTGTGTTCATGACTAAACATTATCTTCATAGCATTGGCTATAGATTGATTTATATCTGTTGAGACAACTTCGGTTGTTGCTATTTCGCTAATGGATGGAAATTTCATTTTTTTCTTGCCTTTTAAATATTTTTCAATGCTTTTTGAATTTTTAACGCTTGAACATGTGCTGCTACATCATGTACTCGAACTATAGAAGCTCCGTTTCTTATGGCTTCCAAATGAAGCGCCAAAGTTCCTGCTAATCTATCTTTTGGAAGCGAAGGAGAGATTTTGTCTATCATTGACTTTCTTGAAGCACCTACTAGCAAAGGCTTGCCTAAAGTTAAAAAATGCTCTAAATGCTTAATAAGCATCAAATTATGCTCCAATGTTTTACCAAAACCGATTCCTACGTCTAAAACAATATCCTTGACCCCAAACTCTTCGGCCACTTTAATTCTCTGCTCAAAAAATGAGTAAATATCACTTAATATATTTTCATATTTTGGACTCTCTTGCATTGTACGGGGAGTTTTTTGCATATGCATAATAACGGCTCTTGAATTGCTTGATGCACAAAGTTTGCAAACTTTTTCGTTTGACAATCCAGTTATATCATTTACTACCTCAAAACCGCTCTTTAGCGCATAATCTATTGCCAAAGGCTCATAACTATCTATACTAAATTTTATTTTGTTATAAAGTTTCTGTTTTTTTATGGTATCTAATATTGGCTTTAATCTTCTTAATTCCTCATTTTTATCTACATGTAAAGAGTTTGGTGCAGAAGAAACTCCGCCGATGTCTATAATATCTGCTCCATCATCTATCATTCTCTCGATAGCTTCTATAGCGCTAGCATCTTTAAATCTAGAATCAGAAAAAAAGCTGTCGTCATTTGCATTTATAACACCCATAATTTCTACATGTAGAGGTTTTTTAATATTTAAAATATTTTGAAACTCTTTTGCCAACTCTTTTAAGCCAAAAGGCTGAGATAACTCTTTTTTGCTAAGCAGATGCAGTTGCTTTGTAGTAGCAATTAAGATGCAATTTACATGTGGCGTTTTCGCAAGAACAGTTCCGCGAGGCACAGCCAAATCTGCCCCTATGCTAAGAGCATCTTGTTTTAATATATTTGCCGCACCTACATGTAACTCTCTGATATAAATTGTATGATGAGTCGCTTTTGATGCCATGATAGCAATTCCGCCGCCATCTACGCCTAGCTCACTTAGATAACTTTTTATATTTATATCGTTTGATAAAAGTTCAATTTGCACTTTTTTCTCCCACGAAACTCATAATTAGCATAGCTAAAACGCTTTGAGGTCTTGAGTTTAACTCCAAAAGTCTGTAAGCTTTATCAAAATTTTGAAGCTGTGAAGCGTTCAAAATCAATTTGTCTATAACTGTTGCTCTGTTATAGAGTGCTTCTACAAGAGATTTCGCCTCACTCTTTTTAACTCTTGCGTTTATTTTTAAGAACTCGAAAACTTCCGCATAATTTACCCTAGATAGATTAAGAGTAATCTCTTGCACACTGTATGTTGTTTTGGTTTGTAAAATCGGCATTCTTGAACGAACGGTCGGAAGAAGATTTGATTTTGTCGATGATATAAGTATATATTCTATATTTCTAGGAGGCTCTTCTAATAGTTTTAAAAGAGAGTTTTGGGATATGTGGTTAAAGTTGTTTGCCCCCAAAATTATATATTTTACCTGTGATTCGCTGATATAAGATTCTGCGATTACCGCTTTTGCATGCTCTATTTTAAATTCATCCTCTATAAAACCTACAACCCTATTTGGTTTTAACTCATTTCTGAGTCTCTCAAACTCCGCTTCAATGTTGTTTGAGATTAGAATATAACCTTTTTTAGAGTCATGATTCGACATCAACCTCTCCATACATCGCCGCATTTAAAGATGCATTAAATAGGCGGTAGAGTTGAAGCAGTTTTATATCTAATAGTTTGTCGTAAGATTTCAGATTAAACGCATTTAGATACTCTTCGTCAAAAATCCAAAAATAGCTAGTATCTTTTCTTTTTGCGATATCGGCTCTTTTATCTTCGCCTCTTCCGATATACCAAAAAAAGTACTCATCTTTATGAGCCAAAGATATCATATCTTCCACAATATCAAGCATCTCACCGCCGTTAATGCTGTTGTAGTGTTTATACATGCTGTCTATACTTACAATAGGAAGTAAAGGGCGATCTAGCTGTGCGTTGTTTAAATAGTCAAGAATATATGTCTCTAGCCATTTTCTTTTTTCGTCTGTAATAAGAATAATGGTTTTGCCGCTAAGTATCTGCTCCAATGCCTGAGAAGTCGTAGTAGTCCAGTCAAAGCGCTGCTCTTCCAGCCAACTAAAACAACCACCCTCTTCTCTGATGGCATCTAAGCTCCATTGGGCAAATTCAGACATATTACTCACTTATCCAATTCGTAAGCGTCATGAAGGCTTCTAACTGCCAACTCTGCATACTTTTCATCTATAACCATTGAAACTTTTATTTCTGAAGTTGAAATCATATTTATATTGATATTCTCTTTTGCCATTGTAGAGAATGCTTTTGCCGCAACGCCGGTGTGAGACTTCATACCGACACCTACGATTGATACTTTACAAATTTTCTCATCATATGAAGCTTCTTTAACTTCAGCATTTTTTACAAATCCGTCAACAACAGTCTTAGCGTCATTTAAATCTCCCACCGGAACCGTAAAATCTATATTTGCGCTTCCGTCATGACCTACGTTTTGAATTATCATATCTATGTTTACGTTATTGTTTGAAAGTTTCGTAAATATGTCAGACGCTATTCCCGGTCTATCTTTTACGCCCATCAACGATACACGAGCCTGATTTTTGTCTAATGCTATTCCACTTACTAACGGTTTTTCCATGATATTTTCTTCCTTAGTTATTAATGTTCCCTCTTCATTTGAGAAACTTGTTCTTGTTACTAAATTTACGTTTAATTTTTTTGCCAGCTCCACAGAGCGGTTTTGAAGCACTTTTGCACCTAAAGATGCAAGTTCTAGCATCTCATCGTAAGATATTTTGTCAAGCTTTTTGGCACGAGGCTCAATGCGAGGATCTGTTGTAAAGATACCGCTAACATCCGTATATATCTCACATAAGTCGGCTTTAATAGCACCGGCAATTGCAACGGCTGAAAGGTCGCTTCCTCCGCGTCCAAGCGTAGTTACGTTCCCGTCTTGCGATACGCCCTGAAAACCTGCAACCACTACGATTTTTCCCTCTTTTATAGCTTTATGCATAACGGTTGGGTTTATCTCTTCAATACGAGCTTTTGTATGAATGTTATCAGTCACGATTCCTGCTTTTCTTCCAGTCATAGAAATAGCGTCAAATCCCATTTCAGTCAATGCTATTGCTAGTAGTGCAGCCGTTACTCTCTCTCCTGAACTAAGAAGCATATCCATTTCGCCTCTTGAAGGATTTTTTGAAAAATGCTCCGCATAAGAAACAAGTTTATTTGTCTCTCCACTCATTGCAGAAACAACTACAACAACATCATTTCCTGCTTTTTTTGTTTCACTTACACGCTTAGCTACGTTTTGGATACGATCTAAATCACCGACACTAGTTCCGCCAAATTTTTGAACTATTAACATCTACAATAATCCCTCTTCTTTAAAATAATTTATTACACTGGTATAAACATCTTTTTTAAAACTTGCACTAAGATTCAAAGCTTCATCAACAGATACAAATTTATAATCAATAAACTCAGGTTCCTCAGTCTTTATATCTATAACTGCATCCTCTTGCAGTTTAACCAAAAAATATCTCTGTTTTTGCCCGATAAAAGGCTTCATGCTCTGTGCAATTCTAGGTGGAAAATCATAAGATATCCACTCAGGAAATTCTGCAATTACTTCTACTTTATCGGTACCTATCTCTTCTAAAAGCTCTCTAAACAGAGCTTCTCTTACCTCTTCGCCACTGTCGATTCCGCCTTGGGGAAACTGCCATATATCTATCAAATCATTTCTCTGCGCTAAAAAAATCTCTTTTTTATGCGGATAATAGCGAGATACGATAATCATTGCTACGTTGGGACGATATAACTCTTTTTCAGTCATGATTTCACTTCATATTATAATTGTGCGATTATACAAAATATGGAATTAAAATAAACTAATAGTAAAGATACAAGCTTGCAATTTTGCCATATGATTGACACTATTTGACACCATTAAAGCAGGCGTTATCTTAATTATGTTACAGTTGCGGCATATTACAAACGAGAGAATACAGAATGAGAGAGTACGTCTTAAAAAATGATGATTTTTTAGTGTCGCAAACAGATGCTAAGGGAATTATATTGTTTGCAAATGATGATTTTTGCAAAATTGCCGGATATAGTATAAATGAACTCGTAGGAAAACCGCATAATATTGTTCGCCATAAAGATATGCCAAAAGCGGCCTTTAAAGATTTATGGGAAGCTATCAAAAACGGTAAAATTTGGAGCGGCTACGTAAAAAACAGTACAAAAGACGGCGGATTTTATTGGGTTTACGCGACTGTTTATCCGATGTACGATGAAACAAGAAAAGAGCAAACATATCTCTCATGCAGAAGAAAGCCATCGGCATCAGAGATTCAAGAAGCAGAATCTTTATACAAGACATTAAGATAGGATACATAAATATGAATACAATTCAAAAAAACATGATTATAGCTTCGGCTTTTTTAATTCTAATAGTATCGCTTTTTTTGAGCGAATCTGCTATTTTACATGCAGTGTTGGCAGTTGTTACTTTTGCAGTCACTATCACACTAAGTATGCAAAGAAATCCCGCTAATAATTATCTTGGCAAGAAAAGAGCCGAGTTAATCGAGATGATGGAGTTTAACAGAAATAAAATCGAACTTAACGACAAAACAAATGATGAGGCAGAGATAAATTTCAATAAAATTGTAACAAGTTACCAAAATTCAGTACTTGCAGATACAAAAGTTGCAGGAGAGATGGTTTTATTAGCAGATAAAGTTTCAAAAGGTCACTACTCTTGCAGAATCTCATCAGACTCTAAAACACCGTATATACATGTGCTTAAAAATAGTCTAAACAACATGTTAAATCAGTCTGAGAAAAATATCGACAATGCGATAGAGACTCTTAAAAAATTCTCTGAGGGTTCATTTTCTACAAGAAGCGAGATTAAAGTAGAAGCGAAAATGGCTGATTTACTAAAAAATATAAACTCTCTGGGTCAGTCACTGCAAGATATGGAAGAGAAGAATAGAGTAAGCCAAAATGTTATAGTCGAATCTTCAGATAGGCTCAATGAAACAGTCTCAAAAATCACACATACCACAATCAAAGAGCTAAAAGATATGATAGACGACACGGTAGAGAGAATTCACAATGTCGCGCATAAAGAGAACGATATGGTACATAATCTTCAAACTCTGGTTACTAATGCAAATGAGACAAAAACTATTTTGGCAACCATTGGTGATATTGCGGAGCAGACAAACCTTTTAGCACTAAATGCAGCTATCGAAGCAGCTCGTGCAGGTGAGCATGGAAGAGGATTTGCCGTTGTTGCAGACGAGGTGCGAAAACTGGCTGAGAGAACGCAAAAAAGCTTAGCTGAAACATCGGCTACGACAAATGTTTTAATACAGTCTATCTCTGAAAGTTCTGATGCATTAAACGCAAATGCAAATGAAGTTAATAATATTTCTGCTGAAATCAGCTTAATCAATGACAAAATGGATGAGATTATAGATACATTAGACAGTCTCTCTAAATAGAAAGATGTTACTTTACATACATGTACCATTTTGTGACTCTAAGTGTTCATACTGCGCTTTTAACTCTTATGTGGATAAGTTCCATTTAAAAGAGCAGTATATGCTCTCCCTTTGCACACAGCTTGAATTTGAACTCAAAAGATTTAGAACTCCCCAAAAAGGAATAACCTCCCTCTTTATCGGAGGGGGTACTCCATCTACCGTAGAACCAAAATTATATAAAAATATCTTTGAGATGCTAAAACCATACATGGCACCAAATATCGAAATAACAAGCGAAGCAAACCCAAACAGTGCTAATGCGGCGTGGCTTGAAGGAATGTATAATCTCGGAGTTAATCGCATAAGTTTCGGTGTGCAAAGCTTTGATAAAGAGAAACTAAAAATACTAAACCGTGCTCATAATGCATCTCAGGCAAAAGAGGCAATTTTGAATGCAAAAGCGGTAGGTTTTGAGAATATCTCGTTGGATTTGATTTATGCAACGCTAGGAGACACGAAAGAGCTTTTAGAAAATGATTTAAACACCGCTTTTGCCCTACCCATCAACCACTTAAGTGCTTATGCTCTAACTATAGAAGAGGGTACGCCTTTTGAATCAAAGCCTTACATGTCAAAAGAGAGATTAAAACTTACGTCATGGCTTTTTAAAAGCATCAGTAATTTTGGTTTCAAGCAGTATGAGATAAGCAACTTCGGTTCTTATAGAAGTATTCACAATCTTGGTTATTGGCAATATGATGATTATATAGGTCTAGGAAGCGGTGCTGTAGGAAAGTTAGATTTGGAGAGATATTACCCGACAACCAGTGTTGAAGAGTATATAAAAAACCCGCTAAACATAAAAACAGAGCACTTAACTCCCGAAGATAAAAAGATAGAGCAGATTTTTTTAGGTCTTCGCTCTTGTGTAGGAATAGATAAAAACATCTTAGATAAAGATGAACTTAAAAAAGCACAACTGTTAGTTAGCGAAGAAAAACTTACCTTTCAAAATGATACCTTTTATAACGAGAACTATCTGTTAGCAGATGAGATTGCACTCTTTATATCGTAGTTTAATTATTTTTTTGCTAGAATCGTCGTTCATATAATTTAGAGGATTTTTTCATGTTTGGTATGGGTTTTACTGAGATACTCGTTATTGCTATTATCGCTATTTTATTTCTCGGTCCAGATAAACTTCCGGACGCAATGGTTGAGATAGCTAAATTTTTTAGAAACACAAAAAATGTTATCGGAACTATGAAAAGCAGTCTTGAAGAAGAAATGAATGTAAAAAGCATGAAAGATGAGGCTCTTGCATATAAAAAAGAGTTGCTTGATGCTACAGAGAAAGTAAAAAGTGCTACAGATATCAAGGGTATGGCGGCAAAACTGACAACACTTGAGGATGATTCATTTGGCGATGACGGTTTCTTTGATGAGCCAAAGAAACAAGCACCTGTAAATAAACCCGAAGAGGTAACACTTAAAAAAAGTGATGTTACTCAAACTGCAAAAAAACCACAAGAAGATGTAAAAAATGTTTGATGAGATAAGACCGCACCTAATTGAGCTAAGAAAAAGGCTAGCAATCTCCGTAGCAAGTCTTATTGTAATGTTTTTTGTCATGTTTTATTTTCATGAACCTATTTTAGCATGGATTGTTGAACCTCTAAATGTAGCACTTATAGAAGTCGGTAAAAAATCACTTCATGCGGCAGATGGAATGGTAACGACAAATCAAGTCGGAGGAGCATTTTTTGTTGCACTTAAAGTATCATTTTTTGCGGCAATTCTAGGTGCTCTGCCGATTATACTCTCTCAGATATGGGCATTTGTAGCCCCTGCTCTTTATGCTAATGAAAAAAAGATGGTTATTCCATTTGTCCTTGGCGGAAGCATAATGTTTTTGATAGGAGTTTTGTTTGCTTACTATGTAGTTACACCTTTTGGATTTGACTTTCTTATTACATTCGGTAGTTTTAAATTTACTCCGCTAATCAATATAGAAGATTATGTAGGCTTCTTTACAAAAATCATGTTTGGGTTCGGTATATCTTTTGAACTTCCCGTTTTTGCATACTTTTTAGCACTGCTTGGCATGGTTGACGATAGACAGATGAAAGATTTTTTCAGATATGCAATCGTGATTATTTTTATAGTAGCCGCTCTTCTTACTCCTCCTGACGTTTTAACTCAACTTCTAATGGCAGGACCGCTTGTTCTGCTTTATGGAGCTTCTATTTTAATTGTTAAAATGGTAAATCCTGCTGCTCCATTAGAAGACGGCGAAGAAGAGGATGATAATGAGGATGTTAATCTCCTTGATGAGATAAAAGCGATAAATAAAGACAGTGAGTGATAAAAATCTTTTAACTTCTAGCTATGACTTTTTTCTTCCAAAAAAGCTCATAGCAACCCACCCTGCCTTTCCCAGAGACAGCGCAAAACTTTTAGTCTATAATAGAAAGACAGATGTAGTTTCACATGTTAAATTTTCTGATTTAGAAGCTTTTATTCCAAAAGAGTGTGCGCTTATTTTTAACGATACTAAAGTTATAAAAGCCAGACTTTTTGGGAAAAAACTAAGCGGCGGAAAAATTGAACTGCTTATAAATAGAGCCTTAAATGCACATGATGTGAATGTCTATATAAGAGGCAAAGTAAAAATAGGTACAAGAGTTTTATTTGATTGTAATGAGAAATTAACTCTACATGTAAAAGAAGTGCTTGATGATGGAAGCAGAATCGTGAATTTTTATTCAAATGATAAACTTTTGCGTTTTGAAGAGATACTCCCTATTATAGATAAGATAGGGCATATTCCTCTTCCGCCGTATATTCAAAGAGAAGATAACAAAAACGATGAGATAGAGTATCAGAGTGTTTTTGCCAAAGAAGAGGGTGCCGTTGCAGCTCCAACAGCATCACTTCACTTTACAAAAGAGCAACATAAAAGAGTATGCCAAAAGTATCCTCACGCCTATGTTACACTACATGTAGGAAGCGGAACGTTTAAACCTGTTGAGTGTGAAGTTATAACACAACACCCTATGCACTCTGAGTATTATGATATATCAGACAGTGCTAAACAACTAATAGATTCCGAGATACCGATACTAAGCGTTGGAACTACATCCACAAGAACCATAGAATTTTATGCAAGAAATAAAGGAGAACAAAAGGGAGAGGCAAATCTTTTTTTACATCCCAACAATAAGCCTCTTAGAGTAAATCATCTCCTTACAAACTTTCATCTGCCAAAATCAACTCTTTTAATGCTAGTAGCCTCTTTCATAGGTCTGCAAAAAGCTCAAGAACTTTATAAAATCGCCATAGAAAACGAGTACAGATTTTACTCTTACGGCGATGCTATGCTAATCTTATAGGAGCCAAACTCTGCCGTTAGCTATTTTTATCTCGCCGCCAAGCTCAGCTTCAAAAACTCTCTGCGGAAATTTTGAACAAGCCTCGTCATAAGTCGGATTCTTAGCACAAAAAGAGAAAAAATCATCCTCTTTTTTATCTATTTTCGGTTCACTACATGTAGCAAATCCTGAGACAAACTCATCTATATCATAAATTGGTTTTGCTTTTAACTCTTTTAGAAGTTGGCTTGTTCCACTGCTCTCTCCCAAACGCTGAGGAAGTACAAAAATCTCCTTGCCCATCTTCAAAGCAAACTCCACGCTTCTCATCGTTCCGCTATCAATTTCCGCCTCGCCTACTATCAATACATCTCCAAGGGCGACAACAAGCTCGTTTCTAACAACAAAGCTCCATGGAGTTGCAATAAAGCCCATATCAAACTGACTAATCAACAACCCATTTTTAGATATATCATTTAAGAGAGTTTTATTAACGCTAGGATACCTTATATCAATACCGCATGGAAGCACTGCTATAGTGTTTGAGGCACCGGCTGCACCATGAGCCGTAGCATCAATTCCCATTGCTCCTCCGCTTACAATACAAACGCCATGCTTTGACAAAGATGATGAGAGCTTTTGAATCGTTAATCGAGAGTACATTGTAGGTTTTCTGCTTCCTACAATTGAAACTTTAACTCTTTTTAAAAGTTCTATATTTCCATCGTAAAAAAGTTTGCAAGGGTAGTTTTTCATAGCTAATAGTTCAGGAATCTTATCTTGAACTAAATTCATAGGTTAATAAACCTTGTCTATTAAAACTAACTCAACAGCAGAGAAAAGATTTTTTGATTCACTAATTGCTAAAATAGTATTTGCATGCGGATGACCTATTGCTATGGCACTTCCATGTATTTTAGCAGACTCTATAGCTTTTTTAATCTGCACTATTATAGAAGCTTTATCCATTTTATCATCTAAAAAGACATCTCTTGCTACATACTGTTTTCCATAATTTTTCATAACCGTAGGTACTTTTGTAGAGCCTATAGTTCTGCTGTCTATAAAATTAATATTCTCTTTATTTAGCGCAATTATAAGTCTATTTACAGCTGCTTCGTCGGATGTAAATTTACTGCCGGTATGGTTGTTTATATATTTTACTTTTGGAAACAGTTTTTTAATATCTTCTATCCTACTTATAATCTCATCCTGAGAATCACCGACTCTTAAAGTATAAGGCTCCTCATGATGAAAATTTTTAGCTTCCATAGGTAAATGGACCATATAAAAACTCTCTTTTGCGGCTAAAGTACTTGAGTTAGGTCTAAACTTACTCGGCGGTAAAAAAGACATTGTTATAGGCAGATTAAGAGCTTTTATTGCTGCTACATGTGATTTTACGCTTACATCATCGATAATAATCGCAAGCTTTGGTTTTGTAGAACTTTTTACGATTTTACGCTCAGGCGGCTGAGGGAGTACTGCACCCTCTGTTTCATGTGTAGCATTTTCATACTCATCGCCTCTTTCTTGCTCTTTTGACTCATTTGCCTCATCACTCTTTTTCTCAATTTTCTCTTCTATTTTTGGCTCACTTATCTGAGTAATATTAGCCTCTTTTTTTAGTATCTCTTTTAATCTGTCATTTACGTCTATCTCTCTTTTTTTTGCACTCTCTTCTTCTAATTTTTTAATTACGGAGAGTCGCTTTTTCTCTTTCATCTGTTCTTGTTTTTGTATATTTTTTTTAGCATCATCATACCCGAAATAGTATCCGCCTATAAATACGCCAATAGCTATGACTATAAAAACCAATCCCCATGCTATATATATTAAAGTATTTGAATGTTTTTTTGAGCCGACTTTTTTTCTTTTTGTCATATATTCTCCATTTATTCTTGTTAAAACTATATCTTAAAAAATTTAAAAAGATATTATTATTGCAAATTGCTATACTTTATTCATAAAAACTAATATGTTTATATATATGCTTTTTTAAGTATTTTTTTTGTATAATTCCGAGTTCCTTTCTCTTTGTATCGATAATTTTTCGATATATGCATATCCGAAAGGGAAACAAAAGCCTTGCAAAAGGGCGAAATACCAAAGGGAGATTATACTCTATGAGACATTACGAAAACCTAGTAATCGTAAAACCGACATTAACAGCAGAAGAGATTCAAGCTAGCATTAAAGCTATCGAAGAAATTATCACTTCTAACGGCGGCGAAATTGCTGCTACAGACGCTATGGGCATGAGAAAATTAGCATACCCTCTTAACAAAAACGAGCGTGGTTATTTCCATGTTATCTACTATTCTGTTGCTCCATCGGCAATCAACGAAATAGAGAGACGTTTCCGTATCAATGAAGATCTTCTTCGTTTTGTAACTATAAAATATGATACAAACCGCGAAGTAACTGCTTGGAATCAACTAGTTCAAAAAGCTCATAAAAAAGCTAGCGCACCTGCAGGTGAGGCAAAAGTAGAAGAAGTTATTATACCTGCCGGAATTGATGAAGACGAAGACGCTGAATAGACAAGTGAAGTAATTGGCTAACGCCTAAACAAATAAGGAAAATTCATGTACAACAAAGTTATTTTAGTTGGAAACTTAACTAGAGATATTGAACTTAGATACTCTCAAGGCGGAATGGCTATCGCAAACAGTGCAATAGCAACTAGCCGTAAATTTACCGTAAACGGTGAAAAAAAAGAGGAAGTTTGTTTTGTAGATATTACATTCTTTGCAAGAAGTGCAGAGATTGCCAACCAATACCTTAGAAAAGGAAGTAAAATCCTTGTCGAAGGCAGACTTAACTTTGACCAATGGGTAGATCAAAACGGACAGAAACGTTCTAAGCACTCTGTTGTTGTTGAGACTATGCAGATGTTAGATTCTAAAAATGACAACCAAGGCGGTAATGATTATCAGCCTCAGCAACAAGCAGGTTATCAGCAACAAGGAAACTATCAGCAAGCACCTAGTTACCAACAGCAACAGCCTCAAAGCTATCAACAGCCGAGTGGACAGCAGCAACAAGCTTACAATCAAAGTAAGCAGATGCCAAGTAGTAACTCTGTTCCAGTAATCGACATTGATGAAGATGAAATCCCATTTTAGATATTAGATAACAAAGGAAATAACATGGCAGAAAGAAGAAAGTATAAAAAAAGATACTGTAAATATTGTGAAGCAAAAGTTGATTTTATGGATTACAAAGATGTAGGAGCACTTCGTTTCTCTCTTTCAGAAAGATATAAAATTATGCCTCGTCGTTTAACAGGAAACTGTAAACGTCACCAAGATATGATTTCAACAGTTATTAAAAGAGCTCGTGCAGCTGCATTGGTTCCATATACTGTAACAAGAAAAACTGTAGTAACTGCACCGTTTGAAAATTTAAGATAATTTTCAAAGAATCCTCAATACGAGGATTGGTGCTTTTGCACCGCCGTTTATTTTCTATAATAACTCCAAAAAAACTTTTTTTACTTTAGGAATATTTTTTGCTACACATGTAGTAAAAAGCAGTACTATGAAATATATATTAACAGCTATACTACTAATCACTTCCCTTTACGCAAAAAAATCAGACTTTTCAATAGTAATAGATGAACCATTTAACAATGCTCTTTTTGATATAACCGAAGATTACGATCGTAGCATAAGTGCCGTTGGATTTATAAAAGAGTACAAAAAGAACTCTGCTAGTACAGGTGTTACTTATACAAACGCTTTTGATTACTTAGCTTCTGTTTCAAATAAATACGGTTCTAAAATGCATTTAATAAAAATTGATGATTATGCAGATATTTTACTTAGAAAATCAATGGAGTTGTCAAACTTTAGTGAAGCACTCAGTATCGCAAAAACACCTCAGAACGGCTACTTTATAGGTGGACATACGTTAGATGGATCACTTATAGTTTTAAAACTTGATTCAAATGCAAACATTATTTTTAAAAAAATATTCGGAACTGCAAATTATGACAAAATGAGCAAAATGCTTCTTCTTCGCGATGGTGGTGTTTTGGCAATAGGATCGTCTGCTACCTCAAGAGATAAACACGATAATCTTTTTGAAAGCGGTTTGGGTTTAAGTGATATCTATTTAACAAGAGTCTCAAGTAACGGCGACATGTTATGGAGCAAAAAATATGGCACACAAAATGATGATATAGGAGTCGATGCAACAGAAGCCGATAACGGCTCTATAATTGTACTATGCCAAGCAAATAGTGAAAAATCAAAAACTATAGAAGTTATGAGAATTACTGAAAATGGAGACAAAGTCTGGTTAAAAGAGTTTAAAGGCGAAAAAAACATAACGGCTCATAGAGTCATAAAACTGCGAGAAGGTAGCTTTGCTTTGTCACTCTCACAAGAGGATGAGATGAATAAAGAGCAAATCAGGCTCGTGAAAATAGATATACAAAAAAATATTTTGCTTGATAAAATTATTCATACAACTTACAGTAGCGTATTAAATGATATAAAAGAGTATTCAGACAGCAAAATAATCGGTGTCGGTTATGTAAAAGATACGTTTAACACTGACGGGCTTGTTATGCTTTTAGATGGCAGGTTTTCAATGCTCTCTCAAGAACATTACGGCTCAAAAGAGTATGAGGGCTTCAATGCGGTTACAATACTACATAACTCTCAAGCAGCGGTAGCCGGAGTCTATACAAATAAAGATTCACAAGAGAGTAACATGTGGATTGTAAAACTAAACAGAGATATCTCCATGGCTCAAGCCCCTAGCAAAATAAGCAGTTTATACGATGAGTTAAATGATATATTTAAACAAGAGGTAAAAGAAAAAAAGATATCAATAACGCAAGACTTATCCATAAATTTAATCGATAAAAATCTCTATTTTGATATAGCGGAGTATAAACTAAACAGTGCTCAAAAAGAGTTTTTACAAAAATTTTCAAATAAACTTTTACTCTTTTTGCATAAACATCACGAGTTAGTAAACACCCTAGAAATAAGCGGGCATACTTCAAGCGAATGGGGAACACAGGACTTTTCCGGTAGATATCTAAATAATGCAAAACTATCAATGACCCGCTCATTTTCAACACTAAGCTATATTTTTTCAATGCAAGATGAAAAAAGTAAAAAGTTGCTCTCTAATATTTTAAAAGGGAGCGGTCTTAGCTTTTCGAAAAAGATAGTGCATAACGAAGTTGAGGAGAAAGAGAAATCAAGAAGAGTCTCTTTTAAGATTATCCTTAAAAATAACTAATTTTACTCATCATCCTCATCTAAGCTTGATGCTCTAAAATCTAAGCGTGTCTTGTCCTGTTTTAACTTTTTGTAAAGTTTAAACTTTGCATTTTTAAGCTCTTCATCGCTACACTCAAAAGCAGCTTTAATTTGCTCATCGTCAAGTCCTGCACTATCCATAGCAAAAAGCTTCAACTCTTTTTTTGTAAGTTTTGCTTTAAGAACTCCATATAGAGTTTTTTCATCTTCGATAATATCAAGCAAATCCATTTTACAAAATTTAGCAATCATCTCTTTAAAACTATTTTCTTTGTTATACTGTCTCCAGACACTGTTTTCTAACATTAAATTTTCTCCAATATTTGTGTTAAGTCTTTTATTTCGACTATAATATTTGCCTCTTTTTTCAAGATTTCTCTTGCACAAAAAGCGACTCTTGTCCCTGCATGTGCAAACATAGAAAGGTCATTTGCACCGTCTCCGCACACCAAAGTTTCACTCTCGGAGACACCTAATAAACCTTGTAAGCGTATCAACATATCGCCTTTCGAGTAGTTAAACATCATATCTCCGCCTACAAGACCGCTTAGTTTTTGATTTTTATGGTGTAAGACGTTTGAGAAATCTGCATCAAATCCCAAAATACCCTTTGCATATCCTGTTGCACTTCTAAATCCACCGCTAAAACAAACCACCTTCATGCCTCTTGATTTAAGTTCGGCAATTGTTTCGCGAGCACCCTTCATGTAAGGAAGATTATGACTAATTTTTTCAACTACACTATAATCCAAACCTTTTAAAAGCCCTACTCTTTGTTGAAGCGATTCAAAAAAATCAAGCTCTCCGCTCATTGCGGCTTCGGTTATCTTGCTTACCTGTTCACCGAGTCCGAGTTCTTCAGCAAAAAAATCTATTGTCTCGCCGTCCATAAGCGTAGAGTCAAAATCAAAAACAGCCAGTTTTAGCATATATTCTTCTCTCTTTAGTTATAATTGTGCAATTATACCCATTTAGGATGCTTTTTGTTTGATGAACTAATAAATAAATTAAAAAACCATACATACATTACGCTTGAGACTACACCTGCACACTCTCCTGTTTTTTCTCCGATTGTTGATAAAATTGCAGAGCTTGGGCTTGATAAATTAATAGACGGTTTTACAACTACTGACAATCCTCTAGCAAAATTAAAATACAACTCTCTTTTTGGAGCAAAATTGCTTCAAGATAGATTTAACAAACCCGTTATTGCTACAATGAGTATGCGCGATAGAAATAAAATTGCTCTTCAATCCGACCTTCTTGGAGCAAACGAAGTAGATGTAAGAGCTATTTTAGCCTTAACTGGTGATCCTGCTACTATATCCGACCAACCACATACAAAAGGCGTTTTTGAGGCAGACAGTTCAATGTTGCTTGATATAATCTCCTGTTTTAACAGCGGTATAGATTACGCGGGAAAACCGTTATCGCATCAACCAAAAGAGATATACCCTTTTGCCGTTGTAAATTCATATGCAAAAAATCCAAAATCTCTTCAAAAGAAAATGCAAAAAAAGATAAAACACGGAGCTCTAGGCATTATTACGCAACCTGTTTATGATGTAGAAAATGCAAAACAACTTTTAGAACTTAAAGAGGCGGCAAACAAAGAATGTTCAAGCGAGAACAGAGGTGCAGAGCTTATTTTAGGAATTTTCCCTATTACAAAACTCAGAACCGCACAGTTTCTCTCGGCACATGTTCCGGGAATTAATGTTCCAGACTATTGGATAGAGGAGTTAAGGATAGCTCATGAAAAAGGAGCTAATGAAGAGTATAAAGTTGGATTTGAACTCAGCAAAAAACTCTTTGATAATCTAAAAGCTTTCCATCCAAAAATTCATCTTATGACTGCAAACCAGTTTCAGATAGCTAAAGATATATTAGTTTAGCAGTTTAACATGTTAAACTGCTTTACCTTCTCCTTTGAAATTACGTATAAATTCTTTAAAAACATCTATTTTTAGCGGTTTACTAAAATAATATCCCTGTACTTGATTGCAATCTAAATGCTTTAACGTATCAATATGTTCTTGTGTTTCTGAACCCTCTGCTATAACATCTTTGCCTAAAGATCTTGCCATTGCTATAATTGCTGCGACAATTGAGCGGTCATCTTCATCTTTATCAATATCAAGTACAAAACTGCGGTCTATCTTTATAGTTTTAGCGGGTAATTTTTTAATGTAACTTAGTGATGAGTAACCTGTTCCAAAATCATCGATAGAGAGATTGAAACCTTTTACATGTAGTTCGTTTAAAATAGAGAGTGCTTTTTTAACATCTTTCATAATATGACTCTCCGTTATTTCAAGCTCTATATACCTCTTTTCAAGACCAATCCCATCAACAATTTTACAAATATCCTCGACAAAAGACTCATCATCAAGCTGTTTACTAGATACATTTATTGAAACCGTAAGTCTATTACCGTTATCGTGAAGTATCTTTGTATCACTAACTGCCTGCTTTACTACCCACAATCCAATTTGCGATATTTGCCCCGTATCTTCAGCAATACCTATAAACATATCAGGTCTTATAAGTCCTACGCTTGAGTGACTCCAACGAATAAGCGCTTCCATACCGTAAACACTTTTTGTAGTTAAATTTACTTTTGGCTGATACTCTAAAAACAACTCATTTTTACTTATGGCACCACGCAAATCATTTTCAATTAACATACGCTGCGTTATCTTTTCGTTCATATACTCTTTATAAAACTGATAGTTGTTCTTTCCTGATTCTTTTACATGATACATTGCCGTATCTGCAGCTTTAATTAGCTCTTCGTAAGTATATCCGTCATCAGGATAAACACTAATACCCATACTAATTCCGGTATATAACGCTTTGTCTCCTATCTCAACCGGTGTTTTAAATTTATTTATAATTCTATCAACTATTGGAATTATCTCTACTATAGACCCTATATCTTCTAATATGATTGTAAATTCATCTCCACCTAATCTTGCAAGAGTATCTTCTTCGCGTAAAAGAGTTTTGATTGATTTTGCAACTTCTATTAAAAATTTATCACCTACAAAATGCCCAAGCGTATCATTGATATTTTTAAAGTTATCCATATCGATAAATAGAATTGCCATCTTCTTATTAGCTCTTTTTAAAGCAGGTATTCTACTAATAACACGTTCTTCAAACAGTACCCTATTTGGAAGTTCCGTAAGAGAGTCAAAATAGGCTAAATTGTGAATAAGCTTTTCTTGCTCTTTTTTTTCGCTTATATCATTAACTATAGATATATAGTTTGTCAGTGCGCCCTCTTTATTGCGTAAAGCTATAATATTAACTTCGGCCGTATATAACTCTCCGTTTTTTTTACGGTCTATTATCTCTCCGTTATATTGACCATTATTATTAATTTCACTCCATAGATTTTGATAGAAAAGAGTGTCATGCCAACCTGAACTAAGAACATGCGGTGTTTTACCTTTAATCTCTTCTAGTGTATATCCCGATATTTTACTAAATGCTCTGTTAATGGTAATTATTCGTTGATTTGAGTCCGTTATTAAAACTCCGTCTTTCATCTTTTCAAAAACGGCGGAAGCTAAAATAAGCTCATTTTCTACAATTTTTCGCTTTGTAATATCATGTACCGTACCGATTGATTTTAGTGGTCTTCCATCACTTGCAAACTCATGCTCACATCGTTCTTCTACAAAACCCACTTCTCCATCTTTTCTCACGATACGATGTTCGACGTGATATCCCTGTTTTTCTTCAAGGGATTTCATATAAGTATTATTGACCAACCCTACATCATCAGGATGAATATGTTTTAAAAAGGCTCCGTAAGTAGCACCAAATTCTTGAGGCTCAAGTCCAAAAATACGATAAACTTCATCAGACCAATAAAGACTATTGTCTGTTAAATCAAGTTCCCAATGCCCTATATGTGCCAATGCCTGCGCTTTATTAAGACCTGATTGAAGTCTTAGATAATTTTGCCGCTCAAAAGAGTCAAGAACAACTTCAGTGCTAAAGTTTTTTTTCATAAATTTCCTGTTTATATTGTCTTTGTAATATACAAAATAATATGGTATTTTAACATATAGATAGCACAATATGCTTAAGTAGTTTATTTTGATATAATTTCACTACTTATTTTTTAGGATAACTATGATTGATTTAAAGCTATTACAAAAAGATTTTCAAAGCGTTAGCGCTAAACTTATACGCAAAGGTGTTAGTGCGGAACTTATTGAAGAGTTAAAGAGAAAAAATGAAGAGTTAAAAATTGCAAAAGTAGAATTTGAAACTCTTCAAGCAGACCAAAACAGTATGAGTAAAGAGTTTGGCATCTATAAAAGAGATGGCAAAGATGTCAGTGAATTAAAAGAGAAGGTTGATGCAAACAAGATTAAAATAACTGATGCCCTTGAAGTTCTAAGAACAAAACAAGAAGATCTTGAAGCTCTTGCTATGTCTATTCCCAATATACCGGATAATGATGTTCCAGACGGTGCAGATGAGAATGATAATGTAGAAATTAAAAGAGTTTTATCTCCAAAAGAGTTTACATTTACTCCAAAAGAGCATTGGGAACTAGCCGAACAAAACGGATGGATTGATTTTGAACGTGGTGTAAAACTGGCAACTAGCCGTTTTAGTGTCTCTTTTGGTATGGGTGCCAAACTAGAACGCGCACTTATTAACTTCATGCTGAATTTTAACTCAAAAAGAGGATTCCAAGAGGTTAGCGTACCTTCAATCGTAAACAGAGCTGCACTAGAGGGAACTGGACAGCTTCCAAAATTTGAAGATGATTTATATAAACTACAAGACCAAGAACTTTTTTTAATCCCGACGGCAGAAGTTCCCGTAACGAACCTCTATCAAGATGAAATTTTATCTCCTGATATGCTTCCTATTAAAATGACGGCATACACATCATGTTTTAGAAAAGAAGCAGGTGCAGCAGGACGTGATACTAGGGGTATGATAAGACAGCATCAGTTTCACAAAGTTGAACTCGTTGCTATATCTAAACCGGATGAGAGTGATATTATTTTTAATGAAATGGTGGGGACTGCGTCCGATTTGCTTTCTGCTCTTGAACTACCTCACAGACTTGTTACACTTTGTTGCGGTGATTTGGGATTTGGTGCGGCTAAGACAGTTGATTTAGAAGTATGGCTACCGGGACAAAACAGATATAGAGAAATTAGTTCTGTTTCAAATACAAGAGATTTTCAAGCAAGACGTGCAAAGATTCGTTATAAAGACGGCAAAAACAATACATTAGTTCATACACTTAACGGTTCATCTCTTGCCGTAGGAAGAACGTTGGTAGCTATTATGGAAAACTTCCAAAATGAAGACGGAAGTATCACTATCCCAAAAATACTTGAACCCTACATAAACTAAATGGTACTTTTTTTGCTATAAATATAAAAAACAAGGTAAGAGATGGCGGACGCTGTAGAAGAAATAATAATTATCGAAGACAGTGATGCTGCCTTAGATTATGCTGCTTCAAATAAGCCGACTGTAGAAAAAGAAACTAAACTACTAAATAAAAAACAGCTTATGTATATAGGTGTCGGTATCGGCATAGTTTTAATCATAATAATTATCTCTTTGGTTGTTAACAGTTCCAAAAAAAAAGATGCCGAAGTCTCAACAAAACGTATTGAAGAGAAACTTGACGAGCAGATAACACAACCTGTAGAACCTAGCAAAATCGAGAATATGATTGCAAAAGCCGACTATTTATACTCAACAGGCTCAAAAATCGAAGCACTATCTCTTTACGAAAAAATTGCACTCTATAGCGAAGCCGTATCTGCATATAACTTAGGCGTTGCTCAGCTTAAAGATGCCCAATACGAAACTGCTTTAAGTAGCTTTCAAAAAGCTATACAAAATAATGAGAAAAGATGCGTAAGCGCTATTAATGCAGCAGTCTGTTCAATTTATTTACAAAATGAAAAAAGCTTCAAATATTATATAGATTTAGCATATGCTTATCTGCCTCAAGAGAGACAATCTCCCTTGTATTCATACTACTATTCACTAATAAATTACTATAACGGCAACTATATAGAAGCCTTAAGCGCGCTTAAAAATCCAACTACAGATGAGTATATAAAAGTCCAGAACGACCTTAGCTCAAAGATAGATGCTCTATTTAATAATAATTTTAGCGCTATAGAAAGTTTAGAAAAAAATAATTTGCAAACAGATGATTTTAGCTTAGGACTGCTTTATGCAAGGGTTGGTGATTTAACATTGGCAAAAAAACATCTTCAAGACGCCATTAAAAATAATATAGAACCTATGAAATCTCAAATAGCACTTGGATATACAGAACTAAAAGCCGGTCAAGTACAAGAAGCTGCTAAAGAGATAGAAAATGCAACTGACATGTTTGGAGAAAAAGCATATCAACCGTATCCTATTAAAGTAAATTTGAAAGATTCACTTTTTAATCAAGATCTAGCTCAAAAGCGTTATAGAGATATTATTATTGAATCAAAAGAGATTAATTATCAAAAAATATTTTATTTTTCACCATATAAAGTATTTAATGCTAATCAAACAATAAGCTATATAAGGAAGGGGACTGCAAATATATTTATTGATAATGTAAACTCTGCAGAGGAGTACCTGACAAAAAGCTCTTCCTCTTCTAATGTAAATTTAGGGATAGTAAATGCCATAAAAAGAGCGTTATCCTTTAAGTTAAGAGAAGCAAACGAAATACTTCAAAAATTGGTTGAGATACAGCCTAAACACTCCATTTTGCACTATGATTTGGCTTTAACGTATGCTCAAATGGGAAATATGGTAGATGCGCATAAACACTTTTTACGCTCATACAATTTAGATGCAAAAAATTATCTTTCCGGCATATACGCCGTTATGACCTCTCAACTAATTAACAAAGAGAATCCTAAACTGTTATCAATTGTAAAAGATACAATCTCAGAGGAGGAGTCTTCTGAAGAGATTGATTTGTGCAAAACATTGCTCTTTATTAGTGAAGACAATATTTTAGCTACTGCAGATTGGTTAGATAAAAATTATCAACAAAAACCTCTTTATCTAGCACTAGATATTATAATAGCACTTAAACAAAATAATATAGAAGAGGCACAAAAATCGGCAAGTAAACTTGCAATTCTTCTTCCAAATGAGATTTTGCCACACTTAATGTACATAGATGCAAACTTTAATAAACTTAACCAAAAAGAGTATGCAAAAGAGGTTGCGCACTATTTAAAAATGCAAGAGTTAAATTTTAATGACTTATATTTTGGCACACATGTTACAAGATATTTATATATTCAACAAAATTTAATAACAGGAAGATTATATTTCTTGCGAGAACAGATAAAAAAAGCATTAGCATCAACAACAGAACAACCTCATGAATTAACAAGTACATTAGCACTTGCGTCACTTTATGACAATGCCTACGAAGAGTCTTATACACTATACAACAGTTTAATAGACGATTTAAAAGTAAGAGATTCTCAAACTCTATTTTTAGGTGCCGTTGCGTCAACCGCCGCAAATCATCATGCAAATGCTATTGCCCTTTTAGAGTTGTCAAAAATGAAAAATCCAAACCATCTTGAAAGTAGATATGCTCTTGGTCTTCTATATATAGAAAGTAAAAACAATAAGGGAGCAGTTATTCAACTATCAAAAATAAATAAGAGTAATTTCAATTCGGAATATTTCAATTTTTATATCGATACTGATAAATTGATGTTTGAAAAGAGTCAGTCACAGCAATCACAGAAGTAAATTTTTACTCCTGTCATTATATTATTTGCTTTTATTTTCGTTAGTAAAATAACCTATAAGTGTCTCAGAAGCTATCAGTTCACTGCCAACTGTTATATTTAATCTGAAATTTTCAGGCAGATATATAGTCGTAACTCCATCTACCATAAGCCCGTACCTTGAACCTTGCAACATATTTTGAGATTTTATTATATCTATATCTATGCTTTTAAAACTTTGCTTTAATTTATGTATTATTTTCAGACTGTTTAATGACTTTTTATCATTAAATACAAGTTCTGAATTTTCATTAATATGCTTTGAGAGAGGGCTTAAAGAAGAAAGTCTGGCACCTTTGTTAACTTCAATATGCTCTAAAGATGAGGTAAAAGGAACCCTAAGAAGAGACACATTTAAATAACTGCCATCTATCTCAATTTTGTATCCATAAGTTCCATCAGTACGAAGTTCTTCAATAGAGATTATGGTTCCATCAACGGGACTAACTACACTATTTTCCTGATAAAGCATAGTTTCTCTTTCTGGATTTCTAAATACAAAAATAAATGCAAAAGTTGCTAAAAAAGCTAAAAATTGTAGAAAATCTAAATCAAGAATTGTAAAAACAAAAAATGCCAATAGAGCCACAAATAGATAATTCCAACCCTCTTTAGCTATCGGCAAAAGATTATTTTTCATCTGATTCCTCTTTGGTATTATTTATATCTTCTTTATTTTTGTCATTTTCTACCATTTTCGCGTCAGCTTTTAGCTCCTCTTCAATATCATCAACGACAATATTTACTTTAGACTCCAATCCATTATCTTTTTCAAAATTTATAATTATATCTCTAACTTCTTCACCTGTAATATTCTCTTTTTTATACAAAAGCTTTACGATATCTTCTATGGCTTGCTTATACTCTTGAAGTCTTTTTACGACATTACCGTACCTTTCTTGAAGTGAAAGCTTAATAAACTCGTCCATTGCTTCTGCCATTTTATCGCTATACTCTCTAGAAGCTTGATTACCTCCGCCTAAAAATGAGTGTCTAGTTTTTTCTAAGACCATAAGACCTGCAACATCACTCATACCGTAAGTTTGAACCATAGATTTTATAATATCCGTAGCTCTCTCCAAATCGTTTCCTGCTCCGGTAGAGATTTCACCGATAAATACTTCCTCAGCCGCACGACCGCCCAAAAGAACATCTACCTCTGCCCAAAGTTCATATTTTTGAGCCATAAATTTATTTTCTTCTGGAGTATTTAGCGTATATCCAAGTGCTGCTAAACCACGAGGTACAATTGACACTTTAGATACTTTTTTGGCACCTACGGTAGTTTCAGCCATCAAGGCGTGTCCGCTTTCATGATATGCAACTATTTTTTTCTCTTTCGGATTAATACGACGAGATTTTTTAGCAAGTCCTGCCAAAGCTCTCTCAACGGCTTCATAAAGATCTTTTTGAGTTACACTTTTTTGACTTTTTCTACCTGCTAAAAGAGCCGCCTCATTGACGATATTTGCCAAATCTGCACCAGCTAAACCGGCAGTTAAACGCGCCACTTCCTCAAGATCTACATCAGCGTTCATCTTAACGCCTTTAACATGTACTTTTAAAATTTTTATACGACCTTCAAAATCAGGTTTGTCAACCAATACTTGTCTATCAAAACGTCCCGGACGCAAAAGTGCTTGATCAAGAATTTCAGGTCTATTTGTTGCTGCTAAAATAATTACTGGGGTGTCTGTTCCAAACCCATCCATTTCTGCTAAAAGCTGATTAAGAGTTTGTTCTCTTTCGTCGTTTCCGCCCATATTCGCACCGGCTGCACGACTCTTTCCTATTGCGTCTATCTCATCGATAAATATTATACTAGGAGCATCTTTTTTAGCCTGTTCAAAAAGATCACGAACACGAGCTGCACCTACTCCTACAAACATCTCTATAAAACTAGAACCGCTAACCGAGAAAAATGGAACGTCTGCTTCACCTGCAACTGCTTTTGCTAAAAGTGTTTTACCAGTACCTGGGCTTCCAACCAACAATACACCTTTTGGAATTTTTGCACCTATTTCAACATATCGTCCAGGATATTTTAAAAAGTCAACAATTTCTTGAACTTCCTCTTTTGCCTCTTCTACTCCAGCTACATCATCAAATTTTGTTTTTGGTTTTTCAGAGTTAATCATCTTTTTAGACGTACCCATTCCCAAAATACCGCTGCCCATACTTTTTTGCATTCTGCCAGCAAAAAACATCCAAATAGCTATAATAATTAAAAATGGAAATAGCCATCCAAACATCTCTGTAAACCAATTCGTTTCGCTAAAGCCCGTATATTCTATACCTTGTTTGTCTAATCCTTCTGTCAGTTTTGCATCACTAGGAACAATTCTGGTTGTGTAAAGTGTTTGATTATCAGCGCCATAAGCTTTTATATAGCTCTGCCCTATATCAACTTTTTTCAAACTTTTAGATGATATTAATGATTTAAGTTCTGAATAACTTATCTGCTTAGCTCTTTTATTCCCTACAACAGCTCCTTCAGATGAAGTGCTATTTTCGCCTATTAAAGCCTTAAAGAGCAAAATAATTACTACAGAAAATATTGCAAAAGTTATTAACGGGTTTTTATTAAAAAAGTTACTATCTCTGTTTTTATTATCTTTGTCTTGCATATCTATTTTTTACCTTGCTTTAGTATTAATGTAACCCACTCATTTTGAGTTATTTTTTCTTCAATTTCAAAATCTTGATAAAATTTTAAAACCTTTGCTTCATATTTGTCTAATATTCCGGATAAAATAAGAATACCGCCCTCTTTTAAAACTTTTTTTAAATCATTTGCTATAAAAGTCAATACATCTGCTACTATATTTGCCACAACAATGTCATAACTATTTTTTGCCAACGAACAAGAGCCTTCCCATATATTTTCAAATTTTACACCGTTTAGCTCAGCGTTTAAAATACTGTTTTCTACACTTACTGCATCTGTATCGCATGCATCGACAGAAGCTCCAAGCTTAAGCGCAGCAACGCCGAGTATTCCACTGCCGCATCCGACATCTAAAACTCTATTACCTTTTTTTACATGTTTCGCAATGGCTCTTAATGATGAAGCTGTTGTCGGGTGGTGACCTGTGCCAAATGCTAAGGCGGGATCTATTATTATGTTAATTAAATTCTCACTAGGCTCGTCCCAAGTCGGATGAATATAAAAGTTCTCTATACAAATCGGTTTAATACTATTTTGATAAATCTCTACCCAGTCACTATTTTTTAGCTTTGTCTGCTTACACTCTAGTTCTATGTTTTCCCCGAGTGCTTTTTGCAAAGCTTCAGCAAATTGCTCTAATCCCCATACTATAGTATCTAGTTCATCATCACTTCTAATAATAAAGCCGCTATCCGTCTCTTCAAAACCGACAGGCAATGTATCCGATAAAAAATCACAGAATAACGAATGATGAGAAGATATATTGACTACTAGCTCAAAGTAATGCTCTTGCATTACACTTCAATACCCATAACAGCACCAAGTTTTTCTTTTAAAACTTGAGGTGTAAACGGTTTTACAATATAGTTGTTAACGCCGGCTTTTAATGCAGTAATAACTTCCGCTTTACCGCCCTCGGTTGTTACCATAATAATTGGCAAATCCATAAAACGACTGTCTGCACGAACTTTTTTAACAAGTTCCAATCCATTCATTTCTGGCATATTCCAATCTGTAATTAACATATCTATATCAGGATTTGTATTCAAGGCATTCCAACCTTCAATACCGTCACCGCCCTCAAGTATATCCTTATGACCAAGTCTAACTAGCGTATTTTTTATAATGCGACGCATCGTAGAACTATCATCAACAACAAGTAATTTCAAATGAAATCCTTTCTTTTTTAAATATTTGTAAATTAATTAAGCAACAATGATACCTAAATTTTATTTATTTTATGATTAAGCAAAACTTAACTTATGAGCCTAAACATTTTTGCCAAATCAAGAGTTCCCTCATAATATGCCTTGCCTATAATCACACCCTCAACGCTATTTGTTGCTATTAAAGCTTCTATGTCACTCTCATCTTTAACACCGCCGCTTGCAATAGTACTAATGCCGCTTGCTTTTGCAATCTCAACCGTAAAATCTACATTAACTCCACTGAGAGTTCCGTCTTTTGAAACATCCGTGCATATAATAGCTTCAACACCTGCATTAGCAAACTCTTTTGCCAAATCAGTTGCTCTCATCGAACTTACTTCACCCCAGCCTTCAACTGCTACAAAGCCGTCAATTGCATCGATTCCGACTGCAATTGGATATTTTGCTGCCATATCTTTAACAAACTGCGAATCTTTAACGGCTATTGAGCCTAAGATAATTCTGTCTATTCCTATTTCAAGCATTTTTTTTATTGTTGCTTCATCACGTATGCCGCCGCCGAGTTCTAGCTTTACATTGCAATTTTGACGTATTTTAATAATCTGTTCTAAATTCTTAGGCTCTCCGGCAAACGCTCCGTTTAAATCAACCAAATGAACCCACTGGGCACCCATCTCCTCAAATTTTTTAACAAGCATCCACGGCTCATCCGAGTAAATTTTTGCGCTTTCCATAAGACCTTTTGTAAGTCTTACCGCTTTCCCGTCTTTTAAATCAATTGCCGGATATAAAGTCATATTCTTTCCTATAAATTTATGAAATTTTCTAATATTTTAAGACCATTTTTATGGCTTTTTTCAGGGTGCGGCTGAATTCCCATTATATTTTCATGAGCAACAGCAGATGCAAATTCGTAACCATATACAGTTTTACCGATAATATCTTCTTCATTATCACAAACGGCATGGTAAGAGTGTACAAAGTAGAGATAATGCTCTTCATCTAAGTTATTAAAAAGAGGATGATTTTTTGTAAACATTTTATTCCATCCCATATGGGGAACTTTTAGCGGCTCACTAAACTTAGATGTATCAAAAGCCACAACTTTGCCTTTGATAAGACCTAAACCTTCACTATCTCCAAACTCTTCACTACTTTCAAATAGAAGTTGCATACCCAAACATATACCTAAAATCGGCTTGGAAGTAGCGGCATAATCCTTAATTGGTTGAATCATATTTCGCTCTCTTAGATGCTCCATAGCATCAGCAAATGCACCCACCCCTGGAAGTATCAACTTATCATAATCTTTAAACTTTTCAGGGTTACTTTCTATCGCCGTTTTTGCACCCAACTTAGCAAACGCATTTTGTACGCTTGCCAAATTTCCCATGTTATAATCAACAATTCCTATCATTCTTCAATCTTTAATTTTGTAAATTTTATATATATTGCCAAAGTTACAAGCAGCATTGCAACACCTGCGATAATGTACATGGCATAAACCAATTTTTCCGGGTCTGTTATTGCAAATTTAAATACCAACATCAAAGCTTCTATAGACAGCGCTATAATAATTGAACCCAAAAATCTTACCATTGTCTTATGGGGACCGGAAATACTATGCTCTTTATTTCTACCCAAGATTTCCTCTTCGATAAGAGTTTTTGCCAAATCAAATATTGCAAGTGCGAGTGTAAGTAAGATTGTTGCCTCAAATACATCTTTTATCTTAAAATGATCCGGTGATATCTCATATATGAAAAAACTCTGCATACCTTTAAAAAACAGAAGCGATGCAACCGCAATAAGAGCAAAAGAAAATGCCGCATATGAGTATTTAAAAAGATTTATAAAAAATTTATCTGAAAATGTTGAACGTGATATTTTAACAACTTCTTGAATCGGCATGTCAAGGCATGCTATATATTTCAGTTCTCCATGTTCATCAAAAATAGGCTGGGATGCAGTAACCGTTAAATCACCGGTAATAAGAGAAGGATATGGGTCGGTTATCGTACATCTTCCCTCTCTGACTGCGCGATAATAGTATGCACGATCAGCTCTAATTTTTCCTATATCGGTATCTATCTGCCTAAGTGCAGTGTATGTCGATGAAATTTGCACACCATGGCTGTTAATAAGATATACCCCCTCACATTTTTCTAAATCTGCTTTTATCTTTAAAAGACGCGGCATTATCATCTCCTCTGAAAGCGAGGGGAGCCTATTTGGAATATTTCTAGAAAAAAGATAACAAAAATATGCTCTAGCCTTTGTTCTACCATCGGAAAAATTTTGGATATCAGACGCCATCATTTGCTATATGCCTTTTATATTAGTAAAACGGGATTATACCAAAGGCTAGATAACAATTAAATTACTTGCTGGTTTTATATACTATGATTTGATATAATCCACTTTTTAAATAACATAGGAGTTATTATCTAATGGGCTTTAAACTCTTTTTACTACTTGAAAAAATTTTAATGATTTTACCAAAAAAAATAAGAAAGTATTTTTTCACAACACTTGCAACAATAGCCTATTATGTATCTTCAAAATACAGAAATATAGCCTATAAAAATCTTGATTTTATATTTGAAAACAAAATAGGTAAAAAAGAAAAAGATGAAATAGTGCGATATAGCTTCAAAAATCTACTATTTAATTTTTTACATCTAATGGAAATCAGATATATGAGCAAAAACGAGTTGGCAAAAAAAGTAACCGTAAAAAATATAGAAGCCGTTCAAAGAGTACATGTACAAAAACGCTCGGTAATTTATGTAACCTCGCATTATAGTGCGTGGGAATTAGGCGGGAGTGCAATAGGAGCTTTTGCAGAGCCCATTGCCGCAGTTTATAGAAAAATGAAAAATCCTACATATCAGGAGTGGGTTTTAGATAGCCGTTCAAAATTTGGAAACAGTTCATTAGAAAAATCAAATGTTATAAAGCCACTCATTAAACTGGTAAAAAACGGTGGTGCCTGCGGCATCTTAATAGATACGGCAATGAATCAAAGAGAGGGTTTAGAAGTGGACTTTTTTGGCAAAAAAATTCGCCAAACCTCAACACCTGCTTACTTAGCTAGAAAATATAATGCGGCAATTATTCCAGTTACTATAAAAACGGATGATGAAGAGAATTATGAGTTAATATTTTTTGATGAAATTGCGGTTGAAAAAACAGATAATGAACAAGAAGACATACAAAAAGCGACTCAACTTCAAGCAGATTGGCTAACAAAAATCATAACTGACAACCCAAAATTTTGGTTTTGGGTGCATAGAAGATTTAAAAGTGAATATCCACAAATTTATAAAAATTAAAATTTAATTTTCATGTCATAAACTCTTTGCTTCTTGCTTCAAACAACTTTAAGAGTGTAAGAAAAAATGCCGTAATTGCAGGTCCTAATATCATCCCCCAAAATCCAAATGTAGCAAGTCCAGCAATGATTGCAAAGAAAATAACAAGTTCATCTACTCTTGCATCATCCTCTTTTAAAAGCCTTTTATTAATCTCTTTTATAATCAGCGGTTTAATAAAAGTATCTGCTACGATAGAAATCATTATTACGGAGTATAGTGCTATGAAGATACCGTTAGATTCATTTCCCAAAGAGAATTCAAAAAGCATAAACGGTAACCACATAACAGCTCCTCCGATAATAGGAATTAAAGAGGCAAATCCGTACATTACTCCGAATAAAACGCCGTTATATCCCAAAAATGATATAGCCAAACCAAACAAAATTCCTTGAAGCATTGCATTAACGATAATCGAGTAAAAAACAACGCCCATAACGGATGAAAGCTCTTTTATAAGAGTTGAACTCTCATCAACCGACATCTGGACTACTCTTCTTAAAAATGTAAATATATGATCTCCGTTATGTAGAACAAAAAAATAAAAAACTATCATTAAAAAAGAGTTTTTCAAAAATCCTATGCTAAAAGCTCCTACAGTCCCAGTATATGATAGTGCGGTTTTACTAAATGAAGCTATATCTAAATTTTGAATATTCTCTACTATATAGGGCTTTGCAAAAATGAGAAATTCCGGCGGATTGTCAACTTTTGTCAATATATACTGCTTTACATTTATTAAAATCTGAGGGTCTAGATTGTTTAACTTAACACTGAGTGTAATTAAAAAATATCCTAGTGGAACAAAAAAAAGTATCGCAAGTAAAAACGTAGATGTGAATGAGGCATAAAATCTGTTTTTTAGATATTTTAAAAAAAAGTTCTGTATATTAGAAGTTGAGATAGCTAAAAGTATCGCTATTGTTATTGCTAAAAGAAATGGAGCATAAAGAAGATACATCCAATAAAGAGATGTTGCAAAAAGCAGTGCTACGAAATATTGCGGTTTCAAAATAGACCTCCATCATCTAAAGTAGGAATAGTAAAATTTAAAATCTCATAAGTACTTCTTGTTGCTTTCCGCCCTTTGGCAGTTCTCTCCAGATAACCGTTTGCAATCAAATACGGTTCTAAAACATCCTCCACGGTTCCCTCATCTTCACTAAGTGCTGCCGCAATTGTGCTAAGTCCCATAGCCCTTCCGTTTGCACCTACCAATAAAGTTAATAATCTGATATCCATCTCATCAAATCCATATGAATTTATACCAAGTTCATCAAGAGCATATTTTGTCCTTGAGTGAAGTATATTTTTCTCATTTGCCACATCTGCAAAATCTCTTACGCGACGCAGAAGACGAAGAGCTATACGTGGAGTCCCTCTACTTCTCTTTGCTATTTCAATGCTAGCCTCATGAGCTATCTCTTTATTCAATTTATTTGAAGCTTGAGATACTATTTTTGCCAACTCGTCAGGAGTGTAAAACTGCATTCTAAAATTCATACCAAATCTATCTCTAAGGGGATTGGAGAGCATCCCTGCTCTTGTTGTAGCCCCTATTAGAGTAAAACGAGGTAAATCTATTTTTACGGTTTGAGCAGCAGGTCCGCTTCCTATAATTATATCTATGCGAAAATCTTCCATTGATGAGTATAGTATCTCTTCAACAGCCGGAGAGAGACGATGAATTTCGTCTATGAAGAGTATATCGCCCTCTTCAAGGTTTGTAAGTATTGCTGCCAAATCTCCGCTTTTTTCTATCATAGGAGCGGCTGTTACTTTTATGTTCGCATTCATCTCATTTGCAATTATAAGTGCCAAAGTAGTTTTTCCAAGCCCAGGAGGTCCAAAAAAAAGCACATGGTCAAGTGCTTCTTGTCTTTTTTTGCTCGCTTCTATAAAGACACCGAGATTCTTTTTAATCTGCTCTTGTCCTATATACTCATTCCAAGCACTAGGACGCAGAGTTATCTCACAACTCTCCTCGGCATCAAATCTCTCTATCTCTACCAATCTTTCCATATTCTCTCTTAGTAAGTGTGTATCTCTTGAGGGAATTCTCTTAATCTTACCTCATCGCTATAACTCTTTATGGCATTTTTAACCAATGACGCACCGTCTAAATACTTTTTCACAAATTTCGGAGTAAACTCTTCAAAAAGCCCTAACATGTCAGAAAAAACAAGAACTTGTCCATCAACATCTTTACCTGCTCCTATGCCGATAACCGGGATTTTTACACTTTTAGACACTACCGCTGCCACATCTGCTTTTACACCCTCAATAACTATACAAAAAGCTCCAGCTTCTTCAACTGCCTGTGCATCTTTGATAAGCTGAAGCTCTTCCTCGCTACTTTTACCCTTTACCTTATATCCGCCCTCTGAGCGGACTGCTTGAGGAAGCAGTCCGATATGTCCGCAAACCGCTATGCCGTTTGAGCAGAGATGCTTGATAACATCGGCTTTATCTTCTCCGCCTTCTATCTTGATGGCATCTGCACTTGTTTCTTGAAAAACTTTTATAGAATTTTTAAGTGCTTCTTCTTTATTGCAATACGTTCCAAAGGGCATGTCACAGATAACAAAACTATCTTTTGCCCCTAAACATACTGCATTTGTGTGATATATCATCTGCTCTAGCGTTGCGCTTAGCGTATCATTTTTACCGCCAAAACTCATATTTAGACTATCGCCGACTAGAATCATATCCGAGCTTGATTCAAATAACTTTGCAAAAAGTGCATCATAAGCAGTTATCATTACTAAAGGTTGAATACCCTTACTTTTTTTAATAGAAGTTATAGTCATTTTTTTCATCATTTTAGAACTCTTTTATTTAATAAAAAGTATTTTAACTAAAAATTGCTATAATTTTGACTATATAGGAGAAATATTTTATGGGTCTAAAAAGTGATTTGTACTCCAATTTTGATTATGAGATAGTCGATGAGTTCTTAGATCACTACTCTTTGATGGTTGATGCAATGGAAGTCATGATTTTAGACCTATCTAAACCTAATATGTATGAGCAGAGCGTGAATGAGCTTTTTCGTGTTTTTCACAATATAAAATCTGCATCAAGTTATTTGCAAATTGCGCCAATGTCAAAACTTTCAACGTTTGTAGAGGATATTCTCGAAGAGATGAGAAAAAACTATAGTTGCGCAAATGAAGAAACTATAAACTGGCTACTTAGCATTGATGATATGTTTACCGTTTGGAAAAATGATATCAGACTCGATAAAGAACTTAGTCATATAAAATATTCTCTACTTAAATTACCTGACTTGGATAACAATTGAAAAAATTAGTAGCATATATAACATCCGGCTATCCGGAAAAATCATTTAGTATTGATTTAGCTTTGTCGCTAGGAAGTAACGGCGTTGACACACTTGAACTTGGGGTTCCTTTCTCCGATCCGGTAGCAGACGGTCCTTTGATAGAAAAAGCAAATCACAAAGCATTAGAACTCGGATTTAAATTTGAACACCTGAAAGAGATATCATCTGCAGTCGCACCGAAGGTCGATACTTTATGGATGGGCTACTTTAACAGCTTTTATCAACAAGATATGTATAAATTAATCCCTCTAGCAAAAGAGCTAGGAATAAACGGGTTAATAATTCCTGATTTGCCGCATGAAGAGACTTTGGTATATAATAATTTGTTTAACGCTAACAACATGTCAAATATTAGCTTTGTAGCCCCAACTGATAGTGACGATAGAATTGAAAAAATAGTTAAAGATTCTAAAAAATTTATCTATATGGTAGCTTATACAGGAATAACCGGTTCAGGCAGTGCTGAAGATTTACAACCTTTTTTATATTCAATAAAAAAATACACCCAAACTCCTGTTTATGTAGGTTTTGGAGTAAATCAAAAAACTGCAAAAGAAAAAGTAAAAGGAGCTGACGGTGTTATTGTAGGAAGTGCTTTTGTTGATATTCTTTTAAAACATGATTTAAATTATACTCAAAAAATAAAACAATGTTCTGAACTGTCAAAAATATTAAAAAGCGAAATAAACAATTAATACATACTAAAACTTTCGCCAAAAGCTTGGAATAAAGATTAATAAAAAGGTAAAAATTTCTAACCTTCCCATAATCATTCCAATTGATAAAACTATTAAATCCAAACTATCGAAAAAAGAGTAGTTTTGAGCCGGTCCTACTTGAGAAAATCCAGGTCCGATATTTCCGACGCATGCAAGAGCGGCAGAGAGAGACGTCATCATATCATGTCCGCTTGCATAGAGATAGAAAGTTATAACGGCATTAGTTATAATAAAAAGCAAAATAAACCCAAAAGTCATCCATACCAGAGAGCTTGAAATCGGTGAAGAGTTTATAAATACCCTTATGATTGCCGCAGGATGCAAAATCTTTTTAAGTTCGGCAAAGATTACTTTCATAGAAACGACATATCTGATAATTTTTACCCCTCCTGCTGTCGAACCGCCGTTTCCGCTTGCAAGCATCGCTAAAAATGCTATTGAAACAGCCATCTGTCCCCAGGCTTCATAATCTAGCGATGCAAATCCCGTCGTCGTCATAAGTGATGCAATACTAAAACTTGCATGTGTCATTGCAATAAAAAAACTATCATCACTGCTTTGATATCTAAATAAACCCATAAACAAAGAGAGTAAAATAAATATAATCATATACCATTTTGTCTCTTCATTTCTATACCCTTTATAGTCCCCTTTGAAAGCTCTTAGGTGCGCTAAAAATGTTATGCCTGAAATTATCATAAAAAAAGTTGTAACCCATAAAATAAAAGGGGTGTCAAAAGCGGCTAATGAACTATTTTTTGTAGAAAATCCGCCTGTTGAAATAGTACTAAAAGCGTGATTTACGGCATCAAATGTACTCATACCGCCGATTTTTAAAAGTAGTCCGTCAAGAAACGTTAAAAAAATATATATTCCCCAAAGCATAACTGCAGTATCTTTTATTTTAGGAGTTGATTTATCAAGTTTTATTCCGCTAGATTCTGCTTTAAAGAGTGCTAGCGAGCCGCTGGGATTAATAAGAGATAAAAGTCCTACTCCAAGAACTAAAATACCCATACCGCCCACCCAGTGCATAAGACTTCTGAGAATTAAAATCATGTTGGGCAAGATTTCAATATCGGCATAGATTGTAGCCCCGGTTGTGGTAAAACCGCTTATTGATTCAAAAATAGCCTGCATAAAGGTAATATTACTATATAACCATAAAGGTATTGCTCCTGCCAAACCGACCAAAACCCAAATAATATTTACACTAAGAATTCCATCACGCAAAGAGAGCGTAATATCATGATTTTTAAGAGCTAAAAGTATAATAGCGTTTAGACAAAAAAACAAAATATTAAATATCGCGAACAAAAATATATCTTCACCGTAGTAATATCCGACACTAATGGGTATAAGGAAAAAGAAGCTTAAATATATTCCTATATTTCCTAAAAGCTTAACAATATTTTTTAAAGTTTGTTTATCCAATGTCTTGCCTCTTCCTCTTTTTGACGCACACAAAATGTAATTACCACTATAGGGTTGCGAAGTGTATATTTTGAATCAAAAGGATTCAATTCATCATTTGAAACTATATAAGAAACTGCGCCGTTTATATTTAATGGGTTTATAGTCTGATGTTCATTTTTCAATTCCCTAATAAAACATATAGCCGACCCACCGCAAAAGAGTTTCTCATTAACTACCGAATTTGAGCCAATTGTCTCCATGATAGAGTTAAATGCATTTACTTTAGGTCCTCTTACTACAACTATTCCGAGTGAGTGCATTAAATTGTAATGTTCTATATCATTATTTATAGCAATTACTTTTTGTACTCCCTGCTCTTTTGCTTCAATACATTTAATAATATTTTCTTCATCATTAGTTGTTGAAGCAATAATCATATCCGCATTTTTCAGTCCTTCTTCATCATAAAGCCTAAAATCACCGTATTTGCTGTTTATTATTGTTGCACTATTTTGTAATATTTCCGAAGCTTCTTTACATTTTTGCAAATCTTTCTCTATTATTTTAATTCTTACATCGTTTTTTCCAAGAGCTTGAGCTATCTCTATACCCAAGATATCAGCTCCAAAAATTGCAATGTTTTTTATACTCTTTGGCATCGCATGATTTAATTCTTGGCAAATAAGTCTAATATTTTTTTCTTTGCCAAACAGATATACCATATCACCTTTTTTTAACTTTTCATCCCCGTGGGGTATATGAAATTTTTTACCGCTATCAATACCTACTACTTTTACTTTACGCGTTTCTATCTTAAATATAGACAACTCTTCATAATGGCTGTCAATTTTAATAGATATTAGCTTATTGCTTGTCTGCATAAAACTTTTTACATTATTTGCTTTAGGATAATCCAGAAGCGATACTATACTTTTTGCAGTCAAGTTATATGGGAATACGGCATCCGTAATACCAATTTTTTTTGCTATACTGCTTCTTGCAAAAAAATCATTTTTTAGCCGTATTATTTTTCTTTTTACATCTATTTTTTCCGAGGCTATAATAGAAGATATTAGATTTATCTCGTCCGAATCGGTAACTGCTATAAAAATATCTATTGTCTTATCCTGTAAAGGTATATAACTTTTTGGATCTTCCACATTACCAGGAATCGTAAGCACGTCCACGCTTTCTTGAATCTTTTCCAGTGCCTCTTCATTTTTATCCATAATAATAACATTATGTTTTACACTAAGTGACTTTGCCAGCCTAAAACCCACTCTTCCTGCCCCTGCAATTATGATATCCATTGATTTTTCCCTTTAGTTATTGCAACAAAATCTATATCCGATACCGGATTCTGTTTTGATGTAATTTGGTCTCGTACTGTTTTGTTCTATTTTTTTTCTAAGTGTGTTTACATAAGTTCTCAAATACTGCATCTCATTTTGATATCCTATACCCCATACCTCTTTTAATATCTGCTTGTGCGTGAGTGTCTTGTTTGTATTTAATAAAAAATATTTTAATAGTTCATACTCGATCGGGGTTAGTTTTAACTGCTCTTGCTTAAAAAAAATATCTCTTGAAGCGATATCCATCTTTAGCTCGCCACATATTATTTTATCAGGTATATTTTCATCACTTATGTCGCGTCTTAAATTTGCTCTGATTCGTGCCAAAAGCTCATTGACTGAAAAAGGTTTTGTTATATAATCATCCGCTCCGGCGTCAAGAGCCGCTATAATCTCTTTTTCGTCATGTCTTGCACTAAGAACGACAATTGGAAGTTTAGATATCTCTCTTATCTGTTTTATAAACTCTTTACCATCGCCATCAGGCAAACCGAGATCAACAATCAGCAAGTCAGGATTATGGCTTAAAAACATCATCATTGCACTTTTTTTACTTTCACATGACACATAGTTAAATTCATACTCTTTAAAGGTAATCTCTAATAGCTTCTTAACGGAAGAATCATCTTCTACAATTTGAATAAGATAATTTTTCATACCAATTTTGCCTTTTTTGCTATAGGTAAATTTACCTCTATTAATATACCCTCATCTATTGCACTTGCTTTAATGCTTCCACCGTGAAGGCTCACTATACTTTTACAAATTGCGAGTCCTATGCCGCTACCTGATATATCGTCAGTGTCTTCAAGGCGATAAAACTTATCAAAAATATTTTTAAGCTTTGTTTTGTCAATGTGATTACTTTGGTTAAAAATCTCTATTTTTACACTGCTACCCAAATCAACTATTTTCAAAGTGACTTTTGTATTGTTCTTTGAATATTTAAAAGCATTATCCAAAAGATTTACAATTAACTGCTTTAATAAAATATTATCACCCCAGTATAACCCAAAATCATCAATCTTGATATCTAAAAGTTCATCTTTTTGTTTATCTGAAAACTCTTCAAGAGCAACTCCCGCTATATCATCAAAATCACACCACTCATATTTTAAACTCATATCTGCACTTGATAGTCTCGTACTGTCTAAAATATTTGTGATTAATCTTTTCATACGCAATGAGGCATAATTTATATCATCCAGCAAACTTTTCATATTTTCTTTATCCATATTTTCATTAGACAAAACTAAATTTGTAGTACCTATAATAGTAGATAAAGGGGTTCGTAAATCGTGTGAAATGATATTTAATAAACTTTCACGCATCTCATTTTGTTTTGTTTGAGTATATAAATTTTTAGCTTGAACAGTAATAATCCATCCTACGATTGCAAAAATAAAAAAACTCCAGATATAGAGTTCGTTGTGAACAGTAAAACTATATAATGGAGGAATATAAAGAAAGTTAAAGAAAATTACACTCAATAGAGTAATAAAAATCGTAGCCTTCATATTTCCGTGAATTGCAACTATAACAACTGGGATAATATGAATTAGAGCGATATTTATAATATCTAAATGCTCACGAAAAATATGACTCACAAGAGTTATAACAAATAATATTCCCAACCCTTTGAGAATGAAAATATACTTTGTATTAAAGCTTATTGTCATGCACTAGGCAACTTTACTAATACAAGAACTGTTAAAATTACCAATATTGATAGCATCACAATATCACTTACTGACATATTATCCTACTTTTTATTTTATTATTTTAATTATAGTTTATAAATTATCAGTAATGTATCAATAATCTTTCAAAAATATCAAGATATTATAAAAATAACTATATATTTGGCATAAAATCATTGAATAGATAAGTGAACTTATAATTCTAAATACTTTATAAGTGTCAAAGGATGAAGTAAATTTATATTGACAGATATGGTGCGACCGGGGAGATTTGAACTCCCACACCCGTAGGGCGCTACCACCTCAAGGTAGTGTGTCTACCGTTCCACCACGGTCGCATTAAAGAGGATTTTTAAAACACCCGAAGGTGCTTTAATATTTAGATTTGATTAACCTAAATAAGGGTTTGCGTAAAGTGCGATAAGAGCAATTACTAGTGCGTAGATAACTTGAGCTTCGATCATTGCAAGAGCGATGAACATAGTTGTCATAAGTTTAGCACCTAAACCTGGGTTTCTTGCAGTACCAGCAATAGTTGCAGCTGCAGTATGACCCATACCGATAGCTCCACCAAGAGCAGCAAGACCAAGACCAAGACCAGCAGCGATCATTGAGTAAGCTTTAAGAGTTTGGTTAGCAACCTCACCGTCATTTGCGAATGCAGCAGCAGCGAATGCTACCATTAAGAAAAGAATTTTTTTCATAGTTTCTCCATTAAAATTATTACAAACTTTTTCGGCTAACGTAACCATATCCGAATGAATATAGCAACCCATACATAAATGCAAGGATTTCCCTACTAAAATTTGATTGCGAATTATACATAAAAAGTGCTAAAAGATAGTTTAACTTTATAAAAACAACTCTACATGTAATCTACATGTAGAAAATAGATTATGCACGACCTAGAGAAATTTTATTGCCTTTAAACTCTAATATCTCTACATTTATCTCATCGCCCTCTTTTAAAACATCTGATACTTTCTCAACTCTTTGATCAGATATTTTTGAGATATGTATCAATCCGTCCGTTCCGTCAGGAAGCTCTATAAATGCACCAAAATCAACTATTTTTTTAACCGTACCTTTATATTTATCACCGACTTTATACTCAATTTTAGCAACTTTTGGAGTATTTACAATTCCCTCTATATGCTCACGTGCCGCTTTTACGCCGGTTTTATTTTTACCTGTTATTTTGACTTTACCGTCTTTTTTATCGATATCTATAGCAACTTCAAACTTCTCGATTATTTCACGGATTGTTTTGCCGGCCTGACCAATAATATCGCCTATAAAACTAGGATTTATATGAAAAAAGTCAGTACTTGGCAATACACCGTCATTAAACTCTATACTTTTCTCAGCTTCTTGCATTATGTCAATTATATGACTTCTTCCCTCTTTTGCTTGATAAAGAGCCTCTTTTAAAATATTTAGACTAATTCCACCGAGTTTTATATCCATCTGCATAGCAGTTATGCCATCTTTTGAGCCTGTTACTTTAAAATCCAAATCTCCGTCATGATCTTCTAATCCCATAATATCTGAGAGAATTGCATATTTTTCGCCATCACTAACCATACCCATGGCAATACCTGCTACAGTGTCGGAAGTATCAATATCAGCAGCTTTTAAAGCCATATAACCGCCGCAGACAGTAGCCATTGAAGATGAACCGTTTGACTCTAAAATTTCGGAAACAAGGCGAATAGTCTGTCCGTCAAGATTTATGATAGGCTCTAATGCTCTCTTAGCTAAGTTCCCATGTCCTAACTCTCTTCTCTTTGTTCCCATAATCGGTGAGGCTTCGCCGACACTAAACCCCGGAAAGTTGTAGTGAACCATAAAGTTCTCATTTTGAGTGCCTTCATCAGTTAAATTTTCAAACATTTGAGCATCTTTAGGTCCGCCCATAGTAAGTACGACAAGTGCCTGTGTCTGTCCGCGGGTAAAAAGACAAGATGAATGAGCGCTTGGAAGTATGTTTGTGTTTATACTGATAGGTCTAACTTCATTTAACGCTCTTCCATCGGCTCGAACTCTCTCATTTAAGATTTGAGCTCTAACCTGCTCTTTTTTTACCTTTTCAATGGCATCTTTTAAAGATACCTCTTGTTCTACATCCGACCACTCTGCTTTTATGGCTATTATGTTTTTTCTAAGTTGTCTTAGGGCAGTTGAACGTTCTGATTTTGCCATCTGGTTCATAGCAGATTTGATATCTGACATGTGATTGTCTCTCACATATGAAACCATCTCTTCATTTACTACATGTGCTTTATATTCTATCTTTAATGTTTCTTTTTTAAAAGATTTGAAAGCCTCTTCATACTTCACATTGCTCTCAAAAAGAACTTTTTGTGTTTTTTCAAAAATGTTTATAAGTTCATCTTCATTCAGTGCATTTGAAACATGTGTCGTTATTACTGGAGCACTTAGCGTAGGATCCATTAACGGGTCTATAATCAAAGTACTATCTACTTTTTCTCCTCCAACACTTCTCATCTCAATCATCAACAAATCATCTTTTGTTCCTGAAAGATACAAATCCAAAGTAGAGTTGTTTAACTGCGATAGAGTCGGATTAAGTATAAGTTCTCCATCAACTTTTGCCGCTCTTACGGCAGATATCGACGTATTTATATCTATATTACTGACATAAAGTGCTGCCGAAGCTGCACTAAGCGCCAAAACCTGTAAGTCTGACTCTTTGTCAACGCTAAATGTCATAATAGTTATTTGAGTAGGATATCCAAACCCTTTAGGAAAAAGCGGGCGAAGTGAGCGGTCAACTATACGCGAAGTTAATGTTTCAAAATCACTTGGTTTTGTTTCACGTTTAAAAAAACCGCCAGGAATTTTACCTGCCGCGTATGTTTTTTCAATGTATTGAACCGTTAGAGGGAGAAAATCATCTTTTACTATTTCAGTCTCATCTATCACTACCGTTGCAAGAATAACTGTTTTGCCGCTTTTTAACCATGCAGCACCGTTTGCTTGTTTTGCAACTTGCGTAAATGAATACTCTTCACTTCTATTTTTTAAATCTACATTAACATCATACTTCATTTTTTTCTCCTAGTATCTTTTCTATTCTCTCTTCATCTATCTTCTCTAACTCTTCATAATATAACGATGTTTCTACATAGTCATCTATATTGTAAAGAAAAAATACATCATCCGCAAACGGTTCGAGTGAATCCAAAACATCACTCGGAACAACAGGGGTTGCAATATATACCGCTTTTGGCTTCATTGCCAAAATTGCTTTTAGCGCAGTCATAAACTTTAACCCCGTCTCACTTCCCTCATCGACTAACAAAACTATCTGATTATGCATTGACGAAAAAGGGCGACCCTTTCTATATTGATAAATATAACTTAGTATTTTCTCCTCATGTTTTCTGCGTGCTTCCCCATAGATATAGTCATACTTTATCCCAAATGCAGAGACAAGTTTTTCATTTATAACGATCTCTTCACTCTCGCAAACTCTGGCTATTTCGCATTCGCTATTATTTGGAGCTAAAATAGCTTCTGAAAAAAGAAAATCTATACTATTTTTATATTTTGAGCGGATTTGATACGCAAGTTCCAATCCTCCTCTTGAAAGTGCAATTAATCTCCAATTTTCATCTTTAAGTCTTTGCATAGGTATAACATCTTGAAGCTTCTTAGCCGCATCTTGACGATTAATTAAAATATTTTTGTATTTTTTCATAATTTTAATTTATCTCGTTTCTATCAGGAAGCCTATACACAAATCCTGACAATCCGCCATCTTGTTTCATTATCGGCTTAAGTCTTATAGTAACGTAAATATATCTGTCATATATTGAATCAGACACACCGTTTTTGTTAAGTACAGGTCTATTGTTTTCAAGATAAGTAAGACCAAAATCCCAACATCTTTTCTGATATAAAAATCCAATCTCTAAACTCTTTTTTTCATTTCTCTCTAAATCATAATCTTGTCTAAACCTATAAGAGTAACGTTTATTGTATTTATAATTAATAGTTGATGTCACATAACTAGTTATCGGTGAAGTTTTAACCGTATAAGGCAAAAAGCTATTTTTGTACATGTGAGAGAGACTAATGTCAAAACTACTGTTTGTATATAATATTTTATTAAAATTTTTAGAAAAAGCATTCTCATCATAGTTATAGAACATATTGTTATAAAAATTCAAGCTATCGTTAATCTGATAATCTAGTTCATTTTCGAGTTCGCCTACTTCAGAACCTGCATCTTCATAAGAGAAGTTTTGGGACAGTTTATGATAGACTATCTGTTTTCCGGATATATCATACAAATATTGTGAAAAATAGAGTTGCATATTCTCTTCTATATCTGCAATATTGTAAAACTCACAAATAGGCTCTGTTTTATTTGCTTTTATAGAACAGTAATCTCTTTTTTCATCATAATAGCCATCCTCAAGTTCAGAACCGGCAAACTGATATCGTCCTCCAAAATCAATTACATGTGTTATATCATCATAAGCACGGGTAAGTTGTGAAGAGAGAGTTAAGGAGTGGTAATTTCTGGCAAAAAAACCGTTATTGTATTCATCTGCCGTTACAATATTTTCCTTTGCGTTAAATGCCGTATGCTGTGCATAAATATATGATTTATATGAAACATTCATAAACTCATCAAAAAGTGACGTCTGAAGCGTAAGTGGAATATTTATATCTGTTTGGATAGCATTTTTACCTACATCTCTGTAATAGTTGTTACTCTTTACATCTATATTGTATAAAAAGTAGTTATCTAAAAAAGAGTCGAGATATCTGTGATAGTGAATAGAAGGAAGATTTTGAAGAGTATTTTCATTGCTATCAAGAGTCAAATCTTTATAGTACTTAAAATAAGCGCCTATATAGTCATTGTCTGTATTGTAAAAGGTATTGACTCTCGATAGTAACTGTGTTGCCGTTACATTTTTTGTTGTATCATTTGTAGATAGATTTATATAATCAACATCATTCATGTTAACTATATCCATATATAAGCCGGATTGTCCCTCAAAACTTGTATCAAACCACTGATTCGCAAAATCACTATTTTCATATAAAAAATTAAACCCGTAATGCTTTTTATTTGCCAAACTGCTATCAAGAAAATAGCTCTCTTTTTCCTTAAAATAGCCCGCCGTTAAAGAGCCTTTTGAGATGCTGCTATCAACAAATCTAAAAGTAGAATAAACACCGGCACCGCGATTTGCTCTTATTTGAGGCTTAATCTCCAAATCCCACCAATTCTGCTCGGCTATAAAGATAGGCTGTTCATAATAAAACCCCTCTTTATTTGAAAGTCCTACCATCGGCGGTAAAAGTCCGCTTCTTCTCGCAGTATCAAGCGAATAGCCGAAATATGGGGTATAAAAGACTAAAATATCATATATATAAAGTCTTGCGTTGTAGAGGTTTAGCCACATAGTCTCTGAATTATAATCCGATGACGTAAACTCCATCTTCCAAAGCGGGTTGTTCGGGTCACATCCGCTTACAATACCTGACTCTACATGTAAATCATTATCTTTTGAATACCCTTCACCGCCGCTTAACCAAACATTTGAGTTTTTTTCCAACATGTAAAACGGTTTAAAAACTCTCTCTTTTTGAGCTATATTTAATTTAGCATACTCTCCGAGAAGTTTAACACTTTCTCCCTGAGTAGCACGAATATCATCAAATAGTTCTAACTCTCCACTGTTTCTATTGTAAATAGCTCTTTTAGCACTCAGATGATAGTCTCGATAAGTAACAACAACTTCACCATCTGCTTTTACAATATTATCTTTTGTCTCTATTGTCGTTGCATATACACCGACTTTATCATCGGCAATAATTGAGGAGAATGCTATAATGAATAGTAAAAGTAACTTAAGCATTTACTACCAGAGTTTTTGCACTTTTGTCATGCCATGTCTGCCTTGATGGATCCATCACTCCCCATACAAATCCAAGATAAAAGAGCATCTCGCTTATAATCCTTACGGCTGAACGATTCATTGCAGATATAACATTTGGAGTCTGAAGGCTTTTTATCTCTATAACTCTTATCTTCATTACAATTTTACCGAGTGTTGCTCCATACTGCATAACAAAAAAAGCTTGATAAAAAAACTTCACTGCCATATACTCTAAAACAAACGTATTTGTAAGAATTATCATCTCTTCAACTGTTTTAGATTCAAAGAATGAGTCTCCAAGCGCAAGAATCAGCAATAAAGAGAGTAGCATCTCATCTATAAAAAAAGCCATTCCTCTACTTTTAATTGTTGCTAACGTAATCTCTTCACGATGAAGTCTGTCTTGAATCTCTTCGTTCACTTTATCTCTTCTTATAAAGCTTGATATGCTATATCTGTTCTAAGTTTCTTACCTGCAAAATGAACTTGTCCGCATCTAAGATATGCTCTATCTCTCGCCTCTCTAATGCTATTACCGATACCGACACAAACCAAAACTCTGCCGCCGTCTGCATAAAGAGTATCATCAATCATACTAACACCCGCATAAGAGATATGCGTATATTTCTCTATCTCTTCATGATATACATTGTCTATTATTATTTCTGCCGGAGTTGAATTCTTGTACGGATAATCAGCACTAGCCATAACTACGCCTACTGCATACTGGTTTGAAAATTCTACTTTAATCTCGTCTAGTCTGTTTGTAGCAGCTTTATAAAACATATCACTTACGCTTGAGGTCATTAGAGGCATAAGTATCTCACACTCGGGATCACCGAAACGAACATTAAATTCTAATGTTATAGGTTCACCGTTTACAACCATAATGCCTATAAAAAGGACACCTTCAAATGGAGCATTTTCTGCCTTCATCCCATCTAGCGTAGGACGGATTATCCTATCTCTGACTTTTTGATAAAGCTCTTCATTAACCAAAGGCGTCGGTGCATAAGCACCCATTCCGCCTGTATTTGGTCCTTTATCGTTGTCTTGTAGTCTTTTGTGATCTTGTGCAGCAGGAAGCAAGATATAGTTATCTCCGTCACAAACTGCAAACATAGAAAGTTCATAACCATCTAAGAACTCTTCGACAATAACTTTTTTTCCTGCATCTCCAAAACTTTTTCCGCTTAACATCTCAGAGATTGCGACTTTAGCTTCATTATGTGTTAAAGCAATTATCACACCTTTGCCGCCGCATAAACCATCCGCTTTTACAACTATCGGCGTGATAAGTTTATCTGCAAATTTAAAAGCATCTTCAATCGATGATGTTTCAATATATCGTGCAGTAGGGATATTATATTTTGCCAAAAAGTTTTTCATATAAACTTTTGAACCTTCAAGCTGAGCGGCTTCTTTGCTTGGTCCAAAAATAGTTAGCCCTTGTGATTTAAAAATATCTACGACACCTTCAACTAAAGGAGCCTCGGGACCGACTATCGTAAGCTCTATATTATTTGATTTTGCGTATTGCGCCAACTCATAATAATCTTTAATATTTAGGTTTGTTCCCAAAGAGTTTGTTGCTCCGTTTCCAGGCATAAAAAAGAGTTCATGCGACTCTTTCTCATTTAAAATTGCACGGGCAATCGAATACTCTCTTCCGCCGCTACCTAAAATTAAAATCTTCATCAATACTCCATAAATAAACTAAAAAGACATCTGCTTAAAACATCAGAATGACTTAAGCAGATATCTTTGCAAACACTCAAATTTGGCTAATTATAGCACATACTCTATTAAATTCAATATCTTTTTCATGTCTATTTTTTATTTAACTATGTACGTTTTATTAATATATTTGATATAATCCAAACATGATGAATTTTGGCAAGATTCTTTTCTTTAATGAAAATGAGGGAAAAGGAATAATTATTACTTCTCAAAAAGAGAAAATCGATTTTATTGTTAATGAATGGAATGATTTTGATATTATGCCTTCGCTTGGTTTAGAGGTTGTCTTTAATTTAAAAGACAAAAAAGCTTTAAATATCCTCTCAAAAGAGAGCAGCAAACTTCAAAAGAATGAACCCTCTATTGTACATGTACAGCAAGAGATAAAACCCGAAGAGATTATAAAAGAGACGCTAAAAGAGATTGTTTCAATCAGTGAGTTAACACAAGAACTTGCTTCAGAAATAGAAACAGAAATAGAAACAGAAATAGACACAGAGGTTGAAACAGAGGTTGAAGAAGAACTTGAGTACGATGATGATGAAGAACTTGAGTACGATGATGAATCAAGACCGGAAAGTATAACAATATCCATAAATATAGCAACCGCTATCTCAAACTATTTTACTAAAATAAAAGAGCATTTAGAGCATAGAAGCGTATATAAAAAAGTCCCCGGAAGCCTTGACTATGTTTTGATTAAACGTTTTTTGTTTACAACTTTTAACAATTTATCTGATATAGATTTGCATATAATTACCCCGAAAATAAAAATGCTATACGAAGATTTGAAAGTTATGAGCAGTTTTTATGATGACTTCATTGAAAAAACAAAATATCCAAATATTGCATACCAAGAAGTTTTTTTATCATGTCAAGCCGAATATGTCAAAATAAAAGTAGGAGCCGAACATACTATAGAAAAATTAAACCAGCTGCGAACTAGCGAGGAGCAGTTAGACGGAATTTTAAAAGTAAGAAAAGAGGATCTTGCAAGTAATATTCAAAGTGATGAATTTACGGCACTTCAGTATGAGTTGAAATCTCTTAGCGGAGCTTATGTTGATATGGTGCATCTAATGGCTGAACTTGATGAGCGTTATAAATATGACCTCAAACTATTAAGCACTTTTGAAGAGGAGTATAAAGCAGAATTTAGTGAGATTTTTCGCACGGAAGCACTTTTTTATAAAAAAGATTTACTAAAAGTATTGAATGCTCAAGCATATCTGCTTGATTCACAACTTTGGCAAGAGGCAAAAAAATCAAAAGCCGTAAAAGCGCATTTTAAAGACTCTTCAGTAAGCGGCGAATTAAATACAAAAACTTATCTTAAATACTATCTTGACTCATTGGACTCTGACAAAGCAACCGATGAGACTAAAAAACTTTTTGCGCTTTATGACTATCTTATCTCAGTACAAAAAGATTATATATTGATTGTTGTAAACTCTGCTTTGGATGCTATGGAGTATGAATCTTATATTAAAAATTTAAAATTGACCCTTGATATAAAATCGTTTGTAGATGAAAAAAGTGCAATAAAATGGGCAATTAATAACAGCGTAAAAGTATTAATAGTAGAAGACCGCCTACAAAATGTAACCGTAGAAAAATTTTTACATGTATATAAAAAACATGTCTCGATTACTCCTAAAATTGTCCTATTGGGAGAAAAACCAAAAGCAAACTCTTTTTCAATCAGTTGCCTCTTGTCAAGAAATGCATCATCAAAAGTTGTTGCAGAGAATATCAAAACTCTTCTTACTTCTAAAAATAATTAAATAGCCCGGATAGCCGTTTCGCATTTGGCTTGGTTCTAAAAGCCGTATTTGGGCGAAGAGAGATTTTATAACGGCGACATTATCTCGACAGAGCTAACATATCTCAAACGATAACACCAACACACAAAAACACTACTAGTTCGCTACTTGAAAATGTAGAACCCTCATTAGTGCGATATATCGAACTATCCAGACTATTAATATTATTATACAAAATATTTCTTGATTTTATTTTATTTTGATAAAAACTTGCTATATATTTAGAGCCGACTCTATGCAACTCTCTATAGAAGTATGCTCACTAAGTATATATTTTACACCTTCTGGCAAGAACTTTGCAGTTGTTTTACCTATTACTATCACATTTGCTTTCGGATTTATAGAGTTATTCTTTAAAAAGCACTCTATCGATGAGGGAGACGTAAAAATCAAAGTAGAGTCATCTTCTACTCTTACATCCAATATCTCTTTTGAGCACTCACTGACATAAATAATCTTCTCCTCTATATTATATCCTTCATCATTGCACTTTTGAACAAAATCAGAAGCTATAACTTCCGCTCTTAAATAGAGCCATTTTGTATCTTTGGAGAACTCTTTTATATTTTTTACGAGATTGTCCCCATAACCGTCACCTATCGTCAATACTTTACCGCCGAATTCACTATACGTATCTGCCGTTTTAGGAGAGACACATAGTGCAGGAATGTCTATAAAATCCTCTCTTTTATACTGTTCTAAAGATTTTACGGTCTGTTTAGAGGTAACTATGAGATAATCATATTTTGAAAAATCGATATCAGGTTTCAAATACCTGACATCTAAAGATTTAACATTGATTGCATATTTGCTTTTAGAAGTAGCAAAGAGATAGATTTTTTTTAACATGTATAGATATTTATTCCCACTCGATTGTCGCTGGCGGTTTTGAGCTGATATCATAAACAACACGGTTTATCCCGTCAACTTCGTTTATAATTCTTCTACTTATTCTCTCTAACAAATCATGCGGAAGATGTGCGAATGTTGCCGTCATACCGTCAACCGCTTCAACAACTCTTACACAGACTGTATTATCATAAGTACGATTATCCCCCATAACTCCTACCGACTTTACGTTTAGTAAAACAACAAATGCTTGCCAAGTTTTTGCATAGTATCCGCTTGCTTTTAACTCATCAAGCAAAATCACATCTGCTTCTCTAAGAAGTGTTAAATCAACCTCATTTACATCGCCCATGATACGAATTGCAAGTCCAGGTCCAGGAAACGGATGACGGTTTATCATAGACTCAGGAAGCCCTAATTCTAAACCGATTTTACGCACTTCATCTTTAAAAAGTTCACGAAGAGGCTCTATTAATTCAAAATCCATCCAATCAGGCAATCCGCCTACGTTATGATGGGACTTAATAACTTCAGAGGGACCGTTTACGGAGATAGATTCTATAACATCAGGATAAAGTGTACCTTGAGCTAAAAACTTAATACCGTCATGTTTTTTAGCCTCTTTTTCAAACTCTTCTATAAAAGTATGTCCGATTATTTGGCGTTTTTTCTCAGGATCGCTAATACCTGCTAGTTTAGTTAAAAAATTTTCTCTTGCGTCAACAACTACAAGAGGCACCTTGAGATTAATTTTAAAAACTTCTTCAACCTGTTCTCTCTCGCCTTTACGCAAAAGACCGTTATCCACAAAAACAGGAACTAGCTGATCTCCGATTGCTTCATAAAGCATAGCAGCAACTACTGAGCTGTCAACTCCTCCGCTTAAACCACAAAGAACTTTTCCGTTTCCGACTCTTTGGCGAATACTTTTAATCTGCTCTTTTAGGAAATGCTCCATTTTCCACTTTTCAGTCACTCCACAAATATTTCTTGCAAAGTTACGAAGCATCAAGTAACCCTCTTCAGAGTGCTGTACTTCAGGATGATACTGCATTGCATATACACGTTTTTCTTCATTTGCAATAGCCGCATAAGGAGAGTTAGCAGAAGTAGCGATAGGAGTAAAACCATCAGGAAGTACATCTACTTTATCGCTATGACTCATCCATACTATTCTTCCATCGTCACAATCTTTTAGTAAAGGAGAGCAGTTTGATTCTGAGCCTTTAATATTTAGCTCTGCTTTTCCATACTCGTGATGAGAAGAGCGAATTACGCTTCCTCCAAAATCAACTGCTATCCTCTGCATTCCGTAACAGATACCAAGAACAGGTACGCCCATGCTATAGACACCCTGATCGACTTCATAAGCGTCTTTATTGTAAACAGACGACGGTCCGCCGCTAAGAATAACACCTTGTGGGTTTTTTGCTTTAATTTCTTCTACACTTACATGATAAGGAAGAATTTCACAATAAATTTTATCTTCACGCAAACGGCGAGCTATAAGTTGTGTATATTGAGAGCCAAAGTCTAAAACAATGATGCTAACATTTGTCATTTAAATGCCTTTAATAAGAGTGTTTGAGGTGCCAAAAAACGGCTTTAAAGAGGGGTGTACCCTTTTCACATAGTGAAAGGATACAATAATTAAGATTAATGTTTAATATATAGACCTAATACTTCAAATTGAAGATACCAGATAACAACAGATGCTACATATCCGATAAAAATTGTCCATGCATACTTCATATGAGAGCCAAAAGTGTAAATACCAGGTAATTTACCCATTACGCCAACCCCTGCAGCAGAACCAAAAGAGATTAACGAACCGCCGACTCCGGCAGTTAATGTAACCAACATCCACTGATCAAGTCCCATAGTAGGGTTAGCTTTTAGAATCGCCGACATAACAGGAACATTATCTACGATTGCAGATAGGAAGCCGACACCGATATTTGACCATGTAGGCCCAAGAACCGACGGGTCATAAACTACGGCAGCAAGAGCAAGCCAACCAACAAAATAAAGAGCACCGACCGCAGCCAAAATACCGAAGAAGAAAAGAAGAGTGTTGTTCTCAATTTTGCTCATGGACTCAAAAATATTTAATTTTGAGTTATATTTTCTTTTTAAACTGTATTGATAAATTTTCAACATTGCCAGACCGAACATCATACCCCACATTGCAGGAAGATGAAGAAGCTGATGAGAAAGAACTGCTGAAGCGATAGTAGCTACGCCAAGAAATACTACATTATTAGCACCATGCATTAATTCAGGAACTTTTTCTTTTGAGACGTCAAAATCCGGCTGTGTTTGCGGTACAAATCTACTAAGCAGATATGCTGTTACCAAATATCCTCCTATTGCTGCGGGAAACAAGAACAAGAAGTCAGAAAAAGCACCTTTACCAGACGTCCAAGCCATTAGTGTAGTTATATCTCCAAATGGACTCCATGCACCGCCTGCATTTGCGGCAACTACTATGTTGATTGCGCCCGGAACCAAAAATGATATTTTTTCACGCTCAATTGTAATAAGCACGGTTGAGAGAATAAGAGCCGTTGTTAAGTTGTCTGCTATCGGGGAGATAAAGAATGCTAAAAAACCGGTAAGCCAAAAAAGTTTTCTATAGCTATATCCTTTTGAGATAAGACTATATTTTAACTTCTCAAATACATTCATGTGAATTAGAGTTTCGATGTAAGTCATAGCAACAAACAAGAAGAAGAAAATTTCTGCTATTTCAAGGATTAGATGCTGTGCTTGAGTATGAACAAGATTCATATCAAGATGATTTAACATGTAGTAAATTGCGATAAGTATAAACATAAACGTACCGGCAAAAAGTGCAGGTTTAGCTTTGTCTATATGATACTTCTCTTCCATTGCAACAAAATAATAAGCAACTACAAATATTACTAAAGAGAGTATCCCTACCCACGTGAATGTTAAATCCGGAATAACACTACTTGAAGCATCTGAACTGGCAAATGCAAAACTAAAACCGAGCATAATAATTAAAAGCTTAATCATTACTATCCTTTTTGATAAAATGTACCCCGACCGACTCATCTCTTGCTAACGCCGCAAGAACAATCTCTTTTGCTGTGAGTAAACGAAATTTGAGAAGTTTACCAATTTTTTCATTTAAAAGAGCATTAATTTGATTTAACGCACTATTTAAACCGCTTTTTGTCCTAACAATGGAGACATTTTCCCACATAAGACGGCGAAGAAGATTTTTTTTCTCCTTATCCTCTTTTAAACTCATTATCTCATCACTTACTTCAAACTTGATATCTTCTTTTACATGTATATTTTTAAACATATGTTCTACTGCTCTCTTGCCAAAAACAAGCCCTTCAAGAAGTGAATTTGAAGCGAGCCTGTTTGCTCCGTGAACTTTTGTAGAAGCAACCTCTCCGATGGCATAAAGAGATTTTACACCTGCTACGGCACCGTTTATATCTGTTTTTATTCCTCCTATTGCATAATGAAACGCCGGAGATATCGGAACTCTCTGTTTTGGCACGTCAAAACCCAAAAGCTGAAGGTTTTTATATATGTTTGGAAATCTTTTTGTAAAGTAAACATGATCGAAATTTTTAAATGAAAGATATGTCTGCATACCTGTTTTTTTATTGTAATCGTATATTGCTTTGCTTACAATATCTCTTGAAGCAAGTTCTCCTCTCTCATCATAATCAAATAAAAATCGTCTCCCTTTCTCATCCTCAATAGTAGCACCTTCACCTCTTAGTGCTTCGGTTAAAAGAAGTTTTTGTGCGGAGTTATTATCAACATAAACCGTCGGATGAAACTGCATCATCTCCATATCATCAAGTTTTATGCCTTTTAATACGCAAAGTCCTTGCATATCTGCGCTAATACACGGTGCGTTTGTGTGGTATTCATAAAGTGAACCTACTCCTCCGCTTGCAATAATTACATTATCGGCATATATATTTCTGCTCTCTCTATGGTCTAGCACTGTTACGCCGTAACATTCATTGTCTTTTATAAGCAAATCTACTACTCTGGCATCGGTTAACATCGGATGAGGATTTTGCTCTAGCAAAAAGTAGTGCATATATCTGCCTGTCGCATCTCCTCCTGCATGTAGTATTCGTTCTTTTGAGTGTGCCGCTTCTTTTGTATAAAGCAAATTTCCGTCTTTGTCTTTGTCAAACTCAAATCCTCTTGCAATTAAATCATCGATAATCGCTTTTGAGTTTTCGCTTAACACTTTTACCGCTTCTTCATCACAAAGCCCTGCCCCTGCATCAAGAGTATCTTTTACATGTAGAGGAATATCCTCTTTATCTATTGCTAAAGCTATTCCGCCTTGTGCATAAAAACTATTACATTTAAAAGTCTCTCTTTTATTTATTATAAGAACTTTTTTGCTTTTAGGTATATGCATAGCTGCATAAAGACCCGACACTCCTGCGCCGACAATTATTACGTCATATTTCATTTATGCTCATTACTGCTTTGATTATTATCACTAGCCGGTTTTTTAATAATAAATTTTATATTTTTATCACTCTGCACTTCTTGTTCATAGTATGGACTCGCTTTATATCCGCATCCACTTAAGCTTAATAAAAACATTGCTATAATTATCGAATGAAAAATGCCGCTCAAATTATAAATTCTATTCAAAATAGACCTCAATTCTCTAAATTATCTTATTATAAGTGCATCAAAATAGTACAATCTATGTTCACTGCACCCGTACAAAAAATGATTAACTTTGCATACATAAAAAACAAGACTCTATTCTTCGTATTTAATCATCCCGTAGGAAAACAAGAGTTTGATAATAATATACATAGCATTAAAAGTGCTTTAAAGTTTTATATGCCCCTAGAGTGCAAAGAGAATGATGAGAAGTTATTTGATGATATACGGGCTTTTGTAACACATACTCCAAAAAAAGAGATACCTGATTTTATAGAGACAAAGCAGATTTATACGGAGCGCTCAAGCGGAAATTTTGAGATAAATGTCCAAGACGAGAAGTTAAACTCTCTTATAAAATCTATTCAAGATATCATAAAGAGCCGCAAATGAGACTTGAAGAGAGCATAAAACAGCTTCCCGACTCTGCAGGGGTCTATCAATATTTTGATGAAAACGGCAACCTTCTGTATATAGGCAAAGCAAAAAGTTTGTCCAAAAGAGTAAAAAGCTACTTTAATTTTACACCATCTTTAAAACCGAATTCCAATCTATCCGTAAGAATTACAAAGATGATTTCTCAAACCTTCTCTATGAACTATATAGTCGTAAATTCAGAGCATGATGCGCTTATTTTAGAGAACTCTCTTATAAAACAACTTACTCCTAAATACAATATTCTTCTTAGAGATGATAAAACCTACCCATATATTTACATAGATTATTCGCAAGAGTATCCGAGATTTGAGATAACGCGAAAAACGGTAAAGTCGGCTAATATCAAATATTACGGTCCATACTCCGTAGGTGCAAGAGATATTTTAGACTCTGTTTATGATTTATGTCGTCTTGTTCAAAAAAAAGGTTCTTTAAAATCAAAAAAGTTGTGTCTTTACTATCAAATAGGCAGATGTTTGGGACCGTGTGAATTAAAAATCTCACATGTAGAGTATAAAAAAGAGCTTGATTTAGCGATAGAACTGATACAGAATAAAAAAACACTATTAAAAAAATTAGAAGAAAAAATGCGTTTTTATGCCGATAATCTCCGCTTTGAAGAGGCAAAAGAGATTAGAGACAGATGTGAGAGAATAAGCCGTTCGGAAATTAAAAGCGAGATAGATTTTGCAAGCGATGAAAATTACGATATTTTTGCACTAAAAGATGCAGGTAACAAAGCAGTCGTTGTTAGAATTTTTATGCGTGATGGCAAAATAATTTCGTCTTCTTACGACTATATACAGCTAAATGAAGGCTATGATGAAGATGAACTCTACCAAAGAGTTATCATGGAGTTCTACGGCAATGAAAAACCGCCTATTATTGCACCGATTTTAGTAGCATGTAAATTTGAGAGCAAAAATATAATAGAAGAGTATCTAACAACTCTATTTGAAAAAAAGGCACAAATAAAAGTGCCTAAGATAGGAAATAAAAAGCAACTCGTAGATTTAGCTCTATTAAATGCCCAAGAACTTTTAAAAAAAGATAATAAACAAAAAAACAATGATATAGCAGAGGAGATAAAAGAGCTATTCTCTTTACAAAGAGTCCCAAATCGAGTGGAAGTTTTTGACAACTCTCACATGTCAGGGATGGCAACTGTTGGGGCAATGGCAGTTTATGAAGATGAAAAATTTGATAAAAAGAGTTATAGAATATATCATCTTGATGCCAAAGATGAATACTCGCAAATGAGAGAAACACTTACAAGAAGAGTAAAAAGTTTTTCAAAAAATCCGCCGCCCGACTTATGGGTTATTGACGGCGGCAGCACGCTTTTAAACCTAGCACTTGAAATTTTAGAATCGGATGGAGTTTTTTTAGATGTTATTGCTATATCAAAAGAGAAGATAGATAAAAAATCACACCGAGCGAAAGGTAAAGCCAACGATATCATACATACCAAAGAGAATACCTTCAAGCTTATAGAGAGCGATAAAAAGCTTCAGTGGGTGCAAAAACTAAGAGACGAAGCTCACAGATGCGCTATAAACTTCCATAAAAAAACAAAATTGAAAATAGACAATGAGAGTAAACTTCTAACGCTAAAAGGGATATCTCAAGCAAAAATAGTAAAGCTTATAAAACATTTCGGTACTTTTGACATGTTAAAAATATTAAGCGTAGAAGAGATAGCTGCTGTTTTAAGTTTAAAAGATGCGATAATAATAAAAGATATTTATAAATAAGTTTTTTTTTAAACTATTAATGATATATTGGTGCCAGATAATATCGTACCGAGGGTTTTTATGAGTTTAGTCGTTGCCGTGGATGAAGAGTATATTTTTGAAGGAAAAATCGCTATCAGCCAAACTAATTTGGAAGGTAATATAACTTTTGTCAATAGAAAATTTTGTGAGATATCAGGTTATAACGTTGATGAACTCATAGGCAACAGTCATGGTATAGTAGAGCATCCTGGTAACAAAAATTTAAGTTTTGAAAAAATTTACGAGAGCGTAAAAAGTAATAAAGTATGGAGCGGTACACTTAAAAATCTTCGTAAAGACGGTCGTTATTACTGGATAGATATGGAGATAATTCCTATTATTGACGAAGAGGGTCAAATTACGGGATATATTTCTGTAAGCAAACCTTCTCATAGAAAAAATATCAACGATTATGAAAAATCAAATCAATAGACCGATATCAAAGGATATAGATGTTAATTTACAATTATAAAAAAGAGTTTTTTGGTATTGATGAAGATGATTTAACTGCTTTTGGATTTGCAACTTTAGATGATTTTTATAAAGAAGCAAAAGATTTTGCAGATTTATTTGTAAAAACTCCCGGCTATATCCATAATTTTGCACATGTACACTGGATTGACTATATTACATGTGATGAAAGCGGCATAAAACCTAAAGCAATTATCAATGTCAAAGGCAAAAATTTCACAACGGCTATAAGAGTAAAAACTATATATTTAGCAGACAGCCCTACAGAAAAAGCATATATAATCGAACTATCGGATATAGTAACTTCATCATATAGTCAAACTGAAAAAAAACAGACACATGTTACCCAGACTCCTACGCAAAAAGTAACGCTAGAAGAGCCTAAAGTACAAAAAGAAAATGTAGATGAGATAAAAATACCTGAAGTAAAAGTAGAGAATAAAGACGAATATTCGGATCTTTTAATAAAACCGGTACAAAAACAGCATATTGAGTCTAAAAATGAACCGCTTCATGAAGTAAAAAAAATTGACGATACTAAAGTCGAAGAACAGTTTGCAAATTATATTTACAATCCTCAAGTAGCCTCTCATGAACTTGGATTGCCAATCGATTTGATTGAGGAGTTTATTCAAGATTTTATAGCTCAGGCATATAACTTTAGGAACGGATTTTATGACTCACTCAACGCAAGAAATTTAAACAATCTTAAAATACAGTCACATAAACTCAAAGGTGTTGCCGCAAATTTAAGAATAGAAGACGCTCTTGACGTTTTAACAACAATAAATTCATCTGATAACTATGAAAAAATCGCAACAAATCTTGACAAATTATATAGAATTATAGATAAACTCTCCGGCAAGAGTACCGTAGAAACGGTTCAAGATATTGTTAAAGATACAAAAGAAGATGTTAACGATAATGATGATTTTGTCTTATCTATAAAAGAGCACGATTCCGATATCTCTTTTTTATACGATAAAAAAGTAGTAGCAGACGAAATCGGTTTAGATTTAGGCAGTTTTGAGCAACTCTTTGATGAATATTTAAAAGAGAGTAAGGAACAAGCATCTTCCATTTCAAAACTTATTGATGAGAATGATTTAACTACATGTAAAAGTATTGCAACTAAGCTAAAAGGCATGAGTGAAAATATGAGAGTTCACATACTTGATAATGATTTACAGAGTATTATAAATGCAAAAGATACGATAGGTCTTAGCAACATAGGCGAAGATATTATCTCAAAACTAAACATACTCTCAAATATAGAGAACAATTAATGCAGTTTGGGCTAAAAAACAGATTAAGATTAATTAGTCTTTTGCCTATTATCGTTCTTTTTACGGTCACAAGCTACTATGTTTACAACTCTTTTATGGCATATCAAGCCGCCCAACTGCTGCAAAACAGATTAAACCAAAATGCAAACCTCAATGAAATAGTCGGAAATATCGCCAGAGAACGCGGCATGAGTGCTATGTATATGGGCAATAAAACGCAAAATATTTTAACTTCTATCAAAGAGCAGAGAAAAATTGTTGATGAAAAGATAGCAACATATATTCTAGAAGCTAAAGAGAGCAAAATCCCAAACAGAGAATCAAACATAGAGGTAATTAGTGACTCTTTAGCTAAAATTCGTTCAATAAGACCTCTTTTAGATGAAAATAAAATTGAATTTAATAAAATGTTTATAGGTATCTATACCAATGTTCAAAAAAGATTAATCAAACAACTAGAACATATCAGCGACAATCAGATAGACAAAGAGATAAACGAGCTTTATTCACTCTATATCTCAATGGTCAATGCTAAAGAAGCTTCAGGAATCGAGAGAGGGTATCTCTCCTACATCATCTCACGCTCAGCTCAACTAACAAACAATGATTTAAATACATGGATTTCTCTTATAGGAAAGGCGGATGCTCTCTATTATGAGGGTATCCAAAACAAGAATTTGATTGGCAATCTTGATATTCTATTTAAAACGCAAGAGAGCAGAGAACTCTTTAAAGATATAAATAGCGAGAGAACTGCAATAATCACGGCTGCTACAAACGGAGAGTACAACATCACTTCAGGTGTTTGGTTTACAATGCTAAGCGAAAAGATAAACACTATCTCAAAAGCGGAAAACCTTCTATTAGATGCCATGAACAGCAGAGCCAAAGAGGTGCAAAACAACTCTTTGAAAATTTTTATCATAACTTTTTTAGTTTGGCTTATAGCTATTATTCTTGCTCTGCTTGGCTATTTGCTCTCAAATGAGATTGCCTACAATATCAAACATCTTGAAAATGTATTAAAAAAAGTTGCCGAGGATTACGACTCGCAAAAAAGAAAGATAGACTTAAATACTTCAGAAGGCACAAACATGGCTTATGAGCTTCTTGAAGAGATTATCGAACAGACAAAAAGAGATAAGATTTCTGCACAAGAGGCAAGTGAAGCAAAATCTATGTTTTTAGCGAATATGTCTCATGAGATTCGTACACCGCTAAATGGAATTGTAGGATTTACAGAACTTTTAAAAGATTCAGGCTTAGAAGAGGAGCAGATAGAGTTTGTAGATATTATAGAAAAAAGCTCTGAGAACCTACTTGAGATAATAAATAACATACTAGACCTCTCAAAAATTGAGAGCAATAAACTTGAAATTGAGCAGATAGCTTTTAACCCTGTTTTAGAATTTGAAAGTGCTGTTGAAGTTTATGCCGTTCGCGCTAGTGAAAAACATATAGATTTAGGCTGTTTTATAGACCCTTCTCTTGAGTCTTTGCTAATTGGAGACCCTACAAAACTTAAAGAGATTATTATAAATCTTCTATCAAATGCGGTCAAGTTTACAAATAATTACGGCTCTATAAATGTCAATATAAGAAAAACAGTATCAAACGAGACAGGTAAAATAAAAATTAAATTTGAAATTCAAGACAGCGGTATAGGTATCACTAATGAGCAAAAATCTAAAATATTTGAAGCATTTAATCAAGCCGATGCTTCAATAACACGCAAATACGGCGGAACAGGTCTTGGACTGACAATCTCAAGCCGCTTTGTAGAGTTAATGGGCGGAAAACTAAGTCTATTAAGCAAAATAGGTGAAGGGAGTACATTTTTCTTTACTCTTGAGTTTGACGAGGTAGAACTCATCCCTAAAAACTCTCAAGAAAACTTTAGTAATCTAAACGTACTTATCCTTAACGACTCGGTAAGAAGTAAGAAACAGGATAAATATTTAACGGAGTATTTGGACTATTTCGGCATAGGCTATAAGACTTTTATCGATGTTGCAGAGATAGAAACTTTTGAAAAAACAACTTCTTACAACCTTATACTCGTTGATTATGATTACATAACTTCGGAAGCTTTAGTAGAACTTGCAAAACTTTCTCAAGAGCTTGTTGTTTTGACAAAATCAAACTTAATGAAAAAAATAGATGCATTAAATCTAAATATATTCAAAATTTTATATGAGCCGATACACTACTCAAAATTAAGGCAGACATTTGAAAACTATAATATGTTAAATATATCACAAAATACTCCTAAAAAACAGCCTAAAAAAAGTGTTGATTTAGATAAATTAAAATTCTCGGCTAATGTATTGATTGCAGAAGACAATGTCATAAATCAGAAGCTAATCAAAAGAACGCTTGAAGATTTAGGACTATGCGTAACTATAGCCAACAACGGTCTTGAAGCATTTCAAAAAAGAAAAGATGGAAATTTTGACGTTATTTTTATGGATATACAGATGCCGTTTTTAGACGGTGTAGAAGCTACAAACGAGATATTAGAGTGGGAGAGGGATTATAATAAACCTCATATTCCTATTATCGCATTAACGGCTAACGCTCTAAACGGAGACAGAGAGAGATTTTTAAGTTCAGGTCTTGATGAATATACGACAAAACCTTTAGTGCGTTCACAAATAGTCTCCTTGTTGAACAAATTTTTAAACGAGCATATTATTGAAGATATAAAAATAGAGCAAAATAAAAATGAAGAGCAAGAGTCGGTACCAAAATACAAAGCAGATATTTTAATAGCTAAAAAAAGTGCTTTTGAAACCAAACTATACGGCATAATTATTGAGAGTATAAACGGATTAACTTACGAAGTCGCATCCTCACTTGAAAATTTTCAAGAGTTAATAGAAAAAAACTCCTATAAAATAGTGCTATTTGATAAAGAATACAGCAATATGGATATAGCCGAAATATCTGCAACCATTAGAAAGTTAAGCACTCTAAACAAACTTAAATCTCATATCATTCTTATTGACGACTCTTTAGAAAAAAATGCCTTAGAGCATATAGAACATGTAGATGAGATTATCGGTAATGAGGTAAACAGAGATTTATTGTTATCCTTGTTTATAAAATATTCCTAAAGGACAAAAATAATGTTAAAAGAGTTAATAATTTTAACGGTTGACGATGATATAATTAATCTTAAACTGCTCAGGTCAATGCTTATAAAAAATCCTGATATTAAAGAAGTTATAGAAGCGAAAAACGGTGCAGAAGCAATAGCCTTGATAAAATCAAGACCGGATATAAATCTTATACTCTTAGATATTATTATGCCCATTATGAACGGTTTGGAAGTTTTAAAAGTTGTGCGCTGTGATGAGAGTATAAAACAGATGCCCATCATAGTTTTAACAACCGATGAGACAAAAAAGAGAGAAGCCATAGAACTCGGTGCCGATGACTTCATTACAAAACCTATAAGAAACAGTGAGCTTACTCAAAAAATAACATCAAGTCTAGTTTGACAGGTATTAAACCAAAATTATATTTAATACCTCTTCAATTCTGCTAACTGCTATTATCTCCAATGAGTCCCTAACCTCTGTTGGGATATCTTCCAAATCTCTATCATAATTTTTTAAAGGAATAAGTACTTTACTCATATCAGCTTTATGTGCCGCAATTAGTTTTTCTCTAAGTCCGCCTATTGGAAGTACTTCTCCGCTAAGAGAAACCTCTCCCGTCATTGCGATTTCGGAGCGTATTTTTCTTGAGCTAAGAATAGAAGCTATAACACTAACCATAGCTATACCTGCACTCGGTCCATCTTTTGGGGTTGCACCATCAGGTACATGTATATGCAAATCGTAACGTTTATAAACTTCGCTAGAATCGATAACCGTCTTTTCTTCTCTCTCTTTTGGCGAGAGAGGAATGTTAGCGGCATCAATCTTTAATTTTTTAGTATCGATAAGAGTTTTTACTACGCTGTAGGCAATTACGGCAGACTCCTTCATTACCTCGCCTAGACTACCCGTTAGCTGCATAGAACCTTTGCCCTTGATGCGAATACTCTCTATTTTTAAAACGTCTCCGCCGACTGCCGTCCATGCAAGACCGTTAACAACACCTACAACCGGAACTTTTGTAGTTTTTTCTATTTCAAATACCGTTTTGTCGAAATAGTTTTTTAGATTTTTCAGACTAAGAGAAACTTTATTCACGTCAGGATGTTCTAAAATTTCTCTTGCAACTTTTCTTGCCATATTTGCAAGACGACGGCGAAGATTTCTAACACCTGCTTCACGCGTATAGCTATGAATTAACTCTTTCATCGCCTGTTTTGAAATAGTTACTTCAGATTTTTTAAGTCCGTGTTTTTTAAGTTCTTGAGGAAGAAGATAACGTGAGGCTATCTCATATTTTTCCTGCGGTGTATATGAACTGATAGTAATAAACTCCATTCTATCACGAAGCGGTGCAGGAATATTTCCTACATCATTTGCAGTTGCAATAAAGATAACTTTAGACAAATCGATATTAAAATTCAGATAATAGTCTCTAAACTCCTTATTTTGTTCAGGGTCTAGTATCTCTAAAAGTGCAGAAGTAGGATCGCCTCTTCCTGTTTTTGCAACTTTGTCAATCTCATCTAAAACTACTACCGGATTCATCTTTTTAGCATCGATTATGCCTTGAACTATTCGTCCGGGCATTGCGCCGACATAAGTTCTTCTATGACCGCGAAGCTCGTTTACGTCTTCAAGTCCGCCTAATGCTATTCTAATAAGTGGACGTTTTAGTGCCTCTGCAATAGAATTTGCAAGTGACGTTTTACCTACACCCGGAGGTCCAGAAAAACAGATTATTGCACCTGTATTGCCTTTTACCCCACGTAATTCCATTAACTCTTTAACGGCAAAAAACTCGACTATTCTCTCTTTTGGTTTTTCTAGCGAGAAGTGGTCTTTGTTTAACTGGTTTTCTACTTCGCTGATTTTGAGCTCTTTTTTGCTCTCATCACCGTAAGGAATCTCTAAAGCCCAGTCAAGGTATGTCTGTGTCATTGAAGCATCGGAAGAATCAGGATGCATACGAGAAAATCTCTCTATCTGCTTGTGAATCTCTTTATATGCTTCAGCACTCATCTTACTTTTTTTCGCTTCAAGCTTTTTACGGTACTCTTCTAGCTCTTCATCTCTTGAGGTATCGCTTCCTAGCTCTTTTTGAATCTGCTTTAACTGCTCTTTTAAAAAATACTCTTTATTTACTTTTTCAATATGAGTGTGAACTTTTGAGCGAATCTCTTTTTGAAGCTTATTTGCTTCTATCTCATCTATTAGATACTCTATTAAATCTAAAAATCTTTTTTCCGTATCAGCTTCTACAAAAAGATGATATGCCTGCTCTTTTTTCAATTTAACGGTAGAACAAATCAAATCAATTATACGGTTGTAGTCATGATTTTCTTCAATTGTTCTAAGCAAATCAGGAGGAAAATAGTTGCTTACACTAGCAAGAGTTCTCACTTTTTCACGAACTATTTCAAGTATGGCATCTATCTTGAGTGAGTTTACGCTTGTAGCTTTTATAACATCTACATGTACAATAAGAGGATTATCTGAAACTCTGTTTAAAACTTTTGCACGAGCCAATCCTTGAAAGAGTACTTTTACTCTTCCATCCGGCAGTGCAACCTTTCTCATAATAGAACCGACTACGCCTGCATCATATAGCGATTCAAACTTTCTCTCTCCCTCATGAGATGGTTTTGTCGGGCATACTAACACCAAAGAGCTCTCTTCTATGGCTTTTGTAGCAGCTCTTATATTGCTCTCGTCGCTTAAAAAAAGCGGTGCTATCATAAAAGGGTATAAAAATAGTTCATCTTCGGCTATTATCGGTATATCGGCAGGAAATTCACTATAATCACTTAGTTTCATTTTTATCTCCTAAAATTTCTTCATCATCTGAAATGGAATTTCTTGAAACAACGCTTTTTGTATCAGGTATCATAAAATCATACCAGCTCGATGTTCCGTCTCCTTCAAACCATGCACGGTACCAAGGAGCAGTTGCCCGTTCAACCTCTTCTGATTTAATCCAAGGCTGAGGGTTAACCAATCTATAATATTTAGCACTTTTTGGCTTATCAAGTCTATCATACAAATCCGCTATACTCTCGTTAAGTGCATATTCTGCAAGATATAAACGAGTAAGCATAGTATTTACTATTTCCAAATATACGGAATTTGTATAGTTTAGTTTAAACGCCTCTCCCTCTTTTATCGCTTCGCCTATCAAAGCCTGATCGCGTCTTGGATTTGGCAGAGCCATATACTTTGCTTTTATTTTTAAAAATTCAGCGTCCTCTTTCTCGTTTGGAGTTGCATACCTCTTTGTATATTCATCCAAAAAATGTTCACTTAAAAGATACTCTTCGTGGTACATGTGAGCAATAGCAAGTATCATAGTAGCTTCAGGAAGAAGCGGAGAACCTATATGTTCGCCTTGCAAAGAACTATAGTAGTTGTCTGCTTTTTCCAAATCTCCGTTAGAGACATTCTCCACTATCTTAGAGTACCAATAAAGAGCCGGTTTGTTATACTCATCGACATCTTTTGAACAACCCGTAAAAAGCATTAAAAGTAACAACAAGCCAGATAGCGTATAAATTTTTAATTTCATTGATATATTCCTAATAATAAATAGGTTGATATTTTATCTAAAAGATATATAACACTCATTAAACTAGGTATATTTTATGATTATAGTGCTACAATTACTAAAATGCACGATAAGGATTTTTATGAAATTTGATATTTGTCTGCCTATTTTAGGCTTTGAAGATGTTAAAGAAGTTACTTTAGAGAAGATAGATGATATTTTTATGAAAATGCAATCTCTAAGCGATAAACATATCTCTTTTACTTTAATTGACCCTTTTATTTTAAGAGAGTATGATTTCGAGATTCCTAGTAAAACTCAGGAACTGCTTGAAATTGATGAAAAATCAAATATTATTGTCTTAAATATCGTTCTGATTCAAACACCCATTGAAAACTCGGTAGTAAATTTTATAGGACCTTTAGTTTTTAATACCAACAATAACAAAGCCGCTCAAATAATTCTTACTGAATCTGCGAACTACGGTGTTGCTGAACAAATTTCTACTTTTTTAAAAAAGTAGAAATTATAATAAAAAAATAAAGCAAAATATTTAAAACAGTAGTTTTTTAAATAAGTTTTATAGTATATCAAGGAATTTTTTATGAAATCTCTTCTCCTTGTACTAATTTTTTATATATTCCAAACAGCCCTACTTGCCGTAACACTGGACACGGACACATTTAATTCCAATACTGACGGCTGGAGCGGAAATAATGTCTCCCAAGAATCAGGTAAACTACGAGTTGACAGAGACGATACGGCATCAAAAACTTTCACTTTTGCCGGATATGCAAACCAAAGCGTAACCTTTACACTTGAAGCAACAGAAATCAGCAATTGGGAAAACGATGATGATTTAGAGATAAGTGTAGATGGAAACAAAGTTATTGACGACACTATTAACGCAACCGAGACAAAAACATTTACCGCCACGCTAAACTCAAATGCCCAAACGACAATAACGATAAAACCAAATACTGACAGCAATAGTGAAGATATTTATATTGACAATATAGTAGTAACCGGTGCTTCTTTAGGAACTCCGCCTACTATGGGAGATATTCCTAACCAGACTGCTATAACCACTATATCATACAACCTAAACATCTCAAATTATGTTACTCTTACAGACGGTGATTCAATCATATCATATACGCTTTCAGGCTCTATCCCTTCAGGCTTATCTTTTAATACATCCAGCGGTGTTCTAAGCGGGACACCGAGTCAAGCAGGAACATACAATTATAGTGTAATAGCAACCGATAAAGACGGCAGTTCAAATAGCGACTCTTTTACATTAGTCGTCTCATTAATGCAGACACCCCCGGTAATGGGAGATATTCCAAATCAGAATGCAACGGCGGGAGTTGTTTTTTCACTTGATATCTCATCTTATGTCACGCTTACAAATAGCGACCCGATTTTAAATAACGGCTATACGTTAACAGGAACTCTTCCTAGCTGGCTTACATTTAACACTACGACGGGCTTATTAATTGGAACACCTACGGCATCGGCATCTGCGATTACGTTTAGCGTAACCGCAAGCGATGATGACGGCGCATCAAACTCAGACAGTTTTACATTAACCGTTGCTCCGCCTTTAACTGAAACTACAGGTGGACGCGATTTTGCACAAAGAACACAATCAAGTCTTTTTGGAGACGTAAAAGTTATCGGGAATACGGTACTTTGTATCCTGAGTAACGGGGTATGCGTAGAGCCTTCCAACACAAACTCAAATACCGATACAAATTTACAAAAAGCACCGTCCTCATACTCTACACTGACTCTTCCTGCAAATTCCACCGTAGAGTATGCACGTATATATTGGCAAGGGCGTAAATATGCAACTAGCGCTAATGTTTCATGGGACTCCACATCTAAAACTGCAGCAGGAACAATAGGTATCAGAAAAGGAAGTAGTGGAGCATTTACTTCACTTACCGCAGATATGAAAGATTTTGACTCGACAAATTCAAGAAATTATATCCGAGTCTATTCGGCAAGTGCAGATGCTTCAAGTATAGTAGATAGCAGCGGAACATACTATATCGATACGGACAGTTTTTATACGGCAACGGGAGAGATGGACAATCAAAATCCAGATGATGGTCTGGGAGCATACGGCGCATGGGTTTTAGTGGTAATTTATAAAGACCCAAATGAACCAAAAGCCAGAAATATAACTATATTTGACGGCTATAAACAAGTAACTAGTTCAAGCGGAGATATAGATGTTTCGGTTAGCGGTTTTTTAACTCCAAAAAGCGGTGAAGTTGATTCAAAAACTTACGTGTTTACGGCTGAAGGAGACAAATATTTAGAAAAAAACGGCGATGTTATTAAAATGGCAGGTCTTACATATAACACGTCTCTGCAAACATTAGGCACTTTTGATTCTCGTGTCGATGTGTTAGGAACTAGAAGCCCGAATCTTATAAACAATAACGGAATAGATATCCACAAATACGATACCGGAACGACTAGCGGCGCTAGAAATATTATTAGCACCGACGAAACCGGAGCAAAATTTAGATTTACCTCAGATCAGGATACATACTTCCCTTCGCTTATAGTTTTTTCAACACAGCTATATCTTCCGCAGATGTGTTATGACTACTCTATAAAACAAGACGGCAACTACTTGGATATAGATAGAGATGCCTACCCGATAGCACGGCTTAACTCTACGATATCATCTTCAGAACTTGAAATAACAGTTTTTTTAAAAAATATAGAAGCAGACATTGCGGCTGAAGGAATAGCTATAAAAGCAGACATTAACGACACGCGATTTATTCAGATAGGCAATATTTACACCTCAAATACAAACGGCTCTACACTTATAGACAGAGGAACTCCAAGCTTCTCTTCACCGCTTTGCGATTATAATAAATATGGCGACAATTCAGTATCAAACAGCGGTTGTACCAATGGACATGATATAAGAAAAGGGAACGGTTCTTTAGATGCGGGGGATTATGTATATACAAAGTACAAACTTCAACTGCAAAACTCAAACTCTTTAGAGAGTATAGATGAACCTCTTGGTCTATCGCTTAAGTATTATATTACCGCAGGCGGAACAAAAATAGAGTATCCCGACTATGTTCTAGGAAGCCAGAACGTTCCGTTATGCCCTCCTACGACTTCATATCAGCCTGAATGGGGGCAGTTTAACGTTGTACAAAGCGGTCAAGCTAACGGAAACATAAAAAATAATCTATATACTCAAATTTCTCGTAAACCATTTGATGCGACAGTTGTTTTTGACTCTACTCCTGAAACAGGAGATAATGAAGCTCCTGTTTCTGATTTAAACACAACAGTTTTAGTAGAGATAATAAATATCGATTCTTTTGGAGATATTAATGCATCATGCGTAAATCCGGATTCTTCGGTATCGGAACCTATTTTTGTACCGATTACATTTACACCCTCCTCTTATCAAGCAAACATAACGTCGCAAAGTGCCGATTATTACAACTTTGCTGTTAAAAATGCTTCTTTTCGTGTTTGGTACTTTAGTGATGAAAACGGAACTTTGATTCAAAACTGGAGTGCAAATACTACAAACTACAACAAGACATTAGGCAGTGTCTCCGGTTTATATAAAAGCAGTGTACATACACAGTGTGCTTCAAGCTGTATAAACTCTACTTCGACAAGTTGCTTTACATGTATAAAAGAGAAGTATGCCAGAGCATTATGTTCAAGAGACAACTTCTCTATCCGTCCTGAATCATACGACGTTCGTATCTTCGATATAGACAAAACACTGCCTGCTTATGATATCAACAGCGCCCCCTCAAATACGAAAAACACGACAAAAATAGACCTCTCTACCCAGTACGGATATACTCCGACGACTTCTCCAAGCGGCAGAATGAATTTGGCTGGAGGATACAAATACCGCTTCGACATAAATGCGACAGGACATGACGGTACAACTTTAGTTCCCGGTTATACACGCTACTTTAACGGTTTCGATGATTACAATACAACAATGCTATGGGATCCGCAATCGGTAAAAACAGGCTGTAACGATACCTCTAATAAAAATTTTACCTTTTACGTAGCAAACGGAAAGATGCAAAATGAGGAACGGAGCCAATCAGAAGTCGGAGAGTACAGATTTAGAGTTATAGACAGTTCGTGGACATCTGTTGACTGGCAAAACTTGACACATCATGACACAACTTCAAGCGGCGGATTTGTATCAGGTAACGACTGTGTAACAGGTTCTACAAGCTCGACTCCCATAAGCGGCAAATACGGTTGTATTATCAGCACAAATCACGGGAGTGACGGAGGCGGACGTACATATAAAGACCAAGATATTACCTACCATCCATATAAATTCGACTTAAGCAGTATAACACCGTCTTACGGTCTGACCAATAATACAGTTTTTGACGAAAACAGTTCTATCTACATGTCAAACATATCGCAAGATGAGAGAATGTCATTGCATCTAAACGGTACCGTAAGCGCTCAAGGCGAAGACAATTCTACGCTTAGCAACTTTGTAAATAACTGTTATGCACAGCCTATAAATCTAACCGTAAACAAATCTGCTATCTCAAGCGCGACAGATTATAAATACAGATATCATAACAACGACTTACCTGCGAATGACCAAAACGGAACTATGAATAATACCGCGGGAACTATTACTTTAACTGCAAGCGATTTTAACCAATCAAACAGCGGTGCGCTAAATACGACTCTAAACTTAAATCTTGATAGAAATGCAACGGCTTTTTTAAATCCGCAAGAGATTACGTTTGACACATACGATGCTAACTGCACTACTCCCGCGAACTGCACTATGAGTGTTGATTTAGGAACAAAAAAAACAGAAGGCTCTTTTGATTTAAACCAAACGGTAATAACTACGAATAAAATGAAAATCAAACACTACTACGGCAGAACCCATGCATCAAGACAGAGATATCAGGGAAGCACAGGAGTGGCAAATATATTTTATGAAATTTTCTGTTTTAACACCATCGGCGGCAATACATGTGATAAAACTCTTCTTCCAAACGGACTTACTTCAAAAAGAGTAGATGATTTAAGATGGTTTATAAATGAAAACCACACGTCAGACTTTGGAGATGCAGGAAAAATTGTCGAAAAAAATGCTCTATCTATAGTTACGACTGCGGGTGTGACAAGCGGAAACCATCCGGATAACTCAACGCTTATGACTTATAATCAATCAAAAGGCTATCCTTACAAAACAACTATGGAAAATAATGCCTCTAGCTGGTTGATTTATAACGAAACAGATATAAACGCAACAAGAAACAGTTTTTCCGTAGAGTTCGAAAATGCTTCATCAAACTGGAGCGGAGAGCATGAAACAAGTACGACTACAAAAAGTGTAGGCGCGGTTAAAACAAACAGGAGAAGCACGTGGTAAACACAAAAAGCTCTTTTTATAAATCCGCATTTACTCTAATTGAGCTTATATTTGCCGTCATTATTATTTCTATTGCCGTTATCTCTCTGCCGATGATGACTCAAATCACATCAAAAGGAGTTGATAGCAACTTAGCGCAAGAGGCTATTTTTGCCGCTTCTGCAGAGCTTATGGGAGCAACATCCTATTACTGGGATTTAAACTCTATGCAAGACAGTAACGTAAGTCACTTATCAAGAGTAATAGATATAGGCGCTACATGTGAAAATAATAGTTCAAATCCAAGATATAGACTAAGGACGGGACATATTGACCAACCGTATCACAGAAGATGTTTAGAAAGCAATTCAACAGTAGCTGCTGGCACAAATTCATCACTATTTCCAAACCTAAATAATGCCGCTCATACTGCTGCAGATATATTTTTAAATCCGACAGGAAGCGGCAGCGGCTATAAAGATAACTACAAAAGCGCTGTAACCGTTACTAATGAAACAGACAATAATATCAAAAAAATAACTGTTAGCATAACAAAAAATGACGGAACACCTATAACGGTACTAAGCACATACAGCGCAAATGTTGGCGAAGTAGATTACTATAAGCGGAGATTTTAATGCGAAGAGCCGCTTTTACTCTTATAGAACTTATCTTTGTTATAGTTATTATGGGTATTCTTGCTAAATTCGGCGTCGAATTTTTGGCTCAAGCGTACAACAGCTTTATCTTCTCAAATATAAACAGCACTCTTCAGTCTCAAAGTGCCGCAGCAGTAGAGACAATAGCATCAAGACTTCAATACAGAATTAAAGATTCGGTAATAGCTAGAGAAACCGGCGGCGCCTTTAGCGCGCTCTCAGGATATACCGCAGGCACTGCAACTATACTTGAGTGGATAGGAACCGATATCGAAGGCTTACGCGGAGACTCCATGCCGTTATGGAGCGGAATTATTGATTTAGGTTTATCAAGTGCCGCTACCCTAAAATCGCCTGGGACAGATACGACAGCACTAGATGCTTTAATAGATGCTCTTTCAGACGGAGGAAGCAGCATAAGTGATGCCGCTATCTATTTTGTAGGTTCAGACAGCGACATAAACAACTACGGCTGGAACGGCGTTGCACTAGCAGACCATAACACAAGCGTAATGCACCCTATAAATGCAGGTGCAGTTGATGAATTTATATCAGGAATCGGAGGAGTAGATTTTAGCGGTGTCGATATATATGAGTATTACCAACTTGCATGGAGTGCTTATGCCGTTGAACTCGCTAATGGCAATTTGATACTCTATTATGACTATCAGCCATGGAATGGCGAAAGTTACACAAATGGAAAAAGTACAGTAATTATGGAAGATGTCAGTACATTTCAATTTATAGGTATAGGCTCAATAGTTAAAATTCAAATATGCACAAAAACAGCTCTTGTTAATGATTATTCATTATGCAAAGAAAAGACGATATTTTGAAAACAAATCCACTTAAAAAAAGAGACGGTTTTGCTATGATAATGGCAATACTCGTAATTTTGGTAATCTCTACCATTATGGCTCTATCTCTGGCACTTACAACACAAACAGGCAAAAGAACTACCGACTTGTACCTTTACGAACAAGCCGTCTTATACTCAAAAAGTGCAGCGGAATTGGCTCTTTTAGATATTGCACAAAACGGATGTAGCGATAATTTCAACACTACATTTGACGGAATTTATGATGCTAATGTAACCATGCGCTATATCTACACGGGAGCAGTAGGCGGATGCACAAACTACTTTAACATAAATACTCCCGAACAAAACGGTTCTGTTTTGATGGATATAACAATAAGTGTAAATGATACGACTCTTGCTTCAGAGCCTATACGCTACTTTAGAAGAACCATTCAAAAACTATAAATTCCAAAACTTCTAAAGCATTTAATGATATAATATTTCATATTTAGAGACTAAAGGATTTATTATGAATATTTCATTAACGGGAAGACATGTAGAACTAACGGAGCCTATAAAAGCTCACATGAACTCATCGATTGAAACACTAAGCAAGTACAATATGGACATTATCTCCGTAAACGTAATTGCGGACACTCAAACAAAAAAAGGAAAAGAGCACTCTGTCGTTGAATTTGTTATCAACTTAGCTCACAAAAATTCTATTATTATTAAACAAAATGACCAAGACCTTTATGCTGCTATTGATTTAGCTATTGCAAGAGCGCAAAAAGCGATGCGCCGTATGCATGATAAGGAGAACGGACATCATAAAGAGGGAATGAATGAGGCTAAAAACGAAGCAAGTGCTAATATAAACCTACATGAAGCAAGCGAAGCATTGGAAGATGAAATAGTACCGGTTGAACTTGAACTGTACAAACCGCGTGAAGTTGAAGATGTTCTTCAAGATATCAAAGAGAACAAAAAATTATTTGAGATTTTTCTAGATAATGACGGCAAAACACGCGTTCTTTACAAAAGAAACGACGGAAAATTCGGACTATATTAATAGTTTTGTAAAAGGAGCTATCTCCTTTTACTTAAATCACTCTTGACACTTTTAACTATCTCCACGTCTTCCGCCAAATCAATCCACTTAAACTGGCTTCCGCTTTGGTTCGAGCCTTTTAGCAAATCACCGCTTTTTCTAAACTTCAAATCAAGATTTGCAATATCAAAACCGCTTATTGTCTTTGTAAACATATCAAGACGCTCTGATGAGTTTTGATTTGTATATAAAAAGCAGTAGCCTTTTAATCCTGTTCTGCTTACTCTACCGCGAAGCTGATGAAGAGTTGAAAGTCCAAGCCGCTCTGCTCCGACAACAATTACAGTACTAAGGCGCGGCAAAGAGATACCTACTTCAACTACTGTTGTGGCTATTAAAATATTTCCTCTTTTGCTAAACTCAAGTAAAACTTCCTCTTTCTCCCTATCTTTTCCGTGAGTAACATAAACATTGCTAAACCTTTTCTCCCAAAACCCTCTTGCTTCATCAATACTCTGATACTCTAAAAACTCGCTCTGAAGAACTAAAGGATAAACTAGAAGTATCTGATTGCCTTTGGCTATTTCACTCTCTACATGTAAAAGCAGATTTTTAAAATCCTCTTTATGTATAACTCTGCTAGTTATATCTTTTTTAAAAGGTGTTGAAGTTATAAGAGAAACATCAATGTGAGCAGTCTCTATCATTGCCTGAGTTCTCGGAATTGGAGTGGCTGAAAACTGCAGATAATGCGGCTTTGCATCGCCGCTGCTTACAAGTTTTTCCAACATATTTCTCTGCGCCGTACCAAAACGGTGCTGTTCGTCAACCATAACAAGTGAAGCACATGGGAGTTCTCTATAAAGCAGAGCGTGAGTACCTATGATAAAATCAAACTCATCCAAATCCATTTTTTTACTTTTGTTTGTTACCAACACTGTTTTTACATGTGGAAGAAATTTACATGCTTCTTCATAAAGCTGATTTGCAAGTATGGTCGTAGGAGCCATTAAAACAGAGCGATTCGGAAGCATCATAACACATGAGGCTAGGATTACCATAGTTTTACCGCTTCCGACATCTCCAACAATCATACGTTTAGTCGCGACATCTTTTGAAAAATCCGCTTTTATATCTTCGATTGTCATTATCTGCTCATTTGTAAGTTTAAACGGCAGACTCAAAGCCCACTCTTTATAATCACTACATGTAGAACTTAAAGCCTTAAAATATCTTCTTTTGGCAGAGAGTTGTTTCATATAAGATAATAGTTCTGTATATTTTAAAGCATTTAGCGTTTTTATATCTAGCTCTTTTAGATTCGGCGGATTTTTATCTATAAAATGGAGTTTTAAAAGCTCTTCTATAATCTCCTCTTTTAACCCTTCTGCTTCTAAATTCTCTTTTGTCAGAGCGCTTTTAATAAGAGCAGACATACTATCAGTTCTTAATGCCGAGTTATATCTTGGGGTTATTGCACCGACATTTGTCACTTTTTTTGGCATGTTCATACTGCAATGCCCTATTTTGCACTCAACCATTCCATAGTAATAGTCTCTCTCGCCTACTTTAAACTGATGCATCATGTAGGGTTTTGGACGAAAGATAACACCTGTAATAGTATGAGAAAAATTATGAACGTATAAAGTGACTTGAATAGAATTGGGAGCTTTGTAAACCGATTCTACCGTAGCGTCAATCAGTTGCATTTCATGTATTTTAAGTTTGTTATGAAGCCGCAAGTCTTCATAAGACGCAGGAACAAAAAGAGCAAGTTCACAGTAAGTGCCAATACCGAGCTTTTTAAATTTAGCTTCTTGCTCTTTTGTTATGTTCATTTTAACTCCTTAGTATCAAATACTATCTATTATTATGAACTACATGTAAAAAAATTGCATTTTGCAATATTTATTTTAAATAAGTTTTATTTTCTAAAGAAACTAGCGTTTTCTAAAGAAGCTACTGCTTTGTAACTATAGCAAAGCTCAAATCTAAAATCTCTTTATGAGATTTTATAAACTCGTTTAAATCTTTTAGTTTTAGATTTTTGATAAGCTCAAGCTCTTTTAAAGAGTCTCCGAGTTCCTTACCTCTATAATACTCCATAAATGTACGGTTGAGTCTTTGACTCATAGTCTCAACTCTTAGAGGTTCGCTTCCTAGCAAAAACTTTTTAGTCTGTTCAAGCTCATCTTTTGTAACACCATCTTTTACAAACTGCGCTACAACATCTTTTACGGTCTTTTTTGCATCTTCAAGAGACTCAAGTTTTGTTTGCAGATAACCGTTCATGTAGTTGCTTGATTTTGTAATATCCATTCTTGCATAAGCAGAATAGGCAAGACCTTTTTTAACTCTTATCTCTTCCATAAGTCTTGAACCAAAACCGCCCGTGCCTAAGATAAAAGTAGCAACTCTGGCTTTATAATAATCCTGCGAATTTTCAGTTACGTTATAAGGCGACCCGAAATATATATAAGCCTGCTCGGTCTCTTTTTTGATTATTTTTTCTTTAGGCTCTTTAGTAACCTCATATTTTTTTACTTCGCCGTCTTTGCCCAATGGCATAGATTTTATTACCTCTGCGATTTTAGCTTTTATCTTCTCTCGCTCTACGTCTCCGCCGACAACTACTATGAGTTTAGAAGCAACTAAATTTTCTGCTATAAATTTATTTACATCTTCAAGAGTGATGCTTTTTACGCTCTCCTGAGTTCCCAAAGATGGACTTGCAAGAACACTCCCTTCAAAAAGAAGCGCTTTTAGTTCATTTGAAGCGATATAGTCAAAATCATTCTCTTTGCGTGCAAGTGAGCCTAGAGTATTAGTTTTTATTTTATCTATAACATCTTGAGTAAGGTTTGGGTCTTTTAAAAGCAAGTCAAAATATTTAAGAGCGTTGTCAAACTCCTCTTTTAAACACCCTGCTTCCATAACAAACGTCTCTTTGCCCGTTGATGAGGATATATGAATAGCTCTGCTCTCAAGAGCTTCTGCAAATGCGCCTGAACCTAGCTTTTTTGTTCCTTCACTCATAACTTTTGCACTAAATTTCGCCAAACCTGCTTTTGTCGTATCCGCTATGCTTCCAGCATTTTTAAAAACAAACTGCATGGTTACAAGAGGTAATCTTTTATCTTGTTCAAAAATAACGGGAACACTTACCCCGTTTACCTCTATCTTATCTATCGTTGCTGCCATCATTATATTTCCTAGTACTAGTAATATTAAAACTATTTTCTTCATCTATGCAAATTTCTCTAAAATTTCATACGCCGTATTCCTCACGGCAGGTATCTCGCCAACATCTCTTATGAGACTTACCATCTCCTCTTTTGCCATTTTATATGCGGCACCGGCAGAGCTTACTACATTTTCTTCCATCATAGTAGAACCCAAATCGTTTGCTCCAAACATCAAAGCCATCTGACCGATATACGGACCTTGCGTTACCCAAGAACTTTGGATATTTGGCACATTGTCAAGGTAAAGTCTGGCAACCGCCAAAAGTCTTAAATAACGGTTTGAAGACGGTTTTTCCATATCAGGTATCTGACGTAAAAGCTCCGTATTTTCACTTTGAAAACTCCACATGATAAAAGCCCTAAAGCCGTGCGTTTCATCTTGTAAGTTTCTTATCATGTCAAAATGCTCTACTATATCTTCATCGCTCTCAATAGTTCCGTACATCATTGTTGCCGTGGACATGATGCCTAGTTTATGAGCTTTTCTATGAATATCTACCCAAACTTCGCTGTCAATTTTTTTAGGCGCTATGATGTCACGAACTTTATCGCTGAGAATCTCTGCTCCTGCTCCTGGAATTGAAGCAAGTCCTTTTACATGTAATCTCTCAAGAGTCTCTTCTACGCTAATATGGGAAACTTTGGCGATAAAATCTATCTCAATAGATGAGAAGCCGTGAATAGTAATCGTAGGGTATTTCGTATGAATATGCTCAACCAAATCTTCATACCACTCAATCTTTAGTTTTGGATGAACTCCGCCTTGAAAAAGTATCTGCGTTCCGCCAATTTCTAGCAGTTCGTCTATCTTTGCGTCTATCTCCTCAAAGGTTAAAACATAAGCATCCGCATCTTTTTCATGTCTGTAAAATGCGCAAAATTTACAATCAACCCAGCATATATTTGTGTAGTTGATATTTCTATCGACGACAAAAGTCGTAACACCTTCGGGATGAAGCTCTTTTTTACGCGCACTTGCCATACGACCAAGCTCTTTTAAATCAGCATTTTTTATTAAATCCAGTGCTTCTTGTTTTGTTAATCTTTTCATTTCCTGCCGTTTTATTTTTTAGTGATTGGATTTTACCCTTTTTTTTACAACAAACAAATAAACTGCAAGATTGCTATTTAAACATTTCTACAAGAGTAACAGATATTTGTTTTGATGTTTTTTTATCTACCGTTCCAATTTTTTTGATAAGCCTTGACTTATCTACAGCTCTTATTTGGTCAAGTACGACTAAGCCTATTTTGTCTTCAAATTTTATTTTTGGACGAAACACAAAATCAAAACCTTTGCTAGTCATTGGGGCTACTATTACGGTATTTAAGATATTCATCTCATCGGGAGATATTATAATACAAGGTCTTGTTTTTTGAATTTCACTGCCAATGGTAGGGTTAAGCGATACTAAATATATATCGTATCTAGCTATCTTTTCTACCATTGAAAATCTTCCAAGTCACTATCGTTTAAGAACTCATCTATCATGCCGTCATCTTTTTTGTTTTTGTTTTTTTGTAAAACTTCTTTGATATTCTCTTCCCAATCAACCCTAGCAGATTTTTTGACAGGTTTTAGCAAAAGTCCATTTTCTAAAACTTCAAACTCTATTTGTGCATCATCAAGATGAGCTTGAGCTATAAAAGCTTTTGGAATTCGCACACCTTGTGAATTGCCGATTTTTGTAAGCATAGTCATAACATACTCCCTTTTAGCATATTGTGTAATTATAATGTAATAACTTTTTAATGTCAAATCAATCATTACACTTTAAAGAATTTATCTAAAATCTTAAAATGCAGTTTAAATATTTAAAGTATAGTTTTTAAATATAATTGTATTTTTGATAAATTGCCGTTTTTAAAGGGTATAAATGAAATATATTATAGACATGATAGATGATATGCGGGAAAATATACAAAACTCTAAAGAGTATACGCTCTTAGCTATGCTTTTAAAAGAGGACGATTCCAAAAACTTTCAAAATGCAGGTGAAAAAGTTATTACATCTCTGCATATAGACCATGATACCAAAGAGTTACAGCTAGGGTTTTTAGATGAAAATGCTACTACACAAAGCTTGTTAGAATGTGTAAACTCCTTAGAAATACAAGCTATGATGTATGAAGTGGTGATAAAAATCTCAAATGAACATCCGCTTATGCCCGTTATAGGATTTGGAGAAAACCATGAGCAAAAACAGTATATTTTTTTTGTAACTAACTAAACAGATAGTTAGTTTCACTCTTTTTCTAAATCTTGCAGAAAATAAAATGAAAAAGCAACTTTTTACTTATCTTTTGAGATTGCGTCAAGCACACCGTTTATAAACTTAGGCGACTGTTCTGTTCCGAACGCTTTTGTGATTTCAACTGCTTCATTTATAACTACTGCCGAGTCAAGTTCGCCGTAAAGTATCTCATAAGTCGCAAGTCTCAAAGTCGCTCTCTCTATACTTCCAAGACGCTCAAAATCCCAATCTTTTAAATGTTTTACAATAGCTTCATCAACAGGAGTGATGTTATTCATAACACCCTCGTAAAGAGTAAGTGCAAAATCTCTTTGTTTGTTGCGAATCTTTTTCTCTTCTAAAATCTCATCAGTATGCTCTGCTAAATTTCCGTTACCCAAATCAAATGCATAAAGTAAACTTACTACCGCCATTCTGGCTTGATGTCTAGTCGCCATTACATGTTCTCATAAAGGTCTAAAAGTTCGATTACGACAGTCATCGCTTCAAAGCCTTTATTTCCAGCTTTTGTACCTGCTCTCTCGATTGCCTGCTCGATAGTATCAGTTGTTAAAAGTCCAAAAGAGACAGGTTTTTTATGTTTTAAACTAACAGTCGCAATCCCTTTTGTAGCTTCAGCAGAAACATAGTCAAAGTGCGGAGTAGAACCTCTTATTACTGCACCCAAAGCACACACTGCATCATACTTTCCGCTATTTAAAAGCTGGTCAATTACCATCGGTAGCTCAAATGCACCCGGTGCTAAAACATGAGTTAAATCAGCATCATCTCCGCCATGTCTTGCAAACGCATCTTTTGCACCCTCTACAAGTCTATCCACGATAAAATGGTTCCATCTTGTGCTTACGATAGCAACTTTTTTGCCGTTTACTACTTTTAATTTGCCCTCAATTAAATTCATCTTTTTTTTCCTTATATTTTATTTCATAAAATTCAAGGGAACCTTTTCCCTATTATTTGTCCGTAAAAGGAACAAGTCCCTTTTACTTCGCTAAGACCGCTGTGGTCACTAAAGAGAGAATTAGATTTCTCTAATTCTCTTAATTCTTTTTATTAAAGTATCCAACTCATCTAACTTTATCATATTTGGGCCGTCACTTAGCGCGATGCTCGGGTCAAAGTGAGTCTCAAAGAAGAAACCGTCCACTCCAACAGCCGCCGCAGCCTTTGCCAGATAAGGCACCATTGTTCTGTCTCCACCCGTTTTTCCGCCAAGCGCACCCGGAGCTTGAACGGAATGAGTAGCATCAAAAATAGTCGGTGCAAACTCTCTCATGATAACAAGTGAGCGCATGTCCACGACGATATTTCCATACCCGAAAGATGAGCCTCTTTCACATAAAAAAACTCCGTGTTTTTTGGAAGCTTCATAGCTAACCTCATCACATCCGCGAGTTTTAAGCACTTTTGCTACTGAGTAACGCATATCGGGAGGGTTTATAAACTGCCCTTTTTTGATGTTTACCTCTTTGTCGGTCATAGCACAGGCAACAAGCAAATCTGTTTGACGACATAAAAACGCAGGTATTTGAAGCATATCCACAACTTCGGCGACTTGCTTAACTTGATGTGATTCGTGAACGTCAGTTACGACTTTATAGCCAAAATCTTTTTTGACTTTTTCTAAAATTCTAAGTCCCTCTTCAAGCCCGAGCCCGCGAAAACTATCCAAAGATGTTCTGTTTGCTTTGTCAAAACTAGATTTAAAATAGAAATCAATCGACGGGTCATTTTGATAAATTTCCAAAGATTTAGCTATTTTAAATATATTTTCTTCACTCTCTATAACGCAAGGACCGGCGAGTAGTGTCATATGTTTACCTTTTAAAAAATAGAAAAATGATTATATCATAATGGGTTTAAACAAAAGTTATTCTACTTCTGTTTTGCTACTACTATGCCTGCGATTACGACTAAAATAATTCCACATGTAGTTATAAAAGTCGGCAGAGAATCACCTAGTATTAAGCCTACTAAAATTGCAAAAACAATGTTTGTGTAACTAACCGCTCCCACAATTCCTGCTTTTGTCTCGCCGTACGCTTTTGTCATGTAGTACTGAGAGAGTGTTCCCAAAACTCCAAGCCCTATGACGTAAACCCAAACAACTCCGCTGGGCATAATAAATTCACCCATCATAAAATCAAACTCTGACATGTAAAAATATTTTGACAATATAAATAAAATAACTGGGCCTATTGTTCCTACCAATGTAAAAGATAGAACTATCGCTCTTGTGTCATAATAGTTTCTAAGCTCTCTAACTGAAGTGTAGGCAAGTGCGGCTCCAACTCCGCTAAAAATCCCTAAAATATCATACTTGCTAAATCCTACACCCGTGGGCTGGGCAATAAATAAAATACCTACGAATCCGATAAAAACGGCTATCCATGCAGCTGCACTCAGTTTCTCTTTTAAAAAAGCCCAAGCAAAGATAGCAGTAAAAATCGGTGCTGTTTTTGAGTATGTCACTGCATCGCCAAGAGGAATATGGGCAATGTTGTAAAAATATGCAAGAAGTGCTAAAAAGCCCATAAGTCCTCTGAAAAAAAGTAAAAGAGGTTTACCGCCCTTGCTTGTCATAGGAGTTTTATATACCGTATAACCTATTAATACAACGCCAAAAACATTTCTAAAAAAGACAACTTCGAGTGAACTCATATGCTCTGAAGCCAGTTTTGCAAATGCGCCCATAATTGCAAATAAAAATGATGCAAAAAGCATATATTTAACGCCGTTATTTAATTCTTTAATTTGATTCATAATTAGAAGTATAGCGAGCTATATTTAATTAAAATAGTGTATAATTAATTACTAAAGCGAGGGAGATGTCGTGAAGTTACCTATCATAGCTCTTTTACTGTACACATTTTTTGCATTTGATTTATTTGCAGAGTCAAGTCGCACGACTCAAACATTCCAAGAGTACATCGACGAAAAACAAAAGGTTCTCTCAAACAAAGTTATAAACCTCTTTGATAGCATTGACCGCGGCATAAGCAGGAGTATCGGCAGTGCAGACAATGAAAAATATTGCGAAGATATGGAACAAAAAGCGGTTAATGATTTTTTTCAAGATAAAAACTCCGTTGATGAGTTTTTTAAAAATGACAAATATACAAGTGAAACTGAAAAAAGTTATCTTCGAGTAAGCATAGGCGCAGCTTTTGAGTCAAAGAATTCAACAAGCTTTATCCATAAGGTAAGAGCACAAGTTCCTCTTAGCAGAACAAAAGAGAGTTTTAAACTCTTTATAGACGACGTTAAAGAAGATTATCGTCAAAACAGTACTACTTCAAAAGATAATCAAAAATCACTTGAAATCGGTGTTAACTACTTTGCACCGACTCCAAATGATATAAAATCAAAATATTCAATAGGTTTTAGCGGTTTATCTACCTTTGCAAGTGCAAGATATAGTAAAGATTTTAAAATACAAAAATGGCTTATTCAGCCTACACAGCAATTTAAATACTCTACAAAAAGCGATTTTAGCGAAGAGACAAATATATACTTTGACAGAACATTAGAGGAGCTTTCTCTCTTTAGAACAACTCTGCATCGAAAAACACAATCAAGCATAGCCGGTTTTGACTATGCACTTGCATTCTCCTACTACTTAACGCCATCAAGCAAAAAAGGTTTTAGTTTTACACAACAGTTTTGGGGAAATTCAAAATATACATGTGACGCAGCACCGCGACAGTTTGGCGGCATAAGCGACTACTCTACTTTTGTATCGTGGAGACAAAATATTTTTCGCAAATGGATTACCTATGAGATTCAACCGGGAGTTAGTTTTCATAGAGAGCATGATTATAAACCAAACCAAATTGTTCGATTTTATGTAGATTTTTATTTTGGAAATATTTAAAAAGATTCTTGTCGTGAAATACATGTTCATTTTATTCTTATCATTAAGTTCTGTTTTTGCGCAAGATTTTTCTACCCGCTACGATGTATATGTTACTCTTTTTGGAAATGTAGGATACAGTGACGTAACGCTAAAAGAGAGCGGCGATAATTACGAGATAAAACTTGATGCATATACAATTGGCACTGCTGCCGTACTTTTAAGACACAGAGTTGAAACATATATAAGCAAAGGTAAAATTATTAACGGTATATACCGTCCAGAGTTGTTCATAAAAATAAAAGAGACGACCAAAAAAACAACGAGTGACACCTACTATTTCAATCACGACAAAAAAGAGATTACGCTTATAGAAGAAAAAACAAAATTAGTAAATAAAATGCAGTTCAATCCCGCTAACTTTGAGCTTATATCAAAAGAGGTAAAAGAGAGTTCAAAAAAAGAGACTTTACTTGACATTTATAAAGATAATGACGTATTAAGTTCGTACCTTAACACTAAAGCAAACTGCAACAAAGAGAAAAAAAGCTACCGTCTTATAGCCTTTGGTGCACATGATGAAAAAAATAGTATCATCCTCTCCTATCTGGAAGATAAAGAAAGGGAGTCTGCGAAGTTAAACTTTTCAGGCAACATTGCAAATATATACAATCTACATGTAGAACCGCTAGATAAAGATGACAGCATAGTTGACGTGCTTATAGCGTTTGACAGTGACGGTCTTTTAAAAGAGGCTTTGATGGATGAGATTTTTTGGGTCGGGAAAATTACCGCTAAAAGAGTTTATCATAAAATCTCAAGCAACTAAAATTTTATATCTCTTTATTAGCTTTTATTTCTTATAATTATACTATTGATAAAGGAGAGTTATGGGAAATATAATATTACTTGCCGTATTAGGCGGTTTTTTTTACTGGATTTTTAAGAGTTATTCAAAATATACGGCTTATTCGCAGGAAGCATTTAAAAATTTTACAATTACAAAAGAGTCTCTGCAAAAGAGTGATTTGGGACTTTTTATAGCACTTGTTGCAAAAGTAGCAAAGGCTGACGGAAAAGTTGATGCTCTTGAAGCTGAACTTATAGGCATAATGTTTGATGATATCTCGGCAGTTTTTCCACAGCCGCAAAAAACAAAAGATATATTAAAAGAGATTTTCAACGAAGAGAAAGACAGAACCGATAATCTGCAAGAAGTTGCTCATGCACTTGGCTCTTCGATTAAAAGGGACAGAGCAAAACAGCATCAGTTTATGGGCTTTTTGATTCAACTTGCTTTTGTTGACGGGGAAGTAAGCAAAGCCGAAGAGGAGATATTGGCATCGATTGCCGAGGCGTTTGAGTTTGACCCGAATGCTTATCATGCTATTTTTGATCAGTTTGAGAAGATGATTCACAACATAAGACCAAAAGCAAACGTAAGCGATGCATACAAACTTTTAGGCGTAAATGAGAGTGACGATATGGACGTGGTAAAAAAAGCTTATCGAAAATTAATAAGAGAGTACCATCCGGACATTATAAAATCTCAAGGCAAAGATGATGCCTATATGCAAGAAGCAACCGCAAAAACGCAGGAGATAAATCAAGCGTATGAGATGATAAAAGCTCATAGAAAGTAACCGCATGAAATTAGTTTTTTTATTATCGTCACTCTGTGCTTTTTCACTATCTTTTGCAGATGATACAGGCTCTTTACTCTTTAATGGAAACTGTATTACATGTCATAAAGAGACAAAGAGCGTATCTGCTCCGTCAATGGTTGAGTTAAGAAAAGTATATAAAGATGCCTTTAGCAATAAAGAAGATTTTGTAAACTACATGTCAAAGTGGGTTGCAAATCCAAAAAGAGAGACCTCTTTGATGGATAAATGGATTAAAAAATATGAGCTAATGCCGCACCTTGGGTTTGATGAAGATACATTAAGAGAGATATCCGCATACATATATGAAACGGATTTTGCAAAAAGAGGCGGAAGATACTGGAGCCACTAATTTTAGTGTCTCTACTTAAGTAAAAAATCTCTCTCCCAAAAAAAGTCTATCCAATCATCTGCTTCATTTACCCAAAAATGTGGTTCATAGATGGATGTTTTTTTATAAAAAAGAGTACACGATACAAACTCAATATCTTTAAATTCGCTACCTAGATGCTCCATAACTGCTTTTAATGTATCGCCGCTGTCTGATATATCATCGACTACAAGAACTTTTTTTACATCTTTAAATTCGCAATTGCCGAATATAGTGATATTTTCTCTCTTTAAGCTTTTGTCATAAAGTTCCGTTCTAATGCTTTGCACCTGACGTATGTTTAACCCCTCGGCCATAGCATGTGAAAGCGTTAATCCCCCTCTTGCTATTGCGACAATTGCTTCAAAGTGTGAATCCTTCACTTTTTTTATCAAGATGTTAGTATCGTTTTTAAAATTTTCATAACTGTAATATTTCATAAAATGCATTGTACAAAAAAACTCTAAAAAAGCCTATGATGCATTAGCAAAAATTTAAGACGCAAAGCACTATAATTACCGATTGATTAAGAATTTTAAAAAAAAGTTTTCTAAAGAATGAAAAATATAGTATTAACATTTACTCTTATTCTGCTTTTTCTAACGGGATGTTCACAAAAAGAGTCAATCGTAGTTCCGGAATCTCAGCTCACAGAAGAGGTAAAACCGCCGGAGGATAAAGAGTTTTCTATTCGCAAAGCGATTGTAGAGAGTGCTATGAAGTATCTGGGTAAAGATGATGGCAAAGATTGTTCAGGGTTTGTTGATTTGGTAAATAGCGATACTAATGAATCTTTCTATAAATCTGACATGTTATATAAATATTTTGATAATGCAAGACGCTCAAAAGCGATTTTTAATATTATGAAAGATGAAGATAAACTAGTAGATAACGATCTCCCACAAATAGGCGATATAGTCTTCTTTGCAGACACTCTTCAAAAAACAAAACGAAAAACCGGCTCATTTAATATTACTCATATTGGCATAGTTGTAGAAGTTGACGAGGATGAGACTATCCATTTTATCCACAATATTCAAGGTAAGAACAAAATTGACAAACTAAATATAAAATTTTCAAACCATCATATAATCTCGGAAAAACAAGTAAACAGCTTTCTTAAGAGATGCCCTAAAAACAGGCAAAAAAGTAAGTGCTTAAGCTCTTTTTTCTTTAGTGCTTATGGTTCTCCTATTGCAAAAAAGAAGATAGAGTTAAGTTATAATGCACCTAAAAAACAGCTTTAATTAGTCAATGCTATTTAAGATTAATAGTGCTAAAATGGCTTTATAAAAATAAGGAGATTACCTATGATTAAAACCGTCTTATCGACCGCATTAGCGGGCTTGCTTTTAATTTCAATATCAGGCTGCGGCAAAGATGTTGAGCTAAAAGATGAAGGGCGAGAGTTCGAGTGTAAACAAGAGGGCGTATCTGCTCCTAGATGGACTTGTATTGCAGAAGTGGCGGATAATTATGCAGGTGTTGGAATCGCCCAAAAAAGTGCGGCAGGAATGGCACACATGAGAAGAGTAGCACTTGCTAACGGTCGTTCAGATTTGGCAGGGCAGATAAAATCTCAAATTCAAGATAAGATAACTATCTACAGCGGTACTACGGGTGTCGGTTCAGGAGAGACCGTAGATCAGTCTGTCGAAGCGGTAACAAAACAGTTGGCAAAAGTAGATTTAGCAGATTCAAAAGCAATAGATACATGGTCATCTCCATCTGGTGCGCTATATCTGCTTGTTGCGGTTTCAAAAAAATCTGCAAACGTACAAATTCAAGATAATATTAAAACAAGCTATCAAAACGACAGAGCATTGTGGCAACAGTTTAAAGCTAAAAATGCACTTGAGAGCATGGAAAAAGATTTTGCTGCAGAATAGTATTTAATAAAACTATCATTAATCATAGATTGCTTCGTCACAAGTTCCTCGCAATGACTCTCATTGTGAGCGAAGCGCGGCAATGCAAAGACATAAAAAGAGAACTTTTTACAAACAATTTCTAATCCTCTCTTATTTCGCTATAATTCCAAATAAACTACAACTTTTCTTCACTTAAACTAAGGTAGCAGCTATGAAAAAAATCGCCATAATAGGTCGTCCGAATGTCGGAAAAAGTTCGCTTTTTAACAGACTCGTCAAAAAAAGAGACGCTATTACGTCCGAGCAAGCAGGAACAACAAGGGATGTAAAAAGACGTCATGTTGTTATCATAAACAAAGAAGCCCTGCTTTTAGATACCGGCGGACTAGACAAAGGGTGTGAGCTTTTTGACCGCATAAAAGAGAAGTCTCTTGAAGCGGCGCATAAAGCAGACATTATCCTTTATATGGTTGATGGAAGAACTATTCCCGAAGATGAGGATAAAAAACTTTTTTATGAACTTCAAACTTTGGGAAAAGACGTAGCTCTTGTCGTAAATAAAATTGATAATGACAAGATGAAAGATAATCTTTGGGATTACTATGAATTTGGAACTGATGCAATTTTCGGTATATCGGTTGCACATAACAGAAGTATAGTTCCTCTTCTTGACTGGATGTATGAAAAAATTCCTGATTCAGATATCATAAAAGAAGAAAACGACGAAGAAGATGATGTAAATATCATTGAAGAAGACGGCAGTGAATATGATTTCTTTGATGAAGATGAGAATGCAGAAGACGAAGATGAAGACGATGACGACGGTTTCTTTTATACGGATGTAAATGAAGAAGATTTTGAAGATGACTCAATATTTGCCCAAAATGACAGAATAAAAGAGTTTAACGAAGAAGATGTTAACCACATAAAAATCTCTATTATCGGTCGTACAAATGTAGGCAAAAGCTCACTTCTAAACGCTCTTTTAGGTGAAGAACGCTCTGTTGTAAGCTCTGTTGCAGGAACTACGATAGACCCGATTGATGAGAGTATAGAGTACAAAGGCAAACAGCTTACTTTTGTAGATACTGCAGGTCTTAGACGTCGCGGCAAAATTGTGGGGATTGAGAAATTTGCTCTCATGAGAACAAAAGAGATGCTTGAAAATTCAAATATGGCACTTGTCGTACTTGATGCAAGCGAACCTCTTTTAGACCTTGACGAAAAAATTGCAGGACTTGTTGACAGTAACCGCCTTGCATGTATTATAGTTTTAAATAAATGGGATATCGCAAACAGAGAAGACTACGACAAAATCATACAAAACGTAAGAGACAGATTTAAGTTTTTGGCTTATGCACCGATTATCACGCTATCTGCAAAATCTCACAAAAGAGTTGACAAGCTTCACGATATGATTTTAGAGATAAACGAAAACTACTCTCAACGTATAAAAACTTCTGAGCTTAACGAGGTGTTGGAAAAAGCTCTTAGACGCCATCAACTGCCTAGTATGCGTGGTCAAGTTATAAGAATATACTACGCAACACAGTATGAGACAAGACCGCCGAAAATCGCTATTGTTATGAATAAACCAAGAGGTCTTCACTTTACGTACAGAAGATATTTGACAAATAAACTAAGAGAATCTTTCAATTTTAGCGGAACGCCTGTTTTATTTAAAGCTAAAAAACGCGGAGAGAAGTAAAAGGAGAAAAACTCCTTTTATATTTAAACTGTTAAAACGGTTTTATAATAACCATAGCTACTATTATAAGCAGTAAAATTGTCGGAACTTCGTTATAAGCTCTAAAAAACTTTCCGCTTTTGTTGCACTCATCTTTTAAAAATTTCTCTCTAAAATACCCGAGTGAAAAAAAATAAGCCATCAAAATAACTACAAAAAATATTTTAACATGTAACCAGCCGTTACCGCTAAAACCAATTTCATATGCAAGATAGCTACCACTTAGAACAGTTGCCCACATGGCAGGAAGACCTATATACTTATAAATCTTCATCTCCATTATTTTTACTACTTTGACAAACCCCTCATTATCCGCATTTTCAGCATGATAAACAAAGAGTCGCGGCATATAAAAAAGTGCCGCAAACCACGAAACAAGAGAGATTATGTGAAACCATACAATCCAGTTGTACATGTTATACTTCTGCTGTTTCCATATCTTTTATTGAAGCGCCTTGATGAGAAATCACTTTGTCATGTAAACGGCGAAGTGCTTTTGTCGCTCTGTCAATTGCCAAATCAATTGCCGTATCTAAATCTTCATCACCTTGATTTATAACAACAGGTTGTGCATGTGCAATATGAATATCAAACTCTACCGAAACACCATTTTTCTCTTTTTTAAGATTCACGTTTACAGTAGTAATGTCAAGTGAATATTTTTTAAACGCTTCAATAGCCACCTCTATATGAGATCTTGTATTTGCGTGAAGAGTAACATCTTTTGCATGAATTTGTACATTCATTTTTTATCCTTTATTTTAATAGTTTTATTTACTATATGTAGCCCAATAATAGCGAAATAAAGCTAAAAAATGTATAATACGAAAGTTAATTAACTATAATTTTTGGAGTATATTTATGAGAGTTTTGACAGGAATTCAGCCATCTGGAGATTTACATATAGGAAACTATTTCGGTTCTATAAAGCAGATGGTAGATGCTCAAGCAGACAGTCAGACGTTTGCTTTTATTGCCAACTATCACGCAATGACAAGCGGCGGCAAAGATTTGTCAAAACTAACTATGCAGTGTGCAACGGACTTTTTAGCACTCGGTATCGACCCTGACAAATCTGTTTTCTGGGTTCAGTCGGATGTTAAAGAGGTGCTTGAGCTATACTGGATTTTATCTTCATTTACACCGATGGGTCTGCTTGAGCGCGCTCACAGCTACAAAGATAAAACGGCTAAAGGCATTGCGGCAAATCATTCACTTTTTTCTTATCCTGTTTTAATGGCGGCAGATATTTTACTCTTTAACTCCGAAGTAGTTCCCGTAGGAAAAGACCAGATTCAACATGTAGAAATAGCAAGAGACATAGCTATAAAGTTTAACAACCAATACGGTGACATCTTGACTATCCCAGAATTTCGTGTTCAAGAAGAAGTTCAAACAGTTCCGGGAATTGACGGGCAAAAAATGTCTAAAAGCTACGGAAATATAGTAAATATCTTCGGCGAAGAGAAAGCTCAAATGAAAACAATCAAAAAGATTGTAACCGAAAATGTAGCGCTAGAAGAGCCAAAAGAGTACGAGACATGTAATGTTTACAATATGGCAAAACTCTTTTTAGAAGGCGACAACTTAATAGCACTTCAAGATAGATACAAAAGAGGCGGCGAAGGTCACGGGCATTTTAAAATCTACCTCGGCGAAGTGATGTGGGAGTACTTTAGAGAGTTTAGAGAAAAAAGAGAGTACTTCGAAGCACATCAAGACGAAGTGAGAGATATCTTAAAAGCGGGAGCTTCTAAGGCTAGGGAAATTGCACTTCCGACAATCGAAAAAATTAGAAGCGTTACAGGAATAAGTTACTAACCTCTTTTATCATCGGCAAGGATAAATCCTTGCTCCCCAATATTATTGATTTTCTATAACTCCAAAAGTCATTTTTTACTTACATGTTATTTTCTTTGTTTAAGCTACATCGTGTTTGTTATGTAGTTTTTTTAACAATTAACAAACATTTTTGTATGTTATTTCTCTATATGACATTTAACACACACTATATCTTTAAGAATAATATGTATTTTTTTTCGTAATATAAAGAAATATTGTAAATAGTCATATTTTTTACTAAATTTTAATAATTAACACACATTTAACATGTAAGTTATTTTTATTTTTTTAAGTTACTATGTATATAATGTGTATGAATAAATAGTTATACCTTCAATCCAATCAAAAAAACAGGAGACAGAAATGGCAAACTTCAAAGATGGCGTGATTAGAGACGGGAATTCACTTGGTGCTGGTCAAGCACTTGGAAATATCAAAGATGGAATCATTCGAAATGGATCATCCAAGGGAGCAGGAAGTGCCTTGGGAAATGTAAAGGATGGCATTATCCGCGATGGCTCATCAAAAGGTGCTGGAAAAGCTATATTGAATGTCAAAGGAGACACCGTTCGTGATGGTTCTTCTCTTGGAGCAGGCAAAACTATCGGAAAAATTAGCGATTTTACAATCAAAGGCATGGAACGTGAGCTAGATGCTGAGATCGTTGCCACTTACCATTTCCTAATTAAAAAGATCGTTTAACAGGGTATAACAAATCAGTGGAGCCAACACTCTCTTCACTCTTCCGATAAGTCTAACGAAAGCTACGCTTTCTTATACTTATCTCTGAGTTTCGCTCAGCACTGCCGTTAGTCAACAAAATATAAAGGTAAAACATGCCAATACAACAAGATTTTCTTGCTTATCATAAGTCAATTGGTGAAGAACTTAAAACTTCAGAAAAAAGAGTTAGAAACTTAATAGGAAAATCTCATTGGCTTACAGATGGGGAACATAAAGAAAGTATTCTAAGAAAAGTAATGAATGATTTTTTACCAGAAATATATAGAGTTGGCACTGGTTTTGTTTGCTATCCAAGCTCAACTAATAATGGAGAAAAAAATTCAGGTCAAATAGATATTCTAATTACTTCGAAATTCAACCCAACTTTATATAAAAGTGGCGAACTTCATTTTGTGACACCAGAATGTGCTAATGCCATTGTTGAAGTAAAAACAAAACTGTCAAATGGTGAAAGCATAAAATCCGTATTAGCAAAACTAAGTAAAGAAGTAAAAGGTATTCGTGAAAATTCAGGGGATAGACAAAAGTGTTGGGCAGGACTCTTTGTTTATAATAAAGGTAGTATTAGAGAAGAAGAAGTTCTGCAAATACTTCAAGAAATAGCCAATAATGATATTAATAGTATTATAAATTGTGTATCAATTGGCGAAAACATGTTTATTAGATTTTGGGAAAGTGGTCATCCCTTAGCTAATCTAGGTCACGATCCCATATGGCATTCCTACGAAATTAAAAAATTATCTCATGCATATTTCATAAGTAATTTGGTGGCATATTTATCAACAAGTTTTACTCAAAATGCTTCTGATGCTTGGTTCCCAATCCATAATACAAAAGAGCGCTACAGAATGTATTATGCAAAATTATCAGAAACAGAAGTTCATAATTTTATTTAGAACCTCCAAGACTAACAAGTACTTGGAGAGGAATAGTTCCCCCTACGGTGAAACTATTCCTCAAGATTAACGTTATACACAAAAGGTTCAAATATGCAAAATGAAAAATATAAAAGATTAATTGAAATCATTAATCAAAATGAAATTACAGCTCAAGAAGTAACAGAAGCTAATGATTTATTGGTCAGTTTTAATACAAATGAATTAAACACTGTAGATTATAAAGCAATAGAAAACTTTATTGTAGCAACAAATATGTCCACAAAAAGGGAAGGACAATTTGATAGTTTAACAACAATCATAGACTTTGTTAGAGGCGAAAACTAGTAAAGTATAACAAAACGCAGGAGCCAATAGTTTACCCTAACGGGAAAACTATTGCTCTCCTCAACCGTTATGTTACAAGTGAATTAAATTCATATAACAAATATTAGGAGTATATTATCGCTATTGAAATATCTGATAGATTAATACCTGATGCAGTAAGTTTTGGGGAAAGAGTAATTGACAAAATTAAAGAATTTGCTTCTGATGATATTTATATCACAGATAAAAAACTCATATTCTATTGGTACCGAGATAAGGACTTTATTGCATATGTTTCATCAAAGAATATGACATGTGATGTAATTAATATATCTTATGGTGTAACCATTGATATTATTCAGAATGCTATTGGTTTTAGTAATGAATGGCACAATAATGGACTCGATTTTTATAAAAAGGTTTTTTGTGATGAACAAGAGAATGAAAGTCATTTCATTCCAAATGAGTTAGCACCTGCAGAATCATATATTCCTTATTTTGAAAATTCACTTTCTTGGGTATACTTACATGAACAAGCACACCTTTTACAATGTCATGGAGCTATATATTCCGAATTTTCAGACACAAAGAAAGAAAACAATATTTCAGAGTGGTATGAAAGTCAAAAAAGTAGTGATAATAATAATCAACAAATTTCTTCTCATGATGCTTCTATAAAACATGCATGTGAATTATCTGCAGATTATGAAGCCACATATTTAATTATTGAATTCCTTAAAAAAGATGCTATTATCAAATGTTCAACTCTCTGGAACTTATCTGCAGGATTAAATTATTTATTTTTTTATTTTCATGGAAAACAGAATAAATATCATGATGGAAAAGTCTCTGGTACTCATCCTAATCCAACAGTAAGAATGAGATTTTTATATTTTCAATTAATAGAAATATTTAAAAATCCTAATATGAAAAAACACTTCGAAGAAGGCAAGACTTTTCAAGATTATGAAAAAGCGATTAAGTATTCCCTTCTTGTATCATTAATATATTATGAAGAAAAGTATAATGATTTAGAGGGGGTTTCAGTGTTTATGAATTTATTTTTTGATGCTGAGAGTAAAGATTCAAAGAAATATATAGATATCATTGCTGATGTGTGGAATAAAATTAGACCTTCTGTTGTATCCAAGTATTTTGGAAAAAATAGCGATGGGATACTCCCCGAGTTTCAATAGTGTATTACTTAAATTATTATTGATTGCAGTTGAAGTTTTAAGGACATATAGAACAAGATAACATAACAAAAGTGCTGAGCGAGTTCTTGTTACCCTCGCCTTCGGCTTCGGATAACAAGTCGCTGGAGCGAACACTCTCTTCACTCTTCCGATAAGTCCAACGAAAGCTACGCTTTCTTATACTTATCTCTGAGTTTCGCTCAGCACTGCCATTATCTTAAAAAAATATCACTAAAGTATTTACTGAAACTAAATCTGATATAATTTATGAAAACTTAAAGAGAAGATATGACAATAAAAGAAGCAATATTAAAAAGCCTTGAAGATTTAAATATCTTTGAAAATTTTATAGAGCTGACTGAGCAAATTGATGAAGATGAGGAGATATAACAATGAATAAACAAAATATATTAAACTATTTAAAATCAAATCAAGAATATTATCATAATCAATTCGGAATACAATTTATCGGTCTGTTCGGTTCCTTTGCCAGAGATGAAGCAAATGATAATAGTGATATAGACATTTTATATAAAATTGAAAAAGATAAAAAATTATCAATGTTTAAATATCTTAAATTAACGAAACAACTTGAAGATTTTTTTCATAAAAAAATTGATTTGGTCAGAGATGAGACATTAAAACCACAAATAAAAAGCTATATTCAAAAGGATATCAGCTATGTTTAAAAGCAATAGAGATTATAAGCTTTATATTGAAGACATAAAAAATGAATGCAAAAATATTAAAAAGTTTGTTGAAAATGTTACCTATGAAGAGTTTACAGAAAATCTTGAAAAGGTTTATGCCGTTGCAAAAGCTTTTGAAAATATCGGAGAAGCAGTAAAAAATATTCCAAAAGAACTTACAGATGAATACCCTGAAATTCCATGGAGTGAAATAGCTAAAATGAGAGATGTTTTAACTCATCACTATTTTGGAGTAGATGACAAGGTTTTATGGGATACTTTGGGAGAGGATTTTGATGAATTTGAAAAAGCTATCAATGATATGATAAATAAACTGGATAAAAAGTCTTAGCACTGAATAGATAAATCTATAAGTGAAGTCAGTCGCTATATTTCATTCTTTACAATGAAAGTATAATTTTATACATAAAATGAGGTTGCATGAAATTTGAATATGATGAAAACAAAAACCAAATCCATAAAGAAAAACATGGTATTGATTTCGTAGATACAGAAAAAAATATGAAAAAGATAACAGCCAAAGAGTTTGATAAAAAGTTTGATAACGGTGAAGACATTAATGAGCATTTAAATTTCTCATCTGCAATAAGACTTAAAGATGTAAAAAAACTAAAAACTTACAAAAAGCAGTATTGACTCCCATCAATCGCCAAAAACCCTAAAAAAGCTATCATTCGCTAAAACTTAATCAGGATAGCTTACATGTCAAATATAAAAGAGTTCTTGACAAACGACCACAGAGAGTGCGACGAAACGTTTGCCCAGATGGAAGATGCCGTTGCAAACAACAATGATGAAGTACTTTTAAAGTTTGAGAAGTTTTACGATGATTTGAACAATCATTTCAGTATGGAAGAGATAGTGCTGTTTCAGGCGTTGGCTCAAGTAAGCGATATAAAAAATAATCCCGCAAAACTTATGGAGATGGAGCATGAGCAGATGAGAGAGCTTTTATCTAAAATGAGAAACGCTCTTGAACAAAAGGACAAAGACAGATTTTTCTCGGCTTCCGAGACACTGATGATACTTATGCAGCAGCACAATATGAAAGAGGAGCAGATACTCTACACTTTGGCACAGCAGCACCTAGAAGATGATGCCGAGCATCTCATATCAAGAATGAGAAGCGTAGTCTATTAACAGACTATCTTTGTCTATCCAGCCAGACCATAAGTCCTTTTTGGGCATGAAGTCTATTTTCTGCTTCATTAAAAACTATTTCAGAGTGTTTTTCAAAAACTTCTTCGCTTACTTCCAAGCCTCTATAAGCAGGAAGGCAGTGAAGAAAATGAGCATCTTTTGCCGCCAACGACATCATTTTATCATCAACCATAAAACCTTTAAATATTTTTATGCGCTGCTCTTTTTCTTCTTCTTGCCCCATAGACGTCCAAGTGTCTGTTGTTACAACAGTCGCACCTTTTACCGCTTCCATCGGGTCGTTCATAGTTTTTATAATCGCACCGCTATCTTTGGCAATATGTAGCGCTTGACTTAAAATATCAGGATTTACTTCATACCCTTTTGGAGTAGCAATTCTTAGCTCAAACCCTAGTTTTGCGGCAAGCATGAGCCAAGAGTGAGTCATATTGTTTCCGTCACCCACATAAGCGGCAACAATATTTTTATCAACTCCATACTCAACCAAAGTCATATAATCCGCCAAAAGCTGTACTGGATGATACGAATCCGTCAGCCCGTTTATAACAGGTACTTTTGAGTAGCGTGCAAACTCTTCTACCATAGAGTGCTCAAAAGTTCTTATCATGACCATGTCGCACATACTTGAAATGACGCGAGCAGTATCTTTTACAGGCTCTCCGCGACCCAAATGAATATCTCTGTTTGATAAAAATAGAGCATGACCGCCAAGCTGAAACATTCCTACTTCAAAACTGACTCTTGTTCTTGTAGAGCTTTTTTCAAATATCATTCCAAGAGTCTGATTTTCTAACTCTTTTTTATATACTTTTGATGCAAGATTTTTTTTAATATCAAGCCCGATATCGATTATCTCTAAAATCTCTTCTTTAGTAAAGTCTTTTAGTGTTAAAAAATGTCTCAAAGTATTCCCCAAATTTTTAAATAAGCCGTAAGTTTATAGTAATTTCCTTTAAAATTACTTTTGTAACATCTTTGCAACTTCTTTTGCATGATAAGAGATGATTATATCAGCACCCGCTCTTTTAAAACTAACCATAGTTTCCATAACTACTCTATTATAATCGATTAAGTTGTTCATCCCTGCAAATTTTAGCATCGCATACTCGCCGCTTACGTTATAAACAGCCATAGGAAGAGAAGTATTGTCTTTTATATCTCTTATTATATCAAGGTAAGCAAGAGCAGGTTTTACCATCAGTATATCCGCACCCTGAAGCTCATCGGATTTACTCTCGGCTATTGCCTCTCTTCTGTTTGCAGGGTCCATTTGGTAAGTTGCGCGGTCGCCGAAACTAGGTGTTGACTCTGCAACGTCGCGAAACGGTCCGTAATAGCCTGAAGCAAATTTTGTCGAATAGCTCATAATCGGAAGATTTACATACCCTGCGCTATCAAGAGCTTCTCTTAACGTTTGTATAATTCCGTCCATCATACCCGAAGGTGCTATCATATCGGCACCTGCTTTTGCATGTACGATAGCTTGTTGTGCGGATATTTTTAGCGTTGCATCGTTGTTTACGGTTTCTAATTTTTCATCGATAATACCGCAGTGTCCGTGATCGGTATATTCGCAAAAACATAGATCCGTAACAACAAACATATCGGGATGAGCCTCTTTTACGGCGCGAATAGCTTTTGCGATTATCCCATGTTCACACAAAGAGTCTGAACCGATGGAATCTTTTACATCAGGGATTCCAAAAAGTATAATTGCGTAAAGCCCCAGTTTTTTAAGCTCTTCGCACTCTTTTAAAACTTCATCGATACTCATCTGAAAAACACCCGGCATTGAAGCCACTTCTGTTTTAATACCTTCTCCAGAACGGACAAAAAGCGGGTAAATAAAATCATTTACACTTACACTTGTCTCTCTTACAAGTGTGCGAAGATGACTATTTAGACGAGTTCTACGAAATCTTTGAAACATTATTAAACCTTTTTAGCTATAATTTTGAAAAAATATTTTACCGTTTTAAAGTTAAAATTAGGGTACGTTAATTGAACATAAAAATTTCAGAAATAGCAAATTTGCCGTCAAGATTCGGTGATTTTAAAGTAAAAGCTTTCAAAGAGGGAAACAAAGAGCATCTTGTGATTTTCAAAGAAAAACTAGATGAAATCCCCATTGTAAGAGTTCACTCGGAGTGTTTGACGGGAGATGCTATAGGCAGTCTAAAGTGCGATTGCAGAGATCAGCTAGAACACGCACTTACGCTGGCTTCTAAAACTAACGGTATGGTTATCTATCTAAGACAAGAGGGGCGAAATATCGGTCTTTTAAATAAGATAAACGCTTATGCCCTGCAAGATAAAGGCTTAAATACGATAGAAGCGAACCATCAGCTAGGGTTTGCGGCGGATGAGCGAACCTATGAGATGGTAACGTTTATACTTCATCATTTTAACATACATAAAATAAAGCTTCTTACAAACAATCCAAAAAAGATAGACTCGCTTAGCGACATAGAGATTGTCGAGAGAATTCCTATCATTATGAAATCAAACCCGCATAATGAAGCCTATTTGAATGTAAAAAAAGATGAAATGGGACATCTGCTTTAATATAAAGGATATCGGTGAATTTAAAAACCGCATTTACTCAGCATAATATAGATTTGCCTGATAATTTTTTTGAAAATATCGCAAAGTATAAAGAGCATCTATTTAAATGGAATAAAATCCACAACCTCACAGGTGCAAAAGATGAAAAAACTATTGATGAATTTATATACGATGCCGCTTTTCCTATCAGCTTTTTGCCAAAGTGCGAAAAACTTTTAGACATAGGAACGGGGGCAGGATTTCCCGGTCTTATTCTTGCGATGGGTCTTCCTGATGTAAAAGTTACTCTTGTCGAACCGCTACAAAAACGAGCAAGTTTTTTGCAGTTTATAAAAGCGGATTTGGGGCTTAAAAATGTCACTGTTGTTAAAAAACGCGTTGAAGAGATGGATAGCGAAATTTTTGATATCGTCACATCAAGAGCAGTAACAGATACAGATATGCTTCTTGAGCTAAGTAAAAACTTTCGCGATGAGAACTCAAAACTTCTTTTTTATAAAGGAGAAAGAGTTTACGATGAAGTTCCTTCTAATATAAAACATAGAATAATACAGGCTAAAAACAGGCACTATTTACTTATCGGAGAAAATATATGATATTAAAACTACTACTTGTTATCGGTGTTATTGCTGTTGTTTATTTTATATTTATAAAGAAAAAACCATCGGACAAAATCTCTAAAAATGAAGAACAAAGCAGTGAAATGGTTGAATGCGCTACATGTAAAGTTTACTGCGAATTAGACGATGCTATACTAAGCGGAAGTAAATACTACTGCTCAAAAGAGTGTCTAGAGAAAGTAAAATGATATTTTTTGGACACAGATTTTTAAAAAGTAAAAATTTCTACCACATATCAAGCATTGACTCTATAGTTCACACGCCGCCCTCTTCTACCTTATATATAGAATTTTGCGAAAATAATTTAGACATAATAAATCATGCCGTTTTAAACTCTATACAAACAGCTCTACATGTAAAAAACATAACCGAAATTTTATACGCTTCATCACTCGGCGCATCTTTTATAATCGTAGAAAAAGAGCTTGCAAAAACTGCTCAAAACATTGCCGAAACTTATCTTTTTGATGCAAAAATATTAATCCGTATAGAAGAAGAGGATGAGATTGAAGAGTTGGCTCTTTTAGGAGTTGACGGTGTGATTTTCTCAAATGCCGTCATAAAAATAAGTTCTTAGTAACAATTGAGAGATTTTTAGTTACAATTGGCTAAATAAACTTTAAAGCAGTTAGTTACATGTACAAATTAAACAGCAAGATATTGAAGTTGATACCTGTCATTTTTTTACTTGTTGCAACTATTAAAGTAACATATACATATTTTGAGATAAAAAATAGAGAAGCCGATTTTGCTAAAAAAGAGGCTGAAGTTTTAAATAGTTACGCTATTGAAAACAGAGTCTATTATCAAAAACTTTTTTTAGACGGCACGTTAAATATAAGTGAGAAAACGCTCTCCGCACTTCCTGCTTTTAGTTCACATATAATTTCAGACAATTTTTCAAAAAACAATCCGCTAAATATTACCGTAAGAACAGTATCCGACCGTGCAAGAAACAGTAAAAATCAAGCAAATGCCGATGAGATGAAAGCTATAGAGTTTTTTAAAAAGAACTTAGAAGAGGAGAGATATTTTAGTGATGAAAATAGCAAATTGTATCAATTTGGAAGTGTTCTGAGAGTAGAACCGATATGTCTCAAATGTCATGGCGATAAAAATGATGCTCCATCTTTTATACAAAGCAGATACAACGAAGCCTATGGTTATAAACTAGGCGAAGTTCGTGGAATAATCAGCATACAAATTCCGACAAAAAATTTAAATAGCTACTTTTTTAAAAACTTCATCAAATCTATATTTTATGATTTGTTTATTTTTCTTCTGCTCTTTCTTGGAGTTTCATATCTCACAAGAGAGTCTAAAGCATTAAACATCTCTCTTGAAGAGAAGATAAAAGCAAAAACAAAAGAGTTAAAAGATTCGTTTTTTTACGAGAGATTGACAGGTCTGCCAAACAGATTGAAACTTATAGATGATATCGAACAAAATAAAAACTCCAAATTTTCTCACTTGGCACTTATTAATATAGACTCTTTTAAAGATATAAACGACCTTTACGGTTACGAAGTTGGGGATGAGCTTTTGATAGAGATATCAAAACAGGTAGAAGAATTTTGCAGTGGCGGAAACTATGTTTATAAATTTCCAAATGATGAATTTGCAATTTTTACAACCTCAGAAATATCTGAAGATACATTTTACAAAACTATCAAAAATCTTATCGACAAGATTAGCGAAGCTAAGTTTGAGATAGCAAATCAATCTATCTTTGTATCATTTAGCTGCGGTATAGCTTCAAACAAAATACCTCTTTTAATCAAAGCAAACTCTGCTTTGCAAATTGCTAAAAAACACTCAAAAAATATTGTTGTTTATCACAGTTCGTTTGATGCAAAAGAGAAAATTACAAAAAACATCGACGCTCTGCTACTTCTAAAAGATGCTATTTTACATGACTGGATAACGCCATATTATCAACCTATTTACAATACTAGAACAAAAAAAATAGAGAAGTACGAATCACTTGCAAGAATAGTTACTGACGATGGAAGAGTAATAGCTCCTTTTGCTTTTTTGGATATTTCCGTAAAATCTAAACTCTATCCTGAAATAACAAGAGCTATGATTAGAAAATCGTTTGAATTTTTCAAAGATAAAAATTTTGAATTTTCAATTAACATTTCAATCGCTGATATACAAAACCCTGATACTGTAAAGTTTATAGCAAATAAACTTCAAGAGTTTAACCAGTCCCAAAGAGTGGTTTTTGAGATTTTAGAAGGCGATAAAATAGAAAACTACGAAGAGATTAAAAGCTTTATAAAAGATGTAAAAAAATACGGTTGTAAAATAGCCATAGATGATTTTGGAAGCGGTTATTCGAATTTTTCGCATATTTTAGAATTAAATGTTGATTTTCTAAAAATCGATTCATCTTTAGTCAAGTTTGTCACTACGGATGAAAACTCAAGAGTAGTTGTAAAAACAATTATCAATTTTGCTTCAAATTTAGGGCTAAGGACAATTGCCGAATATGTTGAAGACAAAGATGCCTTAGATTTACTGGAAAAAATGGGAGTTGATTTTGTTCAAGGTTATTATATAGGCAGACCAGAAAAAGAGCTTGTAAATTACCAATAAAATAAAGTTAATTGATTGACTTTATGATTTCCTTATTGTATTATCACAATACAATTTTATTTTAAGGGATACTTTATGAATACTTCTACCCTACAAAATGTTGCTCTCTCAAACTTATTGCAAATTATACTTTTTGTTGTAGGCTTTTTTATAGAAATTTTTCTATTTGGTTCTTCATTTATTGTTATCGCTATGATAGCCGTTCATATAGGACTTGCGTTGTATCTGCGTTCACAATTAATGATTGTAAAACAATCTATCGAAGAGGTTACCGTTACGATAACCAAAGCATCCGCAGGAGATATGGACGGTCTCGCTCCTGTTATCGGTCTAGGTGAAATTAAAAAACTAGGAGAAGAGTTCAACTCTCTACTTTTTCAAGCAAGATACTACATGCAAGAGACTACGAAAGCCATTGATGAGGCGGCAGATATAAACACTTCTTACTATGCTAAAACGGACAATTTAAATCCTACTTTAACATCAGCAGCCGAGGCTATAAACAGATCGGTTAAAGACATTGAGAGAGGCTATAAACTTCAGATTCGCGGTAACTTTACTCAAAAACTTCATGACTTAGGCGGTGGAATTGCTCACAGCTTGAAAGTTATTCAAGACAACCTGCTTAGCAACTCTAAAGAGATAGATACTATCTCAAATTTATCACAAAGTACAGCAACTGAAGCTAGCAACAGTATAAATTCTATGAATGATGTTATGAACCAATTTCATGAACTTATAGAAAAAATAGATATGACTCATCAAAGTATAGGCGGATTAACAGAACGCTCAAATGAGATTTCCGTTATAGCAGACCTTATAAAAGATATTGCAGAACAGACAAATCTTTTAGCACTAAATGCAGCTATTGAAGCGGCTCGTGCGGGAGAGCACGGACGCGGATTTGCCGTTGTTGCGGATGAAGTACGTAAACTTGCAGAGAGAACTCAAAAAGCTACACAAGAGATATCTATAACTATATCTTCTCTTCAACAAGAGACACAAGAGATAGAGGGCAGTTCTCAAGATATGTCAAATATTGCTCAAGACGCATCTCAAACAATCAACGTATTTGCAAATACGCTTGAAAATTTTCATACAAATGCCAAAAACTCTGCCGATTATGCGGCTTACATACGAGATTCACTATTTATGGTACTTGTTAAAATTGACCATATTCTCTTTAAATCAAATGCTTATGCTTCCGTTGTCGGGGAAAAAAGCGTATCTGCTTTTTCAGACCACAAAAGCTGCCGTCTCGGCAAGTGGTATCTTGGTACCGGCAAAGATACTTACGGTCATACGAATAACTATAAATTTATCGATGAACCGCACTCAAAAGTACATGACAATGCTCTAAAAAATATAAAATATGTTGAAAATTCGACTGCTATGGATCCAAAAAATGAGAAAGATATTATTCAAAATTTTGAGGCTATGGAAGAGGAGAGTTCAAAACTCTTCAAGGTTCTTGACAGCATAGTCGAAGAGCTTGACCCTACAAAGAAAAAAAGATAGAGAGTTAAACTATCTCTCTATTCAAATCTGCCTTTAGAGACGTTAGCACTTCATAGCTTATTGTTTTGGCGTATGAAGCAGCCTCTCTTGCATCATTAAAAACTAAGATTTCATCTTTGTCGCTTACAAAAGAGCTGTTGTCCATAGAGATTCTGCCTGATAACTCTATACCGTGCGGGGTTTTATAACCGTTTGCACAAGCTCTTAAAAAACCGTCTCCGTAACCAAAATTGTAATTACTTATAACGCAAACGCACTCCTCTTTAGCTTCAAAGTCGCCGCCATACCCTACTCTATGACCTTGCTTAACTTCTCTTGAGGAAATTCTATTTGCCCATAGAGATAAAACAGGTTTGAACTTTTCTACATGTAGTGCATTTGGAAGTTTCATACAACCATAAGCCGCAATTCCTACTCTTGCCATATCTTCATCAAAATTAGTCCATCTAAAAAGCGCCGCAGAATTTGAGGAGTGAAATCTAAGTTCGCTAAAACCAAACTCTTTTGCAAGTACGCGTGATTTTTCTTTTACTTTTTTAAAATTTTCCCTCTGCCAAAACCACTCGCTTGTAAATTCGTCTGCGCTTCTATGATGAGTAAAAACGGCCTCTAGCAAAAGCTCTGCCTCTTTTATTTTTAAAAATGCCGCTTCAAGCTCATCCATAGCTATACCGTTACGGTGCATTCCCGTATCTACTTTCAGCTCTACTTTTGTACCTTTTGGGAACTCTTTAATGCTTTTTATATCATTTATCGTATATCTGATTTTTTCATTTTCACATGTAGTGTTATCCGCCAAAACTAAAATATACTCAAAAAAGCTCTCTACTTTTTGTGCCTCTTTACATGTACGCACAACCGCTTTTTTCACGCCGTACTCTTTTGCCAAAGTTGCCATCTCCAAAAGACCGTGTCCGTATGCATTATCTTTTAAAACTAGTGCGATTTTATCTACGCTTTTGGTACGATTTGCAATAATGTCGAGATTATTAAAAAAATTATTTTTATTTAAAGTTATATAAGCCATGGGGGAATTATACCAGATGAAAAGATTGATTGCAGAGTTTGAGGAACAAAGTTTTACCCAAATTATTTTCCCTCATGAAAAGAGTGATTGGGTTGATTATTTGGATGAAGCACAGGATACTTTTGTAAATATTATCAATGCAATTATCAAATACCAGAAGTGTCTTGTAGTTTGTGACAATGTAGAAAAAGTAAAAAGCAGATTTAGCAAAAATGAAAATCTTTACTTTGTAGAGTATGAGACAAACGACACTTGGGCGAGGGATTGTTCTGTTCTTTGTATTGAAGATGAAAAAAATATCAAACTGCTTGATTTTATATTTACGGGCTGGGGTGGAAAATTTGAAGCTTCAAAAGACAATGCCATGAGTAATGCCATCAAAAAATGCTATGACAAAGAGCTTTTACATGTAGATTTGATTTTAGAAGGCGGAGGAGTTGAGAGTAACGGTGTTGATACGATTTTAACAACTTCGGAGTGTATGCTGAACAAAAACAGAAATGCCTCTCTTGATAAAGAGCAAATGACGAAAAAGCTTCAAGACGAGTTTGGAATGAGCAAAATCTTATACCTAAATCACGGCTATCTTGCGGGCGATGATACTGATTCACATGTAGATACTCTGGCTAGATTTATAGATGAAAAAAGTATCATGTACGTAAAATGCGACGATGAAAAAGATGAACACTTTCATGAACTTAAACTTATGGAAGAGGAGCTTGAAGCTCTATCAAGGGAGCATGATTTTAAACTTATCGCTCTTCCTATGAGCAGTGCATGTTACTTTGAAGATGAGAGACTTCCTGCAACTTATGCCAACTTTTTATTTGTAAACGGCGCGGTTTTAGTTCCTACTTACGGAGTTAAAGAGGATGAAGAAGCACTAGAGATTTTTAGAAAAACTTTTCCCTCAAGAGATATAGTCGGCATAAACTGCTTTAGTCTGATAAAACAGCACGGTTCACTTCACTGCGTTACTATGAACTTTGCCGCTGGAGTTAACATCACTGTTTGATGATTGCTCCTCTTGGTTTAAAATAGCAAACCCGCTATACATCAAATAAGCCGAGAGGCTTAAACCAAAAATTATCAAAACTATTTTTTTTATTTTCTCTATTTTACTCATACCGAAATTTTATCATAATTATTTTTTCTTAACACTATTGTAACACTAAGCTTATATAATTTTTTAATTTTAAAAATTAAGGATAGTTATAAGATGTATAGAAAAATTATTCCATTATCATTAGCTGTTGTAACGGTTATACAAGCAAATGAGATTGAGCTGCCAAAGATAAACGTTCAGTCAACTAAAATAACAGAAGTTAGTCAAAATGCCCAAATTTCTGCAGATTTGGCACAAGCGTTAAGCTCAAGCGTTCCTAGCATAGATATGAATCGCAGAAGCGGGATTGCAAACGACATCTATATCCGCGGACAAAAAAGAGACAACATTTCCGTAGAAGTTGACGGAACAAAAGTTTGCGGCGCATGTCCAAACAGAATGGATCCGCCTGTTTCTCACATCTTGGCAAACCAAATCGATGAAGTAGAAGTAATCGAAGGTCCTTACGATGTTGAAACATTTGGGACAATGAGCGGCGGACTAAAAATCACAACTAAAAAACCTACAGAAGATGTACACGGTGAAGCAAATTTCGGCGTGGGAAGCTGGGGTTATAAAAAAATCGGCGCAACACTAAGTGGCGGAACAGACACTGTTCGCGCACTAGTAAGTGCGTCTCGTGAATCAAGCGGACAGTATAAAGACGGCGACGGCAACACAATCGCAGACCAAATCGACAACTACGCACTTATAAATCCATCGGCGGCAGGAACTAAATTTAAATCAGAGTTCCATGATATGGATGCTTATACTAAAAGAAGCATTATGTCTAAAATATATATTGATGTTGCAGACAATCAAGAGCTTCGCCTAAGCTATACGGGTAACAGAAGCGATGATGTACTTTACGGAAACTCTAAAATGGACGCTCTGTATGACGATTCTAATATATACAGCGTAGAGTATGATATTAAAGATATTAACGATGTTTATAAAAATATAAACTTGCAATACTACCACTCTGACGTTGACCATCCTATGGCTACGACATACAGAATGTCTTCAAACATGGCATCGATGAACAACACTAGTCATCTAACGACAAGCATGGACGGGGTTAAACTAAAAAACAGTTTTGATTTAGATAGCTATAAACTTTTAGTAGGACTTGATGCAAGCCAGAGAAATTGGGACGGAAACTATTACAATACTACAACTAAAATTCCTCTTGCTCAATCAAAAAGCATTAATGATTCTACGACTAAAAATGCGGCAATATTTACAAAACTAGAAAAAACTTTCGGTTCATTTGATGTAACTGCGGGTGCTAGATATGACTCGACGGATATAGAAAACGGCGGCGCATTGGCGTCAAACAGCTACAGTGCCTTAAATGCAAATATCGTAACTTCATACAATATCGATAATAGTTCAAGAGCATTTTTAGGTTTTGGACAAGCTTCGCGCGTTCCTGATGCAAGAGAGCTATATTTTTACAGTTCAAACGGCACTCTTTTGGGTACGACTAATTTAGAGCAAACAAAAAACAGAGAAATCGACTTAGGGTATGAGACAAGCAATGATACGATGAAGTTTAAAGTCAAAACATTTTACTCAATCTTAAAAGATTATATCTATCTTAAAAAAGATGTTGCAGTTAATGCATTTCAAAATATTGATGCTAAAGTTTACGGAGCAGAATTAAGCGCTTCTTACTACGCAAGCGATGATATTATCGTTGATGCAGGGTTATCTTATAAAGTTGGTAAAAAAGATGAGGCTCTTGCTGGACAAACAGATAGAGATTTGGCAGATATGGCACCTCTTAGAGCAAACGTAGCATTAAACTACGAGTATGCAAACAAAAGCGTAGCTACATTTGAGATGCAAGCTTCCGATAACTGGAACAATATAGACTCGGATAACGGCGAGCAAGAACTCGGCGGATGGGCAATTTTCAACCTAAAAGCAAAACATGCAGTTAACAAAAACGTTGACTTTACTCTGGGCGTAAACAATATGTTTGACCAAACTTATGCTATGAACAACAGCTATGTTGACTTAACCCTTATCACCGTCGGCGGTGCATCTGATGTTATGCTTATGAACGAACCGGGAAGATATATCTACACGAACCTTACGGTAAAATTCTAACACTCCACACACCTTTTATTTCTACATGTACTTTACATGTGGAGATAAACCATAGAGAATTATTCACGCCAATTCAAATTTAAAGTGCAACACTTATAAAATTTACGCAAATAGCAGAAGGATACCAAGCAAAAGTATAAGTGTAAGACTTGCATATTCCAAATACTTTTTGAGGCGCGAGGAACTTTGCGCTGTTTTTCTGCGGATTGCTACGCTTAAGAGAGCCGAGAAAAAGATGATAGTACTCATACCAAGACTCATAACAAGTGCAGATAAAAATCCGGCGTAGTAGAGACCCAAAGAGAGTGAAAAGATAAAAATAGTAACAGTTCCCGGACACGGAATAATCCCCGCAGAGATGATAAGTGCCATGTCCGTCGTATTTTTATCTACTTTGCATGAAGGGCATACGCATGTCTGTACATGAGGAGTGGAACTGAATTTGTAAGCGGATACTTTTTTGCTCTGTTTATATGCTTGAAATTTTTTAGAGATAAGATATAAAGCTATGGCAATGATGATAAGCGCTGAGATTTTTGTGGTATAAAAAACGGCGTTGTCCATAAACTGTGCTAAAAAAGTATCTACTATAAAGTATATGAATAGTGTAAGCAAAAAAGCGGAAAATGTATGCACGATACCGATTGCTAAAGATATAAAGAGCGCTTTTGAGTAGGATTTGTCGTTTGATAAAAAGTAGCTTGCCACGATTGTTTTGCCATGTCCCGGACCAAGCGCATGAATAAGACCGTAAGTATAGGCAAAAAAGAGCAGTGCAATGTAGGTAAGGGGATTTTTTTCATCTTTTATAGAGGTAAAAAGAGATTTTATCTTTGAGATACTCTCTTGTAGTATATTTTCTTCAAAAGATGTCTCTTTTATCTCTGTTTTCTCTTTGGAAATGGGCTTCTCTTTTGGCTGAATTGACTCTTCTTCTTTTAAAGGAGTATGGCTAAAAAGCAGGGAAGCGCTGAAGAGATAGAGGTTTTTTGTATGGTAAAGCCCGCTTTTTGCAATACTTAGTTTTGTTACCACAAAACCAAAGTAGGATTCATCATCTTCAAATACAAAAGAGAGCATTGCTTTGTCGTCAATATCCAGATTGATAGTTGTATCATAGAAAAATACAAGACGCTTATTTTGCATCACTAGAGTAAAGTTTTGATATTTTGGAGTAATCTCAATGGCATCTTGATTATGTTTGGCATATTTTATCTGTGTGAGCATTTTTTTTGGCAGAAGATAATCAAGTTTTGCTTTTAAAATCACTTCAAGCTCATCTTTATCTAGTAAAGTATTTTTATTTTTATCATACTGCGTCACTATTTCGCTTGTGTACAAATCGGAAAATCCCCACTCCATGCGGATATTAGTCACTTTTTTATTTTCGGCTGTTATATCGATTTTTACCTCTGCCATCGGAATCATAAGCTGACATGTAGCACATCCAAAGAGATATGAAGTAAAAAAAAGAAGAAGGAAAAGTTTTTTCATCTCAATTTTGCAAAAAGCATAAAAAGCATAAGTGATAACGCCGATACCAAGATAATAGAAGCGCCAGAAGTTATGTTAAAGCTATAAGAGAACCAAAGACCTATGAGTGTAAAAACAGAGGCAATAACACCTGAGATAAGCATCATGCTATAGAGTGATGATGAAAGCTTTTGAGCGATATATACAGGAATACTTAAGAGTGCGATTACTAAGATAAGTCCTACAACTTTTATGGCTATCACAACGGTCAAAGCGGAGAGAACAAGAATCAGTGTATAGAAGAACTTTACATTTATGCCGCTGAGTGCCGCATACTCGCTATCGTAAGAGACGGCTAAAATATCGCGGTACCAAAATGTAATGACAAAAAGTATTACGACAAAAAGTAACCCCATAAAGTATAAATCATCTCTGTTTACTGCTAAAATAGAACCAAAGAGATAACTTAATAAATCGACATTGTATCCCGGCGTCAAATCCACAAGGATAATCCCTATTGCCATCCCTACCGCCCAGGTAAGACCTATAAAAACATCAATATTTTCTCTTTGATTGATAGTGATAAATGCCATAAAAAGGGCTGCCGCAACGGCGAAAAGGGATGTGCCTAAAAAAATCGGTATGCCCGTAAATATAGCTATGCCGATACCGCCGTATGCCGCATGAGCAATGCCTCCGGCTAAAAAAACCATTCTGTTTGCAACAATTAAAGAGCCTATAATTCCGGAGATAAGACTAACAAGTACTCCTGCAATAAGAGCGTTTTGCATAAATTCATAAGAGAGGGCTTCTAACATTTGCATTTTCCTAACATTTGAAGAAGTTCAACTTCGCAGATATGCTCACTCTTTGTTTCGATGTTTTTTATAGAACCTAAGTCATGAAACGAGAGTTTTTTGTTTATGTGAGCGACTTTTGAAGCGTACTCCAAAAGAATGGAGATGTCATGGCTGATAACAATCACGGTTATCTCTTTGTTAAGCTCTTTTAAAAGTTCATATATCTGTTTTTGCCCGTCTGTATCTATGCTTGAAGTCGGCTCATCGAGCAGCAGAATTTTCGGGTCTATATAGAGTGCTCTTGCTATCATCACTCTTTGACGTTGACCGCCTGAGAGCAAGCCTATCTTAGTGTTTGCAAACTCCTGTATGCCAACCTTTTCTAAAAGTTGCATAGCATAATGCACTTCCTCTTTTTTATATCCAAAAAGAGAGTTTCTGCGGGAGTTTTTTCCCATCATAACGACCTCTACGGCTTTGATGGGAAAATTAAGATTTATATTTGTGTTTTGCGGAACGTAGCCGATTTGCGAGATGCTTTTGCTAATCGATTTGTCTAAAATAGCGATGCTTCCTTTTTGTAAGGGGTTGATGCCGAGTATTAGTTTGACAAGCGTACTTTTACCGCCCCCGTTTGGGCCTATAAGAACCATGAAATCTTTTTCAAATATCTCAAGGTTTATATCTTCTAGGACTAAATCTTTATCGTAGGCAAAAGAGAGGTTTTTTACCTCGATAACGGCTCTTGTTTTATTTTTGTGCAATGGATTTTGCCAGTTCTATTAGATTTTGTGACCACTCAGGATTAAGCGGAGAGACTTTTTTTACCTCTATGCCGACCTCTTTTGCGATGATTTTAGCACTTTTGTCTGAAAATTCGGGTTGTGTAAAGATTACTCTTACACTCTCCTCTTTCGCTTCGTTTATGATGTGAATCATCTCTTTTGGTTTAGGCTCTTTACCGCCCACTTCAACTGCAATCTGCGTGAGATTGTACTCTTTTGCAAAGTAACCCCATGAAGGATGAAAGACCATAAATTTGCTTTTTGGACTCAGACCTTTTAGTATCTCTTTTATCTTTGCATCCGTACCCTTTATCTCTTGAAGAAATAAATCCAGATTTGTTTTATAGGCAGTTTTGTTTTTTGGGTCAAGTTCTGCAAGGGTTTTATAGATAGTCTCTGCCATAATCTCTACATTTTTCGGAGAGGTCCATATATGAGGATCCGCTCCTTCATGTTTATGTTCATGTTCTCCCGCATGGTTGTGAGTCTCCTCTTCTGTCTCAAGCTTTGTAACATTTTGACCAATATCTACAAAGTGTAATTTCTCATTTTGTGATTTGAACTTTGGCAGCCATACGCCCTCAAACTCAACGCCGATGCTAAAGTATATATCTGCTTTTGAAATTGCTATCATTTGTGAAGATTTCGGTTCATAAGAGTGCGGAGAATTTCCAGGTTCAACCATCAGCGTCAAATCGACCATATCTTTTGCAATCTTTTGTACGAATGTTTTTTGCGGAAGGATGCTTACTATAACGGCAGGTTTGGCAAAAGCCGCAGAACTAAATAGTAGAAGTAGTAAAAATAGTCTTTTTTTCACATGAAATCCTTTAAAGGCGGTATTTTACTTTTAGCGTACTTAATTGCAACTTAGTCGCATAAATCTAAGATTTTGTAAAGAGAGAAAATGTTATCATTGCGTCATGCAAATAAAAAATATCATTGAAGAAAAAAATCTTAAATTGACGGCTGCAAGAAAAGAGCTTTTAGAAATATTTAACCTTAAGAAGAGACCTCTCTCTTTTGAAGATATAAAAGATAAAATCAACATGGATAAGGCTACATTTTATAGGAATGTATTGATGTTTGAGAAAGAATCCATAGTAAGAGGTTTTGAATCCAATGATAAAAAAAGATACTATGAAATCCAAAGTTCTGCACACTCTCACTTTATATGTAATGTATGCAACAACATAGAGTGTTTGGATGAAGTCCGTTCTAAAAAATTAAACGGATATACCATCGTCGATACGATTTATAAAGGCATCTGCAAACTCTGCAATAAAGAGTCATGAAAAAGCAAACATTTAAGCTTGAATGACAGAATTACATCATAAAAAATACGGTAGTTGGCGTTGAGGACAACTTTTTTAGCTAGATGGCGGAAATCCAGAGTGACTGTGTATATCTTGCTCTGAGTACGATATTTGTGGATGCAAAGCCTGACTTGCTTATCAGCGAAATAAACCGCATCAAATATGGGCGAAGATATTACCTTTTAGAAACTGTGGCAGGAACGAGGGAAATAGTTTTACTTCGTGGAATCTCATATTTTAATACATTACATGTATGGGTTCAAGGAATATAGAGTTTTTTATATTGATTTCGTTACAATATTTTATATATTTAAAAAAGGCTTTATTATGAACTTTGAACTTATCTTATTTTTAGCGGGTTGTTTTGCAGGTTTTTCTTCAATAGTGTATTTTCTTTTTATTCGCAATGCAAGACCATTGACAAAAGAAGAAATGAAAACTAGAAAAACAGCAAATAAAGAGTTTATGACTACTACGGATAAAATCGTTCTCGAAATACTCTAAAAACAAATGAAATACTACACACCACTTTTTATATTATTTGTATTTTGTGGTTGCAGTTCGCATCTTGCACAACCAAACCATTACAGCAATTTTAACAGTGGTTACGGTTCTCAAAACAACTCTGGTAATACTCTCCGATATCAAATTCCGCAACTTTAGCTATTAACGGCTTTAACAGACGGCAAACGATATTAAGCAAAGAACAAAAAAATATTTTTTGGGAATTACATAAGCGATACTCTAATAAAAACATAATACTACTTGTAAAAGTGAATATAGGGGAACTGGTAACTAAGTTTCAATACATTACATGTATCGGTTCAAGAATGAAACATTAAACACTCTCTTTAAAAAAAGATTGTTTCAATACATTACATGTATCGGTTCAAGGTTGTACTAATTGATATTTCGGTCTTGTGTTTACCGGTTTCAATACATTACATGTATCGGTTCAAGATAGTACCTAATTTAGATGAAATACTTTTAGTAAAGTTTCAATACATTACATGTATCGGTTCAAGAACAATCCCCTGCATATCAAGCCAAAGTTAGAGCGGGGTTTCAATACATTACATGTATCGGTTCAAGATAATGATTATGCGTTCCTCGCTAAAGAGTGTTTCTGGTTTCAATACATTACATGTATCGGTTCAAGATGGAAACAAGACTTTTAACGCAAATATAACATGGTTTCAATACATTACATGTATCGGTTCAAGCTATGTCAAATGCCATAAGTATGGTTTTGTTTCCTAGTTTCAATACATTACATGTATCGGTTCAAGCTATCGGATGAGCTTGTAGAAATTGCACCTTATGTGTTTCAATACATTACATGTATCGGTTCAAGTATGTCAAGAGCATAGCCATATCCATCTTTTTTAACTGTTTCAATACATTACATGTATCGGTTCGAGACAAAAAGATGCAGCGGTTCTTTACAATGCAACTATGTTTCAATACATTACATGTATCGGTTCGAGTAAAGAGATGGAACGAATAGATGACCTTATCAACGGGTTTCAATACATTACATGTATCGGTTCGAGTATTTGCGATTTCTCAAAAAACTAGAAGTAGTTTGTTTCAATACATTACATGTATCGGTTCGAGAAGCTTGTGTTATTTGTTGCTTTGAAAAATCATATGTTTCAATACATTACATGTATCGGTTCAAGATTACATTTTTAACTTTTGAATAATCATCATCAGCGGTTTCAATACATTACATGTATCGGTTCAAGTTTGATAGACCCACTGAGGAACTAGAGAGCGAGAAGGTTTCAATACATTACATGTATCGGTTCAAGCAATTCAAGCATTTACTAACGTAGGCGGTCGCAGAGTTTCAATACATTACATGTATCGGTTCAAGAACTCTTTAAACGCTGCTATTTGTTCTGTGTTAGGGTTTCAATACATTACATGTATCGGTTCAAGCTTGGTGGCTCTCGTATCATAGACACTTATTTCAGTTTCAATACATTACATGTATCGGTTCAAGTTTGTCCTTTTATTTATCTCTATGATGTTCTGCACTGGTTTCAATACATTACATGTATCGGTTCAAGGCATACAAGAGGATGAGTATATGCTTGTAACTTGGTTTCAATACATTACATGTATCGGTTCAAGTTTACTTCCTCTTGTTCTTGCTGACGAACCCCCTCGTTTCAATACATTACATGTATCGGTTCAAGAATAGTAATAACCAGCAACTTAGGTCTGTTGTCGAGTTTCAATACATTACATGTATCGGTTCAAGATAGAACTGTTTGTATGTATATAGTTACCGTAGTTGTCAGTTTCAATACATTACATGTATCGGTTCAAGAGTGCTGCTAAGTGTAGTGCTATCATTACTATATGGTTTCAATACATTACATGTATCGGTTCAAGAACACGTCCTCTACATAGAGTTTACCACCACCCAGGTTTCAATACATTACATGTATCGGTTCAAGTTGTTATAGCTTTTTGTTAAATCTCTAAGAGAATAGTTTCAATACATTACATGTATCGGTTCAAGTTTAAGGTCTTCACATTCATCTATAATTCTTTTACAAGTTTCAATACATTACATGTATCGGTTCAAGTAGCGAATGTCACTGCAAAACTCGTAGGGAACCTGTTTCAATACATTACATGTATCGGTTCAAGATTCCCATCCACATCTGTAAACACTTTAAATTTTTGGTTTCAATACATTACATGTATCGGTTCAAGCTTCAGCAACTAAGGGCTTTTAATCAACACTTCCGTTTCAATACATTACATGTATCGGTTCAAGTTGACCTTACCCGAAGTTTTGAAGAGGATTTAAAAGTTTCAATACATTACATGTATCGGTTCAAGCTGAAATGAGCTTAAAAGAGGAGTTTGGAGATTATGGTTTCAATACATTACATGTATCGGTTCAAGCTCATACTTTTTGCCTAGTTCTGTGTTTGATTCTGGTTTCAATACATTACATGTATCGGTTCAAGCTATCTTCGGATTACCTTTATCTACAAACTCTCCAAGTTTCAATACATTACATGTATCGGTTCAAGGTATTATGCTGTTGCTGCTGGGCTTGAAATAAAGCAGGTTTCAATACATTACATGTATCGGTTCAAGTCTAATAAGCTAAAATCTAAAGAGCTAAGAGATGATGGTTTCAATACATTACATGTATCGGTTCAAGAACCTTAAGCGTAAAAATCTGCCCAAAAACAGTTTTAGTTTCAATACATTACATGTATCGGTTCAAGAATCGTATCGGAGTATATAAAGATTTTATTCATGCGTTTCAATACATTACATGTATCGGTTCAAGGGCGACTTAACTGAGTATCTTTCTTATCCTACGCGGTTTCAATACATTACATGTATCGGTTCAAGATAGTAGTCAGAGGGGTAACTAATCCCTCTGTTTGTTTCAATACATTACATGTATCGGTTCAAGCAGACCATTAAGGGGGGCAAAGCCCCCGATTAAGGTCGTTTCAATACATTACATGTATCGGTTCAAGAAACTTACCATCATTGATATATTTTGCATATACCTGAGTTTCAATACATTACATGTATCGGTTCAAGAAAGCAATATCATACATTTGCTGGATTGATAAATCTGTTTCAATACATTACATGTATCGGTTCAAGGATGTGATGCAAGTTTTTTTTAGTTTAATTGGAATGTTTCAATACATTACATGTATCGGTTCAAGTGGCTTTGCGGCTTATAGAGGATATAAAGTAATACAGTTTCAATACATTACATGTATCGGTTCAAGTACGCTACTTTTTCCCCCTCTCACAAAATTAACAATGTTTCAATACATTACATGTATCGGTTCAAGGATGAAGAAATTTCAAGAATGGACGTTAACGCAAGTTTCAATACATTACATGTATCGGTTCAAGTTCCTGCTAATGGTTTCCGTGACCCTAATTCTAATTAGTTTCAATACATTACATGTATCGGTTCAAGGCTTTTTTTGTATCTCAAAAGCTCGTTTGAGCTAAGTTTCAATACATTACATGTATCGGTTCAAGGGTCAAAGTTATTTTCATCAGTATGCTTCCTAGCAGTGTTTCAATACATTACATGTATCGGTTCAAGCAATAGCAGCCAGAGGGATAGCCATTAACAACCCCCGTTTCAATACATTACATGTATCGGTTCAAGAAAACCGTGTTTAATTACTTGCATTGTCACTCCTCAGGTTTCAATACATTACATGTATCGGTTCAAGGTTCATTTGTGGCGGGGTCTGTTTATTGGTTTTGTTGTTTCAATACATTACATGTATCGGTTCAAGTTTTTTGGAATAAAAGACACTCTAAAGCCTATAGAGTTTCAATACATTACATGTATCGGTTCAAGAAGATATAAATGTTTCAGACTCTATCAAAGAAGATGGTTTCAATACATTACATGTATCGGTTCAAGAAATATTCAAAAAGATGGGGTGCTTGCTAAATTGTTGTTTCAATACATTACATGTATCGGTTCAAGCAGAGCTGATTTGTCGCTTAGAAACATCACTTCCGAGTTTCAATACATTACATGTATCGGTTCAAGAGTAGAGACTTCTATAAAATCGGTTAAGGCATACAAGTTTCAATACATTACATGTATCGGTTCAAGGTTTCATAATGCTCCAGCATGTGGGTTGTCTAGGGTGTTTCAATACATTACATGTATCGGTTCAAGCGGCGAAAATTATAAAAAACTTAATAAAAAAAACTAAGTTTCAATACATTACATGTATCGGTTCAAGTTTCTAACATTTTGTTTACCTTAGCTCTGTTGAAAGTTTCAATACATTACATGTATCGGTTCAAGTTCTGCTAAATGCAGGATTTGTTATATACGGATATGGTTTCAATACATTACATGTATCGGTTCAAGTAAAAACATTTGGTATTGACATTATTGACATAAAGTTTCAATACATTACATGTATCGGTTCAAGAAAACGGATTGCGAGAGTAAGAGAAAAGAGCAAATGTTTCAATACATTACATGTATCGGTTCAAGCATTTTGACAAAAGGAAAATACTAAAAGGTTTACAGTTTCAATACATTACATGTATCGGTTCTAGAGTAGATGTTTTTTCTGATTGGGTTCATAAGCTTTAGTTTCAATACATTACATGTATCGGTTCAAGCTCTATTTTCTGATGCTATCGAACTTACAGAGACTTGTTTCAATACATTACATGTATCGGTTCAAGATGTTCTAAAAATCCTTGCGTTGATGCTAATGATAGTTTCAATACATTACATGTATCGGTTCAAGAAACCGTAAAAACAGTTAATGTGTCTGCTTCTACTGCGTTTCAATACATTACATGTATCGGTTCAAGCAGAGCTGATTTGTCGCTTAGAAACATCACTTCCGAGTTTCAATACATTACATGTATCGGTTCAAGAGTAGAGACTTCTATAAAATCGGTTAAGGCATACAAGTTTCAATACATTACATGTATCGGTTCAAGGTTTCATAATGCTCCAGCATGTGGGTTGTCTAGGGTGTTTCAATACATTACATGTATCGGTTCAAGCGCAAAAACTCTTTTATGGGATAACAAATCAAACTAGTTTCAATACATTACATGTATCGGTTCAAGTACAGAACTTCCTCTAAAGATAAACCATCAAGATTGTTTCAATACATTACATGTATCGGTTCAAGGAGGTTTTACGCTCATATTAAAGAACAATAATTCTCGTTTCAATACATTACATGTATCGGTTCAAGAGTTTTAAGAGGAAATATCCAAGCCCCTTTCGGAATGTTGTTTCAATACATTACATGTATCGGTTCAAGAAATATGAAAAAAACAGCACTGATTTTTCTTTCATGTTTCAATACATTACATGTATCGGTTCAAGTATCGGAGAGTTTTCACAAAAGATAGGGGCGACCGTGTTTCAATACATTACATGTATCGGTTCAAGCGGTTCACATATAATGCATGGTGCATTAGTACCTTGTTTCAATACATTACATGTATCGGTTCAAGATGTTCTTTTGTATTCTTCTTTTGCTACTGCTATGTTTCAATACATTACATGTATCGGTTCAAGACAGGTAGAGCTAGAGGAAATTGGTACGCTTCTTTGTTTCAATACATTACATGTATCGGTTCAAGATATAGCGTCAAAGTTGTTGATGTTTCGGGAGGAGTGTTTCAATACATTACATGTATCGGTTCAAGGCATTTTTTGATTTTTCATAATCTTCAATGCTCATGTTTCAATACATTACATGTATCGGTTCAAGTGGGTGTCACATTAGCTACAAGCACAGACGATTTGAGTTTCAATACATTACATGTATCGGTTCAAGATGAAGATGATTTAGATTATGATAATCCTGAATCGTTTCAATACATTACATGTATCGGTTCAAGCATTTCCTGAGTCCACAAGAACAGCCGCTAACATTGTTTCAATACATTACATGTATCGGTTCAAGCAAGTTTTCTCATAGCTTGTGCAATCATCTGAGCTGTTTCAATACATTACATGTATCGGTTCAAGAACAACTTATGCAACAGGCGATTATGTAATAATACCGTTTCAATACATTACATGTATCGGTTCAAGACTAGATGAGTTCAATAAAACTTACGGAACTATCTTGTTTCAATACATTACATGTATCGGTTCAAGTTATCTTTGCGAGGCAAAACAGCAGGTAAAGATATTGTTTCAATACATTACATGTATCGGTTCAAGGCGACTGGGGATTTTACAATCATAGATGATTTAGCGTTTCAATACATTACATGTATCGGTTCAAGCTCTCTGAGAGGGTTTTTAAAGGAGATTGTTATAATGTTTCAATACATTACATGTATCGGTTCAAGAAGACCAGGCGCTTGAATAACAACCGTACCACCACCGTTTCAATACATTACATGTATCGGTTCAAGTTTTTGCCCAAATCTATAACATCTGCGCTCCGCTGTTTCAATACATTACATGTATCGGTTCAAGTTTATGACAACCGAGCAGATACAGAACGCAGGCTTGTTTCAATACATTACATGTATCGGTTCAAGACAGCTTCAGGGAATGCAATAGGCGAGGTTTATTGTTTCAATACATTACATGTATCGGTTCAAGAAAAATCTCACTAGGAACATCAGAGAGAATGGTTTGTTTCAATACATTACATGTATCGGTTCAAGTCAAATCATTTTGGTAAGGACATTCTATAATGTCGTTTCAATACATTACATGTATCGGTTCAAGCAGAGCTGATTTGTCGCTTAGAAATATCACTTCCGAGTTTCAATACATTACATGTATCGGTTCAAGATATAAAATTGCGGGTACTGCTTCTATGTTATGCTGTTTCAATACATTACATGTATCGGTTCAAGTAAAATATATAGCTATAAAATAGACCCATCAACACTGTTTCAATACATTACATGTATCGGTTCAAGTTATATTCATAGTGGCTAGATCAGTTCTTTCCAAGTTTCAATACATTACATGTATCGGTTCAAGTTTAGCTGCTTTATCTTCCATAGCTAGTTTCTTTGTTTCAATACATTACATGTATCGGTTCAAGGAGATAAGAATAATAAATCTCTCTCTTGAATTTCGTTTCAATACATTACATGTATCGGTTCAAGCAAGATTTTAACGTTAACATTAACCGTTCTGATAAGTTTCAATACATTACATGTATCGGTTCAAGACAGAATAAAAAAACGTTTTAAGCTTTCGTTACTCTGTTTCAATACATTACATGTATCGGTTCAAGTTTACGCAATGCAATTGATACATCACTATTGAACAGTTTCAATACATTACATGTATCGGTTCAAGTTTACTCTACCGCCCTTCTCTATTAAATCTTAAACTGTTTCAATACATTACATGTATCGGTTCAAGGCTGCACCTGTAGATAATCCTTGTTGTCCCGCTACCGTTTCAATACATTACATGTATCGGTTCAAGGGTATGAGGAAGATGGTATTAAGTACCCAATACTGTTTCAATACATTACATGTATCGGTTCAAGGTACCTGTTTTACTACCTCTAGGTGCTGATTGATGAGTTTCAATACATTACATGTATCGGTTCAAGTAGCAAGGACTGTTAATCATAATCTAGGGGTAGTGCCGTTTCAATACATTACATGTATCGGTTCAAGTTCGCTGATCGTAAGTCCGCTGACTCTAAGTTCGCGTTTCAATACATTACATGTATCGGTTCAAGCTCTTGTCTAGTAGTGTCATAATCATCTTCTAACTCTGTTTCAATACATTACATGTATCGGTTCAAGCTTGTTGTAGCTTGACACCAAGGATTGAATATCTTTGTTTCAATACATTACATGTATCGGTTCAAGCAATCTACGGCTTTATAAAACAGTTTATTGTTTGCCGTTTCAATACATTACATGTATCGGTTCAAGTCCGTCTAAAAGTGTGAACTCTTTGTCTGTCTTGCGTTTCAATACATTACATGTATCGGTTCAAGTCGTACTGAGGGTCACTCAGCTGTATCTGAACGCCGTTTCAATACATTACATGTATCGGTTCAAGTTGATAATATGTACTTTGAAGAAGTCCTCTTTTGGTTTCAATACATTACATGTATCGGTTCAAGTCAGCTTTTTTACCTGCTGAAAGTGCATCAAAGTCGTTTCAATACATTACATGTATCGGTTCAAGCTTCTAAAGACAAAGTATCAAAAGCTTTTTTTCTGTTTCAATACATTACATGTATCGGTTCAAGCATACTTCCTTTGCCTAAAGGCGTAAACATGTATCTGTTTCAATACATTACATGTATCGGTTCAAGGCTTATTTTTATAATTATTCCGTCAAACTTCTCTTGTTTCAATACATTACATGTATCGGTTCAAGTGGGCTAGACACATCAGAACTTGACGCAGCAAGCTTGTTTCAATACATTACATGTATCGGTTCAAGCCAAGCAAAATCCCAAAACTCATCATTTATCTCCGTTTCAATACATTACATGTATCGGTTCAAGTTATGAGTTTAAATCAAATAGGTCAAAATGGTGCAAAGTTTCAATACATTACATGTATCGGTTCAAGAAAAGTTGAATATCAAAATGACGGTATCATACCTCCGTTTCAATACATTACATGTATCGGTTCAAGATACCGTTATCGAAAAGATATTTTTCTAACTTTTTAGTTTCAATACATTACATGTATCGGTTCAAGAGTTCTTGCAGGACATAACTCAAAAAGATATACTTGCGTTTCAATACATTACATGTATCGGTTCAAGTCAATCTCTTTTTAAAACTAAATCACCATTTAGCAGTTTCAATACATTACATGTATCGGTTCAAGTAAATCAATTAGAAGGAGTTATGGATGAAATAGAGTTTCAATACATTACATGTATCGGTTCAAGTTATTGAGAAAAAAGATGCAGGAGATGTTATAACTCGTTTCAATACATTACATGTATCGGTTCAAGCCTGTGCAGATACGCTATCCGCTAAACAAGCCATGGTTTCAATACATTACATGTATCGGTTCAAGAAGTGGTTTTCTTTCTTATTATGAGAAAATTGATTCGTTTCAATACATTACATGTATCGGTTCAAGTCAACCTTTTAAACTACGAAAAAGAGTTATCTACAGGTTTCAATACATTACATGTATCGGTTCAAGCATAACCAAAAGCCTCAAAAACTTCCTGAAATTCTGAGTTTCAATACATTACATGTATCGGTTCAAGCTTCCATCCAAACACGGTGTGACCTGTTCTTATGTAGTTTCAATACATTACATGTATCGGTTCAAGTGGCGATTTGACAGAATATTTGTCCTTTCCTACACGGTTTCAATACATTACATGTATCGGTTCAAGGCGGTTTGCATGAAGCCAACATTGGGTTTTACAGTGAAAATAGTAGTTGATAAGTGTGCCTGTAATCATTTATCTTCCAATAAACCTTTGGCATTTTGCTTCGTTACCACTTTTTTACCCGTCTTTTTCTCAATCGCTTTTCTTGTATCTCCTGCAATCGTACCACCTTGCTTGGCAACTTTTTTGCTCTCTTGTAGTCCGCTTGGCTTTTTTTCTTTTGAGATTTCTGCCGTTGTCGCTTCTGCTAACATGTTGAGTACTAGTTCTAGGTTTGTCATATTGTCACGAAGATTCTCTTTTTTGAGATCTTTGAGTTTCTTGTACTCTTGAGTTGTATGACCACTCCATGCTTTTGAGATGATGTTGGTCAAAAGAGCAAACTCTTTGCCCTCTGCTACACCTCTAGCTTTCCACTCATCGGTAAGCTCTTTTCTCACTTCAATACTTTTAAGCCTTTGGTTAATCCATTTTTGAGAGTAACCTAAACTAAGATAATCCTGCATCGCTTGATCGATAGACTTTTCAGGGTCTTGCATCGATTCTATTCGCTCGTATCCAACTTTTGCAAGCCACTGCTTAAAAGGTTCTGCTTGCGGGGAAGGTACCGACTGAATCAAGCGTAAAAGTTGCTCAGTTGTCGCTACATCCGTAGCCCTCATTTTTCCGTCAGAGGCTTTCATTTTCAACTGTCCGATTTTTTCGGACAGTTCACTTCCCTCTTTTTTTAACTTAATTTTTAGATCACTCCAATATTTTCGAGGTCTATCACTATGCGTTAACACCTCAATCACATCTATAACACTAAAATACCAAAGCTCAGCCTCTTCATCCCAATGACTTCGTATTTTTTTTGACTCAAATAGTTGTATTTTTTGCATGGGGTTCCTTTATATAATCATTGATACAAAGTCGCCTTTTAAGACACTTGTATCCAAACCATCTTTATAACTGTATAGCTTTTTACCATCACATTCTGCATTCCATTCTTTAAGATATAAATAGCCATATTTTTTTTCGCCATATACTTCCAAATATTCAATACCGCTCTTTGGATAATCAGCTATTGAAAAAGTGTATTTTGATATTTTTGCACTAAGTTTTTTAATATCAATTTTTTTATCAATCAAATCTTTTTCTTGATTCGTAATAGCTTTTTGATAAGCATTCCAATAGAGTTTTGCCATTATATTATGAGGGACAAAAACGGAAACAGATTGCATGTTGATAAGCTTGATATAAGAGTCATTAAATCGTAAGTTTTGAATATGAGTTTTATATGTATTGAGATTTTCCATATAGGTTTTATAGTTATTCTCAATAATGACATCCAGAATCTGATCATAAAATTTATCAAAATCTTTGGTATTTAAGACATTTTGTTCTTTTCCATCTTCTTGATATTTTCCATCCATACCTTTTCGTTTATCTGTTTTATAAACAAATTTATCGTTACCTTTTCCAATGATAAACAAAAAGAGTTTATTGCCCTCTTTTGAACTGTTTCTGTTGATTCTTCCTGCTAGTTGCTCATCACTATCGACAAGAGACTTTTCTTTAAACCCTATGTCCATATCTATATCAACACCTGCTTCAACTACTTGTGTGGTTACAAGTAAAATATTTTTATCGTGAACATTTTTGATAAAATCAATTATCTCTCTTCTTCTAGATTCTAATATAGTACCACTTAGTATAAAAATCTCGTCAAAAATTTCATTAACTTTTTTGGCATATTTATAAAACTCATCTGCCCCTTTTTTTGTGATAAATTCTATGATTGTTTTTACTTTTTTTGATTTGGTAGTCTCCAATTTTTGATACATAATACTTTCATCTTCTAATCTTTGATAAATTTCTTCAGGTTTATTTAAATTTATTACATCTGTATTTATTGTTACTCTATCTGCAAAATTCTGATTTTGGAAATAGTCTTGCTTATTGGATACTAAAAAAGAAAATTGACTATCTATAATTTTGTCAATTTTGGGCAAAGTAGCACTCATGACGATAAATTTAATATTAAAGTTTTTAGCATACATATCGAGTAAACAAACAATTCGTGACCAAAAATCTGGGCTATAGGTTTGAATTTCATCAATGATGACAATTGAATTTGCTAACCTATGGAAGATATAATTATCATCTTTACTAATGCCCGTCAATATATCAAAAAACTTGACATGACTTAAAAGTGTTATAGGATAGTTCATAAATTGATTGTCTAAAAAGTTTGTTTTTTCATCGCCATAAATTCCATCTTTTTCACTCTCTATTTTTTGATTATATTTTGCTTTTGAGTGAAGTTGTACTATTTGAGTATTATTAAGCTCTAGCGTTTTTTTGATAGCCGTGTAAGTTTGAGTAAGAAGTGTTGTAAATGGAAAAACATAAAACACTTTATTGATTGAAGTATCATTTTTTAGTATCTCAACTACACTCATGAGTGATAAATTTGTTTTTCCTGCACCCGTTGGAGCTTCTATATAAAAAAGATTTTGTGATTTGTTTTTTTTAAGTTCATTTTGTAAATTTGTTCTAACTTCTATAAAAAGTTTATTTCGCAGATGATTTAAATTGTCATTTGATTTTTCTTGTAATTCAGTGGAATTTTTAAAATCTTGATTTGATTTATTTTTCAATGATTGATTAAATGTTATTTGTTTTTTATTTTTATCAAATTTATCAGTATAAAATTCTTTGTAGATTTTATCTACAAAAGTTTTATTAACAAGTCCAAAATCACTATATTTTAGTTCTTTACTATTTCCATAATTCATAAATTGAGCGGTTGCATAGTAATCTGATATTATTAAGAGTGAAAAAAGGGACTTAGACAAAAGAAATAAGGTTTCGCAATTTTTTTCTACAGCATCAAAAAAAGAAACAAAACCTCTATTATCAGTTTGAATGATTTTTGTATGTTCTGTTGTAATGTTAAATTTATCTAAAAAAGTTGCGAATTCTTGTTCGATATTTAAATCTTCATATTGATAAATTACTCCATGATGTTTTGAGATTAAAAATCCAAAAATATAAATAATAGCTTCCAGAATTTCTTCATCATCATGTAAATTCTTATAATAAAGTTCATCCAAAGAGTGATTAATAAATAAATATGCTCCAAGAGGCGAATGATGACTATCTGAAATCATAGATTTTTCATCTATATCATTTAACATTTTATCTTTTTGAAAATTTGGGTTCATTTTACCCATATCGTGCCAGTAAACAGCTTTTGCAAAAAAATATTTTACAAAAGTTATAAACTCTTCTTTTGCTTCTATCTCTTCAAATAAATTAGCACTTTTTTCAAAAAGAGAGTTTAAATGCTGTTCCAAACCATTTTGCTCTATCAGTTTCAAAAAGTAGTCATACACTAAATCTATATGTTCTTTTAGCGATTCTTTGTTTTGTTTATCCTTCGATAGGTGTGCTTTGTATTTTTCGTCAATATCTAGTTTAATCTTTAAATTATTAAATTTTAAAAGAGACATATCACGCCTTTATCAGATTCAATAAGCTCTCCTATATGCTGAATTGACTTAAAACTATAAGTTGATTTGAATAGAGCATTTGTATATAAAAAATCTTGATATTTGTATTGTCTAGGATTATCACTCCAATCAATAGGCAATCTTTCAAAAAGATAAAAATAGTTTGTTGTTCGCTCTTTATGTCCACTATTTTTAAGCACAAAGTTTTCATCTTTCGGGATAATTGTCAATACATGAAATTGCTCTTTTTGTTCAACTTTTTCAAATATTGTATGCTCGTGAAAATCATCCCACCATAAAGAGAACTCATTTTTCCCCATGTAGGGAAGAAACTCCGCTTTTTGATTTTTTAATCTATCAATTAATTCAGTATGTTCTGCATTTGTTTCATCAAGCTCTATGTAAATATCATACGCAGGATTTACAAGAGTTTGTTCTGTAATATTTTTTGTTTCACCGTTGCAAGTGTTGTTAAATAAGATAAATTCTTTTTTGAAAATACCTCCATTTTTATCACTGGGAGCAATCGCTACTCTTATATCTTTAAGCTTCTCGTAAAATTCTGGCATTTTAGTTTTATCTTTATTTTGTGCATAACCCCAATACCCCATAATTGCACCCAACATACCTAAAATATATGTTTTTGGAATGATATTATAAGTGATAAAAATCTTATCGTTAATATCAGGTTTTTTAAACATTCCAAAATCAGCTTTGATGGTAAAACTAATCAGTTTTTTCATATCAAAACACTTTATAAAATTTGAGATAAATCAAATTTTTGAATTTTTAAATTTTGATTATCATAAGTCACATTCGTCAGTTCATCAATTGAATAAATATCTATTGAAGCAATCTCTTTAGCAATATTTTCTTTTGATAGATAACTGATTAAATCACTTAAATCAAAACTATTTTTATCTCCATTTTCACCCTTTGTAAATTTGATAAATTGAGTAAAATTTGGCAGAGTTAAAATTGAATTTTCATTAAGTGTGACATAAATAGACAACTCATTTTCTACTCCACTTTTTGAGTGAGAATCATAGAAAGTTGCAGCATTATTAAAAGAATTTTTTAGAATTGTTATATCATTTTGTGATAGAAGTTTTAGTTTACTTTCTTTCTCTTCTTCATCCAATAAACTTTTTTCTTTTTTAGTTTTTTGTTCCTTGTTTATTACATTTTCCCAACTTGATAAATTTTTAGGATTGATTGAAAAATTATGAATATAATGAGCTTCTGTCGCTTTGCTCATAGCTCCAATGGTATTGTTTCCATCACCCTCTTTCGTTGCGAATGGAGATAATATTTCATCCGTATAAACTTTGCCTTTATGGAATAAATCTGTTGCATGATTAACCTGCACGACACCATGGAGAGATAAGCTGTTTCCTGCATCTGCCAATGTAGCACCAAATAATCTTACATCAATACATTCAAGCAATGTCATTAAAGTATTTTCTTTTTGTTCTAATTTGGAATATGCTTGCTTTAATGTTAAAACTGAAAAATTTTCATCGTACTGTTTTGTAAAAAGTACTTTTTCTTTTTCATAATTCTTTTTAATATAATTTCTTACAAGCCACTTAAACGATTTATCTGTCGCATAAAAACTACCATCACTTTTCAATCTTCTAGGAAGTCCATTAAAATCTGCATTATAATTTGCATTGATTGCCTTAACAACTACACACCCATATACTCTATTATTAAATTCCGTATTACTCATTTTCATTCTCCTGTTTTTGATTTAAAATTTGATTGTCAGCAAAATATCCTGCGACCATATATTCCATTACATCATCGATATTAAGATTATCTTTATATGTTTGAACAATACTCATTGCTTTGTCATATCTTTTATAAAATTTTAGTTTATGAGCATACTTTCTATGAATATCATAAATATACTCTTTTAAAAGTTTACTTGTCTGCCAATCTGTAAAAGCACTAAAATCACTATGATTTTTATTTTCTTTTTTCTTTTCACTCTGCTCAATTAGAAACCTTGCCATTTGACCGCAAAGAAACGCAAATAACTTATCGTCATTTTCTATATGATCTATTCCGACGAACTCTCTTTTTGGCTTTTTATCATTTTTTAAAATTACCTTGCCATCTTTGTCTATGGCATCTTGCCAATACCCCAAAGAGATATTCATCTTCTCTTTTAATTTTACAAATTCGCCTTGTTCCACTTTTTCACCTCCGTTTTTAAAATGATGTTTTATGCTAAATAGCAAATTTAATTTTTCTAATATTTCATTTTCATAGATTGAATAATATTTCTCATCCTTAGCTTTTTTGGCTTTATCATGTTTTATATTGTCTTTGATAATATCCAAAATCATCTCCCTAAACTCAATGTTATCGAGACTAGATTGATAGGATTTGTAGATAAAATCATAAAAATTTTGACGATATTTGATAAGATAATTTTTGAGTAAACTATTTGAGTTTTTTGAATCTATTTTGGAATAAGTCATTTTTAATTTATTATCATCATAAGGGGTAAAATAATTTCCAATTAACTTTTCCTCAAAAATCAATTCATGAAAAATCTTTTCAAATTGGAATACTGACAAATAGTCTTCATATAAACTTGAAAAATCTAGTATTTGCTTGTTCAGTAACATTTTATGATTTTTTAACTCTATGAAATTTATAAGTTGAAATTTTGTCATATATTTAAAATTTTGAATATAATCAACATCATTCGCAAATAATTTTTTTTGAGGTCCATCAAATTTAAAATTGAATAAATAATAATTCTTTAAACTTTTTGGATATTTTTCATAAAGTTCCTTAATTATTTCTCTATATGTCTTTGGCTCTTCTTTCTCATCTAGTATCTTAAACACATCTCGGAAAGCACTAATTTCTCTATCGTCTTTGTAAATTATTAATGGTAATGGGTTTGATATATTGAGCTTTGCTAATTCCCAAAATTTTATTAACTTTGTAGCACAATTTATACAAATTTTAAAATTATAAGTTATTCCAAAATTCTTATTTGCAAAAGTACTATCATAGTTTGTAAACAAAAACGGTGCTGAAATATTATCTATAAGACCACAGCTGTTGCACTTGTTTTTTTCAAATATCATTTCTGAGCTTTTTTTATTAAATGATTTTTCTTTTAGATAAAAACTATCAAATCTAGTCTGTTGAATGTTTCCAACATCTAAACAAATATAAATACTTTCTTGTTCTAATGTAGTTTTTCCTTTTTTATTCGTAAGTTCTTTTTTTAACAATTCTTTTAAAATATTATTGAATTGAAAATTTGGAATCAGCTCTAATGCTATATTTTTTATTATTTCTATAAATTTTTTATAGTCATTATTTTCATCGATATATTCAATAGCCTTTAAAAAATGTGCATTAATATTTTCAGTGATTACTAAATGTATTTCATTTTTCTTATCAAATTTATAAAAGTTGATTTGTTCGCCATTGAAATCAAAGTCAACTTTCATAAAAAATGGAGATGTACTATCTAAAGACTTCACTTTTTTGTACGGCTGAAAATTATTATTTTTGCCTTTAGAATAAACCTTGGCAAAATATAAAACCTTTTGTATATCTGTATCTAATTTTGAAGTTCTTAGTTCATTATTTTCAAACTGATAAAACTCAAATACTCTTGATTTTCCTTTTATTATTTTGCTTTCAATGTTTTGTGAATCCTTTAAATCTATATAAATAAAAAGTCCATCAATTTTTGCATCCAAATATTGTTCAATCCCATCGTTAGCATCCATAAACTCCACAATCTCTTTTATCATTCCCTCTCCTCCCACACTTTATAGCTCAAATCTATCACATCTTTTTTTTCATAGCACTCCATAGAGTTTGGAAAGCCTAAAAGCATGTAGTCTTCACTGAGCTTTTTAAAATCAATCTCCATCTTTTGTAAAATCTCTATCAAATTTTTAAGTTGAGAGGCAAACGGTAAGTTAAACATTCCCAAATTTATTGCACCATCCTCATCATCTTCTAATATTGCATTAAATGGATTTGGCTCTTTATCTTTAAAAAGGTCGTTATAGATATGATTGAGCAAATAGAGATTCGCATTTTCATTGTAATAAAACAGCTCTTTTTTAGATAATTCAAGCGTAGCACTTTTTTTATCTAAAAAGTTTCGTACATACTCTTTAAAAACAGCTCCTAAAAAATCACTATCGCTAGGGTCAAAATAAAAACTGTTTTGTTCAAGCACTAATGTCATGATGTTGTGAAGCTCATCTTTATTAAAAAGTCCTTTTGATTTCCAATGCACTTCTTGAACCGTTATCATCTCATACCCTTCCCCAAACAAAATCCCCCACCATAACTGTTCTTCTCCCCAAGTCCACATGCAAGAGCGACAAACGCCAGTTTTTGGCTTACCTCGTCTTCATTTGGGACGATGCGAAATTTATTTCCGAAAAAGGTGATTTGTTTGTCATCTTTTGTTATGTTTATATTTTGCGGGACTCTATTTTTTATCTCAAGCAGCTGTATAAAATTTTGTACCGATTCAATCTCTTCGCCAAAAAAGCTTTTATACTTTTTTGCTAGATTATCATGCAACTGTTTTTGGAGTTGCATGATATCTCCGCTCTCTTTCATCGTCCAATATTTTTTGCTCTCAAGCGAAACTATGACAGGTGTTGCAGAGTAAAGTTCGCTTATAAAAAATTGTTTACTTGTTTTTTTTGTTGTTTGGAGCACTAGCATGTCGCTACTGTTGATATTTTCTCTAAGTGCGTGTAAAAGAGTGTCTATAAGCTTCTCATTAAGTGAGCGAATAGTAAATTCATAAATATTTCTGTTTTGGTATTTTTTCGTTTTTAAGTCCTGTTCATTTGGTCGAAATCCGCTAAAAACATAGTACTTAAACCCCTTGTCTTTATGCGACTCTTCAAGTCCGCCTTTTGCCATAGAGTAGCTTATATATTTTGAGAGCATCTCAAAACTTCTACTAAATCCTACATCTTTTTTTAAGTATGCCTTGCATGTCAGTTCAAAGTATTTCATAAAAATTTCCTTACTTAATATTTTAAAACATTTAATAATACTATATTTTTACAAAAAAATATAATTATTTTGCAAATTGTCATATTTTTATATCAAAATTTTTTCAAAGCGATTTTTTATTCCAATCTGGCTAAAATCTCTTTATGATAAAAAGATACCCAACTAAAAAAATATTTGTAGGTAACGTAGCAGTAGGCGGTGATGCACCTATCAGCGTGCAGTCGATGACATTTTCAAAAACCTCGGATGTCGCTTCTACTGTGGAGCAGATAAAAAGACTGCATTTTGCAGGATGCGACATTGTTCGTGTTGCAGTTCCGGATATGGAGGATGCACTTGCATTAAAGAGCATAAAAGAGCAAATCTCTTTGCCTCTTGTTGCAGACATTCACTTCAATCATCGTCTTGCACTTGTTGCCGCAGAAGTGGTTGACTGCATACGGATAAATCCCGGAAACATAGGCTCGAAAGAGCGCGTAAAAGAGGTAGTAAAAGCTTGTCAAGCTCGTAATATACCTATCCGTATCGGCGTAAATGCAGGTAGTTTGGAAAAAGAGTTTTTAAACAAATACGGACAGACTTCAGAGGGGATGGTAGCCTCAGCCGAATATAACATCAAGTTTTTGGAAGATTTGGGATTTGATGATATCAAAATCTCTCTAAAAGCAAGTGACGTACAAAGAACTGTTAATGCTTATAGAATGTTACGTCCTAAAAACAGCTATCCATTTCATCTTGGAGTTACCGAAGCCGGAACGCTTTTTCACGCAACCGTTAAAAGTGCTATCGGGCTTGGTTCGCTTCTTCTTGAGGGTATAGGCGATACCATGAGAGTCTCTATTACCGGAGAGCTTGAAGATGAGATTAAAGTAGGACGTGCAATTTTAAAAGACAGCGGCGCGGTTAAAGACGGGCTAAATATAATCTCATGTCCTACATGTGGACGTATCGAAGCGGATTTGGTGAGCGCGGTAGGTCAGATAGAAGAGCGTACTGCTCACATAAAAGCGCCTCTTAACGTCTCGGTTATGGGATGTGTTGTAAATGCAATCGGTGAAGCCGCACATGCAGACGTGGCAATCGCTTACGGAAAAGGCAAAGGGCTTGTCATGGTTAAAGGCGAAGTTGTTGCAAACCTTGATGAGCATGAGCTTGTAGATAGATTTGTAGCCGAAGTTGAAAAAATGGCGAAAGAGACAGAGTGATGCAAGAAAATTTATACAATTTAGCTTTTGAGCGAAGCATCTTAAGTTCAATCGTTTTTGAACCCAGCCAATTTGATGAGCTTGGCACACAGTTAAGAAAAGATGATTTCTATCTTCCTGCCCATCAAGATATATTTAGCGTTATGACCCTGCTTTTACAAAAAGATCAGCCTATTGATGAGGAGTTCATCAAAAAAGAGCTTATCAAAATGAAAAAGTTTGATGAGAGCGTTATGCTTGAAATTCTCTCGGCAAACCCTATCTCAAACACAAAAGCTTATGTTGACGAGATAAGAGACAAATCTCTTAAACGCAATCTTTTAACGCTTACTACCGAGATAAAAAGAGTAACGGTAGAAGAGGAGCTTCCAAGTGCGGAAGTTATCGATATAGTAGAGAAAAAACTCTATGAGATAACTCAAGACAACCAGACATCCGACTTTAAAAACTCTCCGAAAATGACCTTTGACACGATGGAGTACATCAAGGAGATGAAAGCTCGCGGCAATAGCGTTCTTGTCGGAGTTGATACAGGTTTTCATGAACTAAACAAAATGACTACTGGATTTGGCAAGGGGGATTTGGTTATCGTTGCAGCTCGTCCTGCAATGGGAAAAACAAGTTTTATTTTAAACACCGTTAACAACCTCATCACAAAAGGCAAAGGCGTAGCATTTTTCTCACTTGAGATGCCTGCCGAACAACTTATGCTTAGACTTCTCTCCATCCAGACATCTATTCCTCTTCAAAAACTGCGTGTCGGAGATATGAATGATGATCAGTGGAGTTCCCTAAACGGTGCGATTGACAGAATGAACAATGCTAAACTTTTTGTAGATGATGCCGGAAGCATAAATATAAATCAGCTTCGCTCAAAACTGCGAAAATTAAAAAATCAGCACCCTGAAATAGAAATAGCCGTAATCGACTATCTTCAAATTATGAGCGGTGTCGGAACTCAAGACAGACACTTGCAGGTTTCAGAGATGTCAAGGGGGCTTAAGATGCTTGCCCGTGAGCTAAATATGCCAATCGTTGCACTATCTCAGCTCAACCGCGGACTTGAATCAAGAAACGACAAAAGACCGATGCTAAGCGACATCCGTGAATCTGGTTCTATCGAGCAGGATGCCGACATTATTCTCTTTGTTTACCGTGATGACGTTTACCTATACAAAGAGGAAAAAGAGCGAGAAAAAGCTGCAAAAGCAGAAGGAAAAGAGTTCAATCCGACTTATATAGAAAAAGAGGAAGAGGATGCAGAGATAATCATAGGCAAGCAAAGAAACGGACCGACCGGACATGTAAAACTTATTTTTCAAAAAAAACTTACCCGCTTCGTGGATGCAACTCCTTACGCCAAAGGTATAGAGACAATTTATGAAAATGTCGATACCCGTTCGGCAAATATTGATATTTCTAACGATATGGTTTCAATGCCGCCGCTTTAGATAGATGATAGAGAGAGTCTCGCTTTTTACCTCAAAACGTGATATCTCTTTTTTTATCATAGCTTCTCTTTTTATACTTCTTATCTCTGTTTTTGTTGAGTACACAAACTATAAAAAACTTACTAAATTTGATTCGGCACTTGTCAATGCATTAGTACTGAAGCAGTATGTCAAGACCAAAAACGGCAGAACTTATCAGGTTTTAAAACTAAAAAGCGAAGATGATTTAACTTTTTACACAACCGCCAAAAAATCACTTGAAGATATTAAGTATAAAAAACTACATCTTGAAATTTTCTTGCCTAAACTCACTTTTTACGAATATCTAAACACTTTTTATGCAAACAGCAAAATCATCGCCATAAAAGATGAACAAAACATAAAAGCAAATCTAAACTCATATATATCAGCCTCACATGTAAATCCAAAAATTGCAAATATCTATCAGGCTCTATACAGTGCTACGCCTTTGGAATTTGAGCTGCAAAAAGCATTTTCGACTTTAGGCGTATCTCATCTTTTAGCCATAAGCGGTTTTCATCTAGGCGTCTTAAGTGCGTTGCTTTACTTTATACTCTCTCCTATTTACGGCTCTTTGCAAGATAAATTTTTCCCTTATGCAAACAAGAAACTGCATCTTTTTATGCTAGTAAGTTCAACTCTTTTTGCCTACATGTTATTCTTAGATTCTCCGCCTTCGGTTGTTCGTGCTTTTGGAATGTTACTCGTCGGATTTATACTTTATGAACGAGGCATAAAAATCGTCTCTATGCAGACTCTGTTTCTTACTCTTCTTCTGCTTTTGGCATTTTTCCCGCGGCTTTTTTTCTCTCTTGGATTTTGGCTCTCAGCTTTGGGCGTATTTTATATATTTTTATTTCTAATTCACTTCAAACATTTTAGTAAAACTTTGCAGTTTATTTTACTGCCTTTTTGGGTTTATATTTTGATGCTTCCTTTTTCACTTGCAATTTTTGAAAATTTCAGCCTCTATCACCCTCTCTCGATAATCTACTCCGTACTTTTTACTATTTTTTATCCGCTTAGTATATTTTTACATGTAGCAGGCTTTGGAGATTTATTTGATACTCTGCTTGAGAGTTTTATAGCATTAGGGACAAACGGCTTACATGTAAAACTCGGTTATGAACTTTTAATCTTACATGTAACACTTTCGCTTATGGGCATATTTCAAAGAAAAGCGGCTATTTTAACTCTCCTCTGCGCTGTTTTTATCCTGATATACGCTATTTATAATGTGACATAATTTAAGCCCGTAAACAAATATAATCCATGAGGCATAAATCCATAAAAACAAAAACATGACAATAGAAAAAGAGCCGTACATCGTTGCATAGGCTTTGTTGTAAAAAACATAATATATAAAACCGTTTTTTGCAATGCTAAATACGATAGAAGTTATAAAAGAGCTTTGAAGAGAAGCTTTTGCACTGATTTTTGTATTTGCGGAGATTTGAAATATAAGAAAGAACAGCCCCCAGATAATGATATAAGGTACAAGCGGAAGGATATTTATACCGGATGTGTATTCGTTGTTTGCCATCAATGAGGCAATATGCCCCGTAATATAAAAAGAGACTCCAAGCCCGATAGGAGTCAGTGTCAAAAGCGTCCAAAATGTCGTAACAGACTCCCAGACTCCTCTTTTTTTTGCATGAAAAATTTTATTTGCAATATACTCAAAATTTTGAAAAAACAGAAGTGAAGAGATGATTACGACTACAAAACTTATCATGCTCATCTCAACCGAATTTTGTAAAAAGCCGTTTATATGACCCATAAGAGCTTCAGAGTTTACAGGCATAAGGTTTGAAAAAATAAACTCTTGAATTTTTATATAATAATCTGAAAAATTCGGCAAAGAAGTAAAGAGAGTAAGCGTTATTAAAAGTAGCGGAACTAAAGTAAAAATCGTATAAAAACTAAGACTTGCGGCATAAAATGTAAGATCTCTATCTATAAATGACGTTAAAAATAACTTTATATACCCATATATTTTATAAATAATCTGCATTAAAAAAACTCCGTAAATAAAGAACTTTTATTATGACACAATTAGCTTATATTTAGTAGAATTTCAGCTCTAATTAATTGAGTTAGCTGAATGATTATCATCGAGAGGAAGTTATGACGAAGCAATCTATATAATCAAAACGCTCAATTATAAAAAATAAAAGGTACCTGTTGAAAAACTCACTACTATTGATACTTCTAATTACTGCAACTCTTTTAAATGCCGACGATTTAGAACAGCAAAAATATCTTGAAGATTTTTGCGGTCGCGTAAATGAAAATATTGAAAAACTAAAAGATTTTCCAAGAAAAAAGACACATATTAATAAAATCTCTTTTGATAAAAACTCGGTTGATATATATTTAAAAAGCAATTTAGAGGAGATTGTACTAGTAGATATAAAAGATGAATTTGAGATGATGAATAAAACATTAATGAAGAGAAAATTTTGCAGAGACGATTATTTTAAAAGAATGCAAGAGGGGTTGGTAATTAACTTTAACTATTACAATCAAAAAGAGGAGTTAATTACTAATTTTTGTCTAAATGAAGAGAGTTGCAAAGAGGCGAACTCTGCACTCTCAGACTCAAAATATGCGGACTAAATCTACTTAGTTTAGTCCCATTTTTGCAGGATTTAAGATGTTATTTGGGTCAAATGCCGTCTTAATAGATTTAAAAAGTGCCATCTCCTCTGGCGTGAATGCCATTGACATGTAAGGAGCTTTTGCAAGACCTATTCCATGCTCACCCGAAAGCGTTCCGCCCAAATCAATTGTTGCTTGAAACACCTCTTCTATTGCCATGTAAGCAATCTTAACCTGCTCGGGGTCTTTACCGTCAACCATTACGTTAGTATGAACATTTCCGTCTCCGGTATGTCCAAAACATGGAATTTTGATATTATATTTATCTGCTATCGCATAAAACTTTTCAAGTAATTCAGGCAAAGCAGAACGCGGAACAGTTACGTCTTCGTTTAACTTTTTACTTCCATAAACGCTAAGTGCAGGAGAAGCATTACGTCTTGCAAACCAGATATCGGAAGCCTCTTTTTTGTCTTTTGCTATCTTAAATTCGCTGCATCCGTTTTCAAAAAAAACCTTCTCGATTTCGGCAAGCTGAAAATTTAAATCCTCTTCTAAATTTCCGTCAACATCGGTAACTAAAAGCGCACCTGCATCGATTGGAAGTCCTTTGTGAAAAGTCTGCTCAACCGCACGAATCGTCAAATTATCTAAAAACTCCATTGCAACTGGCGTTATACCGCTTGCCATTGTTTTATACACGGCGTTCATTGCATCTTTTACGGTAGGAAAAATCCCCATAGCGGTTTTTGTAAGTTTAGGTTTTGGAATAAGTCTTAAGGTAATTTCGCTAAGAACTGCCAATGTTCCCTCACTAGCTATCAAAATGCCGCTTATGTTATATCCTGCCACGTCTTTTATGGTTTTTTTACCTGCTTTTATTATGTCTCCATTTGGTAAAACCGCGCGTGTAGCCATAACATAATCTTTTGTGATTCCGTATTTTGCAGCTCTCATACCGCCCGCATTTTCACTGACGTTTCCGCCGATACTTGAGTACTCTTGAGAAGCGGGATCGGGCGGATAAAAAAGTCCTACCTCTTCAACGGCACGTTGTAAGTCCATGTTGATAACACCGGGTTGAACGACTGCTACCATGTTCTTCATATCAATCTCTAAAATCTTGTTCATATGCTTTTCAAAGCCAAGAACAATTCCCCCACTACTAGGAAGTGCGCCGCCCGTAAAACCGCTTCCTGCTCCACGAGGAACAATAATAATTTTATGCTCGTTGCAGTACTTTAAAATTTTGCTGATATCATCTTCGTTTCGTGGAAATATAACGGCGTCAGGTTCAAAATGCTCTCTTGTGGCATCATAAGAGTAGGCTATTAAATGTGCTTTGTCGCTATATATATTTTCGTCTCCTACAACTTTGCCAAAATAGTCTAAATGTTTATTATCAATCATTTTTTACCCTTTTATATCAAATTCTTCAAGCAGCTTCTGCACTTTTTTAGAACTGTTTTTAACAATATCGTAAAGCTCTTTACTTTGTGGATTCGCTTTTATCATAAGCTCATAGTAATGCGGTTCATACTCTTCAAGTCTGCTGCTGCCCTCGCCCCACCAAGCAGAGTCTATTTCAGGAACTCTTGTATAAAAAGGGAGTTGAGTCTCTTTTTGTTCTAGTTTTGCGTCTGTAATTGCCAATATTTTAAAACTTTTTGCATCTAGCGTATAGACTCTGTTTTCTAAAAATATAAAAAAGAGACCGACTGAGGTATTGACACTCATCTCGCTAAAGTCGCTTCTAAGTGGAGTCGGATGTCCGTTAAATGATAAAACTGTAGCAAAAATATCAGGATGAACCCATTGCAGTTTAGAGCTTTTAGTAACTCTGTAGTATATCTCTTCATTTGGCGCTATTAAAACTCCTCTTGTATATCCAAAAGCTAAAACGGCAATATCTCCGACTTTTATATCCCACTTACCTACCGGTAGAGCATTGTTTTTAAGTTCGCCAAATTCGCTAATTTCAAGTTTTGCAATTTTACTCTTTTCATCAAAACTCTTAACTACCACATTTTTTAAAATTATCGTATGCTCTTTTGCTACTTCATGAACTATAAAACCGCTTACTCCGACATCAACTTTATCAACCTTAATCGTTGCCTCCGATGCATCCTTGTTTATCTCAATCAAAGGAGATTTTAAAAGACCTCCAAAAAGTTCTAAAGCCGCAATAAATAATAGAAATATGTACTTCATTCTCTTCACTTTATAAATAATATAGTGCGATTATATCAAACAAACCTCACACTAAGGCAAATTTTGTTAGAGTTTTGACATTATTTTAAAAATTTACGGTTACGGTTATATATATGATAAGATTTTTTATATTTTTTTTACTTACAACATCTCTTTTTAGCTCACAAGTCGAAACCTCCCGCTGGATTGACGGTGAGACATATTTATCATTTTTGGAACGAAACAATCTTCCTCTTAAAACCCTCTATTATAATCTGGACGAAGATGAGCAACAGCTTACGGAAGAGATAATATCAAATGTTCATTTTCACATGTCAAGAGATGCAAATAACGAGATAGCTCAGGTATTTATACCGCTAAATGATGAACTTCAGATTCATATATATAAAAATAACGGTGAGTACCTTTTTGAGACTATCCCAATTATAAGCGAAACAAGAACTGAAGCATTTACTCTTAAAATAGACCACTCTCCGTATCTGGATATTATAAGAGAAACAGGTTCAAAAAAACTTGCAACACTATTTGTATCAAGCTTTAAGCACTCGCTAAATTTTAAAAGCGACCTTAGAAAAGGCGATACGCTTGTTATGATATATGAGCAGAAATATCGTTTAGGAAGACCTTTTTCTATGCCGACTCTAAAAGTGGCAATGATAGAGATGAAAAATAAAAAACACTATATATATCTAAACAGTGATGATAGATTTTATAATGAAGATGGAAATGAGGTTGAAGGATTTTTACTTGCAACTCCGGTTAAAGGTGCGCGAATATCTTCACAATTTACAAAAAGAAGATTTCACCCTATTTTGAAAAAATATCGTGCTCATCTAGGAATTGATTATGCTGCCGGCAGAGGAACACCGATTGCTGCTGCAGGAAGCGGCAGAATAACGTTTATAGGTACTACAAGAGGTTACGGAAACTTGACAAAAATACAGCATAGCGACGGTTATCTAACGCTATATGCCCATCAAAAATCTTTTAAAGGCTCTCTTAAAAACGGCTCTGTTGTTAAAAAAGGGCAGATTATAGGATATGTGGGAAACACTGGTCTCTCAACGGGTCCTCATCTTCATTTTGGACTCTATAAAGACGGTCAAGCAATCGATCCGCAAAGAGTTGTTCAAGTTGCTACAAAAAAATTAAAAGGCAATGAGAGAGTTGCATTTTTAAAACTTAAATCAAATTATGAACAGAGCATAAATCTTCATGTTAATAATGAAACAAAGTTTCCAAGAGTATCAATATATGAAACTGAGTGCTACTTTTATGACGGGGAAGTCTGTGTACAAGATAAAATCGATTCAGATACTTGAAAATCCAAAATTTATAAAACCGATACTGATTAACTATTCTGAGTTTGGAGTAGAAAAAAAGTGGGAAGCGGTAGTAACACATGACAGTGTTGCCGTACTTCTTTGGCATAGCCAAAAGAATGCTTTCGTGCTTGTAAAACAGCTTCGTGCTACAGTGCTGAATAAAAATAAAAACAACGGAATGATGTATGAGCTTTGCGCAGGCATAGTTGATAAAGACAAATCAAATATCGAAATAGCAAAAGAGGAGATTTTAGAGGAGTGCGGATATGACGTACCTTTAGAAAATCTACAAAAAATCGGCTCATTTTACACAAGTGTAGGAATATCCGGAACACATCAGACCATATATTATGCATCTTGCGATGAGAGCATGAGAGTAAGCGAGGGCGGCGGTTTACATGATGAGGAGATTGAGGTTGTTTATATACCTGTAAATGAAGCTAAAAGTTTTATGTTTGATGAATCCTACCAAAAGACGACAGGTGTTTTAATGTCGTTTTACTGGTTTTTTGACAATGTTATGAAAATTCAATAGGGTCCATATCTATCTGTGCCGAATCAACCCTACATGTAGATACAGCTTTTATAATCTCCGTGCTTTTTTCAGCTCGTAAAAGTATCTCAAACCTGTATTTATCGCTAACTCTCTCTATGGCACACTTTCCAAAACCGACTACTTCGATTTCTGAAAATTGATAGAGCATTTGAAGCATTTTATTCATCTCTTCCCCTGCTTTTATGCCGTTTTTATGTGAGAATAAAATCCTGCAAAGTTTCTTATATGGAGGATATAAATCTTTTCTATACTCCTTCTCAGCTTCCAAAAACTCTTCATAACTGTTTACATAAGTTTTAAAAAACTCCTCGTTAAAACTCTGAACCAGCACTTTTGCACTCTCTTTTCTTCCGCTTCGCCCAGATACTTGAATCAGAGTCGAGAGTGCTTTTTCTCTAGCTCTATAATCACTCATATTTAACATGTTATCAAGTCCAAAGATTACGGCTAAGGTAACTCCGTGATAATCATGCCCTTTGCTTATCATCTGCGTTCCCACGAGGATATCTGTCTCTTTATCGTTAAATCTCTTTAGAGCTTTTTTTAACTTATTTGAAGTTGTAATGACGTCTCTGTCAAACTGTTCAACAAATGCATCACTATACTCATTTTGTAACTCTTTTACGACTTCTGCCGTTCCAAGCCTTGAGCTTGTAAGGTTCTCGCTGCCACATTCTGAACATCTCTGCGGTATAGCTTGAGTAAAATTACAGTAGTGGCATTTAAGCGCTCTTGATTTTTGATGAACGCTCATTCCTACACTGCAAAAAACACACTTGTAAGTATGCCCGCAATCGGCACATATCAAATATTTAAAGTTTGCCCGTGTAGGCAAAAATATGATACTTTGCTCTTTTTTTTGTAAATTGTTTTTTATATTTTGCAAAATCAAAGGTGATATACTCTCGACTCGTGCTTCATATATAAACTCTCTTTTTGAGTTAAAGTATCCGCCCTTTAGTCTTACATGCGGAAATTTAACATAACTGCCAAGACTCGGAGTGGCACTTCCTAAAACTACATGTATATCGTAAAGTTTTCCCATATATATCGCTATATCTCTTGCATTATAACGAGGTTTTGAAGATGATTTATAACTATCGTCATGCTCCTCGTCAACTACAATTAAGCCTAAATCTTTTATGGGTAAAAATAGAGCCGAGCGCGGCCCTGCAATTATTTTTGCGGAGCCGTCATATATTTTCTCAAGCGCTTTTTTCTTCTGCAAAGGAGTAAGTTTAGAGTGCCACATAACGACTTCATCCCCAAAATGGTTATGTAATCTTTTGCTCATCTGCGGAGTCAATGAAATTTCAGGCATAAGAAAAATAGAGCGTCTGTTCTGTTTAATCATCTCTGCAAAATAGTACATGTAAATCTCTGTTTTTCCGCTGCCGGTATCGCCAAAGAGAAGTGAGACTTTATGCTTTTGCAAAAATTCAAACGCCTCTTTTTGTCTATTTGACAAATGGATATCTTCTATCTTAGAGTTAAATTCATATTCGCCATCACTACCGTTTTTGCAATACGCAACCATAAGAGAAAGCGCTTCTCCTAAAGAACAAACATAATAAACAGATATAAACTTTGAGAGTTCAATCTGTTTTGCAGAGTAAAAATAGTCATAAATTTCTAAAATTTCTACCGTTTTAAAATCGGGCTTCTGACATGTAGATATAACTACGCCCTCAACTACTCTGTTTTTAACTTTAATACTTACTTTTGTACCGATATCTATGCTTTTTAGACTATGGTATGTAAACGGTTCTAGCGGAGAATTTAAAAGAGATATATTATAGTAATGCAACTTCTTTACAACCAAATAACTAATCGGTTAGTTGTGAACACTCGGAACCTGACGTACACATAAATTTTCCATCATTTGGCGTATAAGTAAAAGTGTTTGTGCTTCCGTTGATGTTGTACGTATAAACAGTATCGCTTGTTATTGCCCAATAACCTGAAGATGTTCCCGCTTTTATACCGTAAGTAAGAAGTGTTCTTGTACCGCCATCACCTGTAAAAAGTGTCGTAGAAGACGTTGAAGGAGAGAGTTTTGTAATATATGTACTAATTCCCTTAATTACTTGAGTTTGTCTCTCGTTAACTATAGCAGCTCTTATAGTGGCTATATCTGCACGTCCTTTTGCTATATCTGCTTGTACTCTAGTATCGCTAAATTTAGGAAGAGCAACAGCTGCTAAAATACCCAAAACAACAATAACAAAAATCAACTCTATCATGGTAAAAGCGCGCGAGTACTTCATAACAACCCTAAATAATAATTTTTAAAATATCCAAAGATAGCTTGAAAATTACTACTATTTTATTCCCACGCAAAGCGTGGAAAAACATTAGTTAGCAGTAAATGACCAAACCGGAGCAGCCGTAGCACTACCGTCACTTATCATAGAAACCGTACCCATTGTACCTGCTGTTCCGTTTCCATCTGCATGAGGTATAGTACCACATTTTGCGGAATCATAATCAGGCATATGCGTAGTAGTAATAGCAGTGATATCAGCAGCGTCAATGGCACCACCATCTCCATCATTTAAAGACTTTGACCAAAGAACGGGTCCAATAGTTCTGTTTAATGTTCCTACTACAGATTTACAATTTCCCGCTTCTGCTTGTTCAGATACACCAACAAATTTTGGCAACGCAACCGCCGCTAAAATACCTAAAATAACAATAACGAAAATCAACTCTATCATAGTAAAACCGGCTCTTCTCATAAGAACTCCCTACATGTATTAAAAAATCGGGCCACACTTGCAACGCAACCATCGTGCCATTATGAAACAGATGAGATTAATAGCCGCTTAAATAATAGGAATTCTTTTTTTTGGAACTCTAATTGCTTATGATATATAAATTTAATAAGGAGTATGTTGTGAGCATTGAAATTTCTAGAACGCATAACCTAATTGCAAAAGCACTTGATTATAGGTCTATACGTCAGGATATGATATCCTCAAATATTGCCAATGCCGATACTCCGTTTTATAAACCTAGAGATATAAGTTTTGAAGCTGCTTTGGCTCAAGAAAAGGCAAAGATATTAAATCAAAATAGTTCAAAACTTCAAATGGCTCAAACAGATGGCGCTCATATAGCACTGCAAGATGAGCAAACGTCATATAAACCGAAAACATTTTTTAGAGACGGGCATATGGCAAGAAATGACGGAAACAGCGTTGATTTAGATGTTGAAACAACAGAAATGAGTAAAAACTCGGTTATGTTTAATGCTCTGATTAATGCCAATAAAAAAGACACTATGATTTACAGAAGCGTTATAGACGCCTCTTCAAAAATCAGTTAAGGATTAAAAGATGAGTAATTTTTTAAGCAGTTTTGATATCAGCGGTTACGGACTCTCTGCTCAACGGGTTCGTGTAAACACCATCTCTCAAAACATTGCAAATGCACAAACAACCAGAACTGATGAAGGTGGACCTTACAGAAGAAAAGAGGTTGTTTTTAAAGCTATTGACTTTAACGAACAATTTAATAAAGCAATCAATGCTATGACTGAGAGTGCTAAGTATGAGGACCCGCTAAATGAGGGCGATTTTGGCAAAAAGGTAAATCCCGCTATAATGAGCGTAGTAGTTGATAAAATTTCACGTGATGATAGGGAACCTAAGATGAAGTTTGATCCAGCCCATCCTGATGCAGATGCAAACGGCTACGTTGCGTATCCAAATATTAATCCTGTTATAGAAATGGCCGATTTAGTAGAAGCAACCAGAAGTTATCAGGCAAATGTTGCCGCTTTTGAGAGTTCTAAAAATATGGCAAACAGTGCTATTTCACTGTTACAATAGTAAAAAAGGCAAGTTATGAGTAGCATAAGTGGTATTTCAGGCACATCGACGGCCGACTTATTAAAACAAAAGAGTAAAATTGAAGAGGGCGGTGTTGATTTTGCCGAGCATTTAAAGTCTGCACTAAATGAGGTAAATGAGCTTCAACAAAATAGCGAAGTAGCCCTTGGCGATATGGCTACCGGACAGGTTAAAGACCTTCATCAGGCAGCTCTTGCTATTGGAAAAGCTGAAACAAGTATGAAACTTATGCTTGAGATTAGAAACAAGGCACTCAGTGCTTATAAAGAGTTAGGCAGAACACAGATATAATTAGTGTGCAAAATGTTATAATCCTCTTAAAAATTAAGATACTTAAAAAATGAATAATCAAAACAAAAGTAAAAAAATATTTCTTCTATTTTCATTGATAGGTATCGGCTTTTTTATATTTTTAAGCGTAATGCTTATTACGACCCTCAAAGCGAGAGACATTCCTTCTCTTTATGCAAAAGACACATCAAAAGCAGTTCGCGGTTCTATAATCAGTGCGGACGGATTTCACATAGCCACTACAATAAAACTCTACAAAGCAGTTATAAATACATACTATATAGACCCTAAAAAAAAGGAACTCTTTGTAGAACTTTTTAGCATATATTCAGGGATTGATGTTAATGAACTTAAAGATAAATTGAGCAAACAAAAAGGAATTGTTGTTCTTAGTTACAACATTCCACAAAAACAAGCTCAATATCTAAAGCAACTAGCTTATGAGCTTAGAAGATTTAAAGTATTTGTTGAGAGAAAAAATCCTATAACCGGTAAAACTTCGGTTATAGGACTCAATATCATTGAGAGCGGCGAGAGCAGAGAGTATGCATACGACAAACTATTAACTCCTATTATAGGGTATCCTCACAAGGTTGAAGAGGATGGCTATACGTTTGTAAAAGGCGTAAAGGGTATAGAAAAAAAGTTTGAAAATGAGCTTCAAGCAAAACAGGATGAACTCAGTCAAGGCTTACGAGATGTGAACAGTTACATAATTTTAAACAAAGATAGTTTTACTAAGCCTGAGATAAACGGTCTTGACATAAAGCTAAATATTCCTGTTGCTCTTCAAATACGCATTGAGAGAATGCTTGATGATATGAAAAAAGATTTAGATGCCCAGGAGATTATGATTACGATTATGAACTCAAAAAACGGCAAAGTTATAGCTATGGCGAGTTCAAACAGATTTTTACCAAAATATATTCAAAAAGATGATTATTCATCGCTAAATAGCGGAATGATAGAGTACAGCTTTGAACCTGGAAGTGTTATAAAAACGGTAACATTCTCTCTTCTTTTAGATAAAGGTCTTGTTAATCCTTATGATATGGTTAATGTTAATAATGGACGTTTTAACGTAGGAAGAAAGACTATTACGGATGAACATAAATACGAATGGTTAAGTGCTGAAGATATTATAGTTCACTCATCAAATGTCGGTATAGTAAAACTATCTCAAAAACTCTCGGGTGCCGATTTTAATAAAGGACTTATTGATTTTGGATTTTCCGTAAAATCTACGCCTGACCTCATTTATGAAAGAGCAGGCTCTGTTCCTGATGCTATGCAACTAAATAACGAAATTTACAAAGCAACTTGTTCTTACGGATATGGAATACGTGTAAATCTTATGCAGCTTATAAAAGCATATAGCGCTTTTAATAATAACGGAAGAACAATTACTCCAAAAATAGTAAACTGCTTTATTAATAATCAAAAAAAAGAGTTAGTCGTCCCGAATGAAGAGCAGATTCAAGTTATTAAAAGCTCGACTGCACAAAGAGTAAAAAGTATTCTCATAAAAACAGTAAACGAGGGTACAGGGGTAAAGGCGAAGTCTGAAGGATTAGAAATCGGTGGAAAAACCGGAACTGCCCATATAGTTGAAGATGCAGAGTATGTTAATAAATATAATACCTCATTTATAGGTTTTGCAAACGATAAAGAGAACAAATATGTAATTGGCTCCGTAGTTATAAAACCTAAAAAGAGCCAGTTTGCATCTCAGACTGCCGTGCCTGTTTTCAAAAATGCAGTTGATATATTGGTTGAAGAGGGTTATTTAAAGCCAGATATTATCGAGCAACCTAGTACCCCCGACACTAGCCTCCACTAAAATTACACTATTTCCAAGCTCTACATGTAAGAGCTGGTTAAAATCACGGCTTACTATCTCGACATAATGAATCTCTAACGGTTCTAAAATTTCTATCATACTTGTTATTATCTCTTTTGCATTCAACTCTCCTTTACTAACCATAGCACTGGCTTTTCGGAGTGATGATGATATCTTTAGCGCTTCTTCTCTCTCTTTGGGTATTAAGTAGGCATTTCTGCTACTAAGTGCCAAACCGTCTTTTTCTCTTACTGTATCTACCGGAACTATTTCTACACTCATAAAAAGTTGTTTAACCATTAAAGATATAAGATTTAGCTGCTGCGCATCTTTTTTTCCAAAGTATGCTCTTGTTGGATTTACTATATTTAGAAGTTTCATAACCACAGTTAAAACGCCATTAAAATGTCCAGGTCTGCTCTGCCCTTCCAAAACATACCCTCTTACCTTTGGTGCAAGTATTGAAACTTCATCAATGCCGTATATATCTTCGGCTTGAGGAAAGAACAAAATATCAACTCCGCTTAACTCACATATTTTTTTATCAGCTTCATCCTTTTTTGGATATTTATCTAAATCTTCACCCTTTAAAAATTGCGTAGGATTTAAAAATATAGAGACAACGACTAATTTGTTTTGCTCTTTTGCTTTTTTAATAAGAGAAATATGCCCCCCATGCAATGCACCCATAGTAGGAACAAAACCGATAGAGAAATCATTTTGAGTACTCATGGCTTTGCTTGTTTCTCTTAAATAGTTTTTTAATTCTAACGGACTAGAAATAATCTTCATTTTAAGCCTCAATTTAATATAATCGCAATTATACACTATTGGATTAATTTTATGGATAATTACGAATATACGGAACTTTTAAAAAATATTTCAAAAAAAATGAACAATATTACGGGTGTTGTTGAACCTCATAAACTTCAAGCACGTCTAAAAGAGATTGATGAACTTGAAAACTCTCAAGATTTTTGGAGTGATGCAGCAAATGCCGCTGTAATTCAAAAAGAGAAAACTCAATGTGAGAGAAAACTTAAAAAATACTCTCTTGCAAAAAATGCCCTTGAAGATGCAAAAGAGCTTTATGAGATGGCAAAAGAAGAAAATGATGAGGATTTAATATCAGAGTGTTTTAGTGGTGCCCAACATTTAGAAGACCTTATCCGTACAATGGAGATTGAAGTTTTACTAAGTGAAGAAACGGATGGCAATAACGCTATTCTTTCAATCCATCCGGGGGCGGGTGGAACAGAGTCTCAAGATTGGGCTTCTATACTTCTTAGAATGTATAAAAGATTTGCAGAGAGACGTGGATGGAGCGTTGAAGTTCTTGACTATCAAACCGGAGATGAAGCAGGTATAAAAGATGTATCTTTACTTATCTCCGGGGAAAATGCTTATGGTTATCTAAAAGCAGAAAATGGCATTCATAGACTTGTTCGCATCTCTCCTTTTGACTCTAACGCAAAAAGACATACATCTTTTAGCTCCGTCATGGTTTCTCCTGAAGTTGATGATGACATAAATATAGTGATAGAAGATAAAGATATTCGTGTTGACACGTATCGTTCAAGCGGTGCCGGTGGACAACATGTAAATAAAACAGAGTCTGCCATTCGTATTACACATATAGCAACCAATGTAGTTGTGCAGTGTCAAAATGATAGAAGTCAACATAAAAATAGAGCGACTGCTATGAAAATGTTAAAATCGAGGCTCTATGAGTTAGAACTTGAAAATCAAAAAGCAGAAATTGCAGGTATTGCAAAAAGTGAGATAGGTTGGGGACATCAAATTCGTTCTTATGTCATGCAACCTTATCAGCAAATTAAAGATACCAGAAGTAACGAAGCGTATTCAAATATTAGTGCCATTCTTGACGGCGATATTGATAAAATGATAGAAGATGTGCTTATTGCTCAGAATCGTTCTTAGATCTGTTTATAAAACTATACCCCAAGAAACCTATTCCCATAAGCATACTTACTATTATTAAGTACTCAAGCTGTTTTTTTTGAGCGTTCTTGAACTCTTCCATAAATGGCGAAGTTTCAGGCTTAGAGGATGCTTTTGAACTTGTTTTGCCGCTTCCTAATGCACTTGCTTCAATTCTTGCAATATTTGCGGCAGCAATCTCATTTTCGCTAAGTACTTCATCAGGAGTTACCCAAAAATAGACTATAAAACTTATAAAAAGCATTAAACCGCCCAACACTCGAAAAATTAGTATCTTATTTTTTATTATTATCTCTTTCATTATGTACCTTTTATAAAGGAAATTATGTCAAACTTCTAATATGAATATACTTAAAGAATTTAGCGTTGACAGCAAATGCTCATACTTACCCAATAAAAATCAAAGCACCTACTACAAGATAATTTCGGAGTGCTCTTTGTCATACTGTGAAGAGCTTATAGAGCTAGGCTATAGAAGATTTGGAAAGATGTATTTCAGACCGATATGTTTTGATTGTGATGAGTGCAAAAGTATAAAAATAGATGTTCAAAACTTCCATTTTTCCAAATCACAAAGAAGAGTGATAAGAAAAGCTTCTAATATAAAGAGCTATATTCAAAAACCTACTATAAGTAAGACACATTTAGAACTTTTTGAAAAATATCATCTTTTTATGAAAGACAAAAAAGGGTGGGAATATAGCGCTTCTAGTGTACAAAGCTATTATAATTCTTTTGTAGATGCACATAATGAATTTGGTTATGAAGTTTTATACTATATAGATAACACTCTAATCGGTGTTGACTTAATCGATATATTACAAAACGGCGTATCATCTATCTACTTCTACTATGACCCTGATTATGAACAATATTCACTAGGCAAACTATCTCTATATAATCAAATTATGTTTGCAAAAAAAAGCCAAAAAAAATGGATATATCTGGGCTACTATGTACAAGAGTGTCAATCTCTTTCATACAAATCACAATATAAGCCATATTTAACATTACAGGGAAGACCTGATATATATGAAAACCCTATCTGGCAATAAAATAGGTTATTTATATTTCGAATGTTGTAGAAATGATACAGTTATGAATTTTTTTTATAATTTTTCTTATACTTTTTAGTTTTTAAAATATACCAGATATAATTATCTCCATGATTAAAATAATAAAAAATGAACTTATCTACTTTTTGCTTATACTGTTACTTTTAGCATTGCTTCAACACTCTGATTTATTGCACTCTCCTATAGCGAGAATTAACTTAATGTCAGAAAAAGGAAACTATCTTCATCCATTGATTTGGGCTTCTGGACTATATATAATTGTTATCTTAGTAAGACTTATTATTAAGTATATTCTTTATTTAAAAAATAAAAAGAGCTAATGTAAGTGATTTGAAGATTGAGTAAATGTGGGTAATACTTTCCCTTTAGGGAAAGTATATATTTGACTGGCTTAGCCGTTTCTCTTTTTAATGATCTCTTCAGATACATTTCTTGGAACTTCCTCATAGTGATCGAATTCCATTGAGTATGTAGCACGTCCTTGTGTAGCAGAACGAAGGTCGGTTGAGTAACCGAACATCTCAGCAAGTGGCACAAATGCATCTACAATTTTGTTTCCGCTTCTGTCACTCATATTTGTAACTTGTCCACGACGACGGTTAAGGTCACCGATAACATCACCCATATAATCTTCAGGAACTTCAACTTCAACTTTCATTAGCGGCTCTAAAATAGCAGGTTTTGCTTTTCTACAACCCTCTTTAAAACCCATTGAAGCAGCAAGTTTGAATGCCATCTCATTAGAGTCAACCTCATGATATGAACCGTCGTAAAGAGTGATATCGATATCTTCCATAGGGTAGCCGGCAAGAACACCATTACTCATAGTCTCCGCACAACCTTTTTCAACAGCTGGAATATACTCTTTTGGAATTACCCCACCTTTGATTTCATTGTGAAATACAAAACCTGTTCCTGCAACACCCGGTTTGATAGTAAGATAAACATGTCCAAATGCACCACGACCACCAGATTGTTTAGCATATTTGTATTCTTGGTTAACTGTTTCTCTAATAGTTTCACGGTAAGAAACTTGTGGCGCGCCAACTTCAGCTTCTACTTTAAACTCACGCTTCATACGATCAACAAGAATCTCGAGGTGAAGTTCACCCATACCAGAAATAATTGTTTGACCTGTCTCTTCATCAGTATGAACTCTAAAAGATGGATCTTCAGCAGCAAGTTTACCTAAAGCTAATCCCATTTTTTCTTGGTCAGCCTTAGTTTTTGGCTCAACAGCAACAGAGATAACAGGCTCTGGGAATGTCATGCGCTCTAATATAACTTTATCACCTTCTGAACATAAAGTATCTCCGGTAGTCGTATATTTTAGACCAACAACAGCCCCGATTTCACCGGCATAAATCTCTTTAACTTCTTCACGCTTGATAGCATGCATCTTTACAATACGCCCAATTCTCTCTTTTTTATCTTTAGTAGAGTTATGAACAAATGATCCAGCTTCTAGTGATCCACGATAGACGCGAATAAAAGTTAATGTTCCAACAAACGGGTCAGTCATAATTTTAAATGCCAATGATGCAAATTCCCCATTATCAGTTGATGGAACAACAACTTCTTCATCCTCATCATCCATCATCGTGCCCTTAATTGGAGCACATTCTGTTGGAGCAGGAAGATAAGCAACAACAGCGTCAAGCAGAGTTTGAACACCTTTGTTTTTAAATGCGGTACCTGCCGTCATAGGAACAATATGCATACCGATTGTAGCAGCTTTAATACCTGCAATAATTTCATCTTCTGTTAACTCTTCACCCTCTAAATACTTCTCAGCAAGGTGTTCGTTACCGTCAACTTCAGAGATAGATTCAATCATTTTTTCACGGTACTCTGCAGCTTTGTCTAGCATATCAGCAGGAATCTCTTCTACATGGTAATTTGAACCCATCGCAGCATCTTGATCCCAAACGATAGCTTTCATAGTAACAAGGTCAACTATACCCGCAAAACGCTCTTCTTCGCCGATTGGCAATTGAATTGGAACCGGATTACCTTTAAGACGTGTACGAATTTGCTCTTCAACAACGTAAAAGTTTGCACCTGTTCTGTCCATTTTGTTAACAAAAACAATAGATGGCACGCCATAACGATTTCTTTGTCTCCAAACTGTTTCAGATTGTGGTTGAACACCGCCAACTGCACAAAATACAGAAACTGCACCATCAAGGACACGCATTGAACGCTCAACTTCGATAGTAAAGTCAACGTGACCCGGAGTATCAATTATATTAATCTGTTTTCCAGCCCATTCACATGTAGTTGCAGCAGAAGTAATAGTAATACCACGCTCTTGCTCTTGCTCCATCCAGTCCATAGTTGCAGCACCGTCATGTACTTCACCTATTTTATGCTCACGACCTGTATAGAACAGAATTCTTTCAGTCGTTGTAGTTTTACCCGCATCAATGTGAGCAGCAATACCAATATTTCTAACGTCTTCTAATTTATGTGATCTTGCCATAATATTTTCCTATTACCAACGATAGTGAGCAAATGCTTTATTTGCTTCAGCCATACGGTAAGTATCCTCTTTTTTCTTAAATGCATTACCTTTATCAGATGCCGCATCCATAAACTCATTTGCCAATCTCTCAGCCATTGTTCTCTCATTTCTTTTGCGAGAAGCATCAACTAACCATCTAATAGCTAGAGAAAGCTGACGCACTGGGCGCACTTCTACTGGAACTTGATAAGTAGCACCACCAACACGGCGACTCTTAACTTCAATAATAGGCTTAATATTTTCAATTGCACTATTGAATGTGTCAATACCTGTTTTCTCACCACGAGAACTTACGATATCTAAAGCGCTGTAAATAATTTTTTCAGCTGTACTTTTTTTACCGTCGTACATAATTTTATTTATAAATTTCGTTAAAACTTTGCTTCCATAAACTGGGTCTGGCATAATTTCACGAACGGGAGCTTTTCTTCTTCTCATTTGTAATTTTCCTTACTTCAATTTTTTTTCAAATTTACTCAAAATATCTCACTAAAGAGCTATCCTGTGTGCTTGAATAGTTTTCAGCTTTTAGCACAAAACACAATTTCAAAATGAAACTAGTTTCATGAGTCACTGCTGAAGTGAACTTAGCGTTAGCGTAGTGAAACGCACTTGTTAGTTTTGCGCACTAATAGATGGCTATTTTTTTGCTTTTGCTTTTTTTGTTCCGTATTTAGAACGAGCAACCTTACGACCTGTTACACCTGCAGTATCTAGTGCACCACGAACGATATGGTACTTAACACCGGGTAAATCTTTAATACGACCGCCACGGACAAGAACTATTGAGTGCTCTTGAAGGTTGTGACCCTCACCACCGATATAAGAAATAACTTCAAAACCTGAAGTTAAACGAACTTTTGCAACTTTTCTTAAAGCCGAGTTAGGTTTTTTAGGTGTTGTCGTGTAAACACGAGTACAAACACCACGACGTTGTGGACATGATACAAGAGCAGGTGATTTTGATTTTTTAACCACTTTTTTACGCTCATTGCGAATCAACTGATTGATTGTAGGCATACAATTCCTTTACTTAATTTTTCCAGTAGAATTTAACTCTCTATTTTTAGGGAGTTATAGACGCGTGATTATAATAAAATTATAATAAAAGTTAGCTTATTTTAAGTATTAATTAATATATGGGATTTTATATGAGAAATAATAGCTACTTTGATAGTAGCTATTATTTTATAGGGTAATTGTTAATTACCCTTCTTTAGTACCAAAAATTATCTCTTGGTTTTTATAAATACCAGTTCCAACAGGAATTGTACGACCGATAATTACGTTTTCTTTAAGATCGTTAAGATCATCTATCTTAGCACTAACCGCAGCTTCTGTTAATACTTTGGTAGTATCTTGAAATGATGCAGCAGATATAATCGAATCAGCTGAAACTGCAGCACGTGTTATACCAACTAAGAATGGTTCAGCAATTGCCGGACGACCGCCAAGTTTAATAATTTTTTCATTCTCTTGCGCAAATTTAGCTTTAGATATTAAATCACCTTCAATAAACTTAGTATCGCCAGATTTAACAATTTTAATTTGTCTAAGCATCTGTGTAAAAATTACTTCTATGTGCTTATCGGCGATATTAACCCCTTGTGAGCGGTAAACTTGCTGAACTTCACTTACTAAATAATTATAAAGTGCTTTTACACCCATAATACGAAGTAGCTCATGTGAAGAGATAATACCAGTCGTAAGTCTCTCACCAGCATGAACAAAGTCGCCGGTATTTACAACAGGTGAATGAGATTTATCAACAAAATACTCTTTAATTATGCCGCTGTCTGATGTAACTAAAATTCTTACTTTCCCACGAAGAAGCTTGCCGAAACTCACAACACCGTCTATTTCAGATATTAGTGCCGTTGCTTTTGGACGACGACCTTCAAAAAGTTCACTTACACGAGGAAGACCTCCTGTAATATCGCTTGATTTTTGAAGAGCTTTTGGTGTTTTAGCAATAATATCAGCTACTTTTACTCTTGCACCGTCTTCTACGTATATAGATGTTTTTGCTTGAACTTGATATCTTAAAAGTTCACCATCTTCACTAGCAAGAACAATTGTAGGCTTATAATCAGCAGAGATATGGTCGTTTATCATTAAACGTGTTTTACCTGTTAGCTCATCATACTGCTCTGTTGCAGTCGTACCGATTATAATATCTTCAAACTTAACCACACCGTTTGTCTCAGAAATAACTGGATTAGAGTATGGATCCCACTCAGCAATTACTGTTGATTCATCTGTTTTTGGCTTAGCTATAATTGTTTTTGAATCAACAATAGCATCATCTTCAGTTACAATCACAGATCCACGAGCAATATAGTGACGTACAGCTTCACGGTTATTACTATCAACTACGGTAGCAAAAAGGCCTTTTTCAACTACCTCATAACCTGATTTAAGCCCATCAAATCTCTCTAAGTAGTCGCCCTTTAGTAGGAAATACTTAACAGTACCCTCTTCTTTTGCAAGAATTTTTTGAGTAACAGGCGCTCCGTTTGCAACCAACACTTCAGATGCATATGGAATACGGCTAGGAACATTCCAGCCATCTTTAATAGTTTCAACTATAGATTCTAACTCTTTTACTTCTGAGCCACTCTCATACGGGAAGTAATATTTCCCTTCAATTTGTCCGCCGACACCGGCTAGCTCATTCGGCTTAGCAATCTCATTTTTACGAAGCGAATAGCGAATAGTCTCAGTTTTAGAGATAACACTAATAATAACTTCATCATGTACAGTCTGAATATCAATTTTACCTGCAAAAGGAGCTTTAATTTTAGGTTCAACTAAAAGTACGGCTGCATTTCTACGATTTGCAACTATATTTTTACCCTCTTTAGAAGCATATGTTCTAAGATTGTAGTAACGTATAAAACCCTCTTTTTCAGCAACAACTTGTCTCTCTTGTGCAGTAGAACTTGCAGTTCCCCCAACGTGGAATGTTCTAAGAGTAAGCTGAGTACCAGGCTCACCGATTGACTGAGCAGCAATAATACCTACAGCTTCTCCTCTACGAACTATATGACCGGTTGCAAGATTCACACCGTAACAAAGTGCGCAGATACCGTTTTCACTCTTACATGTAGTAGGTGTTCTAATATATGCTGTTTTTATTCCTGCTTCAGAAATTACTTTAGCACTTACTTCATCAATTAAAGTTCCCTCAGCGTATAGTATTTCATTACTGATAGGATCAATAACGTCATCAGCAAGAACTCTACCGTTAAGTCTGTCTTCCAACGACTCAATCAGAGTATTTTGATCAGAAATATCAGATATCTCTATACCTTCGTGAGTATGGCAGTCGTGCTCAACAACTTTAACATTTTGTGCAACGTCAACAAGCTTACGAGTAAGGTAACCCGCATTTGCCGTTTTAAGTGCAGTATCGGCAAGACCTTTTCTAGCACCGTGAGTTGAAATAAAGTACTCAATTACGTTTAGACCCTCTTTAAAGTTAGAGATAATCGGAGTTTCAATAATCTCACCGCTTGGCTTAGCCATAAGTCCCCTCATACCTGCTAGCTGACGAATCTGAGCAGCTGAACCACGAGCACCTGAATCTGCCATCATATGAATCGAGTTAAAGCCGTTTTTGTCTGTTTGAACTAAATCCATCATTTGAGTCGCTAACGTATTGTTTGTATCAGTCCAAACGTCAATAATTTTATTGTATCTCTCTTGTTCAGTTAAAAGACCTGCTTCATACTGTTTTTGAATCTCAAATACTCTATTTTTAGATTCAGCAATTTTAGCTTCTTTTCCTACAGGAATTTTAATATCATCAATAGATATTGAAACTCCTGATTCTGTTGCATGCTTAAAACCAAGGTTTTTAAGTCTGTCAAGGAAACCTGCTGTTATACCTATACCGCCATGTTTTTGAACATAATCAACAATTTCATTAATAGCTTTTTTCTTCATGACTCTATTCCAAAGCTCTGCAGGAACAAAATCCGGTAAAATCGCTTTTAAAAGCATACGACCGGCTGTTGTATGAATAATTCTTCCATCATCTCTAGTTCTTACTTTTGCATGTAAATCAAGTGCATCATGTTCAATAGCAATTCTTACTTCATCCACATTTGCAAAAAGTTTATTAGAACCTTTTACACCATTTTTTTCTAAAGTAATATAGTAGATTCCAAGAACCATATCCTGTGAAGGCGTAGCAATAGCTTTACCTGATGCAGGAAGAAGAATATTCATTGAAGCCATCATAAGAACCTTAGCTTCTGCTATTGCAGCAGAACTTAAAGGTATATGAACAGCCATCTGGTCACCGTCAAAGTCGGCATTAAAAGCAGCACAAACTAACGGATGAAGCTGAATAGCTTTTCCGTCAATCAATTTAGGATGAAATGCTTGAATTGAAAGTTTGTGAAGTGTCGGTGCACGATTTAATAGTACCGGATAACCATCAACTATCTCCGCAAGACACTCCCAAACTTCGTTTGTTTTGTCTTCAATCATTTTCTTAGCAGCTTTAACCGTAGTTGCATAACCTTTATCTTCAAGTTTTGCAATCAAGTGTGGCTTAAATAGTTCAAGTGCCATTTTCTTAGGTAATCCGCACTCATCCATAGATAATTTTGGTCCGACAACGATTACTGAACGTCCTGAAAAGTCAACACGCTTACCAAGTAAGTTTTGTCTAAAACGTCCCTGCTTACCTTTAATAATTTCACTTAAAGATTTAAGAGGACGTTTATTGGCACCTTTAACTGCGTTAGCACGACGACCGTTATCAAAAAGAGCATCAACAGACTCTTGAAGCATACGTTTCTCATTTCTAACAATTATTTCAGGAGCTTCAAGTTCAACAAGACGTTTGAGTCTTTGGTTACGGTTAATAACACGACGGTAAAGGTCATTTACATCAGAAACTGCGAACTTGCCCCCATCAAGACTTACAAGAGGTCTTAAATCAGGCGGAAGAACAGGAAGTACCGTTAACATCATCCATGCAGGATTGTTGCCAGAATTTAAAAACGATTCAATTACCTTAAGTCTTTTAGCAATAGTTTTTCTTTTTGCTTCGCTTTTTGTTAGTTCAATATCTTCTTTTAGCTGTGTAAATGCATCAACCAGGTCGATAGAGTCAAGTAAATCGCGAACTACTTCACCACCCATACGAGCTTTGAAGCCTAATTCACCAAATCTTTGAACTAAAGTACGATATTGTTCCTCATTTAAAACATCATATTTTAAAACAGGAGTTTTAGCTTCTGCATCGTAGTACGCCTCTCCACCGCTCTCAACAATGTATGCCTCATAATAAAGTACACGTTCAAGGTCTTTCATCTTGATACCAAGAAGAGTTCCGATTCGTGAAGGTAGTGAACTAACATACCAAATATGTGCTACGGGGGTTACAAGCTCGATATGACCCATACGAATACGGCGAACTTTAGTTGATGTAACTTCAACACCACATTTTTCACAAACAACGCCTTTATAACGCATTTTTTTGTATTTACCGCAAAGACACTCATAATCTCTTACAGGACCGAAAATTTTTGCACAAAAAAGACCGTCACGCTCAGGTTTCAGCGTACGGTAGTTAATAGTCTCAGGTTTTTTTACTTCACCGTGACTCCATGACAACACCTTCTCAGGAGCGGCCAAACGGAACTGTATCTGTTTTATATCAGTCGGTCTTTTCTCTTCAGTTACTTCAATAGGTACTAATTTACTCATTGTCTTCTACCTCGTCAAAAATTTCTACATCAAGAGCAAGTGATTGAAGCTCTTTTGTTAATACGAATAGTGTTTCAGGAATACCGGATTCCGGCACTAGCTCACCTTTTGTAATTGCTTTATATGCACGAACACGTCCATCAACATCATCAGATTTGATTGTAAGCATCTCTTTAAGCACAGCACTTGCCCCATAAGCTTCAAGAGCCCAAACCTCCATCTCTCCAAATCTTTGACCACCAAAGAGTGCTTTACCTCCAACAGGCTGTTGAGTAACTAAAGAGTATGGTCCAGTTGAACGGGCATGAATTTTTTCATCAACTAAGTGATGCAGTTTAAGAATATACATGTAGCCGACATTTACGCGCTCTTTTATCTTCTCTCCCGTTAAACCGTTGTAGAGTACAGTTTTACCGTCTGTATCCATTTTAGCCAGAGCAAAAAGTTTTGCAAACTCTACGGCATTTACGCCTTCAAATATAGGGGATGCAAATTTAACACCTTTTGACCAATCACGAGCATAATGTAAAAATTCATCATCAGCCATATTGCCAATAACATGTACAGCATTCATCATACCTGCAACGTCAGCTATTTCAATCATCTTAGCGCGAAGATTTTGGATAAAATCTTTTTGCTTAGAGTTAAATTGCTCTAAAATTTGATTACCAAGCTCACGACCTGCCATACCTAAATGCATCTCTAAGATTTGACCTATATTCATACGAGATGGAACACCAAGAGGATTTAGACAAACATCAACGCTTCTTCCGTCTTCCATGTAAGGCATATCAACTTCAGGTACTATTGTAGAGACAATACCTTTATTTCCATGACGTCCTGCCATTTTATCACCGACTTTAAGTTGACGCTTAGTGGCAATATAAATTTTTACATACTTAACAACGCCGTTTGGTAAAATGTCATCTTTTTCTAAGATATTAAGTTTCTCTTCATGCTCATCACGGAAAAGTCTTTTCTCTTTTTGAAAATAGTTTTTAGTTTTATTATACTCAGCTTGAATATCTTCGCTAAAAGATTTTATAATCGCGTTCATTGCAAAACGGTTTACTTCAACCAAATCTTTACCGTCTATTATATCTCCTACCTTGTAGCTAGTATCGCCAATTTTAATATCAGCAATAAGAGGCTCTTTTGTAAGAAGCTTAGTAACTCGAAGCATCTCCTCTTTATCAATCATAAGGAGTCTGTCATAATGCTCACGTTCTAAATAATCACGCTCCTCTTTTTCTAACTCTAATGCACGTGCATCTTTGTCATAACCTTTTTTTGTAAAGATTTTAACATCAACAACAACACCTTCCATTGACGGAGGGCAGTAAAGCGATTTATTTATTACATGTCCTGCTTTTTCGCCAAAAATTGCACGTAGAAGTCTCTCTTCCGGGGTAGGTTTAACTTCTCCTTTTGGAGACACTTTACCTACTAGTATCATTCCTCCGGTTACATTTGTACCGATTTTAACGATACCGCTGTCATCTAAATGAGCAAGTTCATCATCTCTAACATTAGGAATATCTCTAGTAATCTCTTCAACACCATGTTTTAATTCTCTTGCTTCAACCTCTTTTTCATAAATATGAACTGAAGTAAATGCATCTTTGCGAATTAAACGCTCAGAAATTACAATTGCATCCTCAAAGTTGTAACCATTCCAAGGCATAAACGCAACCATAGCATTTACACCAAGAGCTAGTTCTCCTTGATCCATATTTGGACCATCGGCAATTACCTGACCGATTTCTACTCTTTGACCTATTTTTACAATAGGTTTTTGTGCAAAAGAGGTATTTTGATTTGTACGAAGATTTTTTTGTAATGGATAATAATCTATATATATCTCTCCATCATCATCGCCCATCACATATATGTGTCTTCCATCAACTTTTTCTACAATGCCTGAACGTTTAGCTTTAACACATTCCCATGAATCACGTGCAACAAGCTTCTCAACACCTGTTCCTACCATTGGAGCATCAGGCTTAATAAGCGGAACTGCTTGACGTTGCATGTTTGAACCCATAAGCGCACGGTTAGCATCATCGTGTTCCAAAAATGGAATTAATGATGCGGCTACGCCGACAACCATATGTGATGAAAGGTCTGCATATTCACACTCTGTTGCAGGACGATGAAGTATTTCGCCATCTATTCTAGTAACAACAAGTTTATCTATAAATTGCCCATTTTCATCAACTTTATTTGATGCGGCTGCAATTTTTTTACCTTCTTCTTGTGTTGCTGTTAAATAAACAACTTCATCAAGAATCTTTCCTTCTTTCATCACTTTATATGGAGCTTCAATAAATCCATGTTCATTTACTTTTGAGTAAGTTGCAAGAGTATTGATAAGACCGATATTTTGACCCTCAGGAGTCTCAATCGGACAAATTCTACCATAGTGCGTAGGGTGAACGTCACGTACTTCAAACCCTGCTCTTTCTTTAACTAAACCACCTTCACCAAGAGCCGATAGACGACGCTTATGTGTAACTTCTGATAGTGGATTTGTTTGATCCATAAACTGAGAAAGTTGACCGCCTGAGAAGAACTCCATAATTGTTGACGTAATCATTTTTGAATTGATTAAATCATGCGGCATAAGTTCATTCATAGGTCCGCTCATAGTTGAGAGTTTATCACGGATAGCTTTTTGCATCTTTATTAGACCATTATGAAGCTCATTTCCTAACAACTCGCCTATTGAACGAATACGACGGTTACCCAAGTGATCTCTGTCATCTATATGACCTTGACCATTTTTAACTTTAATTACATATTTTACAGATTCTATAATATCTTCTTGAGTCAGTACTGTTACGTATTCAGGAATATTAAGCCCTAATTTATGATTCATTTTCATACGACCGACTTTTGTCAAATCATATCTTTCTGGGTCAAAGAAAAGCTGATTTACAAAAACTTTAGCAGCTTCTTTTGTTACAGGTTCTCCCGGTCTCATTACTTTATAGATACGAATAGCAGAAAGATCATTCTCATCTTCAATATCTTCTGTCTGCTTTAACAATTTCAGTGAATCTGAATCAGCATTAAATGCATTGATAATTGAACTATCAACTCCATCAGCTAAATCATTCGCTATACTAAAACTTTTTACACCAATTTCAGCCATCTTTTTAAGCTTAGTCTCATCGATACGAGTCATAGTATCAAAAAGTATTTCTCCTGTTTCAGGGTCTATAATAGGTTTTGCCAAATAACGATCTAAAAGTACTTCTAAAGGATATTCAACTTCATTAAGTCCATCTTCTATAAACTTTTGAGCTTTTTTGCCTGATAATCTTTTTCCTGAAGCTAAAAGTATTTTCCCGTTTTTATCAATCAAATCATAAGTTAATCTTGATGAGTAATCATTTGGATTAAATGACATTAAAAATTTATTATCTATAATATTGATAGTTTGAATCGGGTAAAACAATTTCAATATATCTTGTTTAGAATATCCAAGTGCACGGAACATGATTGTAACCGGAACTTTACGACGTTTATTTATTCTCATATACAGAATATCTTTAGGATCGTACTCAAAATATAACCATGAACCACGATCAGGAATAATTTGACCGGTATAAATAAGCTTATTTCCTGAAGTAGTTGATTCTTCTTCTTTGAAAATAACACCCGGTGATCGGTGAAGCTGATTTACAACAACTCTCTCAACACCGTTTATAATAAATGATGTTCTATCAGTCATCAATGGAATATCACGAACAAATATACTCTGTTCCTTAATATCTTTAACACCTAATTTTTCTTTTGTATTTTCATCTCTGTCCCAAAGAACCAGACGAGTTTTCATTCTTAAACTTACTGCATAAGTAAGACCGCGTTCCATACACTCTCTAACTGTGTATTTTGGTTTTCCTACTTCAGAACCAATATACTCAACAGTAAGTCTATTTTGAGTGTCATGAATAGGAAAAACTGATTGAAATACTGTCTCTACACCACTCTGTGCACGATCTTTTTCATCAAGCATTAAAAATTTACTGTATGAGCTTTGTTGTAATTGTAGTAAGTTCGGTACTTCTATCTGTTGAGGAGTTTTAGAGAAGTCTACACGAAGACGATTTCCGGAATATAAAGTGTTTAACATAGGCTACCTCGGTGAGTTGTTTTTAAGACCCAATCATTAAGATTAAGGTTATCGTATCTAGGCGTCCCTAGATGATTTTTAGCTCAAAAATAAGAGCTTTTTTTACAGTGCTTATAAACGACATAAGGGCACTTTTACGAAGTGACTAAAATCTCTTCGTAAAAGCGCCCAAAAATGCGAATATGCAAAGAGAAAATAAATCTCTCTATGCAAAACGCCAAAATATAGAAATTATTTAACTTCTACTTTTGCACCAGCTTCTTCAAGTTGCTTTTTAGCATCCATAGCTGTATCTTTATCAACACCTTCTTTAATTGTTGAAGGTACATTTTCAGTTGCATCTTTAGCTTCTTTTAGTCCAAGACCAGTTAATGCACGAACAACTTTAATTACGTTGATTTTTTTATCACCGGCATCAGTGATAATAACGTTGAATTCAGTTTGCTCTTCAACAGCAGCAGCTGCAACAGCACCACCTGCAACAGCAACAGGCTGTGCAGAAACACCAAATTTTTCTTCAAACTCTTTTACTAATTCAGAAAGTTCTAATACAGAAAGTCCTGAGATAAACTCTAATACATCTTCTTTAGTTATAGCCATAATATATCTCCATTATGAAATTTAATTTTAATGATTTAAATCATTATACTTGTTAAAAGCTAATTAAGCTTCCTCTTTTTTTTGTCTTAACGCATCTAATCCGATTGTAAAACATGTAACTGGTGCCATCCAAGTAGCAGCAAGCATAGCAAGAAGCTCCTCACGACCAGGAAGTTTAGCAAATGCTTCAACTTTAGCAGCATCTGCAGGTGCACGATCCACGTAAGCAGACTTAATTACAAATTTATCGTTATCTTTTGCAAAATCAGCAACTACTTTAGAAGTAGCAACCGAATCAGCTCCCCATACTAAAATGTTAGTGTCTTTTAATTCAACACCTGTAAGTTCAGCATTACTTAATGCTATCGTTGCCAAAGTATTTTTAACAACTTGAACTTTTGCATCTTTAGCACGAGCAATTTTTCTCAGGCTTTCAAGATTAGCAACGCTCAAACCTTTGTAATCACAAAAGATTACGCTTTGAGCATCTTTAAATTCATTTGAAAGTACTTCAATAATTTCAGCTTTTTGTGTTTTTGTCATAGAATATCTCCTTTCCAGACAACACTTCAACAGGAACACCAACACCTAGTTGGCATATTAAGCTTTCGCTCCTATATCTTCAGTCCATAAAATGCAGTTACCAAAGCAGTAACTTGAAAGTGCTTTACGAATAAAGCACTAAAAATTACTAATTATTTTAAATCTGCCAGTTGCATAATATCAAGCTTAATAGCAGGACTCATTGTTAAACTAAGCGCAGCATTTTTAATATAACGACCTTTTGCTGAAGCAGGTTTATGTTTATTAATTGCTTTAACAAAAGATACAAGATTTTCAGCTATTTTATCGGCATCAAAACTTGCTTTACCGATTCCTGCATGTATATTTCCTTTTTTATCAACACGGAAATTTACTTGACCGCCTTTAACATTTTTAACCGCAGTTGCAACGTCAGGTGTAACAGTACCGGTTTTAGGGTTAGGCATCATACCTTTTGGCCCTAAAATACGACCAATTTGTCCAACAAGACCCATACAATCTGGTGCAGCAACTACGATATCAAAGTTAAAAACACCATCTTTAATCTGTTGAACTAAATCATCAGTTCCAACAATATCAGCTCCTGCTGCTTTAGCTTCATCAGCTTTAACACCTTTTGCAAAAACTGCAACACGAACAGTTTTACCAGTTCCGTGTGGAAGTACGATTGCACCACGAATCATCTGGTCTGCATGTCTTGGATCAACATTTAAGTTAAGTGCTACTTCAACCGTTTCGTCAAACTTTGCACTAACTAGATTTTTTACCGTTGTTGATGCTTCATCAACATTATACGCTTTTGTAATATCAATTTTTTCTATTAATTGCTTATATCTTTTACTCATAATCAAATTCTCCTGTGAAATTCTGCCACAAAATTTTATATCATTGTGGTCGATGATATTTGTATATTAGTCTATAATCTCTAGACCCATTGCGCGAGCAGAACCTGCAATTGTTTTTGCAGCAGCTTCTTTATCGTCAGTATTTAAATCTTCTATTTTTCTATTTACAACTTCCATTAATTGAGCGCGAGTAATCTTTCCAATTTTATTTTTAAGTGGATTATCCGAACCTTTTTTTATTCCTGCAGCATTCATTAATAGTGCAGTCGCAGGCGGTTGTTTAGTTATAAAAGTAAAACTCTTATCAGTGTAAACAGTGATAATTACAGGAACTTTAAATCCCATCTTATCTTTTGTTTTTTCGTTAAAAGCCTTAGTAAATTCCATGATGTTAACACCACGTTGTCCTAAAGCTGGTCCAACCGGTGGCGCAGGTGTTGCTTTGCCGGCTTCAATTTGTAGCTTTATATAGCCCATGATTTTTTTTGCCATTTTTTTTCCTTTTTATGATTTAAATTATTTTTTCAACTTGGGTATAAGAGATATCAACCGGAGTTGCTCTACCAAAAATTGAAACGTTAAGTTTTAGAGTTCCATGCTCTAAATCATACTCATCTACGGTTGCAGTAAAGTTTGCAAATGGACCATCTATTATACGTACAGTTTCACCGCTGTCAAAAAATACTTTTGGCTTAGGTGCTGCACGATTTTGTACACGGTCTAGTATTACATTAATATCATGCTCACTAAGGGGCGTAGGTGTATTTGCTTCGCCGATAAATCCAGATACTTTAGGAATAGTCTGAATAAGGTGTTGAATTTCAGTATTAAGGTCAATTCTTGCAAAAACATATCCTGAGTACAAAGAGCGCTCTGATATTTTTTTCTTACCTTCTTTAACTTCAATAACGTCTTCTGTAGGAACTATAACATCTGTTATAACATCTTGAAGACCCATCTCTTGTATCATATTAAGAATTGCTAAACGAACAGTTCTCTCATTTCCATATGTCTGAATTGAGTACCACTGATAATTGCTTTTTTTATTTTCCACTGCTACTCCCTATCCTAAGATTAGTGACATAATTGATGACATAACCAAATCGACTAAAGCTAAAAAGGCAGCTATTGCGCTTACAACGATTACGACTGAAATATAAGCCTGTTTAACCTGACCTTTGGTAGGAAAAATAACTTTACTTAACTCTAATCTTGCATTTTTGATATGTGTACCTAGATTCATTTTAACTTCCCTAATAGCCATTAATTATCTATAAAGCTCAAAAGCTCTACAAATAATTAATGTGGCAGGCGTGGAGGGATTCGAACCCCCAACACCCGGATTTGGAATCCGGTGCTCTACCATTGGAGCTACACGCCTACATTATATAACAACAAAGCCAAGTCAAAAGACTTGAACTTAAATTGCAACTATATTACAGTTTCATCTCTTTGTGAAGAGTATGCTCACGACAAAACTTACAATATTTTTTTACTGAAAATTTTTCAGTATGAGTTTTTTTGTTTTTAGTAGTGTGGTAGTTACGACGAGTACACTTCTCACATCCTAAATGTATTGCTTCTCTCATGTTATTAACCTTTTAAAGGATTTTGCAAATTCGGAAGTTCCGAATTATGCAAGAATCTCAGCTACAACACCAGCACCAACTGTTCTACCACCCTCACGAATAGCGAACTTAGTACCTTTTTCCATAGCGATTGGGTGAATTAATTCAACAGTGATACTCACGTTATCACCAGGCATAACCATCTCAGTACCTTCCGGTAAAGTAATAGCACCAGTTACGTCTGTTGTACGAACGTAGAATTGTGGACGGTAGTTTGAGAAGAATGGAGTATGACGACCACCCTCATCTTTACTTAGTACATAAATCTCAGCTGTAAACTTAGTATGAGGAGTAATAGTACCCGGCTTACAAAGTACTTGACCACGCTCAACATCATCTTTACCGATACCGCGAACAAGAATACCACAGTTATCCCCTGCAACACCCTCAGTCATCTCTTTACGGAACATTTCAATACCAGTTACAGTAGTTTTTTGAGTATCACGGATACCTACGATTTCAATAGCATCACCGATTTTAACTGTACCACGCTCGATACGACCAGTTACAACCGTACCACGTCCAGAAATCGAGAAAACATCTTCAACAGGCATTAAGAAATCTTTATCAGTTTCACGAACTGGTTGAGGAATATATCTATCAACTTCAGCCATTAATTTTTGGATTTTAGCAGACCATGGTCCAAGTGTACCAGTTTTAGCTTCTTCTAGTGCTTCTTTTGCTGAACCGGCAACGATTGGAGTATCATCACCCGGGAAATCGTACATATCTAATAATTCACGAATTTCCATTTCAACTAATTCTAATAGTTCTTCATCGTCAACCATATCTTCTTTGTTCATGAAAACAACGATATATGGAACACCAACTTGCTTAGAAAGAAGAATGTGCTCACGTGTTTGTGGCATCGGGCCATCAGCTGCAGAAACAACTAAAATAGCACCGTCCATTTGTGCAGCACCGGTAATCATATTTTTAACATAATCCGCGTGACCTGGGCAGTCAACGTGTGCATAGTGACGATTATCTGTTTCGTACTCAACATGTGAAGTTGCGATAGTAATACCACGCTCTCTCTCTTCTGGAGCATTATCGATTGCATCATAATCCATCATTTTTGCACCGTTTGTTACTGCCAATACCGCTGTTATCGCAGCAGTTAAAGTAGTTTTACCATGGTCAACGTGACCGATTGTACCAATGTTACAGTGAGGTTTATTACGCTCAAACTTTTCTTTTGCCATTGTGTCCTCCGACTTTATTTTGTGAATAGAAATGGAATTGTACCAAAAAATTATTCAATTATTGCTTAAATTTTATCTATACTTCATTATATGGAGCTCACGAGCGGATTTGAACCGCCGACCTCTTCCTTACCAAGGAAGTGCTCTACCCCTGAGCCACGAGAGCAGAGTATAAAGTATAATAAAAACAACAAGCAATAATTGCATAATTTTTAAATATTAGTGAATTTTGTGCAGAAAGCTATATAAATATTTATATATTAATATATATAAAAAGTATAATTATGAAGTAAGTTGAAATTGTACTTCAGCTTCCAGAATGTTTCAATGGAGCGGGTGAAGGGACTCGAACCCTCGACCCTCAGCTTGGAAGGCTGACGCTCTAGCCAACTGAGCTACGCCCGCATATGCCATTGAAATGGTGGTGAGAAGAGGAGTCGAACCTCTGAACCCGTAGGGAGCGGATTTACAGTCCGCCGTCGTTGGCCACTTGACTATCTCACCAGATTTATCTGGTCTAACACTGTTTCTAATATTCTCGAATTCAATGGTGCCGACACGAGGATTTGAACCCCGGGCCTGCTGATTACAAATCAGCTGCTCTAGCCAACTGAGCTATGTCGGCATCGAATTTGAGCCAGAATTATAGTGCAATATATTTTCAATGTCAAGAGTTTTTATGTAAAAATTTTAAATATCTAATAGTTTATGTAAATTTGGCTATTATTACCCCTGTTTTATTGATTTTATTCATACTAAAAAGGTTGAATCAACATGTTAAAAATACTATTTTCTCCGTCAGAAAATAAAAAAAGCGGCGGCAAAGAGATAAAAAAAGAGCTATTTGGCTCAAATAGTGCAAGAGAAAAAATCTTAAACGAATACAACAACATAATTTACTCTAAAGATGAGAATGCAATTAAAGAACTTTTCGGATTTAAAAAATTTAGTGATTGCGAACCATACATGTATGATATTTTCAACTCGCCTCTTATGTCTGCCATTGAGAGATATGACGGAGTAGCGTATGAATATCTTGACTTTAATTCACTAAATGAAATTGCAAAAGAGTATCTAAAGAGTAATACAATTATTTTTTCTAACCTATATGGTTCACTTCTTGGCGGTGATAATATAGCAAACTATAAAGTTAAACAGGGAAATAACATAGGTGAGCTTATTCCTGACAAATTTTACAGAGATAGATTTTCATATCAACTGGATCTTTACCTTGCAAATTGCGATATTTTAGACCTTCGCGCAGGATACTATGATAACTTTTACAAAATAAAAAAACCATATTCGACACTGAAGTTTTTAAAAGAGGGGAAAGTCGTGAGTCACTGGGCAAAAGCGTACAGAGGTTTAGTTTTAAGAGCAGTTGCACAAAACTGCATAAACTCACTAGAAGAGTTTATGACTTTAGAAATAGAAGGTTTAAGTGTAGCAGAAATTAAAATCATAAAAAACAAAACAGAGATTACATATAATATTTTAAACTCATAATTTTATCTTTTTAAGCCTAAGAGAGTTGCTAATTACCGATACCGAACTAAAACTCATTGCTGCAGCGGCTATCATAGGAGAGAGAAGTATCCCAAAGAACGGATACAGCACTCCTGCGGCGATAGGGATTCCTAGAGAGTTATAAAAAAATGCAAAAAAGAGATTTTGTTTAATATTTTTCATTGTTGCTCTGCTTAAGAGTCTTGCTCTTACTATACCTCGCAAATCACCTTTTACCAAAGTTATACCGGCGCTCTCTATTGCAACATCGGTACCGGTTCCCATTGCTATGCCTACATGTGCAAGAGCAAGGGAAGGTGCATCATTTATACCATCTCCGGCCATAGCTACAACTCGTCCATGTGCTTGAAGCTCTTTTATTACCTCTGCTTTTTGTTCTGGTAACACCTCTGCATGTACTTCATCAATGCCTAGTTTTTTTGCTACAATCTCCGCCGTGGTGCGACTATCGCCTGTTAGCATAACGACTCTCATCCCCTCTACATGTAAATCATTGATGGCTTTAGCCGTTGTCTCTTTTATGGGGTCACTTAGTGCAATAAAACCTGCCGCTACCGATTCTATAGCGACAAACATGACTATTTTGCCTTCAACTCTCTTTTCTTCAGAGAGTTTTGATAGTTTTACCGTATCTATATTTAAGCTCTCCAGTAGTTTTGTATTACCGACTGCGACAATCTTTTCATCTACTTTACCTGTAATTCCCATTCCACTTACGGATGTAAAGTTAACAGCTTTAGCAAAATCGATATCTCTCTCTTTAGCTCTATCTACAACGGCCTTTGAGAGCGGGTGCTCACTAAGCATCTCTAAACTTGCAGCTAAATGCAAAAGCTTATCCTCATCAAATCCATCTTCTACATGTACTTCAACAACTCTCGGTTTGCCCTCTGTAAGCGTTCCTGTTTTATCAACGACTAACGTATCAACCTTTTGCATTATCTCTAAAACTTCAGCATTTTTTATTAATACCCCCTCCATAGCTCCTCGTCCGGTTGCTACCATTATAGAGATGGGAGTAGCAAGTCCAAGAGCGCAAGGACATGCGATAATCAGTACCGAAACTGCGCTGACGATACCATACGCTAAACGAGGCTCTGCTCCCCACATCCACCAGATAAAAAATGTTACTATACTAATACCGAGTACCGCAGGAACAAAATAGCCGGACACTCTGTCGGCTAGTTGTTGTATAGGTGCACGTGAACGCTGTGCATGTGAAACCATATCTATAATCTGTGCAAGCAGTGTATCTGCACCGACTCTATCAGCTTGCATAAGCAAAGAGCCGTTAGCGTTAATAGTTGCACCTATAAGCTTCTCGCCGACAAACTTTTTAACAGCAATCGGTTCACCGGTGACCATTGACTCGTCAACACTGCTTGTGCCTTCAGTTACGATACCGTCAACAGGTATTTTTTCACCGGGCAAAATACGCAAAATATCTCCGACTTGAACCTTTTCCAGCGCTATATCCTCTTGGCTTCCATCTTCCTTAACTAGATGTGCTTCGTTTGGAGAGAGTTCAAGAAGAAGTTTTATGGCATCATTTGTTTGTGAACGGGCACGAAGTTCAAGAACTTGTCCTAAAAGCACGAGCGTTGTTATTACCGCTGCTGCTTCAAAATAGACATGTACACTACCGTTCATCTGCATCATTGGCGGAAACAGATACGGCATAAACAGAGCTGTTATGCTATAAACCCAAGCAACCAAAACACCTATAGCAATTAGTGTAAACATATTTAGATTCATAGTTTGCAGAGATTTGTAACCCCTGACAAAAAATGGCCAACCTCCCCAAAGCACAACAGGAGTAGCTAGAAAGAACTCTATCCATTGAATCATTTTCATGCTTAACGCATCAGGCAGTAATGCAGGCAATAAGTCTGAAATCATTGCTAAAACAAAGACCGGAATAGAAAGAACCGTGCCAACCCAGAAACGACGACTCATATCTATGAGTTCTTCATTTTTCTCCTCTGCTCTTGCAACTACAGGTTCTAGTGCCATACCACATTTAGGACAGCTTCCAGGGTGGTCTTGAACTATTTCGGGATGCATAGGACATGTATAAGTTACTTTGTCGTCTGTTTTATGGGAAGCTTGAACATTCACATGGCAGAGATTCTCATCCGTGCAGATTGGCTCGTTATCAACATGTATATATTTTTGAGGATTTTCTTTAAATTTAGTAAGGCAGTGTTCACTGCAAAAATAGTAATCATCTTCCAAGTAATGATAAAAGTATTTAGAATCATTAGAAACATTCATACCGCAAACGGGATCTTTTAGCTGAACGGGTTTTTTATTTAAATCACTCTTCATATTGTTGCCATCCTTATTTAATTAAGATTGAGTCACTTCTGTTTCCTCTTGTAAATCTTTAAAATCTGCTCTTCTATCTTCAAGCTCTTTTCTATATGTGATATAATCGCCAAAATCAAAAAATTTATCATATCTTGAGTGCATATCCAATTGCGGTTTTGAGTGTTTTATGGGACACCAAAACTGTTCGCTTCTTGCCGCTACCTCTCTTGTATAACCTATTACACCATTAAAATATTCACAATACAAACAATTTATCTTCTCAACTCTATCCAAATAAAAAAGATTATATCTGTCTATGACTACATAATCACTTCTTTTAACTTTTGGTATTTTGTATATAGGAAAACAGACTATTTGATAGATACTAACAAAGATATCGACAAGAAACGCGGGAATCATTATCGACCAAATAAAGGGAATCGTAAAAATCGCCAAAACAGGAAAAGAGGATAAGTATTTTATGGAACTTACAATTCTAGACCTTCCCTCTTTTATAACGCTCTCTTGAAATTTTACCTTTTTATCCTCAAGCGTATAAAGAAATTCATCCTGCTTTTTTCTAAGTTCCTCCACAAGTTCATCTTCAAGGCTCTTTATTTGCGCTACTATCTCATCTATTCTTGTACTCATACAAATTATCCGCTTTTCTTTTTTAGAGTATAGCACTATTTTATCAACTAAGCATTTTTTACGCAAATAAATAAAACAGAAAAATAGTGTAAAATTCCATATATAACTAAAAGGTGCCAATTTGCAAGATTCAAAAGAGTATTTAGAAAAAAGAGCGTACTTTGAAAAGATAATCACACTTTACGGCAGAAATGTTATTATAGAGGTTTTGCAAGATGCTACTATAGAGATACACAAGCTCCACATGTCAAATAGCAATAAAACCGACGGTGCAGTTGAAACTATACTCTCTCTCGCAAAAAAAAGAGGCATTGAAGTAACCTATCATGATAAAAATGCATTAAGCCGTATAAGCAAAAATGCAAAGCAGGATCAAGGTGTTGCGATAGATATTATTGCTTCGTCTTACAAAAACGCAAAAGAGATAAAGACTCTAAAAAAGTTCAAACTTATAGCACTTGACGGTATCCAAAATCCTCAAAACCTCGGAATGATTATACGTTCATGTGCAGCAGGATATGTCGATGGGATTATTCTTCCTAAGAAAAATAGTGCAAAAATCTCTCCTCTTGTTATAAAAGCGAGTGCCGGAACACTTTTTAAACTTCCGATTTATTACTGCAATACCTTAGATGAAGCCCTAAAAGAGTTAAAAGATACAAAAATCTATCTTCTATCTTCACATGCCAAAAACAGTATATATGATATGCAAAAAAGTGACAAATCCATATTTATTTTGGGAAACGAAAGTGAAGGAGTAAGCAAAGAAGTTGAGAAAATATGTAACACTTCAATAAGTATCCCTATGAATAGAGGCGTTGAATCACTAAATGTTGCTGTTACCGCTTCACTCATTGCCTTTATGAAATAACATTTTTCTTATATATAGTCTATGAAATATACCTTTTTTTATATATTTTATAGATATATTCTGTTACTCTTTTAATATAATGAGTGATAGGATGTATATTTTGCCTGATAAACTACAAATAATTGAACGCCAAAACAATGCATTGCACCAACTTAACGAGATTGCAGCTATATCTGATATAAGCCCGTTAGAGACACTGAGAAAAGCTTTAGAAATAGGAAAAGAGTATTTTGGTTTAGAGTTTGGCATTGTCAGCCATATAGTGGGAGAAGATTATACGGTGGATGTTCAATCATCACCGCCTGATACCCTATTTGACGGACAATTGTTTGAGCTTGGCTCAACATATTGTAAAACTACTTTAGAGATAGATGATGTTTTAGCAATTACCGATGTAACAAAATCAAAATATATCGGTCATCCATGTCATAGAGATTTTAATCTTGTATCATACATAGGTGCTCCAATCAGAGTAAACTCGAAAGTATATGGAACTATAAACTTCTCTTCGGCACAAGCCAGACATTTAGAATACAATAAAATAGATGATGAGTTTATGAAGTTGTTATCTCGATGGGCAGGCTCATTTTTGGAAAGACAATCTGTTCTCGACGAGCTATCTTTAGAAAAACAAAAATTTGAAATGATTTTTGAAAATAACGCATCTGGAACATTGCTTATAGACGACAGTTGCCAAATTTTGATGACTAATAAACGATTCTGCGAAATTATAGGTTTTTCAAAATCTGAACTTGTAGGACAAAATGCAATAATTTATTATTTAGATGATATCTCTTACAACACCGCCAGAGAAAAAATTTTAAATACCGACAAAAGTTCTTATATAAACATGGAACATCAGTTAAAAAGAAAAGACGGCAAACTTATTTGGTGCAAATTTGTCGGTTCTCAAATAGAGTTGACAAAAGACTCAACTGCGATGATATGGAGTATTTTGGATATTACGGCACAAAAAGAGATGCAAGAAAAACTTGAAAAACAAGCTACTATGGATTATCTTACAGAGCTTTATAACAGAAGATATTTTACAAGCCGCTTAGAAGAAGAGGTCTTAAAAATAAAGCGCGATAAAAACAGTACAACCTCTTTGATGATATTTGATTTGGACAAATTTAAACAAATCAATGATACGCTTGGTCATTTAACGGGAGACTTTGTACTAAAAAAGTTTGCAGATATTATCAAAAAAAATCTGCGTAAAACAGATATAGCAGGAAGAGTAGGCGGAGAGGAGTTTGCTATGATTTTACCAAATACGGATATTACAAATGCCTCAATTTTAGCAAATAGAATTAGAGAAGAAGTTTCAAATAAAATAATAACTATTGATAAAAAAGATATAAATTTTACAGTTAGCATAGGTTTAACGGCACTGTCTTATGATGATATTAATTCAGACAGTGCCTTTGCCAGAGCCGATAATGCACTCTACATGGCAAAGGCAAAAGGGCGTAATAGACTAGAGCAAAAATAACTAGATACCTACTTTTTCTTACACTCGCTAGCAGTAAGATTTGTTCTATTTTTTTCTAAAAACTTATCTCCAAAACCTTTAACCTCTTTTATCTCATCTACACTTTTAAAACAGTTATGCTCTTTTCTATAATCAAGAATCATATCCGCTTTTTTATCCCCAATGCCTTTAATACTCATTAGCTCTTTTTTATCCGCTTTATTTATATCAACTGCTCCAAAAGAGAGAGTAAATCCAATTAACAACCATAATAACAACTTCATTTTAACTTCCTTTAATATAATTTGTTAAATTATAGTCTCTTAATAATAAAAATAAAATAAATTATAACAGTTTAAAACTATTATGACATCATAATCTCATACGGTCGTTTAATCTCTCTTATAACCTCATCGATGCTCATGTGACGAGATTTTCTCAAAAACTCTTTGCCCTCAAGAAAAATTAAAACTGTAGGAATTGCAAATACGCTAAAACTTGCGGCTATCTCTTGATCTATCGAAGTGTCTATACTTACTATTTCAAACTTCTCAAAATTATTCTCTATCGCTTCTAAAAGCTTTGGTTTTAGCGCATGACAAACGTTACATGTAGGTGCGGAAAAATAAACCACAACGGCTAAGTTTTCATCTATTGTTTTTTTAATATTTTCTATTGTTTGCATTGTTTAAAACCTCTTTTTTTGGTACGAAATTATACACTATCTGTTATAATCCCTTTATGAGTTCAATAATATTTTCCATACTCGGCATATATATATTTATAGTTATAGGTTTTGTCGCAAAGATGAGCTTCAAAGAAGCTATTGATGATAAGACTATAACACTTATAAATGTCTATTTTTTACAGATTTTTTTAACATTTTGGGGACTGCTTATTCGCCCTGTCGATGTTACGCTTCTTTATGCACCGTCCGTATATTTCGTTATAGTTGTTATTGTTTTGGTTATCTCAGCACTTGTTGCAAAAAAGCTTTTTTCGGATAAAAAAGAGTACTCCATTGCTACAGTTGCGGCTATTATAGGAAATACTGGAAATTTGGGCATCCCTCTAAATATTGCTATTTTCGGAGAAGAGTCCATCCCTTACACGACTATTATAAATCTTATGAACGTGTTTGTGGTATATACTATCGGGGTTTACTACTACTCAAGAGGGAGTTTTGACGTTAAAACTTCACTAAAAAATATAGTTAAACTCCCTATTTTATGGGCAGCAGCAGCGGCAATAATCCTTAGTATGCAGGGCTATAAACCGAGTGATGAGATAATGAAAGTTCTTATGATGGGAGCTTATACTTCTATTGTTATGCAGCTTTTGTTATTTGGTCTTTATCTTTACGGCAGTGAAGCAAAAGAGATTGGTAAGCGACTTACACTGTGGGTTATCGGTATTAAATTTCTATTTTTACCGGCAGTTACTTTTTTGATTCTTTATAGTATTGAGATGGATAGTATGATAAAAGGGATAATCTTTATAGAGCTTCTTATGCCTTTGGCAATTGCCAATGTAAATTTTGCTTCTCTTTATGATTGTAAACCGAAAGTTGTAACTGCACTCGTATTTATCTCCTCACTTCTTTTTTTAGGCGTGATTTTTATAGGTATCAGGGTTTTAGGCTATTTATGAGCAAAATATATAACATGTACAAAACTCTATATCAAACTTACGGTGCACAAGGTTGGTGGCCGATTACAGTTTACGGATACCATAAACTCGATTATATGTTTCCAAGAAATAAAGATGAGAAATTTGAAGTCTGCTTAGGCTCGATTCTAACGCAAAATACAACTTTTACATCTGTTGTAAAATCGTTAAACAATCTACATGTTAAAAATGCTCTACATGTAGATAGGATTGAGAGAATGGATATAGATGAGCTAAAAGATGCCATCAGACCATCTGGATACTACAACCAAAAAGCAGAATATATTTTAGAGTTTATCAAATTTTACAAAACCCTAAACGGTGAGACTCCTACAAGAGAAGCACTTCTACATGTAAAAGGTATCGGCGAAGAGACGGCAGATTCTATGCTTTTATACGGCTATAATCAACTTGAGTTTAAAGTTGATGCCTATACAAAGAGAATGCTTGTTCATTTGGGCTTTGTAGATGAGAGAGCAAAATACGCTGAGATAAAGTCTCTTATGCAAAACTCCCTAAAAAAGTGCATAAAAGATGAAAAAGAGCTTCTTATAACTTACCAAGAGTTTCATGCTCTTATTGTAGAACACGGTAAAAAATACTACTCCAAAAAACCTTACGGTATGGGGTGTTTTTTACCGTCACACAGAGTTATATGATTTTAGCTAAAACACTCTCTACGGAGAAACCAAACTTCTCAAAAAGCTTATCCGCCGGAGCAGATGCGCCGAATGTATCCATACCTATTACTTCATCTGCAAATCTGTACCACTCTAAACCGCGAGCAGCTTCGATTGCTATTTTTCTGGTATTTGGTTTAATAATAGTATCGATATATGATTTATCTTGTTCTACAAAAAGGTCATAACACGGAACAGAAACTACATTTACATGTAATCCCTTTTCATTTAATGCCGTTTTAACTTTAAGAGCAAGTTCTACTTCACTACCGCTTGCCATTAAAGTTATTGTAGCATTTTCATCGCTTGAGAGAAGGTATCCGCCGTTACTTATAATTCCTTTTACTGCAAGAGGAAGAACTGAGAGATTTTGACGTGAGCAGACAAATGCCGATGGAGATTTTTTCATCTCTAGTGCCGTTTTCCAAGCTTCAACGTTTTCAACACCATCAGCAGGTCTCCAAACATAAAAGTTTGGAAGTGAGCGAAACTGACTTAAATGCTCAATTGGTTGATGAGTAGGTCCGTCTTCGCCTACACCGATACTGTCATGCGTCCATACAAAAAAATGCTGAATTCCGGTAAGTGCCGCTATACGAGCAGCAGGTTTTAGGTAGTCAGAAAAAACAAAAAATGTAGCGCTAAAAGGCATTAAAGAACCATATAGTGCAATAGCATTGGTAATTGAAGCCATTGCATGTTCACGGATACCAAAGTAGATATTTCTACCTTTTGGATAAACACCCATGTCAACAAGTTCAGTTTTATTTGACGGGCTAAGGTCTGCGCTTCCGCCTAAAAAGCTAGGGATAGCTCTTGCTATAGCATTCATAATTTTGCCGTTTGTATTTCTAGTAGCATCGGCTTTTTCAAAAGTAGGCCACTCAATACGCGAAAAATCAGGATTTTGAAGTGCAGCTAAAGCCTCATTTTGCTCCATCAGAGGAAGAGTTTTAAGTGAGTGAACCCATTCGCGCTCTAACAAATCTCCCTTTTCAATCGCACATCTAAATCTTGCCATTACATCTTCGTCAACATGAAAAGTTTTAGTTGTATCAAATCCTGCATCCTCTTTTGCCTGAGCAATTACATCTTTTCCAAGAGGTGCACCGTGCGCATGGTGTGAACCTTCCATAATGCCTGCACCTTTTGCAATCATAGTGTTTGCAATAATAATGGTCGGTTTAGAGTTTGATTTTGCAGCGGTAATTACACTATCTATCTCATCAAAGTTATGTCCGTCGCACTCCAGTACATCCCAGCCTTGAGACTCAAATCTGCCGCGGATATTTTCACTGATACTTAAATCGGTTGAACCTTCAATTGTAATTCGGTTTGAATCATATATAAGAATCAAGTTATCTAGTTTGTTATGTCCTGCAATAGAACAAGCTTCATAACTTACGCCCTCTTCCAAGTCACCGTCACCGCATAGACAGTAAACATTATGGTCAATTAACTTAGCAGTCTCAGAGTTAGTTTGAGCACCTACAAATTTAGAAGCCATTGCAAAACCGACTGCATTTGCAATACCCTGTCCTAGAGGTCCCGTAGTAATCTCAATACCTGCCGTATGTCCAAACTCCGGATGTCCCGGTGTTTTAGAGTCTAACTGACGAAAGTTTTTCAAATCATCAATCTCTAAACCGTATCCCCAGAGATAATAAAGAGAGTATATAAGACCTGTTGCATGTCCGCCTGAAAAAACGAGTCTGTCGCGATTTAACCAAAATGGATTTTTAGGATTGTGATTTAAGTGTTCGCTTAAAACTACTGCAATATCCGCAAGCCCCATGGGTGCGCCCGGATGTCCGGAATTTGCTGACTGAACCATATCTGCAGCTAAAAATCTTATACTGTTTGCCATTTTTTGACGCATTGCATTACTCATTATATTACCTTTGTTATGTTTATTTATGTCTGTTTATATATTGTGTAAGAAGTGTAGAAAGTTCAGATTTTAAATTATCATCAAAACCGTTTAACTCTAACATTAACTTATCCGCTAAAGCGTTAGCTTGATTTAATGCCTCATCAAGACCTAATAGTGTGACAAAACTATTCTTAGCTTCATCGTTGTTTGTAAGCTTTCCTGCTTCCTCTGAACTCTGAGTAACATCTAAGATATCATCTTGAATCTGAAACAAAAGCCCAAGTCTGATACCAAAATCATAAAGAGCGTCTCCCAAATCTTCTTTGCCGATTATAATAGCGCCCATTTTAAGTGATGCGGCAATAAGTTTAGCGGTTTTATTTATATGCAGAGTTTTTACATCTTCCAAGCAAAGCGGTCTGTTTTCAAAATAACAATCAATCGCTTGACCTAAAACCATTCCGTTAAGTCCACCGTTTACCGATAACTCCCTTATAAGTGCAACTTTAGTATAGTCAGAAAAAGGAGCATTACTTAAAACTTCAAAAGAGTATGTATTTAAAGCATCTCCCACAAGGATTGCAGTTACTTCATCAAAAAGTACATGTAGCGTAGGTTCACCTCTGCGAAGCGGTGAATTATCCATTGCAGGCAAATCATCATGTATAAGTGAATATGTATGAAGAAGCTCGATTGCATAAGCGGCATGATACGCTCCGCCTATCAAAAGAGGATTGTACGCACCGACAACGCCTAACAAAAGTGCAGGACGAAATCTCTTCCCGCCGGCAAGAAGCATTTTTTGCAGTGCTTCCTCATACGTAGGGTGAATGCTTTTTGAAATCGGCAAGTGATTTAATAAGAAATTTTCAAAGTTTTGCATACGAAATTCTATCTAATTTAGTTTCACAAAAAACTGAAATTGCTCTCTTTGAAAAAGAAGATTTACAGACTTTTTACAATTATCTACTAGCCCTGATATATCCTGAGCATTTTTAATTCTATTCATATTGACTTCAAGAAGTTTATCCCCCAACTTAACTCCGTAATGCTCTGCATTCTTTTCTATTTTTATGATACATAAATTTTTATCAAAAGATATTCCAAAGAACTCCAAAAAAGTATCGCTTAAAAAACCGCCGCCCTTTCTATTTTGGCTCTTTACTACAAAAGTAAATAGTTTTGAGGCTCTTTTTATTTTAACTTTATGAATTGAGCCGATTTTACTAAAAAGTATCTCTCTCATAAACAAAGCACTATTTTTCACTTTTTTTCCGTTAAGCTCCAAAATTATGTCATCTATTTCAAAAGGATTATCTTTCATAAAAGGGTTACTGCCGCTAACTTTAACCATATTTTTATCGTCTTTGACTCTTATTCCGATATCGGAATATGAAACCTCTTTTACTTTTAAGAATCTCTCTATATACTCTTTTTCTATTATCCCAAGCGGTGTAACAACTCCCTCTAATGCGCAACAGCTATTTAAAAGCAAACTCGGGGCACTAAGAGGTTCGCTAAATGTTGCGAAACTGTTTAATCCAACTTGATTTTTTACAATTTTTCCCTCAATCACGCTCTTGCCGTCAATACCTATTGTCCCCGAAGAGATATTCATATTGATTCTAAAAGGGTATTTGAATTTTTTTGTATCTTCTATGAGGTATAGCGAGAGATATGGGTCATGCTTAATAATTTTTGATTTTGGAGGAGTTGTAGAGAAGATTAATCTTTGATTGTTTTGAATAGGTATTTGGAGTGTTTCGTTTACTATGGATTCTGAGTCGATAACTTTAAGTTTGCATGCATCAAAACCATCCTTGCATGCGTATATATTTAGTATAAGTATGTTGATAGCTATAAATAGCCGTAACATTTAAGCCATTCCAAACGGATTTATACCGCCTAGTATTCCGAGTGCGCTGTTTTGTCGATTTTGTTCAACCATTTTATTTGCATCGTTTAGTGCGCCAATTAGTAAAATCTGCAGTGAATCTTTATCATTAAGTAGCGAATTATCAATATTAATATCGATGACTTCGCCTTTACCGTTTATAACCACTTCAACTAAACCGCCGCCACTTTTGACTCTAAATATTTTTGATGCCAACTCGGATTCAAGCTTTTGAGCATTCTCTTGCATTCCTTCAAGCATTTTACTCATATCGCCTATTTTTCCAAACATAATATCAAATCTCTTCTAGTATTTGGTCTATATCGTTATTTTCATCTACCAACACAACTTTTGGCTTATAAGTTAGCAAATCTGCTTCATCATAAGTTGCATAAGCTACAATAATTATTTTATCGCCTTTATGAACTTTTCTAGCAGCCGCACCGTTTAAACAGATATCTCTTTTTCCACGCTCACCTAAGATAACATATGTTGAAAATCTCTCACCGTTATTGATATTTAGAATTTCAACTTTTTGTCCAATCCTCATTTTAGCGGCTTCCATTAACTCTTCGTCTATTGTAATTGAACCAACATAGTTTAAGTTAGCATCCGTTACGGTAGCACGATGAATTTTACTGTACAACATCTCAATCGTCATTTTACATTCCCATCTGTTTTTTCATATCACATGGAGAAATAGGTTCATCCCACATGTCAGAGCCTATTAAATACTCTTGAACAACACTTCCACCTATAATATGTTCTTCTATTATTCTATCAATTTTTTCTTTTGTAAGTGCTGCATACATAAAATGCCCCGGTTCTACAAGCATAACTGGACCTGAACTGCAGCGATTTAAACATGATGTACGTATAGGCTGAACAGTTCCCATTACGCCCTCTTTCATCAATTTTTGTGCCAAATGTTGAAATAAATCCTGAGTTTCCGGCGTAACACATGAGGGTTTTGGCATACCTGGAGGAGCTGATTGCTCACACTTAAATATATAAAATGCCGGTTGAGGAATTCCCATAAATATCACCCTTATAAAAATTTTTTGAAATTATAGCAAAAATAATCCCATATACTCTAATGCATTAAAAGAAGTTTTGATAATTAAGAGTAAAATTATCTTAATTTCAGCAACTCTCTGACTATTTCTCTATCATCAAAAGGGAACTTTTCATCATAAATAATTTGAAAAGATTCATCGCCTTTTCCTAAAATAACGACAACTTCATCCTCTTGTTGATCTTTAAGAGCCATCTCTATTGCTTTTTTTCTGTTTAACTCTACATTAACTAAACTTTTATCCTCAATACCCTCTAAAATATCATTTACTATATCTTGCGGGTCTTCATTTCTTGGGTTGTCGCTTGTTACATAGAGTTTTTTTGCCAAACTAGCGGCTACTTTGCCCATCAAAGGTCTTTTTGTTCTATCTCTGTCTCCGCCTGCACCAAACACAACCAAAAGCTCTTTCTCTTTTAGTGCATTTAATACTTGCTGTATGCCATCAGGCGTATGCGCAAAATCGACTATTACGTTTGGAATTTCGCTTACCTGCTCCATCCGTCCGCTCACACCTGCAAAGTTATCTACAACAGAGCACACATCCTCAAGTTTCTTGCCGGTTAAAAGGTGCGTTGCCGAGATTGCCGCCATAAGATTATAAAGATTAAAAAAACCATGTAGTGCGGCAGTAAAAGGGACTACCTCTTTAAAGTGCTGAATTATTCCGCTTGTCGCATTGTTTAGCGAATAAGCGATAAGTCTATATGTAGCAGGGTTTTCTATACCGTAGGTAAAAGTATTTTTAAAATTAAACGATGCTTTTGGCTCATCCTTATTAATAAGTTTTCTTCCTTCATCTTGAAAAAAACTGTTTTTTACTGCTATATATTCACCTAGAGTTTTGTGATAATCCAAATGATCTTGAGTAATATTAGTAAGTATCTTTAACTCAAAATTCAAGCCTTCTATTCTCTTTTGAGAGATAGCATGTGAGCTTACTTCCATAATAAAAAACTCACAACCGGCCTGTACTGCTTGATATATGTGTTTGTATGTATTTAACACTGATGGAGTTGTAAGTGTTTTTCCTTCACACATCTCATCATTCATAAAAAAACCGCGTGTTCCCTGCATAGCAGCTTTGTATCCTAAATCAAGCAAAAAAGAGTATATAGCACTTGCTGTCGTTGTTTTACCGTTTGTACCGGTAATGCCGACAATCTTTATTTTATCAATTCCAAAAAGCTTTGCAACATCTTTAATATTTATAATTGAATGAGCACCCCTCTCTTTGGCATCTTGAAGAAATTTTTCATTTTGCGGAGTTAGTACGAAAGCCGTCTCTTTGTCGCACTCTGCAGAGTTTTCGCTTATGTACCTAAACTTTTCACTGCTAAATTCAATTTTCAATTTTTTTGCCTTCCGCCAACTTTTTAAGCAGTTTTTTAAGCAGTTTATCGCTTGGATAAACACTCAAAGCGTTTTCCAAATATGTCAAAGCCATCTCTTCAAAGCCGTATTCTATAAGATTTTCTAAAAAATCTATAAAATCCTCTTTTTGAGTAATAATTACTTTTGTTGAAAACATTATGTTTTCAAATATCTCTTTAAAGTTTCCGCCCTCATCTATTAAGGCTTTAAAATCTTTATAAAGAATCCCGTCTTCAAACTCTAGTCTATCACGCAAAGGCTCGGCAAAGACCTCTTTTAGTCTCTCCATAGAGCCGTCCATATTTTGTAAAATATTGGTCATTATAACGTCAGCTTGTTCCTTATCTTCCTCTTTTAAAATCTCATAATAATCAAAAAGAGCCTCTGCACCGCCCTCTCCACTCATAGCCATTTCAGAAAGAATAACGCCGTTATAAGCCTCTTTTGAATTAGGAAAATTTTGCAAAACTGCCGCAAATTTCTCCAATGCATTTTTGTAATCGCTCTTTGAGAAACTCTCTTTTGCTTGTGATAATGTTTTAAATTTACTTATTGCCATTAATATCTCTACACTTATTTATAAATTGTCTATATCGTTTTCCATACCAACAGGTACATTTATTACTGTTAATTCAGGATGTATGTCCATCTTAAGCTGTCTCTCTACACCGTATTTCAGTGTTGTTCCGCTACTTGCGCAGCCGATACAAGACCCTTTTAGTTGTATATACACTTTTGAATTTTTAACCGTTATAAAATCTATGTCGCCGCCGTCAAGCGCTAATGAAGGACGAACTTTCTCTATAACGTTTCTTACTGGATTCATTAACTCTTCGTCTGTAAATGGAATCATGTCCATCCTTTAAAATTTATATGTTTATTGTATTCATAAGATATGAAAATATCGCTTAACAAGTGATAAAAAATATTGTTTATCTCTGCAATAAAAGAATTTGATGCACATACAAAGGCTTTCTCATACCTACAAGTATGTAATCGACACTTTCTTTTTGCATTAAAAACCTAATTGCACACTCTTGCATTGGCAAAACACACTCATCAAAGAACTCTTTTAACTCAATTCTCGTCTTTTTTGAACACTCATAAGAGACCATTTTTCTAAGCTCTTGAAAATACAAATCAATTAAATTAAGTATAACTTCAATTTCATTCTCATCTCTTAATCTTAACGCTTTTTTTACATGTGGCATAACTTGAGTAAACATGAAGATATCATAATCACCTATCCAACCGAATTTATGCTTATTGGTATCAAGCTGCTCAATAAGATTATAGAGCAATTTGAGAGATTCATTATCACAAATTTCCAGAATTTCATTTAAATAGTTATAATACTCTTTACTCTCATCATAATCTGCCAAACGAAACATTCTATCATTATACTTTGCATTGAGCGCTCTGTTTACCAAAACTCTCAAACCGTTTTTTTTTGCCCATGAAGCACATTTAAGTCCCTCTTGTTCTAAAATATTAACCGGCAGCTCTACAGTCGTAAAGCTATGAGTTTCATTACCAATAATTTTTGCCGCATTATGTGCCAATGTAAGTAAATCTTCATAAGGCAAGAACTCATCATCTGATGCTAAAAGTGAAAAGCTGTTTGAGCTAATGCCGTAAGATAGGATTCTTCCCTTTTTTACTTCTTCTTCCAATCCGACGAAAGTATCCTGCAATCTTCTATACATCTCATCAAGTCTCTCATCTTTAGAAATACCCTTGTTAATCGCGTCTAAAAGATAGTACTCTGGATTATGTACTAAATAGCACTCAAGTTTTTCTAGCTCTAATCTTTTTAATGATTGGCTCAATTGCTGACGCATAAAAGATTTAGAGATTGAGTGATAACAATCTTCACTATACTTTACAATCTCTTTTTCATCAAGAGCAGAAGTGTTTTCTTTGTAATTTAACAAATTTGTTCCTTGAATATATCCAAATTTGCTAATTATCTCAACTTGATTCTTTTTATCTTTATCAAACTCTCTAAATGCAAGTGCAATAGCTCTCTCAGCAGAGCCATCCATATAGTTTGAAGAGGTGTCTATCATTGTTATACCTGATTCAATCGCTTCTCTTAATGCTTCTACATGTAGAGGATTTAAATCACTTATTCTGTAGGTTCCAAATGCGAAATTACTCATAATGTCTCACTTCTTATTTTAAGTAGTTTGGGATGTGGAAGTATAAGGGGATAACAGCAAGACAGAGCTTACTGTTATTTGTATTGAATTATACTAATTCAATAAATGCCATAGTAGTAGCGTCACCACGGCGAATACGTGTTCTAGTAATTCTAGTATAGCCACCTGGACGATCAACGTATTTTGGAGCTATTTCATTTACTAAAGTTTTAGTTGCTTCTTTACTTTGAAGCGCCGCAAATACTGCTTTATGAGCATTTGAATCACCTTTTCCTGCAGCGGTAATAAGTTTTTCAACATAAGAGCGTAACTCTTTTGCTTTTTCAACAGTAGTCTCAATTTTACCATGTTCAATTAACGAAATACTTAGGTTTTTAAGTAAAGCTGCACGATGCGAGCTTGTACGACCTAGTTTACGGTATCCATGACGATGTCTCATCTATAATTCCTCTATGTAGCTTATAAAGCTTCTATTTTCTTTTTTAATGCACTAACAACATCATCTGCAAGATCGCCGCCGACTTCATAGCCGAACTCTTGGAGTTTTTCAACAATCTCATCATATGATTTTTTACCTAGATTTTTAACATTTTTAAGATCGTTTGTACTCATCAATGCTATTTCACCTATTAGTTTAATACTTGAGCGATCAAGACAATTAAAACTTCTCGCACTAAGACCTAAACTGTCGATATGCATAGCAAGTTTTTTAAGATCGGGACTCTCTTCAGCTCTTTCAATAGTTGTCGGTGCTTTTACACTGATTTCACTATTAAATACCGCTAACTGAGCATACATAACCTCTAAAGAGTTTCTAAAAGCATCTAGCGGGGAAATCTGTCCGTCAGTTCTAATGTTTATAATTACTCTCTCAAAGTTAGGATTATCTTCTACAAGTACATTTTCAATCTTATAAGTTGCACTGCGAACAGGAGTGAAATAAGCGTCAAGTGCTATATAACCCTCTTCAAGTTCATCGTGAGTATCTTCACTTGCAACATAGCCAATGCCCTGTGCAACTTTAATACTAAAATTAAGTGTAGAATCCTCATTTAATGTAGCAAGATAAGCATCCGGAGTCACTATCTCTACTTCACTGTTTGAAAGATCACTTCCCTTAATAGTACAAGGACCTGCAAAGCTGTAGCGAATTTCCGATTCACTAACACCGCCAAGCAATTTAAAGCGAATCTCTTTAAGATTTAATATAAAATCTGAAATGTCTTCGAGCATACCGCGAACTGAATCAAATTCATGCTTAGCACCCTCAATTTTAATAGCAATCGGAGCATAACCAACCGAGCTACTTAACAAGAAACGGCGAAGTGGATGAGCTAAAGAGATAGCATAACCCGTCTCAAACGGATATGCCATAACATTAGCTTCATTCTCACTAATCTGCTCTACCTCAAATTCTTGAGGAGCAAGTGGAGTAGTTTTAATCTTTTTCATATCTCTTACGCCTTTTATATTTTTAACTATTATTTCGAGTAAAGCTCAACGATTAAACGCTCTTCTACAGGTATAACAACTTCTTCACGCTCAGGTAAACGAGTAAAGATACCGAATTTTTTATCAGCATCAATATCAACCCATGGAGCTAAGCCAGTTTGGTTTGTAAGCTCTAATGCACGAGTAATTTGAACGTTTGATTTGCTACTCTCGCGAATCTCAATTTTTTGCCCCGGTCTTACACGGTAAGAAGGAATATCAAGTTTAGCACCGTCAACAAGAAGGTGACCGTGTGTAACAAGCTGGCGTGCGAAACGACGAGTCGTTGCAAATCCCATACGATAAACTACGTTGTCTAGTCTTTGCTCGATTAGCGTAACAAGGTTTGTACCCGTATTACCTTCTCTTCTTTTTGCTTCAACAAACAGTGCACGGAATTGCTTCTCAGATACACCATACATGAATTTTGCTTTTTGCTTCTCATTTAATTGTAAACCGTACTCTGACGTTTTTTTACGACGCTGACCATGTTGACCCGGAGCATAAGGACGTTTCTCTAATGCAGATTTACCTGCTAAACGACGCTCCCCTTTTAGGTTAAGGCTAACTCCAAATCTTCTTTCGATTTTTTCTACTGGACCTCTATATCTTGCCATCAGTAATCTCCTTAAACTCTACGACGCTTAGGCGCGCGGCAACCATTATGTGGTAGTGGAGTTACGTCTTTCATAAACGTAACACGGATACCTTCAATAGAACCTACTGCTTTTGTTGCAGTTTCACGACCTGAACCTGGACCTTGAACTTTAATACCAAGTTCTTTAATACCATGTACTTGAGCTTTTTCTACTGCTGCTTCAACAGCTGCTTGAGCTGCAAACGGAGTAGATTTTTTGCTACCTTTAAAACCAAGACTACCAGCAGAAGACCAAGCAATCATGTTGCCCATTTCATCCGTAATAGTTACAATAGTATTGTTAAATGATGCAGAGATATGAACTATACCGCGAGCAATATTTTTCTTTACTATTTTTTTTCTAACAGCTTTTCTTTTTGCCATCTGTTAATCCTTACGCTGCGCCGACAGTTTTACGTTTACCCTTACGAGTACGCGCATTTGTCTTAGTTTTTTGACCACGGCATGGAAGACCACGACGGTGACGAAGACCTCTGTATGAACCTAAGTCCATAAGTGCTTTAATGTCCATTGCAACTTGTTTACGAAGGTCACCCTCTACAACATGATTAGCACGAATCTCTTTTGTGATTGCCGCTACGTCATCTTCGCTTAGTTCGTAAACTCTTTTATTATAGTCTATACCCGTTGCATCTAAAATTAGACGTGACGCATGCAGACCAATTCCATATACGTATGTTAGTCCATACTCTATTCTCTTTTTCTTAGGTAAATCAACACCGGAAATACGAGCCATGGTTATCCTTGTCTCTGTTTATGTTTTTTAACTTTGCAGATTACTCTTACAATGCCTTTTCTTTTGATAACTTTACAATCATCACACATCTTCTTAACTGAAGCACGTACTTTCATAGAAAGCTCCTATTATTTAATCTTTGCTGCATTTAGGCAAACAATTTTGCTTGCCAATACTTTTATCTATATATTGCTATATAGGTAAAAATACTCAACTATCATGTCAAAACAGCAAAGCGGATGAGGATTATACACAAACAAATGTAAAAGATTTATTAAGTTGATTTATTTTATGCAATTTCAGTAAGAATTAACTCTTTTTTTTACAAATTAATCCCACAATACACTCACTCCATACTCTTTATCTAAGATTAATTCTTTTTTGTAGTATATTTTTTTGCCATATTTTTTACTTAAAAACTCTACTTCTATACTGTTTTGCTCTAAAAGTTCTCTTATCTCTTTATATGTAAACCACTTTCCGTATCTTGAGAGAGAGTTTTGCCAAATTCTAAAACTACATGTAGATTTTTTGCTCAGTTCAAACATCTCGCCGTCTTGCGTCTCCCAGTTTGCATTTGAGCATGCGTATAGCTTAACTTTTTTGCCCCCTACTTCTTTATCTCTTACTTCAATTTTGCCGCCATCGCAATATGGACATATTCCTAAAATCATCTCTTTTCCTAAAGATTTAAAAATAGCAGTATCTTAACTATTTTTATAAAAAATGATTAATAATATGACAAATTGCAATACAAATTAGATTGTTACTTTTTACTTTGAACTAAACGAGAAGGAAACTCCTCTAACATTCTGGATACTATTTTATTGAAATACTCTATTCGCTCTTTTGGCGATTTTGTCTCATAGGTATCATATATTAAAAGAGAACTCCAAAATATTTTATTTGTTTTCGTATCTATCATATTAATATTTAAACTCTCCCTCTCCTGCGTTACATCGTAACTATTTCCCATTGATACTGCCATTCTTCTTGAAAATGTACCGATACCAAATCCGAGGCTTGTATTTGGATAGAACTCTATCTTTGCTGAAGTCTCAAATTTTATAGAAAAGTCAGCTCCGTCATTTAGTCTGTTTATATATCCTTTTGATACAATCTCGTTTTTAATTGCCTCAGATATTCTCTCTTGATTTAAAGAAGCTAAAGCGTCGCTACTTTTATAATTCACGTTAAATGTTTCTAATTTGCCGATATCAAATGCAGGGTCAAAATCTATATCAGCTTTTTTTAAAGAACATCCAGTCATAAAAACAAGCAACCCTATCAACATAAGTATGTATCTAAACATTTTATTGCCCTCTCTACATGTAAAATATAACACCTTTGATTATACTAAAATAACTTTACGATAAAGAGTAGCGTTTGGTTATTTTATAAATTACCAGTATAAGCAACCATGCCAAAATCATAGTTATTAGAGTGTGGCTTAAATAATGGTGTCCTATTAGCATTTTATAAATCCCCATGCTCCATCCGATTATCATGGCAACTCCAAAAGCGATAAAGCTGTTCTTTTTCTCTTTAAAAAGAAAAAAGAGAGACATAAGAGCAAATCCTCCGCTAGCATGTCCTGCGGGATAACATTTAAATTTTTTTACAATCTCCTGGGGCATACTATCAAGAGCTCTTATATATGGATATTCGCCGCCAAAATGCATAAAATCACATGGACAAGGCACATTAGTGTTTGCCTTAAGTGTGCCTATTATCATCGGAACAATAGCTATGCTTAACCAAACAATAAGTAAACCGCCTCTGTAACTTTTTAAAAGAGGAGATGCGCTTTTAAAAGAGTAAATATATATAAAAAGTATGAGAACTCCAAAAACAATAATTGCCTTTTTTATACCGCTATAAAATACAATATCTAAAATACTTCCTTTTACATGTTCAAGCAACCACTTATGAGTTGTACTATTGTAAAAAAATTCTTGAACAAATATATCAATATTGCTTAATTCAAATAAAAAGAAAATACCTATCAAAACAAATGATGTAATTAGAATTTGTTTTTCGACTCTCATATATATCAAACCTCTTTTGTGCAACATAACTACTCTCTTGGTTACTATAAGTGTGAAATTTTATCCTTAATACCTTTATTTATAACTATTGTTTATATATTTGTTTATTTAAAAGATATACTTTGTAATATTTAAACCAACGGAGAAATTATAAATGTTTAAACAATTATTAAAATATTATTTTTACATGATATCAATATTTTTTATAGGAAGACTGTCTCTCTTTATACTATATTTTGACAATTTTAAAAACAGCGACGTGAACTATTGGCTAACTTTTATCCATGGGCTTAGAATGGACACTATAACAGCTTCTATACTTTTGGTAATTCCTCTTATTTTTCTCTCGTTCACTCCCAATAAACTAAAATATTTTACTAGCAAATTTCTAAAATACTATTTTTTAATAGTTTTATCAATTCTTATATATATAGAAAATGCGACTTTTCCTTTTATAGCTCAATATGATGTTCGTCCTAACTATCTTTTTGTAGAGTATCTCATATATCCTAAAGAAGTTTTTTCAATGATATTTGCAGATTATAGACTAGAGCTTTTTATCGCTTTTAGTATGATTGGGATATTTATCTATTTATATTTGAAATATGCAAAAGATAGTGTCGTAGATATATTGGAGATAGGCTATAAAAAACGTATATTACTATTTTTACCTATCTTATTAATTCTTTTTATCGGTGTACGATCATCGTTTGGACATAGAGGGGCAAATATATCAGATGCTATGTACAGCACAAACAGAATGGTAAACGAGATAACAAAAAATTCACTCTACAGCATAGGTTATGCTATATACAGCAATAACGTACATGAAGGCAAGAAAGTAAAACAGTACGGCAAAATGGATATGAAAGAGGCGTTTGATAGAGTAAAAAAAAGACTCAATATTGAGTCAAACGATAATGATAATTTTTCATTCTCAAGAGTCGTAAAAAGCAACTTCAAGACAGATAAGCCAAAAAATCTTGTTATATTTGTTCAAGAGAGCATGGGATACCAATTTGTAAATGCAGTCGGCGGAGAAAATGGAATAACTCCTCACTTTAACGCTCTAAGCAAAGAGGCTATTTTATTTAAGGATTTGTACTCTAACGGAACAAGAAGCGTTAGAGGACTTGCAGGAGTCAGTGCAGGAAATCTTGCAGTTCCAGGTGTGGGAGTACTAAAAAGAAATAAATCACAAAACGATTTTTTTACTATAGCTTCAGCTCTTAAACCCTTTGGATACCATACCTCGTTTATTTACGGAGGAGAGAGCAGATTTGACAATATGCGCGGTTGGTATCTAGGAAACGGATTTGATGAGATTGTAGATCAGCCAAAATTTGAAAACCCGACTTTTGTAGCTCCATGGGGAGTTTGTGATGAGGATTTGGTTGTTAAAGCAAATGAAGAGTTTAAAAAGCTACATGTAAAAGGGCAAAAGTTTGCTACCGTTATGTTCTCGCAGTCAAACCATTCACCATTTGAGTTTCCGTGCGAAAAGATTGAACTGATAAAAGATGTTCCCGCCAACAGCGTTAAAAATGCAATCAAGTATGCAGACTATGCAATTGGGCGCTTTTTTGAACTCGCAAAAAAAGAGCCGTACTATAAAGATACTATTTTCGTAGTCGTTGCAGATCATAATGTAAGAGTTTACGGAGATGACATGGTTCCTGTTGATATGTTTCATATTCCCGCCATGATATTAGGCGAAGGAATAAAACCTATAGTTTATGATAAAATAGCTACTCAACCAGACGTGTTAGCAACGGCACTAGATTTAATAGGCTTGGATTTAAAATACCCGATTATGGGTCACTCTATCTTTAGTAATGAAAAACAAAATATCTCTTTAATGCAATTTCACACTTCCTATGCCCTAAGGGTAGATGATAAAGTAGCAATTGTCAGACCGGAACAAAAACCGCTTACATTTTTATATAAAAATCCAAAAACATATCTTGATAAAAGCAATCATTTAACGCCAATCGAGAGTGATTTAGAACTAGAGAAAGACGCTCTTTCTTTTGTTTTAGCACTAGATCACATGTACAATAAAAAGCTCTATAAGTAATTGTAAACGTAAATATTCAAAAAAATTAGATAAAATTCCGCCATGAATTTAAATCTAATCAAATTTGAGAACTCTATAAAAAGTACGATTTTTCATAAACTTCCGGTAAACGAGCAGGTGTTTATAAAAGAAAAATCGATTGAATTTAAGTTCTCTTTTTCACAAATAAGACAACTAATCGATATCACCAGAGACTTGGGGATGTGGAATGAAAAGACAATTATAGAGATTTTTCCCAATCATACTCAAAAAAAAGTTATCTTTGAAAAAATTATAAAAACTTACGAAGATATAAGAAGAAAACCAAACTCATATAAAAATTTTGAACTAAAACATGTAAGAGATGAACAAAAATTTAGCTTTAAGACAGAAGACAAAGATGGTTTTGGATTAGGATTATGTCCGGTTGCGAGCCAAAAAACAAGATGCTGTAACCTTATGACTCTTGATGCTGTGCAGAGTTGCGGTTTTGACTGCTCATACTGCTCTATACAATCATTTTATAACCAAAACACGATTACGTTTGATAGTAGTTTTGCAACAAAACTGCAAAATTTAGATCTTGATAAAAGCAAAACTTACCATATCGGCACAGGTCAATCTTCAGACTCTCTTTTATGGGGAAACAAAGAGGGCATTTTAGATGCTCTGTTTCTTTTTGCAAAAACAAATCCAAATGTTATATTAGAGTTTAAAACAAAGTCTGACAATATCAAATACTTTTTAGAAAATGAGGTGCCTAAAAATATAATATGCACATGGTCTCTTAATACACAAATAATTATAGAAAACGAAGAGCATCTAACGGCTTCACTAAATAAACGTATAAAAGCGGCAAGAGATATTGCAGACAAAGGTATAAAAGTCGGTTTTCATTTTCATCCGATAGTAGAATATGAAAACTACTTAAACGAGTATGAAGATGTTTATAAAAGATTAATAAAAGAGTTTAAAAGCAGCGAGGTAGTACTAGTTAGTTTCGGCACACTGACTTTTATAAAACCTGTTATTAAACAGTTAAGAAAACGAGAGTTTAAAAGCAAAATAACCCAAATGCCATTTGAAAATGCAAGCGGCAAAAACTCCTATCCCGATAAAACAAAAGTAGAGATGTTTAAACATGCTTACGACTCTTTTAAACCATGGCATAATGATGTTTTTTTCTATTTGTGCATGGAAGAGCATGAAATGTGGGGCAAGACATTTGGATACCAATACTCAACAAATAACGATTTTGAAAGAGCGATGCTTGGAGCTTACTCAAAGAAATTAGATATGGAGTTTTTAATTTGAAATTTTTATCTGAAAATACGATACTCTCATTTTTAATAATTTTGCTTATTGTTAATATTGAATATGCTTTTTCGCAACCTGAAATGCCAAAAGCACATGTCACTAAAATTAAAAAAGTAGAAAAAAAATTAATTAGCGATGTGGTTAGCATATCTGAGAAAAAAGAGCATTTTTGTAACTTAATTGTACCTGCTATAAATGAAGTTCATGATGAACTTGAACTTCAATACTATGATATTTGTGAAAATTTAACAAACGATGAGTATAGCCAGAAAATTTCTGATTTAAAAAAATCTTATCAAGTAGAGAGTAATGAGGAACTGCTTATGGCACTAAAACCGCATCCTATAAGTATAGCTATCGCTCAAGCTGCGATAGAGAGTGCATGGGGAAAATCAAGGTTTTTTAAAGAAGCTAACAATCTTTTTGGCATGTGGTCTATTAATGAAAATAAACCGCGAATAGCAGCTTCTCTTATGAGAGGCGAAAAAACAATTTGGCTTAAAAAATACTCAAATATAAAAGATTCCGTAAGAGACTACTATAAGACACTTGCCCGCTCAAGCGCCTACAAAGATTTTAGAGAGCTTAAAATGGAAATAGACGACCCTCTGATTTTGGTACAAAAGTTAGATAAATACTCTGAAATCGGAGCAAAATATACGCAAGATTTAAGCAGTATGATTAAATACAACAAGCTCTATCTCTACGATAAATAAATATTAAACAGATATAATGTCAAAAAAATTCGCTTTTGAGGAAATAGTTTGCTACAAAATGAACATTTAACATTGGGGCGAATAAACTGCTTACGAATTGACAGACATACCCCGCATGGTATATTTTTAGAGTCACTTGATGAAAAAGATGTGCTTTTACCGCAATCTTATGTTACAAACGAAATGCAAGACGACACACTTTTGGAAGTTTTTTTATATACCGATTCAGAAGATAGATTAATTGCAACAACACTTAAACCAAAAGCGATGCTTGATGAGTTTGCCCTTTTTGAAGTTGTCGATGTGGCACCGTTTGGAGCATTTGTAAACTGGGGACTTGCCAAAGATTTATTTGTACCAAATATGTTTCAAAAAGAGAGATTTAAAATCGGCGATAAGAGATTTTTAAAAGTAGTTTACGATGAAAAAACTCACCGCCTTGTGGGAACTGAAAAACTAGGCAATATTTTTGATAAAAAGCCAAAAGGAATAGTACCGCATAAAGAGGTAGATATAACTATAATTACAAAAACTCCTCTTGGCTTTAAATGTCTTGTTGAAGGTAAGTACGAAGGTCTCATATACCATAACGAAATATTTGAAAAAATTGATATAGGTAACCAAAAAAAAGCACATGTAAAAACTATCAGAAAAGACGGCTGTATAGATTTGAGCTTGCAAGCTGGCGGGGTAAAACAAAAAGATGTTTCATGTCAAAAAGTTTTATCATTATTAAAACAAAATGCCGGAGCAATGCCGTACAACTATAAAAGTGACCCTGAATTAATTCAGAATGTTTTTGGATTAAGTAAAAAAGCCTATAAGCGCTCTTTAACCGCTCTACAAGATAGTGGGGAGATTGAAGTCAAAGATAGCGGCATATATCTAAAGAACTAATATGGCAAAAGAGAAAAAAAGCATAGAATTATCTGATAAAAAAATCTCTTTTACATTAGAGCGTACTTTATATAATGTTATACGCTTTTTTCCTACAAAGATGAGTGTAGATGTAATGGTCTTTGAAAACGGCATAAAAGAAGGAGTAAAGAATATCCCTTTTGCCCATTTGCCAAAAGAGATAAAAAAAATCATCAAACCAAACTAATAATAAGGAATCTTTTTGACATTCAATAAAATTAAAATGGCAATTTATTCAACAATTCTTACAAATTACTACGGATTTAAGCTGACAAAATTTAAAAAGTTCAGTGACAAAAAAAAGTTAAGGATTGAATATTCTACAAAATTGTTAAATAAACTAAATATAAAAATTAAAGTTGTAAATGAAGATAGACTTCCTCGTGATGGACAGTACCTTTTGATATCAAACCATAGAAGCATCATTGACCCTCTAATCATAGAAACTGCTACGCAAAATACTAATATTTTTGGACACTGGGTTGCTAAAAAAGAACTCTATAACTCAGCTTTTTTTGGAAAGTTTGTTAGAAATTCAGGAACAATTCTACTAGATAGAGAAGCCTCTAAAATGAGTGGATTTTTTAAAGATATAAAAACTTCTGTTGCGGCTGGAAGTTCTATTTTTATTTTTCCCGAAGGTACAAGAAACAATACAAACTTTGTTATTAGCGAGTTTAAAGAAGGTTCCCAAATAATTGCACTAAAAAACAGACTCCCGATTCTTCCTATTTTTATCCGCTCAAAAGCAGATAAAATATTAAAATCTGCAATAAAAGATTCTAGTAAAGAGCAAATAATTGAGATAGAGGTTGGAGAAGTTATTGATTATAAACATAGAAATATATCGTTAGAAAATAGTTATAAAGAGCAGTTTAATATAGCGTAAATAGATATTAACTAAATAGCTATTATCTATTTTTAGATAATATGTCTTATTAAAAATGGAGCAAAACATCATGTCAGAAATTAAAAAATGTAGTTCATTAAATGAAGTTAGAGAAGAGATAGATAAGATTGATGATTCCATTGTTGAGCTTATTTCAAAAAGAAGTCATCTTGTGCGTCAAGCTGCCTTATTTAAAAATAGCATTGAAGAGGTAAAAGCTGAAGATAGAGTTGATTTTATACTACAAAAAGTCCGCCATGCAGCAATAAAAGCCGACGTCTCTCCAAATATGATTTCTGACCTTTTCAAAATTATGATAAATGAGATGGTAGAAACCGAAATATCCGAGTTTAGAAATACTCAAATATTTTAATGCTCCTTGTGTAATAAAGCCATTTTTCAAAAATGGCTTTATTAAATTATTTTACTCAGACCCTCAACACTATTTTTTATAATTTTAACGCTTTCATTGCTTTTTTGTGACAACTCATCAATTTTTATAATATTGTTAATTATCTCTTCCGTAGTTGCAGTATTTTGCGTATAGCTAGAAACTGTTTTCTCTGCTAAAGTAACGCCGTTATCTATAGCATGACTAATACTATCCATTCTTTGTGATGCTTCAATAGAAACTTCTGCCAAAGACTCAATTATTTTACTATTGTCATTCATCTGTGTGCTTGTATCGTTTATAGATTGACTAACAATATTAATTGTTGCGTTTATCTCCGTCAAAGATTTCTGTGTTCTTTCTGCAAGTTTTCGCACCTCGTCCGCTACTACGGCAAAACCACGTCCATGCTCACCTGCTCGCGCCGCTTCAATTGCAGCATTTAGTGCTAAAAGATTTGTCTGATCTGCGATGTCTGCAATAACTAAAATAACCTCTTTTACTTGATTTGCATCAGTAGAAACTCTACTTAAATCTTCAGCTAAGCTATTTTGCGAACTTGATGCATCTTGAAGCTTATCAACGATACTTGAAATTTCACTTTTAATACTGTTTAAATTTTTATTAATTTCTACGATGTTCTCTTTTGCTCTACATGTATCTCTTAAATCATCATTTAACACTAGCTTTAATTTTTGACCTATTGAAACAACTGTAGCTAAAAGCTCTCTTTCATTACTTATTATACTATTTGTATTTTCATAGTCACTGTTTATTTTATTTATTATTGTCTCAATAGTGTGTGATTTTTCTTTAGTATCTTGTGCCTCTAAGAAAATTGTCTGAAATCTGTTAATGCTAACGACTGCTTCACTTAACTCGGAATTATAGTTATTTTTTAAAACTATTTTTTCTCCATGTTCAAGATTTTCAAGCTGCATAATCATAGATTTTGTCATATCAACACCGTTGTATTTTTCATCTAAGTCATGTATAAGTATGACAACCGCAATAACATATTGAATCACTTGTCCAATTATATTATCCGTAAAAAATGTTCCATTAATTAAAAGCAAGACTATGCCTACATAGTGCACAAAGCGCATACGAAAAAAGAGGGAGTTTAGCATTGTTAATCCTTCATAACTATTTAGGATGATTATACAAGGTAGTTACTTAATTTATATAAAGTTAAATTTTTTCTTTACATGTAAAAAGCAGAAGTGAGAGGTATAGACCTCTCTTTTTATTTGTATCTGTAAGTGATACGACCTTTATCAAGTGAATAAGGTGTCAACTCCAGTTTAACTTTATCACCAGGTAATATTTTAATATAGTGCATACGCATCTTACCTGCAATGTGACATAAAATAATATGCCCATTTTCTAACTCAACACGAAATGTTGCATTTGGCAAAGCCTCTATAATCTTGCCATCAACTTCGATAACATCTGATTTAGCCATTTTAATCCTTTTTTTCTCAAGCCAGAGATAAAATTTCAGCTTTACCATTGACAATTGCAACAGTATGCTCGTAGTGTGAACCGCGTAAACCATCGGCACTGACAACATCCCACTTATTCTCTAAAATAAGCGGCTTTGAATCTTTTTGACAAATCATCGGTTCAATACAAAAAACCATTCCGTTTTTTATTTTTGGACCGGCTTTTGAACTTTTGCCATCAAGATAGTTTGGAATTTCAGGCTCTTCATGAGGCTTCTTTCCAATACCGTGACCGCAGAAGCTGTGAAGCGGCACAAAACCTTTTTTACGGATAGATTTTTCTAAAACTTCTGAAAGTTCTTTAAATCTCATACCTACTTTTATAGACTCAATCGCCTCATAAAGAGACTCTCTTGCACATGCTATAAGTTCTTCGTCTTTAGCAGTAACTTTACCTACAGGCACGGTTATTGCTGCATCTCCAAACCATCCATCTGCCTCAGTACCGATATCATAACCTATGATATCGCCTTCTTGCAATCTATAATCTGTTGGTATGCCGTGGATAATTACTTGATTTAATGAGGTACAAACCGTATTTGGAAAGCCGTAGAGACCTTTAAAAGATGGCTTTGCGCCGTGAGAGAGAATATACTCCTCGGCCATTGCGTCAAGTTCTTTTAAGGAAATCCCTACTTTAGTATTTTGTTTTAACAATTCTAGTGCACCGCCAACAATTTTGTTAGCAATGCGAAGTTTTTCAATCTCGGCAGGTTGTCTAAGCGCTATGGCCATTATTTACAAACCAACTGCACTTAATGTCTCATATTTACTCATGTAAATCTGAGCCTCTATTTTTCTCATTGTATCTAGTGCAACTTGAACTACAATTAGTACTGCGGTGCCGCCGAAAAAGAATGGGACACCCATCCCTTTTATAATCATAAAAGGAAGAGTTGCAACTAAACCTAAATAGAGCGCACCAGTAAAAGTCAAGTTGCTCGCTGTTGCATTTAAAAATTCACTTGTAGCATTTCCCGTACGAATACCTGGAATAAAACCACCTTGTTTTTTTAAATTTTCAGAGATATCTTTTGAGTTAAAGGTTATCGATGCATAAAAGAATGCAAAGAATATTACAAAAATGAATGTCAAAAAGTTAAAAAAGTAACTATTCGGGTTTAGATAATCTGCTATTGCAATAACTGTAGGATTCGTACTGCTTGATAAAACAGTCATAGGAAACATAAGTATTGCACTTGCAAAAATAACCGGAATTACACCTGCTAAATTAACTTTAATAGGAATATAGTTCATAACTCTTTTGTTTTGATTTTGCATTATTACTTTTTTAGCATAAGTTACAGGTACACGACGTTCACCAAGCTCAACATAAATAATAACTCCTACTGTTCCTAAAATAAGTATAAGAATCGCAAGCACAGTTAAAAAGCTCATTGCTCCAGTGTTTACCATAGTAACCGTTTGACCGATTGCACTAGGAATTGCAGAAACAATTCCTGCAAAAATAATCAAAGAAATACCGTTACCGATACCGCTTTGAGTAATCTGCTCACCAATCCACATTAATAACATTGTACCAGCTAACATTGAGATAGCAGAAAGCATTATAAATGTATTATGATCAGCTAATATCGCGCTGTTGCCGTTAGGTCCTGTTAAACTTTGTAGCCCAACACTAATGCCTATTGCTTGAATTATTGTAATAACAATTGTTGCATAACGAATAATTTGCATATACTTAACCATACCGTCGCGCTCTTTTTTCATCTGACCTAGAGGAGCAAATGTTGCAGCTAAAAGTTCCATTATAATAGAAGCAGTAATATAAGGCATTATTCCAAGAGCAATGATTGACATTCTCTCAACAGCATTGCCGCTAAACATATTAAATAAACCTAATGCATCTGATTGATGTGAATCGAAGAATGAAGCGATAACGGCAGCATCTACGCCTGGAACCGGCACGTATGCCAGTAGGCGATAAATAAATAAAAACCCGATAGTAATAAGTATCTTATTTACTAGATTTTTATTCACGACTATTTACCTGTAGTAGTAACGTTGTCGTCTTTAATTTTTGATGCTAAATCTTTTGCATTTGCACCAACTAACTTAACTTTTGTAATACTAGCTGCTATTTTATGAACACCACGGATACTATCCATAGTTATTTCAGAAAGCTCTGCAACTGCTTTTATTTTTTCTACATTGATTACATATGGTTTTACAACACGTGATGTAAATCCAATTTTTGGAAGTCTTCTTGCAAGCGGAGTTTGTCCACCTTCAAAGTTTCTTTTTCTTGAGCTACCTGAACGAGCAGTTTGCCCTTTTCCGCCACGAGTAGAAGTTTTACCCATTCCACTTCCACAGCCACGACCCACTCTCTTACGATTTTTAGTTGATCCATCAGCAGGAGTTAAATTTTCAATACTCATATCTATCCTTTTAAGCGACCTAGTGCTTCAACCGTAGCGCGCACTAGTGTACCTGGATTGTTTGAACCGATACTTTTTGTAAGTATGTCTTTAATACCTGCAAGCTCAAGAACATGACGAGTAGCGCCGCCGGCGATTACCCCTGTACCCTCAGATGCCGGTTTTAAAAGAACACGACTTGCATTGTACTTATGTTCAACATCATGTGCAATTGTAGTACCTTTGATACTAACTTTGCTTAGGTTTTTAAATGCATTATCTACAGCTTTTTTAATAGCATCAGGAACTTCTTTTGCTTTTCCTGCACCAAAACCGATAGTACCTTTTTTATCACCAACTACTACAAGTGCCGTAAAACGGAAACGACGTCCACCTTTTACAACTTTTGTAACACGACCTATATTTACAATTGATTCTTCAAAATCTTCTCTATTGATTTCCATCTTAACCCCTAGAACTTAATTTCGTTTGCACGAAGTGCGTCACCAAATGCAGCTATAACACCGTGGTATTGGTAACCGTTACGATCAAAAACAATAGCAGAGATGTTAGCTTTTTTTAGTACGGCAGCGAATGCCTCACCAAGTGCAGCTGCACCCTCTTTATTTGCTTTATGACCTGTTACTTTTGAGTTAAGTGCAGCTAATGTTGTTGCACTTACATCGTCAATTGCTTGAACACTCAAATAGCGATTTGAACGAAATACAGAAACACGAGGAAGTGAAGCACAACCAGCTATTTTTGCACGAATACGACGCTTACGTTTTAAACGATTAGCTACTTTGCTTTTTAATACTTTTGCATTCATCTATACTCCTTTCCTATTTTTTAGAAGTTTTACCGGCTTTACGCACGATAGTCTCTTCAGCATATTTAACACCTTTACCTTTGTAAGGCTCTGGCGGACGGAATCCTCTAACTTCTGCAGCAACTTGACCAAGTGATTGTTTGTCATGACTTTTAAGAGTTATAACATTTTTTTCCACAGTCGCCTCAATACCTGCCGGTAGTTGATAGTTAATATCGTGTGAAAATCCAAGCTGTAAATTCAATACACTGCCGTTTACAGAAGCACGGTAACCAACACCATTTATCTCTAAAGCTCTTGTATATCCAGTTGTTAAACCAGTTACGATATTTGCTGCTAATGCACGATACGTTCCCCAGAAAGCTCTATGTTCACGAGAATCTGACAAAGTTGAAAATGTTAATACATCGCCATCTACATTAAATGCAACATTGCCTTTTGTATCTAAATCAACACTATTTTTGCCTTTAGCAAAAGTTATAACATTTCCATTTGCACTAACATTTATATCAGATGCAAATTGTACGGGTAATTTACCAATTCTTGACATGTTATCTCCCTACCAAATCGTACACATTACTTCACCACCGACACCAAGCGCATAAGCTTTGTCATTTGGTAAAACGCCGTGTGATGTACTAACAATAATAGTTCCGTAACCGTTTTTGAAACGCTTAATCTCATCTTTACCTTTATAAACACGTCTTCCAGGTTTAGATACTCTTTTCATTTCATTAATAACAGTTCTTCCGTTATCATTGTATTTCAATACAACATTAATAGTTTTTTTAACGCCGTCTTCAACAACGTTACAACTCTCAATATAACCTTTTTCAACTAAAATATTTGCTATTGCTTCTACACTCTTAGAGTGAACAAGAGTAGTAACATCTAATCTTCTCATACCAGCATTACGAATACGAGTCAACGCATCCGATACTAAATCATTAATCATTTATTTTTTCCTTGCTTGTAGTTAGAAGTTTCCTCTTGAATTACCAAGAAGACTTTCTAACACCTGGGATTAATCCCTCATTTGCCATTTTTCTAAAACATACACGACATATTCCGAAGTCACGAAGAACAGAGTGTGGACGACCACAAATCTGACATCTTGTATAACCGCGAACTTTAAACTTTGGAGTTTTATTCGCTTTGTTTATCATAGACTTTTTAGCCATTAGTTACTCCCTTTAGTAAAAGGCATACCCATTTTCTCTAAGAGAGCAAATCCTGCCTTGTCAGACTCAGCTGTTGTTACAACAGTGATATTCATACCATGAATTTGCATAATTGAATCATAACTAATTTCCGGGAAAATTAGTTGTTCTTGCAATCCAAAGTTGTAGTTACCACGACCATCAAAACCGTTTCTAGGAACACCACGGAAATCTTTAACACGTGGAAGGGCAATAGAAACTAAACGGTCAAAAAAGTTATACATTTTTTCACCGCGAAGTGTAACACGAATACCGACAGGCATACCTTCACGAACTTTAAAACCTGCAACAGATTTCTTAGCTATTACAGTACTTGCTTTTTGACCCGCAATTGTAGTAATAGTATTTTCAATGTTTTGGATAAGTTTATTATCTTTCATTGCAAAACCGGCACCTACAGAGATAACAATTTTATCCAATGCAGGAGTTTGCATAGGATTTTTAATTCCTAATTCTGCTTGTAATTCAGATTTTAAACCTAAATATTTTTCTTTTAAACGAGCCATCTACTTATGCCTCCACTTTACGAACATTTGAAACATCTATAGGCATCTCTTTATTAGCATGTCCGCCTTTAGTGTTATCTTCTGTTGGCTTGATAGCTTTTTTTGCTATTTTACAACCCTCTACTATTACCTTGTTTTTCTTAGGTAATACAGCGAGAACTGTAGCTTTTGTTCCACGATCATCACCGGCGATAATCTCTACAGTATCGCCTTTTTTGAATTTAAACTTTGCCATTAAACAACCTCCGGCGCAAGAGATACTATTTTCATAAAACCAGAATAACGTACTTCACGAGCAATTGGTCCGAAAATACGAGTACCGATTGGCTCTCTCTTGTCATCAAGTATTACAGCTGCATTGTCATCAAAACGGATAAGAGAACCATTTTCACGGTGAATCTCTTTAGCAGTTCTAACAACAACAGCTTTTACAACTTTACCTTTTTTAACTTTAGCAGTTGGCGTCGCTTTTTTTACAGAAGCGATGATAACATCACCGACTCTTGCATAACGACGCTTTGAACCACCAAGTACCTTAATACACATAATCTCTTTTGCACCTGTATTGTCAGCTACATTTAGACGAGTAAAACCTTGAATCATTACTCAGCTCCTGATACTACTGTTTTAAGTCTAAAAGATTTAGTCTTAGAAAGTGGGCGACACTCGATTGCAACAATCTCATCACCAACTTTTAACTCATTACGTTCATCATGTACTAAGTACTTTTTGAAACGTTTTACAACTTTGTGGTAACGAGGGTGCATTACACGACGCTCAACAACAATACTTGCTGTTTTATCGCCTGCAATTTTAACTACATTACCTTGAATTTCACGTTTATGTGTCATTGCCAGCCCCTATTTCGCTGCACTAAGTGCAGTGTTGATTCTAGCAACATCTTTTTTAGCAATACGAAGTTCGCTAGTATTTTGTAGTTGCATCATCTGTTTTTTAATTTTTAAAGTAAAAAGTTCAGTCTTTCTCTCTTTAAGCATTGCCTGAAGTTCTGCTTTACTTTTATCTGCTAAATCAGAATATTTCATTGCTCATCTCCGCAGTAATAATTTTTGTTTTGAAAGGCAATTTATGCATAGCTAGAGTCAATGCTTCACGAGCAAGCTCTTCCGGAACACCGGCCATTTCAAAAAGGATACGACCCGGTTTAATATTCATAACCCATTGATCAACTGAACCCTTACCTTTACCCATACGAGTCTCTAAAGGTTTTGCAGTTAATGGTTTAGCTGGGAATACTCTAATCCAAATCTTACCGTTTCTTTTAATATGACGAGTAGCTGAAATACGAGCCGACTCAATCTGACGAGAGTTAATACGACCTGCTTCAACTGCTTTAACCGCAATATCACCAAATGCTAATGTATAACCTGAACGAGCGTAACCACGGTTACGACCTTTCATTACCTTACGATATTTTGTTCTTTTTGGCATTAACATAATTAATCAGCCTTTCTCGGAGCACGTTTTGGACGACGCTCTTGTTTCTCTTGTTTCTCTTCTTTTGCTTCAGCCGGAATACCTTTAGTAAGAACCTCACCTTTGAATATCCAAACTTTTACACCGATACAACCGTATGTAGTGTGAGCTTCAGCAAAACCGTAATCAATTTTTGCACGAAGTGTATGAAGTGGAACACGTCCCTCTAAATACCACTCAGTACGAGCCATTTCAGCTCCGCCAAGACGACCGCTTACAGACACCTTAATACCTTTAGCTCCGCCTCTTTGTGCATTTTGCATAACTTTTTTCATAGCACGTCTAAACGCAACACGGCGTTCAAGTTGAGTAGCTACGTTTTCTGCAACTAATTGAGCAGAAATCTGAGCTTTTTTCTCTTCTTTGATATTAACAGATATTTGTTTTCCAACAAGTGCTTGAAGAGTATCTTTAAGCTTCTCGATGTCTGAACCTTTTTTACCGATTATAATACCAGGACGAGCAGCAACGATAGTTACGCGAAGTCTTTTAACTGTTCTTTCTATGATAATGTTAGAAACACCTGCATAGTAAAGTTCTTTTTTCAAATATGTACGAATCTTGTGATCTTCACCCAAAGATGCTGCTGCAGTCTTAAAATTAGGGAACCAACGGCTCTCCCAATTACGGTTGATACCAAGACGTAAACCAATAGGATTAACTTTTTGACCCATATTATTTACCCTCTACTTCTACTAATATATGCGCTGTCGGTTTTCTGATTCCTGATGCCATACCACGAGCTCTCGGACGAAATCTCTTAAGTACTGGACCATTGTCAACACGACATGATGTAACAACACAATCAGCCGCTTCGTTACCGCTGTTAGCAACTGCTGATGCAACCACTTTAGCAATAATTTTTGCCGCTTTATTTGGCGTGAACTCTAAAGATGCTAATGCAAGTTCAGCATTCATTCCTTGAATCTCTCTTGCAATAAGACGAGATTTAATTGGTGAAACACGGATAAATTTCAATAATGCTCTAGCCATGATTAACCTTTCTTCTGTACAGAGCCCTTATGGCCCTTGAATGTACGAGTCGGTGCAAATTCACCTAATTTATAACCAATATGGTTCTCTGTTACATATACCGGAACAAATTGACGTCCATTATGAACATTCATAGTTAATCCAACCATATCAGGCAGAACCATACTTCTGCGAGACCAAGTTTTGATAGGTTTTTTATTACCTTCAGCTTTGGCTGCAACTACTTTTTTCATTAAATGATCATCAACAAATGGACCTTTTTTTACACTTCTTGCCATTTAACTACCTCTTCGGATTAGATTTACGGCGAGTAATAATAAGTTTATCACTTGCTTTTTTACGACGAGTTTTTGAACCCTTCGTTGGTTTACCCCATGGAGTAACTGGATGACGACCTGAATTCGTTTTACCTTCACCACCACCGTGCGGGTGATCTATCGGGTTCATCGCAGAACCACGAGTTTGAGGACGGATACCCATATGACGAGAACGACCTGCTTTTGCAATAACAATATTGATATACTCTTCGTTTCCGACAGTTCCGACAGTAGCCATACACTCACCTAATACTAAACGCATTTCAGATGAAGGCATACGAAGTGAAACATATTTGCCGTCACGTCCCATAATTTGAGCAGAAGTTCCAGCTGAACGAACCATTTGTCCGCCTTTGCCAACTTTTAACTCAATGTTATGTACATTTGTACCAACAGGAATATTCATAAGTTTCATCGCATTACCAGGCTTAATATCTACGCCAGACTCAGCAGAGATAACAGCATCGCCTACATTTAAACCTTTTGGTAAAAGGATATATCTTTTATCACCGTCTGCATATGTAACAAGTGCAATACGGCAGTTACGGTACGGATCGTACTCAACAGTGCTAACTGTACCAGGTACACCGAATTTATTTCTTTTAAAATCGATAATACGGTAAAGTTTTTTAGCACCCGCTTCTTTATGACGAGAAGTTATACGTCCGTTATTGTTACGTCCAGCAGTTGCAGGAAGTTTAACAAGCAATGAACGCACGCTCGCTTTAGAAGTGATATCACTATTTTCAACATTCGTATAAAAACGACGAGACGGAGTTACCGGTCTATAAGTTTTAATTGCCATGTTAAACCGCCAAACTTTCTATTTGTGCACCCTCTGGTAACTTAACGTAAAACTTTTTAAAGTCGTTTTGTTTACCGGCTACACCACGGAAACGTTTTGTTTTTCCGCTTTGATTAAGTGAGTTTACTCTTGATGGAACGATTCCAAAGTACTCACGAAAAACCTCTTTAAGACCTGACTTAGTCATACGTGGAGATGTTTGAACAACAATCATTCCATCCTCTTGCATAGCAAGTGTCTTTTCTGTATATAGTATAGATTTAATATCTGTAATATCTGCCATTATTTAGCCTCACCTACAAGATTTTCCCATACCGCTTTTTCGATCACAAGTGAACGATAATTCGCAGCTAAATAAGCATTTAATTCATTCTCTTCAATTACATACGTGCTTGAAAGATTCTCAAATGCTAAATAAGTTTTTTCATCCAATATCGTTTTAACAAAAAGAGTATCTCTTTGATTTAACGATTTAAACAAAGCCGCAGCATCTTTTGTTTTTCCAGATGCTATTTCAATGCTCTCTACGATGAATAAACTACCCTTTTGTGCATGCTCAGCTAAAGCAAAGTTAAGAGCAAGTTTTTTTTGCTTTTTATTAACTTTTAAATCATAGTTACGATTGTTACTTGGTCCAAACGCTTTTCCACCGCCAACAAATGTTGGAGCACGTTTAGAACCGGCACGACCGCGACCGCCGCCTTTTTGAGCCCATGGCTTCTTACCACCACCTCTAACTTCTGCACGAGTTAAAGCCGTAGCACTGTTAGCTCTCATAGCTGCTTGTGTTGACTTTACGTACAGGTATAAGTTATGAGGATTAATACCAGAAAAACTTTCCGGCAAAGCTAACTCAGAAGCTTTTTCCATTTTTTCATTTAGAACTATTGCGCTCATTATTTAGCTACCTTTACACGACCTAAAGAACCATTAGCTCCAGAAACTGAACCAACAACCGCAATGATTTTGTTTTCAGCATCAAAAGAGATAATTTCGTTCTTAACACTATTTTGTGTATTTCCGTATTGTCCAGGCATTTTTTTACCCTTCATAACACGACCTGGCCACTCTGCATTACCGATAGAACCTGTTCTACGACCAAATCTATGACCGTGTTCAGCAGGACCACCAGAAAAATTCCAACGTTTCATTGCACCAGTAAAACCACGACCTTTTGTGTTGAATGTAGCTTTTACAACTTTAGCTTCTGCTAAAGGTGCTAAATCTAAATCACCAGCTTCAGTGTTTGCTACTTCAATAGTAACAAAACGGTTAAACTCAGATGAAAGGCTGTATTTTTTTTGCTGACCTTCAATTGACTTATTCATTTTTTTACCGCTATTGTAAGCTACAATTGCGCTACCTTCGTTAACTTCACATACCTTAGCATCCAATACTCTTAATAGAGTAACAGGCTTACTAGGAACTGTGATAGTACGGCTCATACCGATTTTTTCAACAATATATTCCACGATGACCTCCTACTTATCCATAGAGCGAACTTCAACGTCCACTTCCGGTGCAAGATCTAATTTCATTAGAGAATCTACAGTCTCCGGCGTAGCAGAAACAATGTCGATTACTCTAGCGTGCATACGAATTTCAAATTGCTCACGTGAACTTTTATTTACGTGTGGAGATTTGATAACAGTATATTTACGAATCTTTGTTGGTAAAGGTATCGGACCACGAATTACCGCGCCTGTACGCTTAACAGCCTCTACGATTGATGCTACAGATCTATCAAGTACACGATGATCGTAAGCTTTCAATTTTAAACGAATTTTTTCCATGTTTTTCCTTCTAAAGAACTCGTCAGGTCTAGCCTAACTATGTTAAGGGAGCGGAATTGTATCCAAAGCGTCTCTAAAATTCAAGTAAATGTAGGCAAAAATTTGAAATATCTATAAATTTATTTCCTTTAAGCAAGGAAATGGTAAAATTAACACATGGAAATATTACTTGAAGAACTATATAAAACGGATATACATGTAGATAAATTTCATTTTAGAAAACTCTACTTAGAAGATTTAAACTATCAGATAAACGGGATTACGCAAAGCGGAAAAACTAAAATAGTCAAAAACTATCTTTTTGGGCTTAAAAAAAACAGTTACATGTATATAGATTGCAGTGACTTGCGTATTGATGTAGATGAGTTAAATAAAACTCTCTCAAATTTTTGTATTAAAAATATGATTAACACTCTTGTTTTGGATAATTACATACAAAGTATAAATATCGTGAACGTACCTCAACTTATCATCTGTAGCGAAATAGAGTACAAGATAGATTTTTTAACGACTCTAAAACTTTATCCGCTTGATTATGAGGAGTTTTTGGCTTATGAGTACAAGTATGATTCAACTGCACTAAATCATTTTTTTCAATTAGGCGGTTTCCCTTCTATGCATAAAATAAACAGTGACGAGAGAGTTATATATCTTCAAAAAGCTCTAAAGAGCAAACTTAACGATGTTGAGTTGGATATTTTGATATTTTGTGCAAAAATGATGGCACAAAAGATATCGCCATATTCTATATATGAAAGAATAAGGCACGGCAGAAAAATATCAAAAGATAAACTCTACAAATCATTTGAAGCACTTAGTGAAAAAAACTATATACATCAGCTGCAAAAGGTAAATCATCCAAAGGCAATTAGAAAGATATACCTTTGCGATATATCTTTAAAATCGGTTCTAACTATTGAAAAGAACTTCGGCAGACTTTTTGAGAATATGATATATTTGGAACTGCTAAAATCACAAAGAGATTGCTTCTATGACGACGGAATTGATTTTTATCTTCCAAAAAACGATGAAGTGATTTTGGGAATGCCTTTTGCGGACGAGAGAACGCTTTTTAAAAAGATGGAAGCCATTGAAGCTTTTTTATTTAGATACCAAATTAAAAAAGTAACGGCGATAACCATGAGCAGAGAAGGAAGTGTAAGCCACCCTTTATCGCGCGTGGATATGATTCCGTTTGATATTTGGGCAATAGGAGACTAAGAAAAATGAAATTTGGAAATTTATGTGGTATTGATGAAGCAGGTCGTGGTCCCATTGCCGGAGACTTGGTAATTGCAGGATGTATTTTGAATTTACATGTAGATGGATTGGACGATTCAAAAAAATTAACCGAGAAAAAAAGAGAGGCTCTTTATGAAGAAATTATCAAAAATTCTGCTTATCATATAGTAGTTTTTTCTCCAAAAGAGATTGACGACAACGGAATTTCATTTTGTTTAAAAAGAGGGCTTGAAGAGATTATGAATCATCTTACATGTAAAGAGTATCTGTTTGACGGAAACTCTTCGTTTGGCGTAAGCGGATTAAATACTATGATAAAAGCCGACGGTAAAATTCCTGAAGTTAGTGCCGCTTCAATACTTGCAAAAGTTACACATGACAGAAACATTATCAAAGATGCTAAAAAATATCCTCTGTATGAATTTGAAAAACATAAAGGATACGGCACGGCTCTACATGTAGAGATGATTAAAAAACACGGCTACTGCGAGATACACAGAAGAAGCTATAAACTAAAAGCTCTTGCACCTACACTGTTTTAAAAATTATCAAGCAGTATTACGTTTACGAAAGTACCTTTGGAGAGGTTAGCGTCCTCTTCACCTGTAATCATCAACGCACTTGAGTTTAACATGTTGGTTAGTATCGCAGAACTTCCAACTTTTTTATCTTTAAAATTTACAAAATATTCACCGTCTTCTACTACTACGTTACAAGCCGTAAATTCAGTAAGGCGGCTTCTTTTTGTAAACTCTTCGCTAAGTTTTGCCGCTACTGTTTTGTATGCAGAGTCGCGTCCTAACATTTTTGCAATAAGCGGAAGTACGTACAGTATAGCCGTAACGGTGGATGAATAGGCGAATCCAGGCAGTGCTAAAACAAATTTTTCCTCTTTTTGTGCCACTAAAATATGCTTACCCGGTTTAATTGCCACGCCTTTATAGACAACTTCAGCCCCTATACGCGGAACTATATCTTTTACAAAATCATAATCGCCCACACTGACTCCGCCCGTACTTACGAGTATATCAGCACAAGAGAGAGCATTTTGAAACGTTTGCATTATTGAATTTTTATCATCGCCGACTGTTCCAAGCTGTACAACTTCTGCACCTGATTGTTCAAAAAGTGCCGCTAAGGTGTAATTGTTTGAACTTCTTATCTGCGAAGGGTTATCGCTGTTTATGCCCAAATCTAAAATTTCGCTCCCTGTTGAAACAACGGCAACACGAGGTTTAAGTGCAACTTTTACCATCACTTTGTTTAAAGCTGCCATTACGCCAATCTCTACAAAACCTATTTTCGTACCCTTTTTGATAAGTATGTCTCCCGCTCTGTAGCCTTCTCCGATAGGACGAACGGCATTACCAAAAGGCACTTTTTCATCTACCGTGATTTTGCCGTTGTTTACACTAACATTTTCTATTTGAATAAGCGTGTCGGCACCGTGAGGCATCATAGAACCGGTAAATGTTTTTATGCATTCGCCATTTTTAATAGTTCGGATTTCGTTGCTCCCAGCAGGATTGTCTCCAAGAATTGTTATACTTTTTCCATCCAAATCAGTGTGAATTACAGCATATCCGTCCATTGAAGCGGTAGGAAACTGCGGGTCGTTGAACTCGGCAACGATATCCTCTGCTAATACTCTTCCAAGAGATGAACTAAGTGCTATATTTTCGCTTCTTGATGAGTTAACATGTAATAAATCCAACATGTTTTGGCTTGTTTCATAAGATAATAGGCTCATTTTAAAATTCCGCTCCCTTTTATAGCAGTTGAGCGATCAAGTGCATAAATTCTCTTACCCTCTTTGATATCATATTTCCATATTGGAGCCGATGCCTTAAAGTCTTCTACAAATTCGTCTATAAACTCCAAAGCAACACGGCGTTTTGGAGAGAAAACAGCAGCTATATATGAAGACTCATGAAGCATTACATCTCCACGGGAGTGTGCCATTTTTATAACGGCACCCCTCTCTTTTGCTTTTTTTTGCCATGCATCAAACCAAGAGTTCAGTATCGGCTCGTAAATGTCAAAACTAAGTCCCTCAATATCGTCCTCGCTTCTTACAGTTCCTACAAAAGGAATATATGCTCCGTAGTTACTCGCTGCTTCTTGTTCATACCAATCTTTTAAAATCAAAGGAACGTCAAGAGGACCGTCATATAAGTAAAGCACTTCTCAACCTCCGCAAACAGGCGGAAGCAAAGCAACTCTGTCGCCGTCTTTTAACTCTACGTCTTTACTGCTTACAAGAGTATCGTTTACCGCAACGGCAGAATTTTCCAGCCACTCTCTCATCTCTTCATCACCTTGCAGTATTACGGCTAATTGACTTAAATTCGTTATTTCTAACTGCATAGGCTCTTTTTGTATCGGTCCTAAAAACTCTACTCTTACCAAAAGATTGCTCCTGAAACTTTTTCTTGCCATGATTATATCAAACTCATCTTTTTTATAAGTTAAGAGCTGTATAATTTTGCCAAATGTTAGTTGGAGAAGTGTGTGGTTTTTGGCAAAATAGAGTATCTAAATCTTTTACCTTTTCATGTTTTTATGAAACGATTTACAAAAAGCAGCCAGCAGAGTATGAGTATGCACTACAAACGCGGAGTTCCATCAAAAATAAATAAACAATTTCTATCACATAGAGTCGATGCAGCTTTTATCTCAAGCATAAGAGCAAAAAACTATAAAAATGTAAACTTAGGGATAATCGCTAAAAAAGAAGTTTTAAGCGTATTGATTATTCCACATGTAGATAGTGTAAATGATAGCGCATCGGAGACTTCTAACGTTCTTGCAAAGATATTAAACATTAGAGGCGAAGTTATAATAGGCGACAATGCTCTTCGTTATTACCTTCAAAACAAACCACATGTAGATTTGGGCGAAAAGTGGCATGAAAAATATAATCTTCCGTTTGTTTTTGCGCTTTTATGCTATCACAAAGACGAAGAGTTTTATAAAAAAATTGAAAAGAATTTCCTAAAAAGCAGAGTAAAAATTCCAAGATATATGCTAAATGAAGCTTCCACAAGAACAAAAATTTCTCAAAACAATATACTGAATTATTTAAAACATATCTCATACCATCTTGATACAAAAGCAAAAATGGGTCTTAGAAGATTTTATAAAGAAGCTATAAAGCTATAGTGTACGGATAGTTACAAACTATTTGTAACTTTATGCTAAAATTATGACAAAATTCACTTCAAAGTAACTATTTAATGTTTAAAAACATCCAGCCGGTAACGCAATATAGACTAATTATAATAACAGCTATATTTTTAACCATTTTTACCAATATACCATTTTTAAAAAATGTTATAGAGGTATATCCGTTAAACGCTCTAAACAGTGCATTTGTCTTGTCTTTATTTGTAGTTTTAGCTGCATTTATAGTACTGCTTTTAACTCTACTTAGTTCAAGATATACAACCAAAACACTTTTAATATCTTTTCTTATTATCTCTGCATTTACAAGCTATTTTATGAACAGCTATCATATCGTTATCGATGATAGCATGATACGCAATTCTATCCAGACAGATTTACATGAGTCTATGGATCTTTTAAGTATTGAGCTTGTAGGATATCTTCTTTTTTTAGGAATACTACCATCTATTGTAGTATATAAATATCCACTGGAATTTACTTCATTTAAAAAAGAAGCTCTATTAAAAATTAAAGTTATCGGTATAAGCCTTAGCATAATTGTTCTGCTGCTTTTAATTTTTAGTAAATTCTACACCTCATTTTTTAGAGAGCATAAGCCTCTTCGCTACTACACAAATCCAACCTACCCTATTTACAGCAGTGTGAAGTTTATAATAGACTCTTTAAAAGATGGTAAAAAAGAGCTAAAACCTATCGGCAGAGATGCTACAATAAACCAAAAACAGAACAAAAGTAAACTTATTATTATGGTTGTAGGCGAAGCAGCAAGAGCAAACCGTTTTTCATTAAATGGTTATACGCGTGAAACAAACCCTCTTTTAAAACAAGAAGAGATAATTAATTTTTCTAACATTCACTCTTGCGGTACTTCAACAGCCGTCTCAGTGCCTTGTATGTTTTCCATCTATAACCGTGAAGATTTTTCAGACTCCAAAGGTCAAACTACGGAAAATGTTCTTGACGTGTTAAACTACACGGATAAAATTGCGATTTTATGGAGAGACAACAACTCTGATTCAAAAGGTGTAGGAGCGCGTATTTTATGCGAAGATTTTAAAAACGGTACAACCAACACCGTTTGCGACATTGAACCGCGCGATGAGGGGATGCTTGTAGGACTTGATAAGTACATTGAGACTAACAAGACAAAAGATATTCTAATAGTACTGCATCAAATGGGTAATCATGGTCCGGCTTATTATAAAAGATACCCGAAAGAGTTTGAAAAATTCACACCGGTTTGTAGAACAAATCAGCTTGAAAATTGCTCACAAGAGGAGATATCAAATGCCTATGACAATGCTATTTTATATACGGACTATTTTCTATCAAAAGTTATTAATTTCTTAAAACCGTATTCAAACACTCATGAAACTGCTATGATATATATGAGTGATCACGGTGAAAGTTTAGGCGAAAATGGTCTGTATCTTCATGGACTTCCATATTTTATGGCACCTGAAAATCAAACACATGTAGCATCTCTTATGTGGTTTGGAGATGAAATCACAAAAGAGATAGATTTGAAAAAACTAAAATCATACTCAGATAAAGAGTTTTCACATGACAATCTTTTTCACACTCTCTTAGGTGTGTTTAATGTAAGCACAAGTGTGTACGAAAAGAACAAAGATATCTTTGCTCCTGCTACTATAAACAGATAATTAGATTATTTTATAATCTCAACTCTATTTCTTCCTTTTTCTTTTGCCATATACAATGCCTCATCGGCTCTTTTTATAAGAGCCTCTATACTCTCATCATTTCTATATTCTGATATGCCTACACTTATTGTTAGTTTTAAATCTGCCGCAAATAGGTAAGACTCTACTGCATGACGGATCTTTTCTCCCAATATATAAGCTCCGTCCATATCAGTCTCTTTTGAGATAATAATGAACTCCTCGCCACCCCAACGTCCTAAAAGATCAACCCTTCTTGTTAGAGTATTTAAAATTTTTGCTATATCTTTTAAAACTTCATCGCCTATTAAATGACCTTTATGGTCATTTACTTTTTTAAAAAAATCAATATCTATCAATATTATAGTAAAGATTCTCTGATATCTTTTACCGCTTTGAAAGCATCTCTCTAGTATTTCATCAATTTTAAGACGATTTGCCAATTGTGTTAATTTATCCGTATGTGCAATTTTTTGTATCTCCGTAATGTTTTCAAATACGGCTATATAGTTTATTTTTGCCGCTTCGGTATAAGATGTTGCATTAACTAAAAACATATGTTCTACATCATCTTTTTTAATTACTACTTTATGAGTTTTTTCAGGATAAGAAACTACATATTCAATCCAACTTTTATCTTCCATTTTAGATTTTAGACATCCGCTTCTAGCTTTAAACATATCACAGATGCAGTTATACTTCGTAAAAAATTCCTCCAAACTATTAAAACCGGTAAATTCAAAAAATTTATTGTTAGCCTTAATAATCGTCTCTCCGTTTGTTAGGATTGTTATATTTGGCGTTATATTAAAAATATAGTTTAATTTATAATTAGACTCTTTTAATAAATGTGTCTTTTCCTCTACTCTCTTTTCAAGTTTTGAGTTTATATTTACAAGTGTATTTGCCATCTTATTTATTGAATTAGAAATCATCTCTATCTCATCATTTGTAAATATTTTAATTCTTTGAGTAAAATCGCCGTTTGAGATTTTTGATGTTATATCTAATATCATATTTATATATCTAAATATATACAATGAAAAAATATAACTAATTATAATTGAGATGACAATACCGATTAACATAATTTTAAACAGTGTTATTTTGAGCTCTTTAATTGGTTGCATAATCTCTTTAATATCTTTTTTTACAACGATTCCTATATTTAGCGGCTCAAAATAATGCACCGTTGATATAACTTTTTCTCTGCGGTAATCAAGCTCATTATCGACAACTTGATGCTCTTTTTTTTGCAACGCTATTTTCATCGGAATTGCATTATCTATATCTTTTTCTAACATGATTAAAGGATATTTTGAAAATCTAAGAGGAGTAAAAATAATAATGTTGCCTTTTTCATCATAACTCCCAAGAAGTGCTTCTCCAGTGTCGTCCAATCCACCTCGCTGTTCTAACATTTCATTTAGAGTATTCAATCTAATTTTAAATATAGTTGTTCCGACAAATGTTTTATCCTTATAAATAGGCGAAGATATGCATAATAACGCTACATTATTGTATATAAAACTAAGATGCGAATAACTGCCGCTTAATGATTTGGTGAACATTTTTTTCATCATTTGCTTATCATATATATTATTGCTTTTAGAAACTATTATATTTGCATTTGTATCCAAAATAATTATGTCTTCTATGTTTCCACGCTCCGTATATAATAATTTTAAAATATTTTCTAGTATTTCATTTAATTTTTTATCGGGATTTTCAAGATAACTTAGAAGGGTTTTTTGTAAAAGCAAACGACTGTTAAAAAGTTCAACCTTCTCCTTGTTATGGAAAAGATACTCTTTTAATCTTTCAAATGTAATATATCCTATAGACTCTAATTGTTTGACTGAAAGTTCTTTGATATTTTTTTGAGTATAGTTAACGTAGCTATAGCTAATTATAACTATAGTAAATGACACGATTGCAGAAATAAAAAATATTATTTTATATTTTATACTCATTCCAAACCATTTTTTTGCTCCATTATATCTAATTTAAAGACAGTTTTAGCATATTACAAAAATTCATTAAAATTAGATTGTTGCGTTTAATTACTAGATAGGAATAATAAAAGAGAAGATGGTGCGGATGAGAAGACTCGAACTTCCACGTCTTGCGACACCAGATCCTAAGTCTGGCGTGTATACCAATTTCACCACATCCGCATGTGATTATTAACAATATAAAAAGGTGGTACGCCCTAGAGGATTCGAACCTCTGACCGATGCCTTAGAAGGGCATTGCTCTATCCAGCTGAGCTAAGGACGCATACATTATAAAAATGGTGCGCCCGATAGGATTCGAACCTATAACCGTCGGATCCGAAGTCCGAAACTCTATCCAGTTGAGCCACGAACGCCACAAAGTTTATTATTTTTATTATTAAGTTTTTATATTTTATTTTTATGGGGTGGGATGCGGGGCTCGAACCCGTGACCCTCGGCACCACAAACCAATGCTCTAACCAACTGAGCTAATCCCACCATGTTATAATAAGAATAAAAATATAAAGTGGTCGGGGTGAAAGGACTCGAACCTTCGGCCCCTTGGTCCCAAACCAAGTACTCTAACCATACTGAGCTACACCCCGACCTGCACATTAAAACAACCCGAGAGCTGATTAATGAGGCGAAATTATAGTCAATAACTTTTAAAAAGTCAATAGTAATTTTGCATTATTTAAAAACTTTTAAATAGCTGACACAAAAAGAGATTAAGATTACTTTGTTACAATACTTTTATATAGTTGTAAAGGGCAGTTTTTGGGTGATTTTTTTAGTGGTATAAACTCTTTTTTAGAAACATTTCTATTTTTTGACATTCTTTTTGGAACTGTAAAAGATGTCAATCTACCTTTTTTGGTAGTCTGGCTAATAATTGGCGGTATTTATCTAACATTTTTGACTAAGTTTATAAATATCAGGGCATTTAAACACTCATTAGATATAGTCAGAGGCAAATACAGCACACTTGATGATATTGGACAAATATCACCTTTTGGTGCTTTAACAACTGCACTTAGTGCTACCGTAGGTCTTGGAAATATTGCAGGTGTTGCACTTGCCGTTGGAGTCGGCGGTCCGGGTGCTACATTTTGGATGATAATTGCAGGTTTTTTAGGAATGAGCCTTAAGTTTACAGAGGTAACACTATCAATTCAATATAGAGAATTTTTAAAAGACGGAACTATTATGGGCGGTGCTATGGAGTATCTCTCAAAAGGTCTTGCAAAAAAGGGTTATGCACAATTTGGAAAAGTGTTAGCAGTTTTATTTGCCGTATTAATGATAGGCGGAGCAATCGGCGGAGGAAATATATTTCAAGTTTCTCAAGCATACAGCGCAATTTCACATGAAGTTGTATTTTTTGAAAAAAATCCCTTAATATTCGGTTTTGCAATAGCATCTTTAACAGGTGCAGTTATTATAGGCGGAATTACAAGAATTTCTGCTTTTACCGAAAGACTCGTGCCTATTATGGTAATCATATATATCGGTGCATCCTTATGGATTTTAGGCTCATTTTATCACAAAATAGATGATGCTTTTATACTTATATTTAAAGAAGCGTTTAGCACAAGTGCCGTATATGGCGGGATAATCGGCTCTTTAGTTCAAGGCTTCCAGCGAGCCGTTTTTTCAAGTGAAGCGGGAATAGGCTCTTCGCCGGTTGCACACGCTCCGGTTAAAACAAAATATCCGGTTAGACAAGGTTTTGTAGCTCTTTATGAGCCGTTTGTAGATACCGTAGTTATCTGTACTATGACTGCTTTAGTTATCATTATTACGGGTGTTTATGAGCCAGATGGCATTTATGCTCCTCTTATCGCTGCAAAAGAGGGAGCGGCGCTTACAAGTGCCGCTTATGGAACTGTAATTGAGTGGTTTCCTTCTATTTTATCTGTTAGCATATTTCTTTTTGCTTTTTCTACAATGATATCTTGGTCTTACTATGGCGAACGTGCGTGGGTTTATCTTTTTGGCTCAAAATTCTCTATTGTATATAAAATTATGTTTTTATCTCTATCCGTAATTGCAACGGTTGTGAGTACGGGAATAATGGTGGACTTTAGTTTTATGCTTATGCTTGCCATGGCACTGCCAAATATCCTAGGACTTTTTATATTAGGCGGAGATGTGAAAAAGCAGCTTGAAGAGTATCTTAGAAAACTAAAAAGCGGAGAATTAGATAAAGAGGCGATTAGATGAGTGATATAAAACAAAAATGTAAAGAACTTTTACATGTACATGAGATTGATATATTCTCAGAGATTGATTTTAACGTAAACGGAGATATTCATACTCTCTCTTATAAATATATTATAGATACTTACATGAAAGCTTCAGAAGAATCAAAGCTTGTCTTTTTAACGGCTTTAAAAAAAGCATCAGAATCTAAAAATATAGGAATAAATAAATTTTTTGAAGGAATGGGACAGCTTCTGCTTATGACTCATCTATCTAACAAAATAGAGGTTTAAACAATATACTAATTAGCGAAGAAAAAGGAATTACTTCCTTTTTCTGACTATTAAAACTGTATCATCCCGTTAATCGGCGAAGAAGCTGTTGCATAAGGACGTTTTGGGATTCTTCCTGATAAATAACTCATTCTTCCAGCAATTACCGCATGTTTCATAGCCTCAGCCATCATCATCGGATTTTGCGCCTGAGCTATTGCAGTGTTTGTCAAAACTCCATCAGCACCTAACTCCATAGCATAAGCAGCGTCGCTTGCACAACCTATTCCCGCATCAACAATTACAGGAACATTTACCGCTTCACGGACAAAGACTATATTGTAAGGGTTTTGAATTCCAAGCCCGCTTCCAATAGGAGCGGCAAGAGGCATTATGGCATGAGCACCTGCATCTTCGAGTCTTTTTGCCATTATAGGGTCATCTGAAGTGTAAGCCATTATAGTAAAGCCATCACGTGCCAAAACTTCACAAGCTTTTATAGTCTCTAAAACATCGGGATAAAGAGTTTTTTGGGTGTCGCCTATAACTTCGAGTTTTATCAAGTCTATTCCCGTAGCCTCGCGAGTTAGACGAAAAGTAGTTATAGCTTCCTCGGCAGTTACACACCCCGCAGAGTTTGGTAAAAACTTAACATTTGTACCTTTAAAAGTATCACGAAGATTCTCTTTGTCCGGATCTGTTATATTTAAACGCCTAACTGCAACCGTAATAAGTTCGCTACCGCTTATTAACGTTGCATCCTTTGTTGTTTGAAAATCTTTATACTTTCCGCTTCCGACTATTAAACGACTGCCTAATTCATACTTTCCGATTTTTAAAATATCTCTCATTTTTATTCCTAATTTTTTTTATCTATAATTTACTAATTCCATCTATTAAATCATCAGGCGTAAGTGAAAAATCAGCACCGCCGTAATTTAACGCAAGTTTAACATGTGCCAGTGAAGCATGAATTGCTGCTTCAAGCGGAGCATAACCTTGAGCCGAAAGTGAACCTATCAAACCGCTTAAAACATCACCGCTTCCGCCCTTTGCCAAAGCAGAAATTCCATGAGGATTGACATAAAACTGGTTGTTTTGTCCAATTATTACATTGGCACCTTTTAAAAGCAGTGTTACATGTACAAACTTATTGCAAAACATTTCTACATATTTAAAACGGTTTTTTTGCAACTCATCGACAGAAATATCAGCTATGCCCGTCAATCTTAAAAGTGAAACAAACTCTTTTACATGTGGAGTAAGAACAGTTTTTTCTCTTTTTAAAATCTCTAAAACTGCTTCCATATAAAATATATCTGCATCCGCGATTAAAGGCAGAGAGTTGTCCAAAAATTTGGCAAGTTCCAACTTGCTAAACTCAGCACCGAGTCCCATTCCCAAAGCCAGTGCCGTTGCGTTTTTGGGTACTTCATGAGAGTATATTAAACTATGCGGTATTTCTATCTTCTCAAACCCCACAAGTGTAACAAGTCCGCTTCCAAACTTTAAAGCCGACAAGGCACTCATTATACTAGCACCGCTCATTTGTCCGCATGCAACCGCTAAATGACCGAAACTGCCTTTATGAGAATCTTTTCTCGTTCTATAAGGCAGTTGTATATCTTCCAAATCAAGCAAATTCCAGTTGCTTGATTTTTCATAGACTTCTCTTGACACACCTAAGTCTAAAACTTTGATTTTTCCTACAAACTCTTTTGAGCTATCAAGAAACATACTTTTCTTTAAAGCACCCATTGTGAGAGTGACATCAGCGCTAAACATATAACATGAAGGAACATCGCATGCAATTTTAAAAGCATTAAGAGAGTTCATCTCATCTATCAAACTTTTTAGCTCGCTGCTTAATTCGCCGCTAAAACCTGTACCTACTATTGCATCAACCAAAACATCACAATCTTGAAGTTTTTCAGACTCTTTTACATCTATGCTAAAAGCTCTTTTTTGTTGTAGCAGTGCCATTTTTGAAGTCGGTTTTTTTGCGTATAAAATTGAGACATCGTACTCTATATGTAAAAGTCTTGAAAGAGCTATACCGTCAGCCCCGTTGTTTCCGCTTCCGCATACGACAATAACTTTTGATTTTTCAGGGAAGTTTTCACGTATATATTCAGCCATGCCGCGAGCAGCATGCTCCATTAAAATATCTTCGCTTAAAAAAAACTCCTCGTAACATCTTTTATCCAGAGATGCTACCTCATCAAAAAGCTTTTGCATCTCTACTCTTCAAGCATATACTCATCTATTTGAACTATATTGCTCTTTATATCGTTAAATAACAGTGTCTGATAGTTTGTTCTATATTGGTAGAAAAATCTGTTTTTCGGCAATTTTTTAAGATTTGCAGTATTGAAATACTCAAAATTAGAACATCTTCCAAGATATAAAAATGTAAATAAAAGTTTAATTTGCGGGCTTTCAAATGTAGAATGAGGTTGAGCCAAAAATGTAAGTCCATACTTTTTAAGATTTAAAAAGTTTAACATGTAGAGCAAAAAGTCTTCAAATTTGGTATAAAAACCGTTTAAATTTTCAATATCATGGAAAAAATAGTAATAATTTTCTAAAAGCCCTTTAATCTGAAGTGTTTCGGTAAGTTTACTTTTTATATCTCTTTTATTTGAAAAATAAGCAGGGTCAACTGCCATATATATATGTTTTTTATCATCAATCAATTTATTAAACTCTACTTGAAACTCATCACTCTCGTCAAATCTTATATAGTTAAAATGCTCATCCTTGTATCTTAATTCAATATTGTCTATTTCTGAATTAGAAAAATCAAGATATAGAGTAGCAACACCGCTGTCTATAACATAGTTTCTTATTTTACAAGCAAGATTTGTTTTACCGGCGCCCTCTTCTGCTAAAATTAATGTATTTAAAAACAGTACTCTCTCTTCTACTTTTAACGTATTAATACTGCTCACATATTTTCCGAGTTTATCTCTCATTTTTTTCCCTCTAAAAAGTTTTTAGTAAACATTATATCTCTTATAAATTAAATTCCAAATATTCTATAGGGTTCTTTACGTTTTTGTACCCAAAAAGAGTATAATTGCGTTATGAATTACAGACAAATAGCACAAGATACCCTTAAAATTGAAGCAGATACTCTTTTACGTAGTGCCGAAAATATTGATGACGTTTTTGATAGAGCGGTTGAGATTATTCTTACATGTAAAGGCAAACTCATTGTCTCAGGTGTAGGAAAATCAGGACTAATCGGAGCAAAAATGGCTGCAACTTTTGCTTCAACGGGAACTCCAAGCTTTTTTCTGCATCCTACCGAAGCTCTTCACGGTGATTTGGGAATGATCGGCAAAGATGATGTAGTTATTGCAATCAGTTACAGCGGAGAGAGTGAAGAGTTAAGCTCAATACTTCCACATGTAAAAAGATTTAACATTCCACTAATAGGTATGACAAAAGATAAAAATTCTACGCTTGGAAGATACAGCGATTTAGTTATAAATGTCGTAGTTGAAAAAGAGGCATGTCCGCTAAATATTGCGCCTACAAGCTCAACGACGTTAACTCTTGCCCTTGGCGATGCTCTTGCAGTCTGTTTAATGAAGGCAAAAAATTTTAAAAGAAGTGACTTCGCCTCTTTTCATCCGGGCGGATCTTTGGGAAAACAGCTATTTGTAAAAGTCAAAGATTTAATGAGAACAAAAAATCTACCTGTTATTAGCGGCGACACAAAACTAAAAGATGCAATTGTTAAAATAAGCGAAGGGCGACTAGGCACTGTTTTAATAACGGATGAAATAGGCAAACTTTTAGCTCTTATGAGTGACGGAGATATTCGTAGAGCTTTGATGAGTGAAGATTTTTCACTAGAAGAGAGCGTTTTAAAATATGCCACCCTAAACCCAAAAACAATAGATGATGAAAATATGCTTGCGAGCGAAGCACTTGTAATTATAGAAGAGATGAAGATACAGCTTTTGGTTGTAACGGATAAAGAAAGAAGAGTTAATGGTGTGCTTCATATCCATACTTTGATAGAAAAAGGTATATCATGAGATTAAATAAATACATTGCCCACCACTCAAGCTACTCAAGAAGAGAAGCGGACAAGGCGATTCAAGACGGTTACGTCAGGATTGACGGAGAGATTGAAACAAACCCTGCAACTGACGTTGAAGAGGGAGTAAATATCGTTTATGTAAGCGGTAAACAAGTAAGCCCTAGAGATAAATATACGGTAATTGTTTATAACAAACCAAAAGGAGAGCTGGTAACAAAAAGCGATCCTAAAGGCAGAAGAACCATATATGACAGCTTAAGCAAAGAATATAAACATTACGTCCCCGTAGGCAGACTCGATTATGCTTCTGAGGGACTGCTTCTTCTAACTGATGCTTCAAAAGTTGCATCTGCGCTTATGGAATCAGACTTGGAAAGAATCTATAAAATCAAAATCAAAGGCGAAGTCACTTCAGAGATGGAAGCCGCTATGCTAAACGGTATGATTCTTGATGATGCATCTGCGGGCGGACACAGCCACTCAAAAGTAACAAAAATGGAATTTAAACCTTTTATAGGGTATAAAATTCAAAAAAATCAGCATAACTACTCTATTTTAAAAGTAGCGCTTAATGAGGGTAAAAACCGCGAACTTAGACGTTTTTTCGCACATTTCGGTACAGATATAGTTGATCTTAAAAGAATAAGTTTTGCAGAAATAGAGTTAAATAATCTCCCTGATGGAAAGGTAAGATTTCTAAGCCGCAGCGAATACTCTGCTTTAGGCAAATTTTTAAAAGACGAGAAGAAATCGGAGCTGAAAAAGAGCAACGAAGAGAAAAAACACTTTGCTAAAGAGGGTAAGAAGCCCGAATTTAAAAAGAGTGATAAAGAGAAGAAACACTTTGCTAAAGATGGTAAAAAGCCTGAGTTTAAAAAGAGTGATAAAGAGAAAAAACACTCCTCTAAAGATAATAAAAAACCAACTTTTAAAGATAAAAAGTTCTCTAAAAAGAAGAGCTGAGATTGAGTGATTTTACGCATCTTTTACGCCCGCAATCTTTTGATGATATAGTCGGACAAGAGCATTTAAGCGCTAAAAATGCACCGCTTAGAGTATTGTGCGAAAAAAATGTTCTTGGACACAGCTTTTTTTTCGGACCTACGGGATGCGGAAAAACCTCTCTTGCAAGAATAATTGCAAAACAGATGGATTTACCGTTTTATGAGTTTAATGCTACAAGCATCAAAATCGAGAATTTAAGAAAAATTTTTGATCAATACAAAAACACCCTGCAAAAACCACTGATTTTTATTGACGAAGTACATCGCCTTGCAAAAAATCAACAAGAAGTTTTACTTCCCGTTATGGAAAACAACTCCGTTTTAGTTATCGGCGCATCAACGGAGAATCCGTTTTTCTCGCTTACATCTGCTATCCGCTCACGCTCTATGCTTTTTGAACTTTACAATATCTCAAATGAAGCACTTTTTAAACTTTTAAACCTGGCATTAGAGAAATCAACTCTTACATGTAAAGAAGACGCTGCTGAGTATTTGGTTCGTAGCAGCGGCGGAGATGCAAGGGCTATGTTAAAACTTTTGGAATTTGCTTCAAACATAGATGAAAATATAACCATAGAGCTTTTAAAATCACTTCGTCCAAACGCTTTAAGTGCAGGAAGCAGTGAAGCCGGAGTACATTATGATTTGACAAGTGCTATGATTAAGTCGATTAGAGGCTCTGATATGGATGCCGCTATTTACTATCTGGCAAGACTTATTGATGGCGGTGAGAGTGCTGATTTTATAGCTAGACGGCTCGTAATACTGGCAAGTGAAGATATCGGAAACGCAAATCCTCAAGCTCTAACACTAACAACATCAGCTATGACAAGCGTATCAAAAATAGGCTATCCTGAAGCTAGAATAATTTTGGCTCAAGCAGTAATATATCTATGTGCATCTCCTAAGTCAAACTCGGCATACATGGCAATAAATGAAGCTTTAAATGCAGTTAAAGGCGGTGTTATTCTTAATATTCCTAAAAATATAACTCAGCAAAATCAAGGCTACATGTACCCGCATGATTATGGCGGATATGTCAAGCAAAAATATCTTGAAAAACCTTTAACATTTGTTAAACTTAAAGATATTGGCTATGAAAAAAAAATTAAAGATTGGTTAAGAAACATTACTGATTTTAGTTAACTTTAATAGTTATAGTTATAAACTACGAGGTTTTATAATAAAAAAGGAGAATTATAATGGAAATTGAGGCATCATCAAATAACATCGTTATTAACGGCAATATAAAAAGCGTTAGTGATTTTCAGCACATTAAACAGATTATTGACAGTGTAATTGCTAACAATTATAAAGAAATTAATATTAACATAATCGATTCTCTCTCCATTACATCCTCAATAATAGGTTACCTTAATAAGCTAGTTTTAAAAGATAATATTAATATCTACATGAATGTAGGAAATGACCAACTTCTGCACCTTTTAGACGATTTAAACTTAGTATCAACCTTCAAAGCAAAAAGAAGATAACATGACAATCAAATATAAATTAAATCTCATTACCGCAATAGTGGTTTCATTTGCTCTTATTATTATAGCAATTGCCCTAAATAAAGCATTGTCTGATAGAGCAACCCTAATGTTAGCACAAGACTTAAATATACTTTCACAAAAACTAAGCCTAGTAATACATGAAACACAAAAAGAGCGTGGGGCAAGTGCCGGATATCTTGGCTCAAAGGGTGATCAGTTTGGAGATATTTTACCAAAACAAAGAGAGCTAACAACTAAAGAATATGACAATTTAACGACGTATATAACAACACTTAATTTAGACACTTTTCCAAAAGAGCTTCATGAGCAGATATCTGCTTTTAATGCCGACATGAGTAAAATAGCACAAATTCGCTCACAAATCGACACTCTTTCAATTAGTGTTAAAGATGAAGTAGCTTACTATACAAACATGAACAAAAAGATATTAAATATAGTTTCTCTTACTGCAAAACTAGCAACTACAAATGAGCTTGTAAAAGCACTCGACTCATATACAAACTTTTTAAAATCAAAAGAGAGAGCGGGAATAGAGAGAGCTGTTCTTAGCAGTACTTTTGCAGCTGATAAATTTGGTGATGGAATGTTTGCAAAATGGATTACGCTTGTTGCCGAACAAGATGCATTTCTTGACACATATTTAGCAATGGCAACAACATCTTCAAAAGTATTTTACGAAGAAAAGATGAACTCTCAAGTTATAGGTGAAGTAAATAAGATGAGAGATATTGCAAAAGCAAACTTTTTGGAAGGTAACTTTGGAGTTGACAGTGTTGTCTGGTTTAAAACAATAACTCAAAAAATAAATCTTTTAAAAGAAGTTGACGATGAACTTGCAAAACAAAACACTCTGCTTTTAGAAGAGATAAAAGCAAAGTCTATTGGAAGCGTTATTATGACTCTTATAAGTTACTCCGTTTTTGCCATTGCTATATTTATCATTATATTTACAATAAGCAGAGGGGTTAACAGAAGTGTTAGAAGCTCTCTAGAAAAAATAGAGTGTGTCTCAGGAAATCTTGATTTGACATGTGATGTTATCGTTGAAGGAAAAGATGAGATTTCGCAAATCTCAAAAGCGATACATGTAATGATAGTCGCATTTAAAATGAGTGTCTATCAGGCAACAGATGTTTCTGCTACAACTTCACATGAGAGTAAAGTTCTAAACGGTATAGTTGACGAACTAACAAAAAACGGGGAGCATGCAGATGCAAAAATTTCAGATATTAATATTTTGGTTACAGAAGTAGGCAACAGACTTGATGCTATCGAAGAGGCTTCAATTACCGTAACTGAAGATTTAAAACAAACTTTTGGGGTACTTGACGGGTTTATAGATGAATTAGACTCAGTTGTTAGAGCAATTGAAGAGGGAAGCGAGCATCAACAAGATTTGGTTCAGAAGGTCTCATCACTAACGGAACAAGCAAAAAATATCAAAGATGTTTTAGCAATAATATCCGACATTGCAGACCAGACAAATCTTTTGGCTCTTAATGCCGCTATCGAAGCAGCACGCGCAGGTGAGCATGGGCGTGGCTTTGCAGTTGTTGCCGATGAAGTGCGAAAACTTGCAGAACGCACGCAAAAAAGCCTTAGCGAAATTAGTGCAAATGTAAATCTTATTACACAAAACGTTGTAGAAATATCTGAAGAGACTAATAATACATCAAAAAATATGCACAATATCGCAGACTCGGCACAGAGCTTAATCGCATCTTCACAAGAAACAAAAGAAAATCTTTTAATAACTACTGACAAATCTAGTGACGTTATGCACCAAAGCACTTATATTGCTACAAAAACAAAAGAACTTATAAATCGTATGGATGAAGTTATAGAGATATCAAAAGAAAATACAAAACACAGAATATCTGTAGATAATGCTGCTACAAAGCTATCAAGCGATGCACATAAATTACAAAGCGAACTAAGTAAATTTAAAATCTAATGCATAATGATATTGAGTATTCGGTATTAGATTCTCTAAAATCTTTTACACTTCTTTGTGTTGAGGACAATAAAACTACACAGCTTATATACAATTCTATTTTTGAAGATTTAGTAAAGAATATTATTTTTGCCGACAGTGGCGAAGACGGATATAAAAAATTTTGTGATGAAGATATAGATTTAATAATTACGGATTATGATATGCCTATGCTTAACGGCATAGAGATGATTAAAAAAATTAGAGAAAAAGATAAAGAGATACCAATTCTTCTAGTCTCTGCAATAACTGATATCGACGTCATAGTACAAGCACTTCAACTGAATGTAAATAATTTTATCAAAAAACCGATTAAGTCCACCGAAGTGCTTCAAGCAACAAAAAATATATCCAAACTATTAATAGCAAATAATTATCTTGAAGAACAAAAAGAAAAGAAGATAAAAGAGTTAGAAAAAAAGGAGAAATACAGCTCATATCAGGAAGATTTGGCATTCTCAAAAGAGCTTAACATACTTAGAAATGATTTTTACTATCAAATGATAGACAGCGGATTTGAAGCACTTATCGACTTTCTATACAAACCTCTTGATGTTTTAAGCGGAGATGCATACAGCGCTCGAAAAATTGATAGCACAACCGCATTTTATTTTATAGTAGATGGAATGGGCAAGGGTCTTTCGGCGTCACTCAGCTCAATGCTTATTACATCATTTGTAAATCATTTAATTGACAAAATGGGCAGTAATTTTGATTTAAACAAACTAATAGAAGAGTCTCTATCCTATATGAAACCAATATTACTTGAGGATGAAGCTTTGGCTATAGATTTTATTGTTATGGATTACAAAACTTCAACATTGAAGTATGCTAAATTTGCAATGCCTGCATCTCTTGCTCAGTCAATAGAGGGTAAAATTATTAATATTAAATCAAATAATTCTCCAATGAGTAAATATACAAGAGAGTTTACAGTTTCAGATATGGATATTTCAAAAATTACAAAATTCCTATTTTTTAGTGATGGAATAGTTGAGAATAGCGTTAGATACAGTGACGAGCTATATGCAAGTTTTATTAAAGAAGATTTTTTATCATCTTTTACAAAAGATGAATTAAGAGAGAAAATACTCTGGAAAACAGATGCTCAAGAAGATGATATGACTTTTATATTTATAAATCAACTTGCTCTTTATCCACATGGCTCTCATATAAAAAAAACTTTTCAATGCAACCTAAACGCTGTTGATGAAGCAAATGAGTGGTATGGTAGTATTTGGAGCGACATGACCAATAATCATAAACTTGCCTACAATGCCGGTGTTGTTTTTTCGGAGCTTTTTATGAACGCTTACGAACATGGAAATCTTGGGATAGATTCAAATACTAAACATGCCCTTATAGATGATAACAGCTATTTTACTACCTTAGAAGAGCTACAAAAAAATTGTAAAAAAAGTATAACCGTAAGTATTTATACCATCGTATATAATTCAACAAAATATATAATTACAACAATAAAAGATGAGGGAAATGGTTTTGACACTCAGATACTCAGTGAAATATTTAGAAATAGAAAAAATTTCAACGGACGAGGGGTTTATATTTCAAGACAATCTTCACTTGGCATATACTACAACTCTGCCGGAACGACTGTACTTTTTTTACATAAACTAGAGGATGAAGTGTAACAAAAGTTACACTTTCAAACTTATTTGCTTAACGCTGCTTTTGCAGAATTTACAACTGCACTAAATGCCGCTGCATCATTCATTGCCATGTCAGCAAGAATTTTACGGTCAAGCTCGATGCCCGATTTGTGAATACCGTTCATAAAAGATGAATAGTTCATACCGTTTAGACGACAAGCTGCATTTATACGGATAATCCATAATTTACGGAAATCACGTTTTTTCTGCTTACGGTCACGGAATGAGTAGTACATTGAGCGCTCTAACTGCTCTTTAGCTTTACGGTAATGTTTACGACGACCGCTATAAAAACCTTTTGCTAATTTTAATATCTTTTTGTGTCTTCTTCTACGAACAACACCTGTTTTTACTCTTGGCATATTATTTCCTTTTTTCTTTACCTAGTCACTCTCTCGTGCTCAAGGTGCCACATTCAGAGTGGTCTTGCCCAGATACAAATCTGGAGATTTAACAATTAACTAATATTAGTTAATCATAGCCTTTACATTTTTTTCATCAACTTTAGCAATAACTTTTGGTTTATGTTGCTTACTACGAGTATCTGAATCTTGTTTAGTTAAAATATGGCTACGAAACGCTGTACCACGTTTTACAGTACCATTTTTCTTAACTTTAAAACGCTTAACAGCGCCTTTAACCGATTTCATCTTTGGCATCGAAACTCCTTTGTAAAATTCTCTTAACAGTACAAAAACGTACTTTGAGAGCGAAATTATACCCAAATATTTTTAATTTTTGTTATACTCACAAAATGAATTCAATTAAACATATAAATAATGCACTAAATGATTTGGACAAAGAGGTAGAGGCAATACTTGCAGATATGAGTCTGCCTATGAATGAAAAAGATAATCGTATGCTTCCTATTCTTCAGCAAAAAAGAGTTTTAACTCAGACTTTAGAGGACTTAACATATTTAAAAAACAATCCTCCAAAGCCAAATCAGGCATGCGGAATTTCTAAATATAGAAAAGATTGATAAAAGTATATAAGACAAATGATTTTACTAAAGTTCAAGGCGAAATTAAGTTAATTTGAGAAGTTTACTTGCGGTAAATGACGAAAATTCACTTAATTTCAACGAAGAAATTTAGCAAAAGCATTGTCTTAGAGAAGTACTTCCCTCCAGATACCTGCGGCACATAACACTCTAAGGTGTGCTGCTGTATTCCTACCCTGACACAATATCCTAAAGCACCATTGCACAGGTCTAAAGAGAAGCGGCGAAATTATAACTAAAAAAGATGAAATAACAAAGAGTTAGATTGAAATCGTATTTATAGAATTACCGATAGCATCTATATAAGCATGATATTCAAAATAACACTTCTGTTCTGTGGCTGCAAACTCTACCTCTTTTGCCATCTCATAAATTTCATTAAACTTAAGATTGCCGGCACTTCCTTTTATAGCATGTGCATTTAATCTGATTTTATCACAATCTTTAAGGACTATAGACTCTCTAATAGAGTTTAAAATAATTGTCGTTTCTTCTAAAAAATTAGCTAATATCAGTGGAATATGTTTAGGCTTAAGTCCAATAGACGCTGCCATCTCATCATGATTTATATCTGAATAATCCGCATTTAAAATTGGCATAATAACATTCCGTTACACTTTTATTTTGGTACAATATTATATGTTGTATATTGTAACCGCATTAAAACCGGAAGCACAAGCTTTTGTAGATAAATATAAACTAAAAAAGTCAAAGTGTGATAATTTTACTCTATTTAGTGATGAAAAGTTAAAAGTTATTATTGGCGGCATTGGCGTTCATAATGCAAAAAACGCAACTTTAGCTCTTATACAAATGTTTAAACCATCAAATAATGATATTTTTATAAATGTAGGCATATGCGGTGCAAATCAGAAATATACAATCGGAGAACTTATTAAAATAGGCTCTATAGTATATAAAGATAAAAAATATATCATAAATGATTCTACTTTTACTACTATAACATGTAAAGATATTGAGATGTCCTATGATGTTTACGACATAGTCGATATGGAATCTTTTGGCTTTTATGAAGCTACAAAAGAGATTAAAAATCGTTACATGTACAAAGTAGTAAGTGATAATTTTGAACCGAATAAAGTCACAAAAGAGGGTACAAAAAAATTGATTTTTAGTCTCATTGATGAGATAATGAAAGAGGTTGAAATTTGAAAAATGTGGTAGTAACCGGCGCTAGCAGTGGAATAGGCAAAGAGATAACATTAAGGTTATTAAAACTCGGGTATAGAGTAATAGGTATAAGCAGAAACATAAAAAAAGATGAGTTTGAAAATGAAAACTTTACTTCTCTTCAAGCTGATTTATCAGACGAAGCCTCAACTATTTTAACATGTAAAGAACTCTCTTGCAAAAATATATATATGTTGATTAATTGTGCAGGATTTGGCAAATTTGAACCTCACGAAGAGCTAAGTTCAAAAACTATCACTAAAATGGTTTTTTTAAATCTTACTTCCCCAATGCTTCTTACAAATGCAACTCTTAGAGATTTAAAGAAAAATAGCGGATATCTTATTAACATAAACTCTATTGAAGCATTAAAATCAAGTAAATTCGCAGCTCTTTACAGCGCGACCAAAGCCGGGCTCAAAGCATTTGGCGACTCTTTATTTGAAGAGACAAGAAAAAGCACTTTAAGTGTTACAAATATAAATCCTGATATGACGCAGAGCAATTTTTATAACGACCTTAGATTTGAAACAAGCCAAAATGAAAATGAAAAACTTCTTGCTTCAGACATTGCAGATGCCGTTGAACATATATTAAGTATGAGAAAAGGAGCTGTTGTTAGCGAATACACGCTTAGAAGTCTGAATTTTGGAATTTCTAAGAAAAAACTATGATTTTATATTAAGGTTTTTGTATGTAGGAATATCAGTTGAACGCAGAAAGTCAAGGTTTTTCTTAATCTGTTTCATTGAAGCTGAAGTTTTATCCTTTAGAGTATGTACTATCTCGGATGCTTCTCTTAAAAGATAGAGGGCTTCTTCCATCTCTTTTTTTGACTCAAGCTGCGGAATGTTATCCAACAACTTGCCCAAAGAATCGATATTTTTTTCAACAACTGCTATCTTTAGCTTATTGAGCCACATTAGTAGTTTCTCTCCAAGCCTCTAATAGACATTTAAAAACATTACTTACTTCATCATATTTAGCTACGCTTTTTTCAACATTTGCAGACGACAAGAGTTGAATTTCGTAGTTATAAAGTCCTTCTAAATACTGAGCAACGCGCCCTTGCTTAAGGTCTAAAATGGATATTAATTCTGTTATAATAGCAACAGAACGGTTAGTCCAATAAACTCTTTTTGCTATATCTCCATCTTTTAGCGCTTTTTTAGCCTGTGCATTAAAACGAAGCACACCTTCATATAGCATCTCTACCAATTTCGCAGGAGATTCTATTCCAATATTATTTTGTGCATAAATATTATGAGCTACATTACCATACATTTTAAATCCTTTTTTATCATCTTCATTTATCTCATTCATACCTAGTAAATCGGCACTTCAATGAGTTTGTTTAATATTTTACAAATAAATTTAGCTATCTGACGTTTGAGCATTTGCCAGTTGAGTAAACATAGACGATGCATTATTTATTTTTGCAATCATAGCATCATAAGCTGCATACTGTTTTTTAAGTATCTCATACTTAGCATCAAGTCTCTCAGTAGCACTTGTTTTTTTATCTTCTAGTGCGCTAATGCTCTCGCTTAAAGCATCTTTTACCTGATCAAGTCCGCCGTTTGTTTTTGCATAACCGTTTGCTATTTCATAAAAATCAACGAAGGCACCGGTTAATGTAACTACACTCAAGTCATCTTTCGTATAATCGCCACCCGTGAAAAAAGCTTCTACATTTGTCGGGTTTTCATCAAGTTTTGCAGTTAATATAGTTTTATCGATAGACATCTTTCCGTCTCTATCGACGCTAAAGCCGTAATCTTCCATACTACCCACTCCACCACCTACACTTGCTATCATATCTTGTATGGCGCGCTGCATACTTTTAATTGTACTGTCTCCGGAAAATATCCCTCTCTCATCACTATCTGTACTAGGTTTTGTCTGCTTAGAAAACTCTGTCATAAGTGAATTGTACTTCTCGACAAAGCTATCCACTTTAGTCATAATAGCTTCGCGGTCTTGTGCAACACTTACATCTGAACTACCTGCTTCTTTGAGTTTTATACTATAGCCCGTAATCAAATCATCAACCGTATTGCTACTGCGAGTTATTGTTTGCCCGTTAAACGTAAACTGATTATCAATTCCTGTTTGAATGGTAGTAAGCCCCGTTGTTAGTTTTGTATCTAATAATGCACTATTATCTGTAATGGATATATCTTGAGCTGCACCTGTTTCTTTTGAGCTTATAAAAAGACGGGACTCAGTCGCACTTATTTTTACGACAGTTGCATCAACTTGATCACCTGCATTATCGTTAATAAGTTTTTTCAAATCATCCAAAGTCGTAGTAGCATCGTAGTTAATAGTTACAGGCGTACCCGCTCCGACATTAAGCGTCAATGTTCCGGCTCCTGATGCTACCGTGTCCGTACTCGCAGAAAAAGCACCAGACTGCTCTATCTGCTTTGTCGCCAAATGATCTACGTTTATAGTAAAATCCTGAACGTCACTGTTTGCAGATGCCGTTACTTCAACGGATGTACCCGTAACAGTCGTAGATCTGCCGTCAAACAGAGTAGCACTTTTTAACTCGTTAATACTGTCTCTAAAATTGGTCATACTGGCATCTATAACTTCTAAACTATCCTGCTTATCATTTTCATTTGCTAGGCTAAGCGTAATTGGCTGAATAATTTGTGCTTCATCAGCCTTTCTCAATTGGTCTAAAACATCTTGTGTCAAAATACTTGAACCGACACCTAGTGAGCTGATACCCATGATAAATCCTTTTTTTAAATAATACTTCAATTATTTCAAATTTTCTCTAGCATTAAATCGACAGATTATACAATTAATTTAATTGCCGAATTATATTATAGAGTTGTACTAAGCTTGATTTATATAAAATACAAAGCATTGTATAGTTATCAAAAATGAACAAGGATGCTTTATGATTTCACCTAAAGAACTTCAAAAAAAGTATGCTGATGGGTACAACATCAGCGCCATACTACGTAAAGAGTTAAATGTTACATGTAACACTAAGGAGATTATTGAAATCTCATATGATATTCAAACAGGAAGTTACACTCAAAAGATGCAAGAAAAGGAGTATGCAGATTTTAAAGAAAAATACTCAAAAGAACTTACAAATACAATTCTCTCTTTATGCGAACCAAAATCCATTTTAGAAGCAGGTGTCGGAGAGGCAACTACACTTTGTAGTGTATTAAAACATTTAAATAAAGATATAAAGAGTTACGGATTTGATTTGAGTTGGTCAAGAACTTTTTATGCTAAGAACTATCTGCAAAGACACAACATAACTAATACATCGCTATGCTGTGGCGACTTGTTAAATATTCCGTTTTTAGACGACTCCATCGACGTCGTATATACGTCACACTCGATTGAACCAAACGGCGGGCAAGAGGAGCAGATACTTCGTGAACTCTATAGAGTAACAAGAAAATTTTTAATCCTTCTTGAGCCTGATTATAAGTTATCAAGCAAAGAGTCCAAAGAGAGAATGGACTTACACGGATACTGTAAAAATCTAGACACGATTGCCCATTCTCTCGGTTATAATGTTTTAAAACATGAACCTTTTTCTCTTAGTTACAACCCACTAAACCCTACCGCATTGACAATTATTTCAAAACAGAGCGATACACCTTCGCCTAGCGAAGTTTTTGCATGTCCGAAATTAAAAACGCCTCTAAAAAAAATAGCAAATGCCATGTATAGCCCGGAATCACTAACGGCATACCCTATTCTTGATGATATTGCTTGTTTGAAAATAGAAAACGGGATTTTTGCAAGCAAGTACCAAGAAATCATGGAAGATTAAATTATGGTATTATAATTGCTGTTTATCTTAAAATGAAAGACTCTTACATGTTAAACGGAAAAAATATATTAATTACCGGCGGAACGGGAAGTTTTGGCAAACAGTTTGTTCGTACTATTTTGAAAAAGTACAAACCTAACAAAATTATTATATATTCAAGAGACGAGCTCAAACAGTATGAGATGGCGCAAAAATTCAACGATACATGTATGAGATATTTTATAGGCGACGTAAGAGACTTGCCTCGTCTTTTAAAAGCTATGAACGGTGTCGATATAGTAGTTCATGCCGCAGCTCTAAAGCATGTTCCCATAGCCGAATACAACCCGATGGAGTGTATAAAAACAAATGTTATGGGTGCTCAAAATGTAATTGATGCATGTATTGCCAATAATGTTCAAAAAACCATCGCTCTCTCTACGGACAAAGCGGCTTCTCCAGCAAACCTTTACGGAGCCAGCAAGCTTGTTTCAGACAAACTTTTTGTGGCGGCAAACAATCTAACAGGCGGTCATGAGATAAAATTCAGTGTTGTGAGATACGGCAATGTTTTAGGCTCAAGAGGTTCAGTAATCCCGTATTTTGAAAAATTAATATCCGAGGGCTATGCTTCTCTTCCAATTACCGAACCTAACATGACAAGATTTTGGATTACTCTTCAAGAGGGTGTTGATTTTGTTCTAAAAAACTTTCAAAGGATGCAAGGCGGAGAGATATTTGTTCCTAAAATCCCGTCTATGAAAATGACGGAGATGGCAAAAGCAATCGCTCCACATCTTCCTCAAGAGATTATAGGAATCCGTCCCGGTGAAAAACTGCATGAGATAATGTGTCCTTTGGATGACTCTCATTTAACCATAGAGTTTAAAGACCACTTTGTTATAAAACCCAGCATTACTTTTACCCAACCTATAGACTACGGCACAAATGCACTAGGGGAGGTCGGTAAAAATGTAGAATCAGGTTTTGAATACAACTCAAAAGACAATACTATCTGGCTCTCACACGAAGAGCTTCTTCAAAAGATACGACAAACAAAAGATGAAGAGAATTAAATGCTACCCTACTCTACCCAACTTATCGATGATGAAGACATACAAGCCGTCGTTGAAACACTAAAGAGTCCAATCCTTGTTCAAGATAAAAAAGTAGAGGAGTTTGAAGAAGCTCTTTGCAGATATACGGGCGCAAAGCACGCCATAGCTTTTAACTCTGCGACTACCGCTCTTTTTTCGGCTTATCTTACATGCGGCATCGGCATTGACGATGAAGTAATAACCTCTCCTATAAGCTTTGTCGCTACATCAAATATGTTTGTAGCCCTTGGTGCAAAGCCCATCTGGTGCGATGTAAAGCTTGACGGAAATATAGATGAGCGATTTATAGAAAAGCTAATTACTCCAAAGACAAAAGCGATAGTTCCTGTTGATTTTGCAGGCAAGCCCGTAGAGAGCAAAACTATAAATGAGATTGCAAAAAAGCACAATCTTTTGGTTATAGACGATGCTTCTCACGCACTAGGCTCGAGCGTAAATGACAAAAAGGTAGGAACTCTTGCCGACATGACTATTTTTAGTTTTCATGCCATAAAGCCGATAACTACAAGCGAAGGGGGAGCCGTTCTTACTGACAATGACGAATATGCCGCGCAACTTCGGCTGATTCGCTCACACGGAATGGTAAAAAAGAGTTTATGGGTCTCTGATATGACAACTCTGGGATATAACTTCAGAATGACGGAAATCGCCGCCGCACTCGGTATTTCACAGCTAAAAAAACTAGATAGCTTCATAGAAAAACGAAACGAGATAGCCGCATACTACGACGAAAGATTTAAAAATGAGAAACTTTTTGCTACCGTCAAACTTGAGAGTGGTTTAAAAAGCTCAAGACATCTATATCCGATTATTTTAAACCCCGAACTTCACTGCAAAAAAGAGGAGATTTACAAAGAGCTTCATGAGTGCGGATACGGCGTGCAGATTCATTACAAACCTATCTATCAAAACAGCTTTTACAGAGAAAAATTCGGTACAGTTTTTTTACCTGTTACAGAGGATTTTTACCGTTCTGAAATTTCTATACCCTGCCATCAAAAAATGAGTCTTCGGGATGCAAAAAAATTTGCGGATAAATTTTTGGAAATTATCTCGAAATACTCATACAGAGGATGTAGTTTTTAATGAATGCTAAAGAGCTTATGAGCATTGCAACAAGCTACTATAATGCGCAAGATTATGAAAATGCACAGCTGGCCTTTCTTAAAATTATAGAATCAGACCCTTCAAATGCCTCAGCTTATACAAATCTAGGCATCTGTTTTTTTGTTCAAAACCTTTTAGAAGAAGCCGCAGAGTGCTATATCGCGGCGAATAAGGTTAACCCAAACTATATATCGGCACTCTATAACTATGCCCATCTGCTGCTTTTGCAAAAAAACTACAAAGAGGGTTTTTTTTACTACCGCTCGCGTTATGACGAACGTATTCGCGGCAATAAACCCGGCGGCGTCGCCTATCCTCCTACACAGCTTCAAGGCAATGAAGAGCTAAATGGAAAAACACTCTATATCAGCCATGAACAGGGTTTTGGAGACACCATAAATTTTATCCGTTATATTCCTATATTTTTACAAACGGGCGCTAAACTTATCTGCTACGTACCTGAGTCAATGAACAGACTTTTTACACTTAATTATCCTCAAGTGGAGTTTATCACGCCAAACAGCGATATTACGTTTGATTACAACACGCCTCTTTTAGAAGCACCTTATCTTTTTGGCACTACTTATGAGAGTATCCCCTTCGGTGAAAAATATCTACATGTAGATAAAAAAGATTTGCAAAACTTTAAGATAAAACACTCTTTAGATAAAAGCGATAAGCTTAAAATAGGGTTTAACTATCAAGGTTCGCAAGGAGCGGATGCCGTAAAAAACCGCTCTATTGAACTTGCATTGATGCTTGAGTACCTTGAGCAGATTCCACATGTAAGACTATACTGCCTTCAGTATGAGCGAAGCGAATCGGATGATGCCCTTTTAGAAGAACATGGCATTCCAAACTTGGGAAAAGAGATAAAAGATTTTTACGATACCGCACTCCTTATCGAGAGCATGGATATTATTATCAGCATAGACACCTCTTTTTTACATCTTGCGGGAGCTTTGGGTAAAAAAAGTTTCGCACTTTTAAAATTTCATCCCGACTGGAGATGGGGGCTTAGAGATGAGCGGACAAACTGGTATAAAAATTTTACGCTGATTCGCCAGAACAAACCTAATGATTGGGAAGGTGTTTTACAAAACGTAGTTCAAAGGATACAAAATGGCTAATGCGGTAGCAATAATTCCTGCACGCGGCGGCAGCAAACGAATCCCGCGAAAAAATATCAAAGATTTTCACGGCAAACCTCTTATCGCCTACTCTATTGAAGCGGCTCTAAAAAGTAAACTTTTTGACAAAGTGATTGTCTCTACCGATGATGAAGAGATAGCAAAAATTGCAAAAGAGTATGGTGCAGAAGTTCCGTTTATGCGCCCAAAAGAGCTATCGGATGATTTTGCAAGCGGAGAAGACGTTATCAAACATGCCGTTGATTATCTAAAATCGGCGGGACATGAGTATGATTTTGCCTGTACCGTCTATGCAACGGCACCGTTTTTGGATATAAAATATTTAAAAGAGGGCTATGAAAAGCTAAAAGCTTCAAATGCAGTCAATGCTTTTTCATGCACGACTATGCCATTTCCTGTCCAGAGAACTTTTTTTCTTGATAAAGACGGACGTTGTGAGATGTTTACTCCCGAATTTTACGAATCAAGAAGTCAAGACCTGGTTGAAGCCTACCAAGACGCGGGGCAGTTTTACTGGACAAATCTAAGAAAGGCGCCTAGCAAAATAATCTTTTCATGTGAGAGCATCCCTATAATACTGCCTAGATATCTGGTTCAAGATATAGACACTCCTGAAGATTGGAAGAGAGCCGAGTTTATGTATGAAGCGGTGCAAAGAGAAAAATGAATATTTTAATAAGGGCAGACTCATCATCGCACATAGGTCTAGGTCATATAATGCGTGATTTGGTTTTGTGTAAACAATTTTGTGATGCCAAAATAACTTTTGCGACGCAAAACCTAGATGGCAATATAAATCATAAAATTTTAGAAGCCGGCTATGGACTTCACACCCTTCGTTCAAACAAAAAAGAGGAGCTTTTAGAGCTTGTAAAACTTCTACATGTAGATATGCTTATTATTGATAGCTACGATATAGATTATAAGTATGAGAGCTTTATAAAAACGAACAGCGGTGTTAAAATCTTGAGCTTTGACGATACTTATAAAAAACACGACTGCGACATACTTCTAAACCATAACATAAGCGCAGATGAAAAAAAGTATAAAGACTTAGTTCCTTATGGATGCAAGCTTAGATGCGGAGCCAAATATACTCTTTTACGAGATGAATTTTACGAGCAAAAAGAAAAAAGAAAAAAGCAGGGCAACAAAAAAACTATCTTTATCGCTATGGGCGGAGTAGATGAAAAAAATATAAGTCAAAAAATCATAAAAGCCATAAAAGAGTTTAAAAATATAAGAGTTCATCTTGTAACCACATCATCGAATAGACATCTAAAGAGTTTAAAAAGATATGTTAAAAATCAAAAATTTGTCACTTTACATGTAGATTCAAAAAACATTGCAAAACTTATGAGAGAGAGCGATTTTGCTATTGTTGCTCCGAGCGTGATTCTAAATGAGGTCTATTTTATGAAACTTCCCTTCATTGCTATTAAAACTGCCTCCAATCAGGACGATATATACCGCTATTTAAAACGAAAAAGATTTTTGGCTATTGATAAATTTTATGCTAAAAAATTGAAACAACATGTAAAGGGTATAGTTTGAGTATATTCATTATTGCAGAAGTCGGCATCAATCATAACGGTAGTGTTGAGATTGCAAAAAAGATGATAGATGAAGCAAAAGAGTGCGGAGTTGATTGTGTTAAATTTCAGACGTTTAAAGCCGAGGAGTTTATAAGCGACCCGAATCAGACCTACACTTACATATCACAAGACAAAGAAGTTACCGAGTCTATGCTTGATATGTTTAAAAGATATGAGTTTAGCAAAGATGAATGGCAGGAGATAATCGCATACTGCAAAGAAAAAGAGATTATTTTTTCTTCAACCGCTCAAAATCCGTCAGATTTGGATTTTCTTCTCTCGCTTACAAAGCTGCCTTTTATCAAAGTCGGAAGCGATGATTTGACAAACTTAGGGCTTTTAAAATATTACGCTTCAAAAAAAATACCGATGATAATTTCCGCAGGTATGTCTTATGCAAGTGAGATAGAAGATGCCGTAAGTGCTATAAAAGAGACCAAAAACGAAGATATTACCGTTCTTCACTGCGTGTCGTCATATCCTGCCGAGGCAGAGGAAGTAAATCTTAAAAAGATACCGACAATAAGAGATGCTTTTGGCGTAAAGGTTGGCTTTTCCGACCATACTATAGGGAGTGCCGCCGCAGTTGGCTCTGTATGTTTTGGTGCAAAAGTAATTGAGAAACATTTCACACTTGATACTTCTATGGCAGGACCCGACCATAGATTTAGCATAAATCCGAGCGAACTTAAAAAATATGTCGATGATATAAGGTCTATCAAAAAAGCCATCGGCACTTCAGAGCTAAAGCCTACTTCAAAAGAGTTGGAGATGAGAAAAATTGCAAGAAGGTCGATTGTAGCCGATGTCAAGCTTGAAATCGGCGATTTTATTACATCTAAAAACGTATCTTTTAAAAGAGTACAAAATGATGATACGCTTACGCCAAAAGAGCTAAAATATATTCTAGGCAGAGAAGTAAAAAATAAGATAGAGAAAAATTATCCTATAAAATTGAAGGATTTACGTTGAAAGAGTTCAAAACAAAAGTTATAGATTCCTTGGAACTGCCACAGAACAATATTCATCCGCTTATTTACATGTCGGGTAACTACAGCATAGGAGAAGGTACGACAATAGGTCTCTTTAGTGAAGTAAATGCCAACAAATCAAAAGTCGCTATCGGCAAAAACTGCGATATCGCCTCTTTTGTCTCTATAAACTGTGCCGATTCGCATAAACTGACACTTGGACTAAGCGATGAGATACAAAGAAGAGAGATAATTTTAGAAGATAACGTATTTGTCGGTTCTCACTCTTTTATCGGCGGATATGTAAAAATAGGGCATCACAGCGTTGTTGCAGCAGGTGCGGTTTTAATAAATCTGGGTGAGATTCCACCTTATTCACTCATAGCGGGAAACCCCGCAACGGTAAAAGAGAGATACTATGAAATATGATATTTTGATGGCATACCCTAAGCCTACAAGCGATTCACCCGTAAAGCTAACGCCTCTTTCCATCTTGTACCCGGGCGCGCTTTTTGAGTCGCAGGGCAAAAAAGTAGCATATTACGATGAGAGATTTGACTCCGATGAGATGCTTGAAGAGTTGATAAAAAACTCAAAAGAGATTGCAGTAAGCGCTTTTACAGGCTATCAAACAGGTCAAGCCGCCGATATTTTGATAAAAGCAAAAAATATAAATCCCGATATTATTACTGCCGTCGGAGGTTATCATGCACAGATATTTCCAAATGATGTTTTAGCGGAAGATTTCGTAGATAAAGTTTATAGCGAAAAAGTTTACGGAGAAGACCTTTTTCCATATAACGAGCGAACAAAATACCACTATGAACGAACGGAGATGCAGTACTTTACATCAAGAGGATGTCCCCATCAATGTACATTTTGCGCAGTAAAATCTCTCTGGATTCCAAAAGACATTAAGACCATAGAGTATGAGCTAAACACTCTGCATAAAGACATTCCCTTTAAAGAGATATCATTTTCCGACCCTAATATGACGTTTGGAAACTATTTCGACAAAGATGAAAACAAAACGCATAGAATGGACAGAGTTCAAAGAATCAAAGATATAGGTGCGATTTTAAAAAAACTTGGCGTTAAATGGGACGGAAATCTGCGTACGCCTTATCTGACAAAAGAGATGGTAGAAGCACTAGAAGAATCGGGATGCTACTCTTTGGAAGTAGGCTGTGAATCAGGAAACGACTACTTTTTAAAAAAGATAATCAAAAAAGGTCACGGCGTTGATGCCATCAAAGAAGCTGTTTTAAACGTAAGCAAAGCAAATTTCTCCGTTATGTACAGCTTTATGGCACAAATGCCCAGAGAGACGCATGAGATGCTTATGGATACGCTTGATTTGATAGACTGGATTGTAGCAACCGACCCTCATGCCAGAATATCAATCTACACTTATGCTCCCTACCCACCCGGACCTATGTATGAAGATGCAATCAACGGCGTAGAAGGTTATCCGAAATTTACTCCGCCAAAGACTATGAAGGGGTGGGCAAATCAAAAACTGATGGTTTCTCCTATCTACTGGATTGCAGGACTTAACTTTAGAATGGATAATACAAGAAGAAACTTTCCGGGGGATGATTGGAAACTGATAGAGCCTTATGTCGAACTTGCAAGAAAAAAATGGAGAGAGCGTGATATCTATGAATTTCCATGCGACGAAGTTGAGACACTCATTAAAAATCAGCTAAACAAAAAAAGAGAGTCATGATAATCTCTGCACACCAAAGCGCATACAACCCTTGGCTTGGGCTTATGCATAAAATATTGCTAAGTGATATTTTTGTCGTTATGGACGATGTGCAGTTTGAGAAAAACTCTTTTATAAACCGAAACAAAATACTTCAAAACTCAAATGAGATAATGCTCACGATTCCTCTTGAGATGAAAGATTATCAATCAAAGAGCATAAAAGAGATGAAAATTGCTACCGACATGTGGAGAATAAAACATAAAAAAAGTATTGAACAGTCGTATAAAAAATCTCCCTATTTTGAGAAAGTTTTTAACAAACTTGGAAAAATTTATGACATAAAAAGCAGTTTTTTAATCGACTACACAAATGCTTATTTGAATTTTTTGGTTGATTATATGAGCATTGATACAAAAATCATCTACGCTTCAACGCTTCACATAGAGTCAAAAAAACTTGATTATGTGATAGAGATGAGCAAAGAACTAAAAGCCGACACCTTTATTTTTGGCGCGCTTGGCAAAGAATATGCGGATGAGAAAATTTTAAATCAAAACGGTATCAAACCCTATTTTCAAAACTATAAACACCCTATTTATGCTCAAAATTCAAAAACCTTCCATCCATATATGGGTATAATTGATTTGCTATTTAATGAAGAAAATCCAAAAGAGATTATTCTAAGAGACAATATTACAAAAGAGAGAGTGCCAAATGAGTAAAAGAATCCTGATTGTAGCCGCACATCCAGATGATGAAGTTCTCGGATGTTTTGGCACTGTTGCGAGGCTTATCAAAGAGGGTTATGAGGCATATACGCTTATACTTGGAGAAGGCAAAACATCAAGAGAGGCGAACAACTCCAAAGATGAGTTAGAAGTTTTAAACGAAGAGTCACAAAAAGCAAATGCCGTTATAGGAATAAAAAAAGTATATACATGTGATTTTGCCGACAACAGATTTGACAGCGTCGATTTGCTAGATATCGTAAAAGCCGTAATAAAAGTAAAAGATGAAGTGCAACCTGAAATTATTTTTACGCACTATAAAAACGATTTAAATATAGACCACCGAATTACTTACAACGCCGTAATTACAGCCACAAGACCCATGGAAGCGGAATGTGTAAAAGAGATTTACAGTTTTGAAGTTTTAAGCTCTACCGAGTGGAACTATCCGCTCTGCTTTTCTCCAAATACTTTTTTTGACATTAGCGAAACTTTGGATTTAAAACTTAAGGCTATGAGAGAGTACGGCTCGGAACTTTGCCCATACCCGCATCCGCGAAGCCTAGAAGCGATAGAACTTAATGCTAAATACAACGGTATGAGAGTCGGTAAAAAATATGTCGAAGCTTTTGAGATTGTGCGAGTTATAAAATAAGGATATCTTTACATGTCAAACGATTTAAACGAGAGCGCTGCGATAACATTTCATGAAAATATACGCTTCTTAGCAAGAGAGCATAGAGATATTTACAATAAACTTCTAGCATTTGATACGGCTATCGAGAATAACATGTATAACAACAGATACGAGCTTATCGTAAGAGATAATTACTTTGATGTCGTAGAACTCTCAAGCGGCAACTATCTCTATAACTCCAGCAGTAAAGAGTATGCCTCACTGGCTAGTAAAAGCGTTAATTTCAAGAGAGATGAAAATCTGTTTGAAACCTTTAAAAAGCTCCCAATCGAAATAGATACAGAGCATTTTATAGATATTGCACCGACTCTAAAATATATAAAAAATAATCTTGAGTCAAAATCTGAAATGATGAGTATAAAAAAATTTATCTTTTTTGGCGTAGGACTTGGAACGCACATTACCGGGATAGATAAAAAAATCAACGCCGACATGTACTTAATAGTTGAGGACGATATAGAGCTGTTTAAGCTCTCTTTATTTATTACAAACTATGATGAGTTGGCAAAAAAAAGCCGCCTGACGTTTTGTATTTTTGACTCTAATGAAGAGTTCGCCGCTAAAGCAAACAAATTTTTAAGCGACAAATTTTACTATAACCACTACATCAAGTATTTTCCTATGCTAAGCCATAGCGAAGAGAAGATGAAAGAGTTTCATTTAAGGGTTGTCTCACAATCGCAAAATGTATTTTTCTATAAAGATATCTTAACACAGTACCTGACTCCGCTAAAATATATAGACGAAAACTACATGTTTTTAAATATGCTCTGCTCGTACGAAAATACGTCGTTAGATACAAAGCCCGTTATCATGCTCGCGGCTGGTCCATCACTTCAAGCAAACATAGAGTGGCTAAAACCAAACAGAGATAAATTTATTATAGTAGCGCTCTCTTCGACTCTAAATATTTTGGAAAAAGAGGAGATTGTTCCCGACATAGTCACGCACATGGACGCTTTTGAATCAAGCACCGCCCATTTTGACAGGCTCAAATCCATCGGTTTTTTAGACGACACACTCTTTTTCTTCTCTGCAAGGATTCAAGGCTCAGTTGTTCAAAAGTTAAAAAAAGAGAATATTTTCTTTTATGAAAACGGTACTTCTTATAAGCTAAACATCGGAAACCTATCTGCGGCATGTGTCGGCTCTACGACTTACCTGATGCTCTTAGCACTCGGTGTTAAAGAGTTGTATCTGCTTGGTTTGGATTTGGCTCTTGATGAAAAAACCGGCTCTACACACTCTAGCAAACACCACTTTAGCAAAAATCTCGATTTGGATTCTGCGCACACTCACAATGACGTCATGGAGTTTTCAAAAACAGTTATAAAAACTGCCGGCAATTTCCAAAAAGAGGTCTTTACGACTCCTGCATTTCTTTTATCCATAGATTCGATAAACACTTCATCTTTGGGCTTTAAAAAAGAGACTCAAAATGTTTACAACCTAAATAACGGCGCATATTTTCACAATACGATTTCAAAACAGCCAAAGAGTATTGATACGAAAACGTTTGCAAAAATAGATAAAAAAGCTCTATTTAATGAGCTAAAGAGTGCTTTTACGCAAAACTCTTCATCATCAATGAGCGCTGATGAGCTGAACCTTTTAAGAGAAAAACTCTATCACGCTCTAGGGCTAAGGGAAAAAGTAGCTGCGCAAAGTAGCTACTATTTTGACACTTACAGCGAATTTTTAGGCTCTTTGGTACTGCTCTTTTCAAGGCTAACAAATGAGACATCGACTATCGGTTATGATATATCGCTTATCTTGCAAGAGTATTTTAAAGCAGTTATGACTTTTGTATTTGACTTTTTCAATACAAAAGAACTTACTCATACGGATATACATGTAAAAGAGTTAAACACTCTGTTATGCGAAGCACTTTTGAGAATCCTAGACGAATACACAAATAAACTAAGTTTATCAGTGGAGTTTCAAGAGAGGGATAAAAACTCTATTTATTAAATATCTAAGAAATATCCATTATTCCCGTCCTAAATGTGCCTTAGAAGTGCGGTGCTTCTCTTATCCACCTACGCATCATCTTCAAGTTTGACTATAAAAATCCTTAGTCAAGTTTGGAGCCTTAAACTTGACTATAAAAATCTATAGAAAAGTTTAGAGCCTTAACTCTGACTATAGATACTCAGATACTTATCAAATACAAATAACTTGTTTCTCTCATATCCCGTAATCTCTTTTAAAATACCTTTTTCTTCAAACTCTTTGACTAAAACAGTTGCTGTTTGCTTCTCCCAATATCCGCCTTTGGCACCGCCAATTCGTTTAATAATATTTTGCTCTTTTAGCGTCTTAATATGTTTTTCTATGGCTGTTGTACTGATGCCAAGCTCAGATGCAAGTACAATTATGGAGATTTTTGGATTGTTTTGCATAAGTGCTAAGATATTTTGTTGTGTATCACCCAACCTATCACCCAACTTTTTACCCAACCCATTGGGTAAACTTTTCTCTTGATTAAAATCAAACTTTCCTACCAACACCTTTAAATTTCTCAACAAATGCAGCGATTTTTTGAAAAACAGTTCGCTTTTTTGTTAAATATTGTGGATTTAGCGGGCTCATTTTTGGTAAAATTGCATTTAGTTCAGTACCATTTTCACTAGCATATTCTCGTTTTAATGAAGCTATAATATACCGCTTTGCAGCTTCTTCATTTAGATTTTCATCACTTATTAATTCATTTGCTTCTTTTTGTTGTCGAGCTTGTGCAAATTTATAAAATTCATCAATAATACTAGCTGCATCTAAAATCTCATCTAAATTTGTTTGATTAATAAAATCTACAACTAAACTTTCTTTAGCACGATTACCTAAACTAGCTCTAATTACTCTTCTTACCTCTTCAACAAGTGCTACTTTATCTTTGACTTTTTTATTGTGTTCAAATATCAGTTCTAAAATATAATCAAGGTTAATCTCTTGAGATTTAAGTAAATCAATCTCAAATACTATATCATTCCAGTCAATAATAGATTTTTCTTTTTCATCAGATGCTTTTTGAGTTCTAATCCACTCTCTAATATCATTATAAGTTGACTTATAATCTTGAATCAAACGCTCTGATGGTATTTCAATCTCTTGCATTTTATTAAAATCTTCATCACTTAAATAATGTTTAACTTTAAATTCTGCAACTGCTTTTAAATCATCAATATCTAAATATTGTAGTGCTTTTAAGCCTGCAAACTCATCATAGTTTTGCAACACATTTTCAGCTTTGAGATATTCACCAAAGAGTTTTGCAAATTCTTTTTTATCTTTTTCTCTTTCTATTTCGTCAGGATTAGAGAATTTCTGTTGCAACTCTTCGGTTATATCAAGATAACCTCTTCGTGCTTCTCCTGTTGTTGTATCAGTAAAGCCTTGCATATATTCAGTATAGCTTTTTTCTAAAACCACATTTTTAGTATTTGTATTCCCAAATAAAGTTATAGCATCAATTGTCGCTTCTTCTAAATCTCTAAAGGTTACAATATTTCCAAAAGTTTTAGTGGCATCATAAATTCTATTAGTTCTTGAATATGCCTGCATCAAACCATGGTATCTTAGATTTTTATCAACAAACAGAGTATTTAAAGTTGGTGCATCAAATCCAGTTAAAAACATTCCAACGACAATCAATAAATCAATTTCTTTACTTTTAACTCTTTTTGCAAGGTCTTTATAGTAGTTTGCAAACTCTTTACTTTCCACTCCATAAGTTGTTCCAAACATTTTATTATAATCATCAATTGCGGCACTTAAAAACTCTTTTGCACTTGCATCCATTGCAGTTGGTTCAAAGTTCTCATCAGCTATATCTCCAACGGCATCTTGCACTTCATTTGCTGCAAATGAAAAAATAGTAGCAATTTTTAGAGGTCTCTCTTTTCCTTTTTGCAAATTCTTAAAAGCTTCATAATAAAGCTTCGCGGCATCTATACTACTTACCGCAAACATTGCATTAAAGCCATAAGAGCCTGTTTGCAAACGATGTGTTTTTTGATTGAAATTATTTAAAATATACTGAGTGATTTCATTTATTCTTATAGGGTGGAGTAATGCTTGTTTAGTTTCAAATGCACTTAACTTTTTCTCATCAGTTTCACTCTCACACTCTTTAAATTGTGGTCTTACATCATTATAATCTACTTTAAACTTTAAAACTTTTTCATCTCGTATCGCATCGGTAATTACATAAGGGTGCAACTCACGACCAAATACACTTGCCGTATCTTCAGCACCTAAAGCATTTTTGCCTGCAAAAATAGGAGTCCCAGTAAAACCAAATTGATAAAATTTTTTAAATTTCTTCTTTAAATTTTTTTGAGCTTCACCAAACTGACTACGATGAGCTTCATCAAAAATAAAAACCACTTGTTTAGCATATATCTCCAAATCATTTTCACTTTTCATTAAGTTATTTAGTTTTTGGATAGTTGTTACAATGATTTTATTATCATCTTTTTCTATATTTCGCTTTAGTCCTGCCGTGCTATCTGAGCCATTTACACTATCAGGAGAAAATCTTTGATACTCTTTCATAGTTTGATAATCAAGGTCTTTTCTATCAACTACGAAAAACACTTTATCTATAAAATCAAGCTCAGTTGCTAGTCTAGCAGCTTTAAAACTTGTGAGTGTCTTACCGCTTCCCGTTGTATGCCAAATATATCCACCACTCTCAATACTGCTCCATCTTTTTGCTTCATAAGAACTTTTTACTTTCCAAATAAGTCGTTCAGTTGCTGCTATTTGATAAGGTCTCATGATAAGCAAAGTATTACTAACATCAAAAACACTATAGTGGATTAGTACATCAAGCAAAGTCCTTTTTTGTAAAAATGTAGCTGTAAAATCTTTTAAATCTTTGATAAGCGTATTATCAGACTTTGCCCAATTCATTGTAAAATCAAAGCTATTTTTATCTCTTTTTGTAGTGTTTGCAAAGTATCTGCTATCAGTTCCGTTTGAGATGATAAAAATCTGTAAGTATTTATATAATGAGTTCTCACTATTAAAACTCTCTTTAGAGTATCTATGCACTTGATTGAAAGCTTCTCTAATAGCAACACCTCGTTTTTTGAGTTCTATTTGAACCAAAGGCAAACCATTTACTAAGATTGTTACATCATAACGATTTGATTGTGTCCCTTTTTGAGAAAATTGTTTTATCACTTGTACTCTGTTTCTAGCAATATTTTTTTTATCAACTAGATAGATATTTTTAATACGACCATCATCAAATACAAAGTCATAGATATAATTATCGTGAATTTTACGAGTTTTGTCTATAATATTATCACTTGGTTTGTCCAGATATTCCTCTACAAAACGATTCCATTCGTTATTTGAGAATTCTACTTTATTTAATTCTTGAAATTGCTTTCTTACATTTGCCAATAGTTTTTCAGGAGTGTTTATATCACTTTCATATTTGATACCTTGAGCATCTAAATCTTTGATAAGCTCATTTTCCAAATCAGCTTCACTTTGATAAGAGCTACCCTCTTGGTCAATCTTAGTATATTTATCTAAAACGATAAAGTTATTTGATTCTGCTATTGTTTTAGTTTCAAGACTCATTGTTTTCTACCTCTTTCCAAAAACTATACTCATTTATTAGATGTTCAAGTAAATAATTAACAATACTCTTTTCCGAAGTAGTTGGCGCACTAACTTCTTCAACTGATAGACTTTTATGACTATAAAGATTAATTCGTCTCACATAAGAGTCTCTAGCCTCTTCTGGTAATAATTGAGACCATTGAGGATAACCTAAAAAACTTGCTGTTTTTTCATATAAGTTACGCAATAACATAAAATGAAATTTTTCTATATCATTATTTTTGACTGCTTGTTTAATTGTTTCTATTAAAAATAAATGATATGAGAAATTTTTATTTGAATCACCATGTTTTCCATTTAATTCAAAAGTTCCATCCTCATTTTTAGTGAGCATATAACCACTTTTTTTCTTATTAATTTCAAGTTCATTATAAAGAACATTGTAAAAAAGGGGATTATGAGTGCTAATAATAAACCTAAGTTTATGTTTTTCAAAATTACTAGATTTAATCAATTGTGCTAAATCAATTGCTAACTCTATTAAGTGATTTTCATCTAGTGAACTTACTGGGTCGTCTATAAATATATATTCTAAAGAGTCAAATTGATTTGATTCTTCTTCATTTTTTGCACTTATAACTTGCTTTAAAAGTGTATAAAAAACACTCCAAATAAAATTACTCTCTTCACCTTTTGAGATTTTTATATTTTCTATACTATTTTCATCTCCGCGTCTAAAAGAAAAGCTAACTTCAGAAAAAGCTCTTACTATAGAACGTGGGTCATTTTCATCTTTTAAATATTGTTGATTAAATCTCGGTGTTAATTTATCATCAGTGTATCGCTGAAAATTAGCTATGATATTTTGATCTTGTCCTTGTTCTTGCAAGATCCAATCAGTAAAAGAGTTAGGTTTAATTATTAATTTTGGTTCACTATCATTTTCTAAGTCATTATCCCAAGAAAACAGATCCTCTGTAAAAGCATTGTAATAGAGAATCTTTCTGCGAGATGGTTGAATTACATCATCTTCACTCTCAATTTTAGGGGCAATTAACCCTTTAAACTCTTTTGATAATCTTGTTTTTCCTGTACCATTAAAAGCATAAATAAGTTGCACTTTAGGAACTTGTTTTGTTTCTTCAACTTCCTTAGGTGTAATTTGTTTAGTTTCTGTCTTTACAATTTTTTTTATAATCTTAGATGTACATAGTTGTTTGGCGATTTCTTCTAATGTTTGTGCCATTTTATGCCTCCACTTCTTTTTTTGGAAAACTCAAAAGCAGATCTCTGTAATACTCATATTGCTTAGTTCTTAGCTCTATCTCACGCGGTAAACCCTCTCTTATGGAGTTTGTAAGGGTGCCGAATTTATCTAGGATTGAAACTATTCTTTGTTGTTCCGCTAATGATTTTTTTGAATCATCTGCAAAGGGTATTGGAATTTGAAATTTATCAGTGTCGGGCGTTGCAATTTGTGGCATTTGCATTTTACTACCTAAATTTTGAAAATAAGCCTCATGTATTTTTAGAAAGTAATAAACAAATTTTATATTTATATTTTTATCTTTAGAATGGTAAGACCACATTTCATTTTTATGAGAAAATGGTTTATCATAGTATTCAAATTCAATCACTCCACGAGATTTAACAATAATAGATGGTTCTTTATTTATATCTTTTTCGGGTATATCTCCAAAATTAACAAATGCAATAGTTTTACCACCTGCAAAAATTTTTAATGGAGCATCCTCTTTGTGTATTTCCTTCATTTGACCAGCAGTAATATTTGTTCCTTTTGTACGAACAAGAACTTTCCCCAAAGCCTTCCACTCAACTTCCCCATCTTCAAAAGTCAATAACTTATCTCTATAATAGTTATATTGTTTTTTTCTCGCACGAAGCTCTGCTGTAAGCTCTGCTGTAAGCTCTGCTGTAAGCTCTGTGAAATTGTCCAAGATTCGTACAATTTCATTTTGTACATGCAAAGGTATTATTGGAATTGGAATTTTAGAAACCTGATGACTCATTAGCTTAGGATTTCCCATTCCTGAATAAACATGTTTTTTAGCTTCAATAGATAGCCAATAAAATAAAAATTTATAGTTTAATTCTGTTTCGTTGTTAATTTTTATAAGCCCACATACATTAGTAATAGAAAACTTACCCGTTCTATAAAAAACCGTTCCAGCATTGGCTCCATCTGTTGTCCAACTAACAAATTCTCCATCAAAGTCAAATGTATCGATTTTTCCAATTTCTCCATTATTTGCAGTTTGTGAACTATATACAGGATAATCACCAATATTTTCAGCAAGGTAAGTTTTAGACATTACTCTACCTCGTCTTAATTCTGCAACTGAATTATCTCCATCTGATAATGGCTTCCACTCAACTTCCACACTCTCAAGCAGCTCTTTGATACTACTCATCTTCACTACTTTTGTTGTTGTCTAAAATAGCTATTTGTCTATCAAAGTCAGATATATAGAGCTTATCTTGTACTATACGGTATTTTTCAAACTCACTTAGAGCATGTGCTTTCGCAATTTCTGCACTTATTTTGCCGTTATCGTTTAGTATTTCTCTGTCTGTTGCTTCTATAAATCTATTTAGTCTAAGCTCCCAATCGTTCATGGTCATTGGTATCTCTCTTTGTGCCATATCTTCTGCCAAATCAAGATAAGCACTCACTAGCCTTTGTAAGCTTGCTAACTCTTTATCGTTTAGGTAATTTTTGGCAACGGTTACATCAAATTTTTGTATTTTGCCATTTGGTGCATCTTTCCAAGAGTTTAATCCCATATTTTCTTTTTTGGCATCTGCGCGATTGTAAACAACTTCTGCGGCTGTTTGTCCATGGATTGCCCAATGGAGCTTGTTTTGAACTGTTGCAAAAAATCTTTTGGTTGCAGTGGACGAGACATCATAATCGATAGAAGTAGCATAAATATCTGTAATTTTTTGATAAAACTTTCTCTCACTAAGTCTAATCTCTCTAATTCGTGTTAGTTGTTCTTCAAAATACTTTTTAGTCAAAATCGAACCATCGTTTTTAAGCCGCTCATCATCCATGCTAAAACCTTTAATGGTGTATTCATTGACGATTTTATTTGCCCATTTACGAAACTGTACGGCTTTTTCGTTATCTACTTTGAACCCGATAGCGATAATCATAGAAAGATTGTAGTGTTGCGTATTGTAATTTTTCCCATCATTTGCAGTTATTCGAAATTTTCGAATAACTGAATTTTCTTCCAGTTCATTATCTGCAAATATCTTTTTGATGTGGTAGTTGATGGTATTGACTTCAACATTATAGAGCTTTGCAATGAGTTTTTGTGTAAGCCATAGATTTTCATCTTCGTATCTTATTTCTATATTTTCATTTACCGCATTTGTAGAGGCTATAAATGTCAGATATTCTGCGGTAGCGCTTCTTATTGTGATGTGATTATTTTTGTTTTGTTTGCTCACGCCTCAATCTCCGCTACAATCTTATCTATCTCACTTCTTAAAGTATTAATTTTTGAAACGGTTGTTTTTAGTTCAGCATTGAGACTTTTTATATCTACTTTTTCTCTTGTATCTTTGGCTTCTACATACGAACTGACCGATAGGTTATAATCATTATCTGCATCTGCAATTGCTTCATTATCCACACACTTAGCAAAATGAGCGATGTCAGCTTTGCTATCAAACACTTTCATAATCTGTTCTATATGATTGTTTTCGCCATCATAGGTTAATATATTATTGTTGGTCTGTTTTTTATAAAGTCCACTTGCATCTATAAACTGTGTTTTATTATCGGTTTTATGTCTTGAAAGTACCAAGATATTAACTGCGATTGATGTTCCAAAAAAAAGATTTGGAGCTAGTGATATAACACTCTCTACATAGTTGCCATCTACTAAATATTTTCGTATCTTTGCTTCTGCTCCGCCTCTATAAAAAATACCGGGGAAACAAACAATAGCCGCACGACCTCTAGGCGAAAGGTAGCTAAGACAATGAAGCACAAAAGCAAAATCTGCTTTTGATTTTGGTGCGAGTACTCCAGCGGGTGCATATCTATCGTCGTTTATAAGTGTCGGGTCATCGCTTCCTATCCAGTTTACGCTGTATGGAGGGTTAGAGACTATCGCATCAAATGGCTTATCATCTCCAAAATGGGGGTCTATGAGAGTATTACCTAAAGCTATGTTAAATTTATCGTAGTTGATATTGTGTAAAAACATATTCATCCGAGCTAGATTGTAAGTAGTGTGGTTTATCTCTTGCCCAAAAAATCCATCTTCAACTATGTGTGCATCAAAGTGCTTTTTAGCTTGTAGAAGTAGTGAACCAGAACCAGCTGCGGGGTCATAGATTTTATTTACTTTCTCTTGTTTATGCATTGCAAGTTGAGCGATAAGTTTAGATACACTTTGAGGAGTAAAAAACTCTCCACCAGATTTACCTGCATTTGCTGCATATTTTGAGATTAAAAATTCATAAGCATCACCAAAAAGATCTATATGATTCTCTTCAAATTTACCAAAGTTAAGACCTGCCACACCTTTTAAAACTGAACTCAAACGACTGTTTTTATCTTTTACCGTATTTCCAAGTCTATTGCTTGTAGTGTCAAAATCTGCAAAGAGTCCTTTAATGTCCTGTTCTGATGGATACCCATTAGCCGAACTTTCAATAGCAGAAAATGCAGCACTTAACTCTGTGTTTAGATTTGGATTATCATTTGCATTTTTAGCAACATTTACAAATAGTTGTTTTGGATAGATGAAGTAACCTTTTGTTTTGATAGCATCATCTTTGATCTCAGGTGTTATTACATTATTTGGTAAAGAAGCATAATTGACACTCTCATCTCCACCCTCAATGTAATTGGCAAAGTTCTCACTAATAAATCGATAAAATAAAGTACCTAAAATATACTGCTTAAAATCCCATCCATCAACACTCCCTCTTACATCATTTGCGATTTTCCAAATTTGATTTTGTAGTTCGGTTCGTTGTTGTGTACTTGTCATTAGATAGTTCCTTGTAATTTTTATTCTTTATTGTATGCAAATAGCCTAACTTACTGATACATTTCATCAGAAGTTACTGCTTTTAAATTTTGAAAATAATTGATTAATTCTGTTATTAAAATTTTATCTAAAAGTCAATAAAATTAAGTTTTATCTCAACCTGCGCCAAAGCGTAACTCTCGACAGTGCCGATATCTCTGTGATAGACATCATTTAAAAAAGTGTTTATTTTTCCCATAAAATTTGGCAAAACGTCAAGACTGAAATCAACCTCTTTTTTGCCCAGACTTTTTATAAACTCTATGACACTCGGTTCACAAATGTAAACTGCGCCGTTTGCCAAATCAGATGGCGGATTTTGTACCTTTTCATAAAATTTCTGTACAACTCCAAACTCATCAAGCTCTACGATTCCGCATGATGAAGGATTGTCGGTTTTAAAAGTCATCATCGTTATTTCACACCCATTCGGGCGGTTTACATGTGAGTTTAAAAAAGCTTTAAAATCGCAAAAAGAGAGATTGTCGGCATGAACAAGCATAAACGCTTTGCCACCGAAGAAATCGCTGTTTGCCGACACCGTTCCGCCTGTATTTAAAAGCTCCTTTTCATGTACTAAAGTTATCATATCTTTATATTTACATGTAGAGACAAACTCCTCGACCTGCTCACAGAGATAAGAGGTATTTATCAAAAACTCATCTACTCCTGCTTGAGCAAGGTTTTCAAGCCAATACTCCAAGAGAGGTTTTGCATTGATGGGAACTAAACATTTTGGGGTACGGTTTGTAACTGGGCGCAGTCTTGTGCCAAGCCCGGCGGCTAAAAGCAGTGCCTTCATCTACTCTAGCTCTTTAAGGATTTCTTCTTTTTGTATCGGGATATTTCCCACGCGGCTTACTTGAATAGCCGCGGCAATAGAACCAAGATAAGCGCTCTCCCAGACACTTGCCCCCACGCAAAGAGCCATAGCGCTACATGTAAGAAGCGAATCCCCTGCGCCGCTTACGTCTTTTACTATAGAGCTAAGGGCGTTTACGTTATCCGTTAAGAGTTCGCCTTTGGTGTTGTTGTATATCATAACGCCCTCTGCACCTAGAGTTGTGAAGATATATTTTGCTCTTGATTTTTGGGCTAGTTTATCAGATAACACGACCAAACCCGACTCAAAATCGCCCAAAGAGAGCCTTATCTCTCTCTCGGTAGGAGTTACCAAAGTCATATCTTCAAATTTGGAAATATCGCCTATTTGCGATGAGCTTTGAGAGTCCGCCGCCATCAATACTGAGTTGTCTTTAGCCAAAGCCATAATACCGTTAATAATACTTTTATTCAAAACACCGTAACTAAAATCAGAGAAAATAATCAAATCGACATCTTTTACATGTTTGGATATCTCTTTGAGAATATCTTTTTCTATAGCTTTGCTTATGGAGTGCTGTTTAAGATGGTTTACGCGTAAAAGTGTTTTTGAGTTGGCACGAAATCTCTGCTTGAGAGTTGTGGGACGCGTTGAGTCCTTATAAAGGTAGGTTTCTATGCCGAGCTTTTTAAGCCCCTCTTCCACATAAGAGAAGTTCGCATCATCGCCGATTACGGATACAAATTTTACTTTCGCGCCGAGCGTTTTTGCATGTCCTGCCACTATCGCCGCACCGCCTATAAACTTATCGTTCATAAGCGGAGAGACGACTATGGTAGGGTCTTCTTGACTCATGCCAAGAGGCTCACATGTAATATACTCGTCTATTATCGTATCCCCTATAACAAGGACATTCAGAGTTGAGAATCTCTCTATCGTTGATTTTAGACTGTTAAAATTAAAGTTGTGTCTCAACTGATAGGCGTTGTTATGGTTGAGGTTTTTATTTAAAAGATAAAACTCTTTTCTAAGCAAATCTATAGAAGAAAAACCTATCTCTCCCGAACTAAAAAGCAATTTTCCGCCGTAACCGTTTAAGATATCCGTCTCGGGATTATCTTTTAATTCGTGTTCTTTCCCCTTTACGACGATATCTGGTTTATGTTTTTTTATATACTCGACTGCGGGAATATCAAGAATAAAAGCTTCATCGACATAACTCGCTGCACGAACCGATTCCAATCTTATATCTTGACTGATACCTTTGTTACTAACGTTGTCACAGTTCACTCCGACAAGCAGATAATCCCCGCTCTCTTTAGCAAACTTTAAAAGTCTTAGATGCCCGGGATGAAGTATATTAAAGTCACCGCTTACAAATACTTTTATTTTTTTCATTTATGATTTTTCCCAAATTTACTAAAGTAATCTAACATCATACAAACTTTAAACTATCTCTGGTTTTTTTTCTGATTTCTTTTAACTGCTCTTTATCCACGCCCCAAATTTCAGCCACTTTATCTATTTTATGAGGTGCAAAATTTATTCTGTCCCACTCATATGCTCTTAAAATAGAGATATCTTTTGCACTCCATTCGTCAGATTTTATTTGGCTGTGTCTCCAGTCCGTTTTTGGAAATTCATCATCATGCGTAAGTGAATTTGTTGCTAAAGCTATGTTGTAGAGTTCCGTTCCATAAAGCGGTACGGCAACAAATATTTTTACATAATCTGCACCGCAATGCTCCGCAAAAAAGATAGTTTGCCTTATCTCTTCCCATGTTTCTCCAGGAAATCCGATAATAAAACTTGCAATACAGTATATACCTCTATCATGTACTTTTTGTATAATTTCAGGAATCAGTTTTAAATCTTTAATCGGTTTTTTTACTATCTCTTTCAAAACTCTTTTTGTACCAGACTCAATCGATACGTTTACCCCTTTACAGCCAGACTTCTGCATTAAATCAAGAATCTCGTCTGTAAATAAAAATAGTGCGAATGCTATCCCTACCCACTCAAGATTTAACTCTTTTTCTATCATTAATCTAAATAGTTTTTTAGCATAATTTCCTGCTTGTGCCATAAGCAAGTTATCATCCTCAAACATTATCGATTTAATGCCGTATCTCTCCTTCATATACAAAAGTTCATTAACCACATCTTCTGGGTCTCTTGCTCTTACTTTTTTTCCTGCTATTAGTTCAACCTGACAAAAAGAGCATCCAAAAGGACACCCTCTTGTAGTAAGTATTCTGTATGTAGGATATGCAGTAGGTCTATTCGGGCTAACTCTTGCACCTCTGTTTGCATAATCTTCAAACTTTACAAAAGAATAATTGGGCCATGGCAATTTTGTCAAATCTTCAATAAAAACCTGATCTTGTGCAATAACTTCTTTGCCTTTTCTATAGATAATCCCTCTGCTTGGAAACGATGCCTGATTTGTTAAATACAAAAGAAGTTCTCTTAGCGCATATTCGCCCTCTCCTCTTATTCCATAATCCAAATTATTGTTTTTCATAGCATAGCTGTATTTAGTCGTGACATGAATACCGCCGGCAATAGTAATAATAGCAGGATTGATTTTTTTAGCTATATCTATTGCAATATCAAGAGTATCCTGATATTCGGATGTCATTACAGATACTCCAAAAAAATCAGGATTATACTCTTGAACTTGAGCTTGAAAATCCTCTTTACTCATGTCATAAAATTGAGCATCTATAATTTTTATATCTACAATATCTTTTACAACGGCAGCGAGCAAACAAAGTGTGGCAGGATTTAAATCCCATACGGTATTTACATCATCTTTTTGCCATCTCTGATTTGGATATATAAGCAATAATCTTTTTTTTGTATCAGCCATCAAAAATTTTCCTATATAAAATTTATATGCTGAGGTAAATCTGCACTTGGCTTATCAAGAGAATTTTTACCTTTTTTATAAGCATCAAGCACTTCATTTGTTTTATCTTGCAGACATAAAGTCTCGCACATACTGCAGGCATCAAATTTATCTGATGCTAAAAAATCCATAACTTCCCAATATCTGTCGCTTTTTAGTATATCTTTAAACCTCACACCAGGTTCTGTGATATTTGCTATATGATACTGTTTATACTTCTCGTTAAAAAAACTTCCACACGGTGCTATAAGCCCTGTTCCCGACATTTGAAGATGAAATGGTGTCCCGTAGCATCTACTATAGTTTCTTATCCCCTTTGATGTTATTTTAGACCATTTTGCTTTTACTAAATACTCATCATCACTATAACTCTCAGCCTCTCTTAGCAAATCATAAGATTTTTCATACTCGTTATAGTCAACACCTAAAGTTCCATGTTCATCATCACTGCAATGTTTTATAACAAGATAATCCGGTTTTAACTCTTTTCCTAATTTGGCAAGAGGTATAATCTGGTCACTGTACTTTGGCATAAATACCATCTGCATACCGATTGTTACATCAAGACCTAACTCTTTTTTAACCCTCATCGCAGTTTTTATATTTTCACATGTCTCGTAAAATTTCTCTTGCGGCACACCCATGATTTCACTATATCTGGCAGGTTCTCCTGCACTGAAATTAAACCTAAGATATGTAAGAGCGGGTAATATTTTTCGTAGAACTGCTTCTGTGAGCGTATTTCCATGAGTAGCTATCGCCATATCAAGTCCGACTTTTTTCCCATATACTATTACATCTTCATAGATAGGGTTTGCCGTACTCTCTCCGTCACTCACTAAGCTTATTGCTTTAACACCGACCTCTGCACAATCATCCATAAAGTTTTTCATAATTTCAAATGTAATCTTATGCGGTTTATTTCTTTGCATATTTGCATAACAAAATTCGCAGTTGTACTGACAAGCCTGAGTAAGAGCCATATCTATGGTAATCGGAACAATCCTATCACCTCTTTTCCACTCATTTAATCTATCTTGATGCCATAAAATTTTAGAGCCGTCTAAAATTAATTCTGCCATTTTTACCCCTTTATATGCATCTTAAATATGTAGGACCGTTATACCCAAACATTCTTTTTATATCTTCTTTTAAACTCTCTTTTGTCGGTGCAAAAATCATAAAATTTTTAAAGATTTTCATCATTTGCACATCATCACTATCCATACAGTGACTTCTGCCGAGCTTCTCAAAGTAGTTATCGGCACCTACGCCGATTAGTTTAACATCCATTTTGTGTTCATTTAAATCATATCGTATCTGCTCATACGCTCTCATAATCAAAAACGGCACTTGTGAATAAACTATCGGCTTGAGACCGGCTAGATACATTCCTGCACTCATACTAATAGTTGCCTGTTCGCAAATTCCGGTGTTAAAAGTTCTCTCTTTATGATTGTTAAAAAAATCATCCAGTACAGCAAAACCCATATCTCCGACAAGAAGCGTCATCTTGTCATCTTTCGCAAAATAGTGATATATCTCACGCATAACTTCTTGTTTTGAAACTAATTTACTCATCATCACAACCTATTACATATCCATCTTGAGTCGGACATCTAAAGTGGTATGCAATTGAGTTCTCACACATTTCAATCCCTCTACCTTTAACGGTATCACATACTAAAATTGACAAAGTATTGTTTTTATCGTTGAAAAATTTATTCATAGCACTTTTTAAAAACTCTTCATTATGACCATCAACCCTATTAAAATTATCCGTATAAGCATTCAGAACTTTGGATAGTCTGTCATTATCAAGTCCTACATTTTCAACTCTATCCATAGCTTGAAGTCCGTTTGCATCAACAATTAAAAGCAGGTTGTCAAGCTCAAATCTATATGCTAGTGCAAGTGCTTCAAAGTTGCTTCCCTCTTGCATCTCTCCATCCCCTACTATACAAACAACTTTATTCTTTTTATTTTGCATTTTAAATGCTTGAGCTATACCTACTGCTATTGGCAGACCATGTCCCAAAGAACCGGTCGAAGCCTCTATCATATAGTCTAAATTTTGAGTCAAACACCCTTTTATGGACGCACTGCCGTAAAAAGTCTCTAACTCCTCTTTAGGCAAAAACCCGAGTTTATTTAAAATAACATAGTAAGCGTATGCGCCGTGCCCTTTGCTAAAAATGAGTCTGTCCCTTTTCTGGCTTTTTGCATCGTTTTTGTCATACTCTAAAAAATCTCGAAAAAGTACTATTAACATCTCAACAGTTGAAAGCGATGGAGCCAAATGTCCGGCTTGACTATTACAAGATAGTGCTATCGTCTCTTTTCGTATCTCTTGTGAACTCAACACCTATTTATCTCCCAAACATTCAAACCAATCTTTTGTAGCCTCTTTAATGCTATTTTCATCCCAAAGAGGAGCTTCTCTCCACAGCTCTATATTTTCAAGCATTATCTTTACCCCCTCTTCAAAACTAACCTTAGGATACCAGCCTAACTCTCTTTTAATCTTTCTAATATCTGCATAAGTACTATCAGGCTCACCCGGTCTTTTTGGTATATAAACCCTATCTCCGCCTAGTAAATCGACCAAATAGTTAATACTATAAGTGTTATCGCTTCCAACGTTAAAGATTTCATTCGTAAAGTTACTTTGGCTTGCCAAATAGCAAGCATCGACTATATCGGTCACATAAGTAAAATCTCTTGTCTGCTTTCCGTCTCCGACAATCGTTAAAGGTTTATCGTTAAGCAGTTGAGCCAAAAATACGCCAAATACGGCGCCGTATGCTCCGCTTGTTCTGTGTCTTACACCGTAAACGTTAAAAAATCTCATAGAAATTACCGGCATATCGTAAACCTTAGCCCAGTGCATAGCATACTGTTCGCCTACCGTTTTTGTATGTGCATAAGGGTACTCCGGTTTTATTGGACTTGATTCCGGAGTTGGATAGATTTCAGGGATTCCATAACATGAGCTAGAAGCCGCATAGATGAATTTTTTAAGATTTTTACTCTTTTTTGCAGCTTCTAAAACCTGCAATGTTCCGTCAACATTTGCTTTATGATACTTTAGAGGGTTGTTTATAGATGGAACTATATCAGCGAGTGCGGCATAGTGAAAAACATAATGAGCATCTTCAAAGTAAGGAGTTAAATCAACCTCATAATCCCCAATATCGACTTGAACAAACTCTATCTTGCCTTTATGGTGTTCAAGATTGTCCAATCTGCCGTTTGCAAGATTATCTATGACCGTAACCTTATAGTTTTTAGATACCAACAAATCAACCATGTGTGAGCCGATAAATCCAGCTCCTCCCGTAACAACTGCTTTTTGTTTTTTCATTTGCATCTCTTTTTAGATTTAAATTTCATTTTTTTATATAGTTTACTCATTAATTTCCTCTTGCAAAAGCTTTTGCAACTCCTCTTTATTTGGTAAGATTGTGAGGTACTTACTTGCATAAATTTGTCTATTCTCTTTTGGAAGTGTCATCTCAACAAGTGCCTTACTTTTATCTTTGCAAAGAATTATCCCAATAGTTAGATTTTCATCTTCTGTTTTTTCTACTCGGTCAAAATAGTTTACATACATCATCATCTGCCCAATATCTTGATCTTTTAACTCTCTTAGAGTCCAGCTATTTTGCATAGCTTCTATTTCATAAAAATTTCTTTCGTCTTCATGGTTTATTCTGGTAAGAAAAATATAATGCGACCAGCTAAGAGCAAATTTCCGAGACGCTGTCTCCGATTTTGAGTAAACCAAATAGAATTTTCGCATATTTTCTAAATTATCTACCGAAAAACCTTTACCAAACTCTATTGTGAGTTCATCTGAAAGATTTTTTATAAGTCCCGCTCCATACTCCGCTCTGCTATGCCCGTTTTGTTCCTCTTCAACAATTCTTTTTCCTATCTGCCAATAGGTTTCTGTCATTGTTGTGTTTATGGTTTGATAAACTCTATTTCTTGCATTTTGCAGCAGAGTTTTTATCTCTATATATAGAGTGCCATTTTTTTGAATATTAGCAGTTTGCGTTTTCATATAAAATTATCATGTTCTTGCGGATTTTTTAGTCTCCACAAATAGCGATTTACCTCATCCATTCTGCAATTAACCCTGCAGTTTTTTATGTCCAACTCATTTTGTACATAGTTGTAGGAGACTCTTCTTTTGTCTCCTTCCCAAATCTGCGAAAAACTGTTCTCATAAATATTTCCGTAGCAAAACTCATCCTTACCCAGATATGCGCTACAGCCGAATACTTTACCGTCTGCTGCAATGTAACCCCAAAAAAACGGTGTTGAGTGACATGTAGTATATGGCTGTTTTTTTTCAACATACTTTTTCATCGTATTTGCGCGAAATACTACGTTGAAATTCTCATCTGAAATTGCATTCAGCTCCTCTTCAAGATGAAGCATAGTAGCGTAGTCTATATCTTCGTATTTATGTGTTTTGCTTGAGAGATGTTGCGAATATGGTTTAATTACCAGATAATCAACTCCCATCTCTTTACATGTAAGGGCTAAAATTTTTGCTTCATCTTTGTTTTCAGGAAGCAAAAGCATCTGCACTCCGATTGTACATGTAAGGTTATTGGCCCTTCTATACTCAAGAGCATATTTTAGATTATCCGTAACTCTCTTGAAATCCATCTCTTTTGTTCTATGAATCTCGGCGTAACTTTTAGCTGTCCCCGCATTTAAACTCACTTTTATCCATGAGCAGTTTTCAATACATTTCTCGATATTTTTTTTGTTTAACGGAACAAAGTTTGTCGTTAAAGAGGTATCAATTCCTACTTTTTTACAATGCTCTACTATCAAATCCAAATCTTTAAAAAGAAGCGGTTCTCCCTCGCCTGCAAACATAACACTCTTTACACCGTTTTGAGCCATATTTGTAAGTGTGTTTTTTAGCGTATCAAACTCAAGCCCTACATTCTCATACCCCATATAATCAAGTGCGCAGAAGGTACATCTGTGGTTACATCCGCCATAAGGCGAAATCTCTACATAAACAGGGTAGATTTTTTTTAATCTCTCCCAATCATCTTTTGCTTCAAGCCATCTTGAAACTCTTATCGGGTGTAAACTTAGTTTATGCGAGTCAATGTTAAATTTATCACTCATTTTGTAAACTCTTTTGTATGGTATCTAAAATTTTATCTACAAACCTCACATAACTGTGCTCTTCTAGGAGCCTGCTAAAATCTTTCTCTTCTATTTTATTATTCATTAAAATATTTCGCAAATCTTCAAATGTTTTAAAATAGTACATAGCTTCGTCATACACAGGCTCATCACTTACACCTCTACGGTCATAGACAATTGGGATAGCTCCACAAGCAGTAGCTTCAAGCACTCTGTTTTGAAGTGCATAACTAAAATGCGGAGCAAAAGCAAACGCTGCACTATTATATACTTTAGCTATCTCTTCACCATATTTTAAAACTCCTTTATAGTATGGACGTACTGCTTCATAGCTATCCCATCCCCAGCCATAAACCTCTACTTCATAATCAGATTTTATACTACAAAGCCATAATACGCTCAAATCTCTAACTATATATGACATTACTCTTGTTTCTAAAAATGTTTTATTTATAGAAAATTTCTTAACTATCTCATCCATTTTTTCATTTGAAAAGCTTTCGCCATTTTGGAACAAGTTCATAATATAATCTATTACTTCCAAAACATTAATGCGATCTAAGTCTTCTCCGTGGTACGCACTTCCTATAAATACGATTTTTTTCTCTCTTTTAACAGTTTTATCAATTTTATATTTTGTACTGTCTATACAAAAATTTTGTCTTTGAAAAGGTATGCTTTTTTTCTCAAGCAACATGTCAAAAGCAGGCAGTAATGAAAAGATATAATCTCTATTCCTAATATACAAATCAGAGCTATCTACAAGATGTTCCATCGGGTCTTGAAACCAGACAAAATTAAAAACATCATTACCTAAAAATCGATTGTTTAAATGGTTGATATTTATTGTTACATGCGGCTTATATTCATATATTTTTTTAAAACATGTAATATCTTCCGTGCCTCTGTATAAATCAAATAAAACATCACAACCCTTCTCTTTTAAGGTGTCTGCTATACTTTTTGATACGAACTGCATTACCGTCGTTTGGTCGTTTGCCATAAGATAAAATCTGAGCGGCTCGCTAAAATCAAGTTTAAAGTTTTTTATTTCACTTAAGTATTTTGAATTTATTTGCACTCTGTACTGCTTTGCTTGTTCTATAGTCATATCAAAATGAGTTAAAATTTCCATTTTTACTTTAGACGAAATATCAAGTCCGGAAAAATCTATTATTTCAGGGATTCTCTCTCGCCCATAAACCAAACCCTCAAGCAGATTCTCTATGGGCAAATGAAAAAGGTTCGGCAAATCACTCTCTATCTTTTGCCCGTCATAGTAACAAGCTTGTAAATTATAAGCGACATCCACACCCCATCTGTTATGCTCACTTGCAACGCGAAGAGCCTCTTTGGAATCTAAAAAATATGTATCTTTGTACATTTATTTAATCTTTATATGTTATTTATTTAAGTAAAATACTACATATTCACTTAAATGGGTGTTATAAAAACCTGTTTAAATAATTTTTACCAAGTAGAATTTTAAATAAAGGAATATGCAAAATGGCAAATAGTTATCATGTACCGTATATTGATTTGGCAGCTCAATATGAATTCTACAAAGATGAGCTTCAAGATATACTTCTTAGGATTGCTTCTAGTGGACAGTTTATCCTTAGAAAAGAAGTCTCTGAACTAGAATCAAAGATTGCAGAGTATTTAAAAGTAAATTATGCGTTGGGTGTAAACAGCGGAACAGATGCATTATTTTTAAGTTTAAAAGCTGCAGGTATAAAAAGCGGCGACGAAATTATTACGGTATCGCATACTTTTATTGCAACGATTTCTACTATAGTTCATTGTGGTGCAAAACCTGTATTAGTAGATATAAATGACGATGGAAACATTGATGTAAATAAAATTGAAGATGCTATTACAAAAAAAACTAAAGCTATCATGGTTGTGCATATGAACGGTAAAATCTGTGATATGGATATGATTTTAGCACTCTCAAAAAAGCATAATCTGTTACTGTTTGAAGATGCGGCACAAGCTTTTGGCGCTTCTTATCATAATAAATTTGCAGGTACATTCGGTGTATGCGCCGGTTTTAGTTTTCACCCGATGAAAGTGCTCGGATGTATGGGAGATGGAGGGTTAATAACTACAAATGATGAGCATATATACAATCAATTACTACTCCTTAGGAATCATGGTCAAAAAACAAAATCAGAATTGGTTTTATATGGATATAACAGCCGTTTAGACAACCTGCAAGCAGCTATTTTATTATTTAGATTATCAAAATTTGAAGAGGAGCTAAAATCAAGAAGAGAAGTGGCAATGTACTATATTAAAAATCTATCTTCCTTGCCGCAGATAAAACTTCCGATTTTAGATGAGGATAACAGAAGAGATGTTCTATCTAGTTTTGTAATTCAAGCTAAAGATAGAGATGCTTTGCAGAAATTTCTTTTAGATAACAGCATTGAAGTAGCCGTGCACTGGAATACGCCAAACCATAAGCAAAGCCACTTGAAGTTAGATAATTTTAATTTAGAGATGACAGAAAAATACTCTAAAAATATTTTATCGTTGCCGATACACTCTTTTTTAGACAAAGAGCAGGCTGCTTTTGTAGTAAAAAAGATTATAGAATTTTATGAAAAATAGTAAAACTATATTATTAGTAGGTTCAGAAGGTTTTTTAGGCAGGCACTTAGGCAATTTGCTAAATAGTTTTGGGTATGACATTATAGGTATTGATATTCAAAATACGAGTAGTACAAAATACTTACACTTTATTAATAAAAATATGTTTGAGCTGCTCGCGGATGACATCTCTTTTTTAAAGAATATAGACTCATACGGATTGATTTACACAGCAGGCGTATCAAGAAATGGTATAGCTGCTTCTAGTCCAATAGAAGCATGTCATAATACTGCAACATCTCTTATTAAATTGCTTGAGCTTTTAAATGAAGTTTTACCTCCAAGTTGGATGATGATAACTAGTACAAGAGAGGTGGATATCCTTTTAAACGATGAAATTTCACTAATGGGAAAACAAAAAATATACTCTACTTTAAAGCTAACATCTGAACTCATGATGAAATCGTATCAAGAACATTGGAATATCCCATTAAAGATATTTAGGTTATCAGATATCTTTGGTATTGGTGATCACCACTCAAAAGTAATGCAAATATTTTTTAATAAAGCTATAAGAGATGAAGAGATATCTGTACAAAATGCAAATGTAAAATTGTTTTTAACAGAAGTAAGCGAGGTTTCATACATAATATATGAGCATGTTAAAACATTGTCATCAAGCAAGCAAACTTCATCAAGTGAATTAATAAAATTATGGAATGAAGAGTATTACATCTCTTTGCTTGAGCTAGCCTATTTAACTATAGAGTTTAATCAAAACAGCAAATCAAAAATTTTAACTAAGATTTCCAATAAACCGCTATATCCAATAAAAAATAGAATAAAACCATCACACATTAAAGTTTTATATGATATAAATAATAATCTTATTCAGGAGCATTACAACTCTTTATGTCATTAAACTTGTTAGGCTAAAATAATTATTTTTATACTGTCATCAAGCTTTTTTACCTTTTTTTCCATTACTTCTGGAAAATAGCTATTGGCAATAATACATAAATCACTCTTTGTGATTTTTACATCATCTAGTTTACATACCCTCAAGCCCATATAATCCGTATTATTGCGAGACGGATCATCATCAATAAATGATTTTATCTTTTTTACATATTGGCTGTTTTGTAATTTTTCAAATAAACCACGACCAAGAAAACCAACACCGTAGATAAAAATATTATCTGCATCATCTAATTTATCAATATTATTATTTAAATAATTATCAATAAATGCTGACAAAATACGAGATTTCATCGATTCTACATAATCAAAAAAAACACTCTCTTCTAAAGATGTAAAATTCCATTGAAATTTTGTCACATCAAAACTTTTTCTACTGGAATACTCTCTTAGTTCAGGCAACATTCCCCTTGAAAGTGCAATCTCCCATAGTTCTGTAGCAGGAAACGGAAATGAGTATGTCATAGCTGAATAGATCTTATTCTCAATAAGAAAATCTTCGGTCTCCCTTAAAGTATCCAGTGTTTCTCCAGGATAACCGACTATTACATAAGGCATCTGTTTTATATTATACTTTCTAAGTATTGCAAGATTTTTTGCCGTCTTTTCCAAAGATAGTTTTTTATTCATAGCTTTTAGCATATCTTTACTGCCTGATTCAATTCCGATTCCAACAGATTTACAACCTGCTTTTGATAGAAGCTCTGCAATCTCCTCATTTATTAAATCGATACGGCTTATTGCAGACCATTGAATATTTAAATTACTCTCTATTAATTTGTTACAAAACTCTATAACTCTGCGTGGTTTTACAAAGAAGAGATCATCTTGCATCATAAAAGTTTCACGCCCCAATTCGTTAACTACAACTAAAACTTCATTAAAAAGGTTATCTATCGACCTCTCTTTATACATATCTCCGTTAATTTTATAGCAGTAATTGCATCTATAAGGACAACCCCTGCTTGATAAAATCGGAAAATCTGACCATGGCGGCAAATACTGATATGTATCATATTCCATTAGTTTCCAATCAGGTGATGGAAGATCATCCATATCATCAGGAAAATATCCTATAACAACATTATGATGCTTTTTGTAGTAGTCTGGGTCGCAGTCAAGATTTCTTAATATATCAACAAACGCCATCTCTCCGGCACCTTTGACAACAACATCAACAGAACAATCTTCTAAGACCAAATCTGGCGTACTTGTCGGAAACGGTCCTCCTAAAACAATTTTAATATTTGGGAAAAGCTTCTTTATTTTATTAGTAAATTCAACACAAAACAGATAGTTTGATACAAATGCGCTTATACCCAAAACATCAATGGATTTATTTGATATTATATTGATAAGGTCGTCAATTCCATAGCCTTTGTGCTCCACATCAATTATATCGATATTATAATCGGTAAGCTTTTTAACGTTTGCAGCAATATATCCTAATCCAATAGGCATATGATCTGCGAGACCCTTGCTATCTTGAGGATCATTTGCTATTGCAGTCATAAGTAAAATATTCATCTTTTTCCTATTATCTTTATTGAAATTTATAGCGATTCTTTAATCCATCTAACCCGCTAACTTTTATTTTGACACTATCAATAATACTTTTCCACTCTACCATATAATTTAGCCACTCCTTTTTAGAGAGTAAATTAAACTCAAAAAAATTCTCATCCGCAAAGTTGCCTTGTATAGCGGCTAGGTTTATATTTATACCGAGATTGTCTGCAGCTTTTATTGCAATTGCGACTTCTGCTATATTTGACTTCATAACCGTATAATTCCACAAAACAAGATTTGAAATATTTAACTCTTTTTGTTTATTTGCCAGAATTATTAATGTATTCATAATTTTTTCATACTTTAGTTTATGTCTGATTTTATCAACAACCTCTTTTGATGCACCATCCATTGATACTATAAATTGGAACTTACCTGCTTGATGAATTATGCTATCTATTTTTTCATCATTTAACAATGAGCCGTTTGTAATTACTATCTGTGTTAAATTAGCATTACCTTTTTTTGAAATATCTATAATATCTGAAATAAAATCAGGATCTAAAAAAACTTCTCCGCCTTGCCATCTTAAAGAACAGAGATATCTACCTGCTTGTGCAATTTTTTCTTTAATAATTTCAGAATGTTTTAACTTGCTAGAGTGAGGCTGTCCACACATAATGCAATCGGCATTACATGTTAATATGTTTTGACAATCAAAAACAACCGGCTTATTGCTTATTTGTGCAAGATCTAAATTATAATCATCTATTGCCCTTAAGACATTAGTATATGACTCACTATCTGTTTTTAACTTCTCTAAATTTATATCTGGAAAAATTAGTTCCTCAACCGGGATATTTTTAGTTGCATGTTTATACTCTCCCCTAAGGTAAGGGCACTCTCTCTCACAACCTGCTTTTTCATATTCGCCTTTTAAAAAGTCCTCTCTTATCTCTTGTATTTTTTTAGTATTCCAAATCTCTTCTATTGAATATTTATCTAACGAACCTAAACGAATTCTATTTTGCGGACAAACGGTAGCATCTCCTGCAGCATTAACCCATAAATAAAACCAAGGGTGAATACACGGTCTGTTTGGAGTCTGGGTAATCTCAACAAGCGATTTTTTTTTCATAATTAACTCTTAGAAATTTTTTGCACTATATAAGGGGGTGATACGACAACATCAACTACTCCCTTTGCTAAGGAAGAAAGAGTATCTTTTTCATCATTGATAATAGGCTCTTCATGTGAATTAAATGATGTATTTATAAGTGCAGGACATCCTGTTTCTATATACCAAGCTTTTAATAAATTATATACAAACTCATTGCTATCTAGTGTCACAAACTGAGGACGAACCGTTTCATCAACATGTATCACAGCTTGCGCAACCTCTTTTAGTTTTGGCTTTGCATTAAAAGTCATTGTCATAAAATAACCTTTATCAAAACTATTTTTATCTTTAAACTCAACAAATTCACTAGCCAAATCAAGCATCATTACAGGGGCTAAAGGCATAAAGATATCACGCCCTAATTGTTTATTGATTCTTTTTATAATATTGCCATTTTGCGGTGACGCTAAAATTGAACGGTTTCCAAGCGCCCTAGGTCCAAATTCTGCTTGACCTTGAACTACGCCGACTGTTTTACCCTCTTTAAGCATCTCTACAACGGTAGCGTAAATATCATCAGGTTTGTAAGCCGTACAATCATAAGCTTTTAACTGATTTAATATATTTTGTGAATCTATCTTATATCCCAAATACATCGAATCTATCTTTTTAGAAGAAATCCTTTTCTCACTCCAAAGCCAAGCGTAACATCCCCCGACACATATACCGGCATCCCCCATGTTCGGATAGACAAAAACATCAAACTCTTTATCAATATTATAAATAGCCTGGTTTAGACTGATATTTGAAAACACACCCCCGGCAAGCGCTATATTTTTTATATTTGTTTTTTTTGCATAAAAACTAATAAGCTCCGTAACCATGTTCTCCAGATGATATTGCGTTGCCGATGCCAAATCTTCACGGCTGAATTCTCTTGCTTCTTCTTCTAATAAATCTGAATAGTTTGTGAAAAAAGGTTTATAATAATCCCCTAAATTTGTAACTACTTTTCCATTTTCTATATAAATCATTTTTTGAACAAAAGATAAAGCTTTAGTATAATCCCCAAATGCAGCGAGTCCAGTTACTTTTCCTTCATGCCTATTTGGAGTAAACCCGCATAGCTTTGTCATTCTTCCATAAAAATAACCAAAACTGCTCCAACTAGGCGCGGCGTAAAGTCCACGATAACCATCAGGAGATGCAATACCTATCGTAACTGAACTATAATCGCCTCTGCCATCGGCAGTTACAACAATTGCTTCTCTCATGCAAGAGGGAATATATGCAGATGCAATATGCGACATATGATGATTTACTCTTGTTATGGGGATATCTCTAAGAAAAAATACTTTTATATTGGATAAAAACTCTTCATAATTTTTTTGATCTACAGTCGTCTCCGTAATTACTCTTTCATGTTTAATTACTCCTGCTTTTGTACTAATATCTATGGCAAGTAATTCACTAATCCAATTGATTTTTTCCTCTTGTATCTCACAGCCGCTAGAAAAACCATAAACAACTCTATCTATTTTCTCTTTATCAATATTTGCATAACTAAGACACCACTCTAATGCATTGATAGGAAATGCAGTGTCAAGTTTTATTCGGCTAAACCTCTCCTCGTTTGCAGCACAAATTAACTCACTGTTTTTAAATAATGCCGCTCCGCTCTCTCCTGCGCAGCTTATGCCTACTATATACACTTTTGTTCCTTTTTAAATGTATTTAATATGTGCAATAACAATTCTAATCTTTTTGTAAAATCGGCACAACTATTATCTTCTATATAAACTTGTGTGTAAAAATTAAAAATAGGCTTTTTGCGAACTAATTCGTATAGCGTAATCAATTTATCTTCTAAATTATCACTGCCTATTACCTCATCCCAATTATTAAAGATATTTTGAATTTCATTAGCAATTTCATAATCTTTATTAAATTTAAAATCAGTTTGACACTCACCTTTATCAGGAAAATTAAACTTCTTAAACAATTCTATATTTTCATTGTTGAGATTAAAGTCAACTCTAAAGTTTTCATCATTATCGTTAAAATTATATTCAAAATCTTTATAGTTTATAAAAGTAGCTACACACTCAATATAAAATTGCCTAGGATGAAATGCTCCCCAAACAGGAGCAAACAAATCATCTAGCGCATCACCTTTGTATTGATCGGAGCTTAGGTGAGGGTATCTTATATTTAATAAATTCTCTATAACATGTAAATCTGTTTTTTTTGATATTTGACGTAAATTCTCAACTAACCATCTACTCCAACTTCCAAAGCGGTAAACCCTCAACCAAACATACGACTCTTTTACATGTAGTTTTGGAATTAATTGTCGTATGAAGTCACTTGGGGTTATTAAATGATGCCAAACACCAAAAAAAAGTACGATATCAATACTATTATCTTCAATTGGAATATTTTTTGTAATATCGCACTGTATTGATTTAATATTATGAATTCCGTTTAATCTACAATACTCTTGCATCCATAATACCTGTGATTTGCTTTGGTCTAAATGATAAATAAATTTTGCACCCATTTGAGATGCTACAATAGCTTGAAATCCGGTTCCTACATCTATAAGGACTCTATCTTTGAAAAAATCTTCCGTAAGATTTCTTAAATGTAATTCACTTAAAACTCTTTTTCTGTATTTCTTCAAAGTCTCATCTATATCTTTATAGACAATATATTTATGAACACTTTGTGAAAAAAACTCTTTATCATTCAAGTTCATCTATATCCCTTATAACTTTTGAGAGTCTATGAAACCATGTATGATTTTTCAGTACTTCTTCTCTTGCTCTTATGGCAATAGAGTTTAATTTTTCTTGACTTATTTTAAAGTTGTTACAATTATTTATATCAATTGAAACATAATCTTTATTCTCTTCAAAAATAGTTCCTATCCCGCCGAATTGGCTATCTTGTTCTGATTTTCTCACTAACACAGGCACTCCGGTCGCCATTGCATCAAATACTCTAAAATGTAGCCCTACTCCTTCATGAAGGACAATATTTGACTGATTAAAAACACTATTTATTTCACTTGGCGTATGCAGCTCTTTTTGATATAACCCTTCATATTGTGACCAGTTTTTCCAGTTTGCTCCGCCAAATATAGCTAATGGCTTTACATCTGCATTTTGCAGCAGCCAGTCTATAAAGTATGTTCGTCTTGCTTTTCTTATAATCCTGCAACCTATATCATATCTGAGTATCTTATCTCTAATTTCTATATCGTATAAATTTTTACTCTTGAACCAATCACTAACTTCTTCCATATAGGAGTCGTTATTTACTATCTTATCTTGACTAGCCCATTGTTGCTCAAAATTTTCTAAAATATCTAAAAATAATATTTTTTCATTCTTATCTTCATATACAGCTCTTTGGAGCAAATCCTCACTCCACGGATTTGGAATATGACCTAAAAAAACAGATTGGAAAACCTTTTTGCTATCTAAAACCGGATAGTAAACTTCAGAATCCGTTGCCGGCGGCAACCAGTCTATTTTACATTTATATAACGGTTTAAAATCTTTCATCCACTCCGTACTGAAAAAATAGACTATCTCACTTCCTTTTATCTCCTCAAGCCTTCTTCCCAATAAATCTACCAACCAACATACATGTAATACTTCTTTTGGAAAATTATTAATTTCACTTTTACAGCGATTCATTTCAAAAAAAACTTTGGGCTTGTTTGTATCAATAAAAGAGATTAGTTCATTGCTCTCTAAAAACCCACAGCCACCGACAACAGTATAGTTATGTACCTCAAAAGCTTTTTTCATAGACTCAAACAAACCTTCATAAAAAGATGTTTTTGATGGCATAAACAACGCTAGCGTAGTGTTAGCCACTTACTCTCTCTTTGATAATATTCAAATATCTTTTTACAAGATGTTTATAACTGTGTTGCTCTTTTGCATAATCGTATCTTTTATCTTTAGGCAAAGGTTTTTTTAAAATTTCCTCTAAATCTTTAATATGAAAAAATTCTATCGATTCTTCTAGTTTTTTGTCATATTCACTATCTAGGTCAGCCCTTGTATCAAGAACTAATGGTACCGTTTCACTACAAGCACACTCTAAAGTTCTCTGCATCAATACATACCCGCCTGGGCAAAATCCATATGTTGCACTGTTATAAATTTTTGATATATCTTCGCCGTATTCTACTTTACCCTTGAAATAAGATTTGACTTTATCATTTTTTTCCCATCCATATCCATATACTTCAATTTGATAATCTGTTTCAATGCTACACAGTTTTTCTACACAGTAATCTCTTGTAAGATAAGCATAAATATCTGCTATATATTGTTCACTCTTATTATACTTATTCATTAAGTAGCGTATATCACTATCGTTATGCTCTAAATTTTTTAAACAACTTTTTTCTTCAAATATTTTTAATGCATCTGCAAATACTTCATTAAAACTACTATCGTTTTTTAATTTCTCAATCCTAAAACTATATGAAGAACCTATAAATACTATTTTTTTCTCTTTTTTGATATCTTCTCTTTTTTTAAATCTTGTTTCATCTATACAAAATGGTTGATATTTAGATTCTATGCCTTTTATTCTTAAAAAATCTGCAAAATCCTTTATAAGGTGAAATATAAAATCTCTCTCTCTTAACTTTATATTTTCATCATTTTTTAATATCTCCATATAATCTTGAAACCAGACAAAATTAAAAACATCGTCACTCAAAAACTTATTATTTAAATGATTTATGTTTATCGTTACATGCGGCTTTAACTCATATATTTTTTTAAAACATGTAGCATCTTCGGTACCTCTATATAGGTCATACAAAACTTCATAGCCCATGTCTTTTAAAACGTCGGCTATGTTTTTTGATACGAACTGCATTACCGTCGTTTGGTCGTTTGCCATAAGATAAAATCTGAGCGGCTCGCTAAAATCAGGCTTGAAGTTTTTTATTTCGTTTAAATATTTTAAGTTTATTTGCACTCTGTACTGTTTTGCCTGTTCCATTGTTATATTAAAATGAGTTAAAATCTCCATTTTAACCTTAGACGAAATATCCAAGCCCGAAAAATCTATCTGAGAGGGGATTCTCTCTCGCCCATAAACCAAACCCTCAAGCAAATTCTCTATGGGCAAATGAAAAAGGTTCGGCAAATCACTCTCTATCTTTTGCCCGTCATAGTAACAAGCTTGTAAATTATAAGCGACATCCACACCCCATCTGTTATGCTCAGCTGCAACCCGAAGAGCCTCTTTGGAATCTAAAAAATATATATCTTCATACATTTATTTACCTTTGGAGTCGATTTAATATTCATATTTAAATTAATGAAGTAAAATACACCATATCGACTTAAAGGTGCTTAAAATGCGGGATTTCGTCAAAAAATATACACGAAAACTTATAACTTTGCTTAATGATATCGACACTGAGGCTATTGTAAAGATAGTAGAGGCTCTTGAGAAAACAAAAGGCAAAATCTACATTATCGGAAACGGCGGAAGTGCCGCGACTGCTTCACACATGGTAAATGATTTGGGCATAGGATTAAAACGAAGAGGCATAAGAAGTTTTGACGTCGAGAGTCTAAACGACAACACTCCGGTATGTACGGCAATAGCAAACGATATAGGCTATGACAAAGTTTTTTCGATGCAGCTAAAAGGCAGAATTTCATCAGACGATATTTTGATTGCGATATCTTGCAGCGGCAATTCAAAAAACATTATAAAAGCCGTGAAATATGCGAAAAAGCAGGGAAGCACTATCATTGGCGCAACCGGTTTTGACGGCGGCAAACTAAAGAAAAAATCGGATATAAATTTTCATGTTCCGACTCAAAATAGTGAGTACGGACTTGTAGAAGATATGCATATGATTTTAGACCATATCATATATAGCTATTACATTGAGCAGGGCAAATGAATATACTAAAGCTTATAGGTAGAGAAAAAGAGCTCTTTGATGAAGATATAAAGAGTCATGAATCAAAACTATCCGAGATAGTTTCAAAATCATCTTTTTTGGTTATAGGCGGTGCCGGAAGTATCGGTCAAGCGGTAGTAAAAGAGATATTTAAAAGAGATCCTCTGAAACTACATGTAGTTGACATCAGCGAAAACAATCTAGTTGAGCTTGTAAGGGATATCAGAAGCAGTTTTGGCTATATAAAGGGAGAGTTTAAGACTTTTGCACTTGATATAGGAAGTGTCGAGTATGATGCTTTTATCCACTCCGACGGCAGATACGACTATTTGTTAAACCTATCCGCACTTAAACATGTAAGAAGCGAAGAAGACCCGTTTACTCTTATGAGAATGATTGACGTCAATATTTTCAATACCGACAAAACGATAGCCCAATCTATTCAAAAAAGAGTAAAAAAGTATTTTTGCGTATCAACGGACAAAGCGGCAAATCCCGTAAATATGATGGGAGCAAGCAAGCGGATTATGGAGATGTTTTTAATGCGCCGCAGCAAATACATTAAAATCTCTACCGCACGCTTTGCAAACGTCGCTTTTTCAGACGGCTCGCTTTTGCACGGTTTTAACAAAAGAATAGAAAAAAAGCAGCCTATCGTCGCACCAAATGATATAAAACGATATTTCGTTACACCGCAAGAGAGCGGAGAGCTCTGTCTTATGAGTTGTATTTTCGGGCAAAACCGCGATATTTTCTTTCCAAAACTCTCCTCTGAGTTAAACCTAATCTCTTTTGCCGATATAGCCGTAAAATATTTAAAAGAGCTAGGTTATGAACCATATATCTGCAAGAATGAAGAGGAAGCAAGAACACTTGTTCACACACTTCCGCAAGAGGGAAAATGGCCTTGTCTTTTTACTTCAAGCGACACGACGGGAGAGAAAGATTTTGAAGAGTTTTTTACCGACAAAGAGACTCTTGACATGGAAAAATACCAAAACTTAGGCGTTATTAAAAATGAGCCGATTTACGACGAGATAAAGCTAAACTCTTTTACTAAAAAGATACTTCAATTTAAACAGAGATTATCATGGTCAAAAGAGGATATAGTAGAGGAATTTTTAAAACTTATCCCTGATTTTAACTACAAAGACACAGGAAAATATCTTGATTCAAAAATGTAAAAATATCGTTGAATTCATTCAAGAGCTCTATCAGACAAAAGAGCTTATACCCTTGCATGAACCGCGCTTTTTAGGCAATGAAAAAAAATATCTAAATGAAGTAATAGATTCTACTTTTATATCAAGTGTCGGTAAATTCGTAAATCAGTTTGAGAACATGGTAGCAGAGTTTGTAGGTTCTAAATATGCCGTTGCAACTTCAAACGGCACTTCTGCACTTCATGTTGCACTTAAACTTGCAGGCGTCGATGAAAATTCAGAGGTTATAACTCAGCCGCTTACTTTTGTCGCTACCGCAAACGCTATTAGCTACTGCGGTGCAAAGCCGATATTTGTGGATGTGGACATAGACACGATGGGATTGTCTGCTACAAAATTAAAAGAGTTTTTAGAGGAGTTTAGCACAAAAGATGAAAACGGCTTTTGCATAAACAAAACTACAAAAAAAATCATAAAAGCGTGTGTTCCCATGCACACATTCGGTCATCCGTGCAAAATTGACGAGATAGTTGAAATTTGCGATGAATACAACATCATAGTAGTAGAAGATGCCGCAGAATCACTAGGAAGCTATTATAAAGGGCACCATTGCGGTACTTTTGGGAAATTGGGAGTATTTTCATTTAACGGCAATAAAATTATTACATGTGGCGGCGGCGGAATGATTGTAACCGATGATGAAGTGTTGGCAAAGAGGGCAAAACACATCACTACGACTGCAAAAGTTCCGCACCCATACGAATATATACATGACGAAATAGCCTATAACTACAGGCTTACAAATCTAGCTGCGGCAGTCGGCGTAGCGCAGATGCAAAATTTAGAGATTTACATAAAAAAACAAAGAGAACTAGCCGCACGGTATCAAAGTTTTTTCCAAAATGACGATGTAGAGTTCGTAGTAGAGCCTAAAAATAGCACATCCAACTACTGGCTAAACGCTATAGTATTTCAAAACAAAGATGAGAGAGATATTTTTTTAAAATATACAAACGACAATAATGTAATGACGCGCCCGATTTGGAGATTGATGAGCAGACTCGAGATCTATAAAGATGCTCAGTGCGGCGATTTATCAAACTCTTTATGGCTTGAAGAGAGAGTAGTAAACATCTCAAGCAGCATCATAATAAAATAAGGTAAAAAATGAGAGTACTATTAATAACTTACGATAACGAATCACTGATTCAATGGTTTCCTCAAGGAACTGCATATATAGCCGCTATTTTGCTAAAGCACGGGCATGAAGTTGAGATATATGAGCAGGATATCCACCACTACCCTGAATCGCATTTAATCAATAAACTAGATAATGAAAAATATGACGTTATCGGGCTTAGTTTTATAGGCGGCTATTATGAGTATAAAAAAGCCATTAAAATATCAGATGCCATAAACAGCTCAAAACAAAAACCTTTTTACATTATCGGCGGATTCGGTCCAACTCCTTCGCCTAAATACTTTTTAAATAAACTACAAGCAGATGCCCTTGTTATGGGAGAAGGCGAAGTTACGGTTATTGAACTTTTAGAGTTTTTAAAAGAGAAAAAAGATTTAAAAAGCGTACTTGGCTTAGCTTACAGAATCGGAGATAAAGTACATGTAAATCCTTCACGTCCTCTTATAGAAGATGTCGATACTATACCGATGCCTGCGTATCATCTTTTTAATATAGAACACTACAGACTTATGCGTCTGCCGGGATGTTCAAAGACCGATTTTATTATGCCTGTTTTAAGCGGAAGAGGATGTACCTTTACATGTAACTTTTGTTACAGAATGGATAAAGGTTTTAGAGGCAGAAGCAATGAGTCAATCATAGAAGAGATTAAGTATCTAAAAGATAATTACGGGATTACCTACATAGGCTTTACGGATGAGCTGCTTATGTCTTCCATCAGCAGAACAATGAGCCTCTCTCAAGCCATCATTGATGCTAACCTTGATATAAAATGGGACTGTAACGGTCGCTTGAACTATGCAAAACCAAAAGTGTTGCAACTGATGAAAAAAGCGGGATGTGTCTTTATAAATTACGGAATCGAAGCGTATGATGACCAGATACTAAAAAATATGGACAAAGTCTTAACAACCAAACAGATTGAAGAGGGAATAGTCGCAACTCTAAAAGAGGGAATCAGCCCCGGATATAACATCATATTCGGAAATATCGACGAGACTAAAGAGACGCTTATGAAAGGGGTCGATTTTTTACTAAAGTACGATGACGGCGCGCAGATGAGAACTATTAGACCGGTTACACCGTATCCAGGTTCACCGCTTTACCATCTTGCTATCGAGAAGGGAATGATAAAAGATATAGAAGATTTTTACGAAAATAAACATCTAAACTCAGACCTTTTAACATGTAACTTTACAAAACTAACCGACAATGAATTTTATGAAGCACTGCTTGAAGCCAACGAAAAACTGTTGGATAACTATCAAGAGAGAGTCAAGAAAAACACAAGAAAACAGCTAGAAGATTTATACATCAAACACGATGCATCTTTTAGAGGTTTTAGACAAAGCTAAGCGTAATGTATATAATTGAAAAAAAACAGTCAATGATTGACAATTTTAAGATGAACATCTGCTATTTTAGCAGTGCCAGAGACTCTTTTGAATATATTTTAAAAAAAAAACTTAGCGAAAAAAAGATTCTGATTCCTGCTTATATCGGTTTTAGCACAAATGAGGGGTCGGGTATTTTTGACCCTATTAAAAACAGCGGCATAGGGTATCAGTTTTACAAACTCTCAAAAAATCTTGAAATAGAAAAAGAGTCTCTTTTTAAACTAATCGACGACAATCAGGGAAATATACTTCTACTGGTACACTATTTTGGTTTTACCGATAGCAATATCGCAGAAATTAAAGAGTATGCAAAAAAAAGAAGCATGATAATCATAGAAGATTGCGCGCACGCTTTCTTTACTTTTTTTAAAAAACCTATAGTCGAATCAGACTACTATCTCTTCTCTTTGCATAAAATGTTGCCCTATACCAAAGGCGGTATGCTTTTATCCAAAGAGCCTTTAGATATAAAAGATAGTTTTATAGTAAATCCGTTTGAGTATAACATGTATGAGATATCTCAAAAAAGAGTTCAAAACTATAACTATCTAAAAGAAAAACTAGAATCTTTTGATAATATAACCCTGCTAAGACCGGCTTTAAAAGATGTAGTTCCGCAAACTTTGCCTATCTTAGTGCCTAGTGAAGCAAAAAGGGACAGTCTCTATTTTAAATTAAACGAGTTAGGTTTTGGAGTAGTAAGTTTGTACCATGAACTTATAAAAGAGGTAACTGAAACAGAGCATGAAAATGAGTTTTATCTCTCAAGACATGTACTTAATCTTCCCGTCCATCAAGATATCTCATTTACAGATATCGACAAAATGGTTGAAACTTTAGGAGAGTATATATATGAGTAGTAAAAAATTTGTTGATAAGAACTTAGATTACTGGGAAGAGGTTTTTTCTAATCAGGAGTGGGGGAAATATCCTCCTATTGAACTAATAAGATTTATAGCAAGAAATTTTTACTCATGCGCAGATAGAAAAAGCGTTAAAATTCTCGAACTTGGCTCAGGACCCGGACCTAATCTTTGGTATATGGCAAGAGAGGGGTTTTGTGTTTACGGGATTGAAGGGAGCAAAACGGCTTGTGAAAATGCTTATAAACGTTTACATGACGAGAATCTGCAAGACAACATCGGAGAGATTAAAACGGGTGATTATTTTGAAAAACTAGATGAGTTTGCAGATGACTATTTTGATGCAATCATAGACGTCGAGTCGCTCTACTGCAACCCATTTCAAAGAACCAAAGACATAGTTGCAAAATCCTCCAAAAAGTTAAAGAGCGGCGGAAAGATGTTTAGCATGACATTTGCCAACAAAGAGTGGCTGAGTCAAAGCGAAGATGTTGAATATCACGCTATAAATAGCCCCGAAACCAGAGGCTATTTTAGATATACCTCAAGAGATGATATCGATAAAATCTATAAAAACGACCAAAATAAAATCGAAAAAATAGAGATGTCGGAGTTTCACGCAAGTGACGGAACAAGTCGCAAAGAGTGGCTTATAGAGCTTACTAAGATATGAGCATAGAGCTACTCAGCCCTGCTAATCCAAAATGGAACGATTACCTTAACTCATTTTTGCCGTATTTAAAAGACCCCTATTTTACATCAGGGTACTACTCGCTTGAGGATGCAAAAGCAGAGTGTTTTGTATATACGGAGAATGAAAATATTTTTTTCTACCCCTTTATAAAAACAGAGATTAATTCTCTTGGGTATGACCTAGATAAAAAATACTATGACATTCAAGGCGCATACGGGTACAACGGCGCTTTAGTTCAAAACGACAAAGACAAAAGTTTCATAGATAGAGCAAGAGAAGAGTTTTTAAAGTACGCTAAAGAGCAAAATATAGTTGCGGAATTTATGAGATTTAATCCTCTTTATCAAAATCATAAATATTTTTCTGATATGAATATTGTACATGTAAATAAAAATATCATTGTAGATTTAAATGCTCCCGATATCTGGATGAACTCTTATGAGCATTCGACTAGAAAAAACGTAAACAAAGCCATAAGAAGCGACCTTAAATACAAAATCATAAATGCAAAAGATATAAGCGATGCGTATGTTAAAGCATTTTACGATATCTACTGCGCCACTATGAAAAGAAATGACGCCAATGATGAATATTTCTTTAGCTTAGAGTACTTTCTTGCCATAAAAAAGACCATGACAGACAACGCTTTATTTATATTTATACTTAAAAACGATGTAGTTATATCCGCTGAACTAGTACTGCTAAATACACATGTAGCATACTCATTTTTAGGAGGTACGCTTGAGGAGTACTTTTTGTACCGACCCAATGATTACCTAAAACATATTTTGATAGAGACTCTAAAAGAGCGAGGTCTTAGTTTTTTTATACTCGGCGGAGGGGTAAGTCCTGATGACGGCATATTCAAATACAAAAGAAACTTTTCAAAAAACGGGATATATGACTTTTTTATCGGCAAATCTATCCATAACAAAGAAATTTATGATTTTATCATTCAGCAATGGAAGAAAAAAGTCGATTTAAACATACAAGAAAAATACAAAAATTACTTACTTAAATATCATTACGGAGTAGCTGTATGAGCGTGTTTATTATAGCCGAAGCAGGCGTAAACCATAACGGAGATATTAATTTAGCAAAAAAATTAATAGATGCAGCCGCTGCATGTAATGTTGACGCCGTTAAATTCCAGACATTCAGTGCGGAGTTAAGTATTTCAAAACATACACAAAAAGCAGAGTATCAAAAAATGGGTACCGATGATAGCCAAACTCAATTTGATATGGTAAAAAAACTTGAACTTTCTTATGATGAGTTTAAAGAGCTAAAAGAGTATTGCGATAAAAAAGGAGTTCTGTTTTTATCCACTCCCGACGAGATTGAGAGTGCGGACTTTTTATCCCAATTGCAGGATATTTTTAAAATTGGCTCTGCCGAAATCACTAATCTGCCGCTTTTAAGGCATATAGGAGCTTTAGGCAAAAAAATAGTTTTATCTACGGGTATGGCAACTATGGATGAGATTAAAAACGCACTTGAAATTTTAATAAAAGCGGGAACTAAACGCTCAAATATTACGCTGCTTCATGCTACAACCGAGTACCCTACGCTTATGCAAGACGTAAACTTAAAAGCGATGATTACTATAGGCTCTACGTTTAACGTTGATTACGGATACAGCGATCATACATTGGGTATAGAAGTGCCTATTGCCGCCGTTGCCATGGGAGCAAAGATAATCGAAAAACATTTTACGCTAGATAAGGCTATGGAAGGTCCTGACCATCAGGCTTCACTAAATCCGCAAGAGCTAAAAGAGATGGTAAAAGCAATCAGAAATATAGAAACGGCACTTGGAGACGGGATAAAAACGCCTACCAAAAACGAATTAAAAAATATAGACGTATGCAGAAAATCTATTGTCGCAAGAGTAGATATCAAAGAAGGGGATATTTTTTCAAACAATAATTTAACTATCAAAAAACCCGGAGACGGTATGAGTCCTATGCTTTGGGAGAGTGTTATAAATCAAACAGCTACTAAAGATTACAAGAAAGATGAGCAAATAAGATTATGAGAAAAATATGCGTAGTTAGCGCAACCAGAGCGGAGTACGGCTCACTTTTTTGGATAATGAAAGAGATACAAAGCGCCAAAGAGTTAGAGTTGCAGCTTATTGTAACAGGGGCTCACTTATCTCCTGAATTTGGCTTAACCTATAAAGAAGTAGAAAAAGATTTTAAAATCGATAAAAAGATAGAAATACTTCTCTCATCAGACAGTACAATCGGTATATCAAAAGCGATGGGTTTGGCTCAGATATCGTTTGGCGAAGCATTTAGCGAATTAAACCCAGACATTATCATTGTGCTGGGAGACAGGTACGAAATGCTAAGCGTAGCCTCAACCGCAATGATATTAGGGATTCCTATTATGCATCTTGCAGGCGGAGAGAGGACAGAAGGTGCGTTTGACGAATCCATTCGACATGCCATAACAAAACTCTCGCATATTCACTGCGCTACAACGGATGAGTATAAAAACCGCATCATACAACTAGGCGAAAATCCTTTACATGTATTTAACGTCGGCGGTTTTGGAATAGACAATATTTTAAGACTAAAGCTTCTTCGCAAAGAGGAGTTTGAAGAGTCTATAAATTTTAAACTAAATAAAAAAAACATTCTGTTTACTTTTCATCCGGTAACTCTTGAAAAATTTCCCGCAAAAGAGCAATTTAGCGAAATATTGAGTTCGATAGACGAACTCGAAGATACAAATATAATTATTACAAAAGCAAACAGCGATACAGAGGGCAGAGTTATAAATGCAATGTGCGAGGAGTACGTTTTAAAAAATCCGCACAAAGCAGTTCTGTTTGCCTCGCTTGGACAGCTTAGATATATAAGCGCTTTACAATATATGGACGCCGTAGTCGGAAACAGCTCTAGCGGACTGGCTGAAGTTCCGAGTTTTAAAATAGGAACTATAAACATAGGCTCAAGACAGCAGGGAAGATTAAAAGCATCAAGCGTAATAGATTGCGAACCTAATAAAGCCAGCCTATCAAAAGCGTTTAAAGAGTTATACAGCCCTGCATTTCAAGAGAGCCTAAAAAATGTAAAAAATCCTTACGGCGAAGAGATGGCAAGTAAAAAAGTAGTCGATATATTAAAAAATATTGATTTACAAGATATTATAATAAAGAAATTTTACGATATCAAGTTTTAGTTTAGAGGAGAAACATTATGAAAAATATAGACAATATACTTTTAAAGCCGCATTCGACGATAAAAGAAGCTCTTAGCGTAATAGAGAGCGGATCAAAAAAAATCGCCCTTGTCGTCGATGATGATAAAAAACTCCTAGGAACACTAACTGACGGCGACATAAGAAGAGCTTTGCTTAAAAATCTATCTTTAGACGATTTTGTAGAGTCTATAATTTTTAAAACTCCTATAACATGTAAAGCAAACTATAACAGAGAAGAGATTTTAGAGTTATCTCTAAAAAATAAACTTTATCAAATTCCAATAGTTGATGAGAGCGGAAAGCTTATAGATATTATTGAAGTAAACGACCTCTTAAAACCCAAAAACAAACCAAACTATGTCGTTTTAATGGCAGGCGGATTCGGCACGAGACTAAGACCTTTGACGGAAAACACTCCAAAACCTATGCTTCATGTGGGAAACAAACCGATACTTGAGACAATAATAGGCAATTTTAAAAAATACGGTTTTACAAATATCATAATAAGCGTGAGCTATAAAGCAAAAGTTATAGAGGATTACTTCAAAGACGGAAAAGAGTTCGGTGTAAATATAGAGTATATCCATGAAAACAAACGAATGGGAACGGCTGGTGCTTTGAGTCTAATGAGAGACAAACTAGAGGGTACTTTTTTTGTTATGAACGGAGATTTGCTTACAAACGTAAATTTTGAAAATATGCTTGAGTATCACATCAACAACGCCTCTAGTGCTACCATGGGCGTAAGAGAGTATGACTTTCAAGTTCCTTATGGTGTTGTGGATATAAAAGATAAAAAGATAGTAGGCATAACGGAAAAACCTGTGCATAGCTTTTATGTCAGTGCAGGTATCTACGTACTTGAACCCGAAGTGTTGGAGCTTATACCTGATGATAAATTTTACGATATGCCGACACTCTTTGAAGAGATGATAGAAAAAAAGATGCAGAGTTACTCTTTTCCTATCAGCGAATATTGGTTAGATATAGGACAAATTGATGAATTTAAAAAAGCAAACAGCGATTATAACGAAGTGTTTTAAATTATGAAAGTACTTATTATAGGCTATGGCTCAATAGGCAAAAGACACTGTGAAGTATTATCAGGCTTTAAAGAGATAGAGAGTATAGACATAGTAACAAAACAGAATTTAAACGAGAGAAAAACTTTTTCTTCACTGCAAGAAGTCCACGAAATAGACAGTTACGATTATATCATCATCTCATCCCAAACTAACAAACACTATGAACAGTTATCATACCTAGAACAACATGTAAAAGATAAAATAATTCTTTGTGAAAAACCTCTTTTTGAAACAGACAAAGAGCTACATGTAAAAAATAATATTGTTTATGTCGGCTATGTTTTAAGATTTCATCCTCTTTTGCAGAGATTAAAAGAGCTCTTAAAAGATGAAACTGTTTTATCAGCAAATGCTGTTTGCGGTCAATATTTACCCGCTTGGCGGCCAAATACGGACTATACAAAATGCTACAGTGCAAAAAAAGAGCAAGGCGGCGGCGTTTTACTTGATTTAAGCCATGAAATAGATTATGTAGAGTGGCTCTGCGGCAATATGATAGATGTTAAAAGCTATCAAAAAAAGATATCTGATTTGGAGATAGACTCTGATGATTTTACGACACTAATCGGTGTTACGGACAGAGATGTGATTGTAAATATAACGGTTGATTATATCAGCAAGATAACGCATAGAACGCTACATGTAAATACGCTAGAAAACAGTTATACGCTAGACTTTATAAATGCTACTCTTATACAAAGCGATAAAAATTCTCTAAAACAGACATACGGTTTTTCAAATCTGAAAAAGAACTATTTTTTTGAAAATATGCATAAATCCGTTTTAAAAAAAGAGCCTGTTTGTTGTGATTATGAACAAGCAAAAAAAGTTATGCAAACCATAAAAAAAGTTCAGGAACAAAGATGAAAGTGTTATGTACTATTTGCGCAAGAGGCGGCTCAAAAGGCGTTAAAAACAAAAACATCAGACTTATAAACTCCAAACCTCTTATAGCATATACGATAGAACAGGCAAAAGAGAGTAAACTTTTTGAACATGTAGTTATCAGTACGGATTCCGATGAGATAGCAGATATATCAAAAAAATACGGTGCGGAAGTTTTTTTTAAAAGAGACGCACGTATGGCAAGTGACACGGCGGGGAAGCTAGAAGTAATTAGAGACGCTTTTATGAGAAGTGAAGAGCATTACAAAGAACAATTTGACTACCTTATAGACTTAGACGCTACCGCTCCGCTAAGAAGTGTTAAGGATATAATCGACTCTTTTAAACAGTTCTTAGACAATAACAACGATAACTTAATTACGGCGATGCCAAGCAGAAGAAGCCCCTACTTTAATTTAATAGAACAAGACGATACGGGGAGAATTTTTGTTTCAAAAAAACTACAAAATTCCATACTAAGACGTCAAGATTCACCAAAAACCTACGATATGAACGCATCCATCTATATCTGGAAAAGAGATACTATTCTTCATAAAGAGAGCGTGTTTTTAGAAAAAACGGGTCTGTATGTTATGCCCGAAGAGCGTTCTATTGACATAGACAGCGAACTTGATTTTAAATTTGTAGAATTCATAATGGGGCAAAACAGTGCTAAAAGATAAAGTAGTAGTTATAACGGGCGGAGCGGGACTTATCGGCAGGGAATTTGTAAAAACGGTTGTTGAACAAAACGGCACGGCAGTTATTGCCGATATTAACAAAGAGTTAGGCAAAGAGACGGTGCAGGCTCTATCAAAAGAGTTAAATAGCGGCAAAATTGATTTTATAGAGCTTGATATAACATCAAAAACATCGTTGGAAGCTTGTATTAAATATTTAGATAAAAAGTATGGAAAAATAGATGCTTTGGTAAATAATGCTTATCCTAGAAATAAAAATTTCGGAAGAGATGTTTTTGATATCGAATATGATGACTTTTGCCAAAATCTAAATATGAATCTGGGTGGATATTTTCTCTCAACCCAACAATTTAGCAAATATTTTTATACTCAAGGGTACGGTAATATTATCGTAATGGCTTCCATATACGGAGTAACTGCGCCTAGGTTTGAAATATATAAGGGTACAAAAATGACAAATGCAATAGAATACGCCGCTATAAAAGGCGGTCTTTTGCATCTTATAAAATATTTTGCAAAATATTTTAAAGGCAAAAATATCCGTATAAATGCAATCAGTCCCGGCGGCATACTTGATAATCAGCCTGAGTCGTTTTTAAAAGCATACAAAGACAACTGCTTAAACAAAGGTATGCTTGATACCGAGGATTTAAAAGGAACTCTAATCTATCTGCTAAGCGAAATGAGCAAATACGTAAACGGACAAAACATCATCGTAGATGACGGTTGGTGCTTATAATAAAATTTTAACTAAAGGTTATAAAATGCAAGATATCGAAGAAAAAGCTTACGAGACTTATCTAAAAAATATAGAGTACTTCAATAAAGAGCAAAAAGAGGTAGCAAAAGTATTGGCAATTTTTGACAAAGCTCTAAATAGTGGAGATTATCAACCAACTCTTGATTTGGAGTATAAAGAGGGCTATTTTGATGTTAAAAATCTAATTACAGGTCAATATTTATACGGAGGAGATTCAAATAAACTATCCGTAAAACTAAAAAACTCCGTAGATACAAATAAAGACCATCAAACTTTTGAGGGAACGCCTCTATATAATATACCGGATAAACTTCTTGCCAATCCACCTGAAGACTTTAAAGTCGTAGAGGGCGTGCTTCATATTATGAAGTATTATGCAATGAATACAACTCCTCATAGCAGTATGATAGATGTAGATAAATTCATAGTCGTAGGAACCGGCTTAGGTATGCATATTTCTATGATTGATGAGAAGATATCTCCAAAACAGTACATTATTATAGAAGATAATTTGGAACTTTTCAGACTATCTCTATTTACAACAAGCTACTATAAATTGGCTCAAAGAGCAAAGCTCTACTTCTCGATTGCAGATGATGAAAATGCTTTTGTGCAGATAATGAACTCTTTTCTTGAAAATCAATTTTTTTATAACAGATATATAAAATATATAAAATTTCCGACACACACGGACGATAAGATAAAACAGATACAAAATGCTCTAATTACACAGCCTTATATATTTTTCCCATACAAGGCGACACTCTTTAAATATCTAAAACCATTAGAGTATATGAATGACGGATATAACTTACTAAACGTCGGCGGTAACTTTAATAACTCCGTTTTTAAAGAAAAACCTGTTTTGGTACTTGCGGCAGGACCTTCTCTTATAGAAAATATAGAGTGGTTAAAAGCAAATCACCATAAATTTATAATTATAGCTATCTCAACGATACTAAATACTTTGCATAAACACAATGTTAAACCTGACGTTGTAACTCAACTAGACGGCGGAGATACATCTCTGGCATTTTACGAAAATGTTCTTGAGGACGGTTTTTTAGATAATGCCGCTATGGTATTTGGCTCTAATATCCCCGTAAAAGTGCGAAATATGTTTAAAAAAGAGCAGATATTCTACTTTGACGAGGGAGAAAACTATATAAAAAACTATACTGCGTTAACAAGTCCGTGTATAGGTTCTGTTAGCCTTATTTTAGCACTCCTCTTAAATGCTAAAGAGCTATATATGCTTGGGATAAATCTAGCGGTAGATCAAGAAACAGGTCAGTCTCATTCGGCAGACTACATGTACGGATATCAAGCAGATACGGCAAACAAAGATAAACTCTCAAATGTTATGGAAAATACAAAAAATCTATTTCAAGTTAAGGGCAACTTTCGAGAAATCGTTTATACAAATGCTATCATGCATGCATCAGTTCAATCACTATACAGAAATATGCCGATTGTGAAAAAGAAGGAGCAAAATGTTTACAATCTTAACGACGGCTCTTATATATCTCTGACAATTCCAAAAAAAGTAAAAGATATAAATAGCGCTCTGTTTGAAGATATAGACAAAAATAGACTTGCGGTGTCAATTAAAGAGGATTTAAAAAAGAATTCTGTAATCAAACTTGATGATAAAGATATTTTGGCAATTAGCCTAAGACTATTAGATGCAAAAGAGACCTACAACTATCTTCAAAACTACTCAAATAGTATATCTTACTCAAATAAAGAGCAGTATCTCTATGACTTGCTAGGTGTGGTATCTCATATACTTCATAAGCAAGGCAACCAATCGATTAATCTCACTGCCGTTTATTTATCATTTTTTAAATATTCGCTAACAATAATACTTGATTTTTTCAATACAAAAGATTTGAAAAATGCAAAAAGACATATAAAGAAGTTTGATAAATTAATGCAAAAAGAGATGTTTAGCATCGTAGATATTTATATAAAAGATTTAGAAAAATTTTTAAAAGAGAGATGTTAAAGATATAAAGGTGTATTGAGATTATAATAATCTCAATACGTTTTTTGAAGAAACTTACTCGTAGCTTACGCTACTTTACTTAGACTACTGAAGTAGTCTAAGCACGTTTTGTTGAACAGCGTTAGCTTGACTCATAGCATAACTTCCAGACTGAGCTAAAATGTTATGTTTTGCAAAGTTTGCACTCTCTGCCGCAAAGTCAACATCACGGATGTTTGATTCAGCAGCAGTAATATTTACTTGAGTTACAGATATATTTCTAACCGTACTCTCTAGTTTATTTTGAGCCGCACCCATTGTAGCACGTAAGCCATCTATTGCTTTTATAGCTGTATCCATAGTAGTTATCGCCGTTTCAGCATCGCCTTGAGTACTCATAAGAATAATACTAGCCGATTTACCTGCTAATTTTTCAACGTCTGCAGAACCTATAACTATACTTTGTGTTTCACTACTGTACGCACCTACGTGAAATACGAATGTACCTGCCGTAGAACCTGATGCACCCGTTAAAATAGCAGTTCCGTTAAATTTAGTCGTAACAGCAATATCACTAGCTTCAGCTAAAAGAGCTTGAACCTCTTTAGAGATATAACCTCTTGAAGTAGCATCTTGAGTATCATTGGCTGCTTGAGTTGCAAGAACACGAATTCTTTTCATGATATTGCCATACTCTTCCATAGCACCGTCAGCCGTTTGAATAAGACCGATACCGTCGTTTGCATTTCTGATAGCTTGACCTAAACCTTGAGACTGAGCAGAGAGCTTATTTGCAATAGCCAAACCTGCAGAATCATCAGCAGCTTTATTAATACGAAGACCTGAACTTAAAGAGTTAAGACTTTTATCAAGTCCTACATTGTTCATAACCGAATTTCTATGTGCGTTCATCGCACCTACGTTTGTATTTATTCTAAATCCCATCTTAAATCCTTTTTAGATAAGAGTCTTTCACTCTATTTAATTTTATCTCAGCTTCCTTGCTGACAATTATTATAATCGTCAATCAATAAAAAAACTTTAATTGTAATAGCAAAAAAATGCCAAAAGTTTCCCCTTAGCATTTAAAAAACTAAAAATCAATTACTACTGAAGTAGTCTAAGCACGTTTTGTTGAACAGCGTTAGCTTGACTCATAGCATAACTTCCAGACTGAGCTAAAATGTTATGTTTTGCAAAGTTTGCACTCTCTGCTGCAAAGTCAACATCACGGATGTTTGATTCAGCTGCAGTAATATTTACTTGAGTTACAGATATATTTCTAACCGTACTCTCTAGTTTATTTTGAGCCGCACCGATTGTAGCACGAAGTCCGTCAACATTTTTAATAGCCGTATCCATGTTAGTAATAGTAAGCTCAGCAGATGCTTGAGTACCTACAGTAAGAGCTGTCGCAGCCGTTGCCATAGCATTCAAACTAGCTGAGTTAAAATCTATTTGCTGTGTTTCATTGTTATATGCACCGACATGAAATTTAAACACCCCGGGAGTAGAACCGCTCTGCCCAGACAATAGCGCAGTACCGTTAAATTTTGTAACCAATGCAATATCGCTAGCTTCAGCTAAAAGAGCCTGAACCTCTTGAGAGATATAACCTCTTGAAGTAGCATCTTGAGTATCATTGGCTGCTTGAGTAGCCAATACTCTAACTCTTTTCATGATATTGCCATACTCTTCTAATGCACCATCAGCTGTCTGTAAAAGACCGATACCGTCGTTTGCATTTTTAATCGCTTGACCTAAACCTTGGGACTGAGCAGAGAGCTTATTTGCAATTGCAAGACCCGCTGAATCATCAGCAGCTTTATTAATGCGAAGACCTGAACTCAAAGAGTTAAGACTTTTATCAAGTCCAACATTGTTCATAACCGAATTTCTATGTGCGTTCATCGCACCTACGTTTGTATTTATTCTAAATCCCATCTAAAATCCTTTTTGGGCAAGAGCCTTTTGCTCTTTGAATATAATATAGCTTCCCTGCTATCGTCATACTTGAATATCAAGAGTTAAAAAACTACTTCAATAACCCCCAAAAACTAAATCATCCCCAAAGCCTTTTCAAAAAATGATTGAGATTATTGTAGTAATCTCAATACATTTTGCTGAACAGCGTTAGCTTGACTCATCGCGTAACTTCCCGATTGAGCTAAAATATTATGTTTTGCAAAGTTTGCACTCTCTGCCGCAAAGTCAACATCACGGATGTTTGATTCAGCAGCAGTAATATTTACTTGAGTTACAGATATATTTCTAATAGTACTCTCTAGTTTATTTTGAGCCGCACCCATTGTAGCACGCAAACCATCTACCGCTTTTATTGCAGTATCCATAGTAGTAATCGTAACTTCCGCATCGCTTTGAGTACTTACTGAAAAACTAGCACTTGTACCTGAAGCACCTGCTAATTTTGACAAGTCCGCACTACCTATAGCTATACTTTGTGTCTCATTGTTATATGCACCGACATGGAACACGAACGTACCGGTACCTAATGAACCGGATGCACCTGTTAAAAGAGCAGTTCCGTTAAATTTAGTCGTAAGACCTATATCACTAGCTTCTGCCGCAAGAGCTTGAATCTCTTTAGAGATATAACCTCT